>Ga0163144_10000365_pt1 | contig 104211 bp, 95 predicted proteins | sample OliLak19BULKMAT1_FD_123175 | JGI IMG/M metagenome (GOLD analysis project Ga0163144, IMG submission 123175) | Freshwater microbial mat bacterial communities from Lake Vanda, McMurdo Dry Valleys, Antarctica - Oligotrophic Lake LV.19.BULKMAT1 | ecosystem: Environmental > Aquatic > Freshwater >...
TCGCGCGTCCGGAGCCGCGACTTGCACCCGATCTGGCGGATCCATCCCCCCGGGCCTCCGTGCCCTTCAGGTCCTTGGTTGCGCGGTCCCTCTGTGCAGGGTCCGCGGCCCGGTCACCGCGCCGTCCGATAGTCTGGATGGCGCGAGGTTCCGCGATCGGGGCGGCTCCCCGACCGGGGGAGCCATTCGGGGATGACACGGCTCGGCCGTGCAGCGATCCCGGTGCCGGGGGAGACTTTACGCAGGGATGGGCGGTCATGACGCGCCCTTCTTTCTCGAAAGTCCGGGTAACCGGCCCGATCTCTATACGCTATTTACGCAAATAATGTCAAGCGCGTTCTGCCGGGCCCGCTTCGGCCCAGAGGCTCTCGTCGACCAGGATCGGCCCGAGATGCTTCGCCAGCAGATCGGCCCAGCGCCGCTGACCGGTCTCGTCGGCAATCAGGTCCTGCCGGATTTCCAGCAGCACGTTCGGCATCCCGACCGGCACGGCGTGATGGCGCTGCGTGTAGCCGACGTCGCCGCGCGCGTCGTAGGGCTCGTTGTCCCCGACGCAGAGACCGGGCTCGCCGCGCAGGCTCTTGAGCAACCGCTCGGCGATGCCGCCGAATGTGCCGTTCCACAACACACCGATATGCCAGGGGCGTTTGAACCCGTCCATTTCCGGCGTGAAACTATGGAGACAGATGAGCGCGGTTTTCCATTTGAGCTGGTTGCGCGTCTCGATGAGTGCGGTGATGGCCAGGTGGTATGGATCGAACAGGGTTTCCTTGCGCAGCCTTCGATCTTCATCGGTGAGACCGCGATTGCCGGGAATCTCGATGCCGTCACTGACCTCGACAAAGGAACCGAAGCCGCCCGGCTCTCGGTTGAGATCCATGACGAGGCGCGAGTAGCCGGCGAGAACGGCCGGCGCATCGAGGAGATGCGAGAGCCCGTACGTCACCATGCCGATGCCAATGTCGCAGGCGATATGCAGGCTGCGCTGCGCATCCGTCAGACCCAGGGTCCCGAGTTTCCGCGGAATGGCACGCCCCGCATGGTCGGCGACCAGTAGCGCTTCGCTGGTGCCGATGCCATTGCGGATGGTGGCGACCGGCGCTTCGTCGCGATCGACCAGCCCGCCCTCCGGGCCGGCGAGATAAAAATTCCGGCTCTCATCTTCGCTCATGGGCGGGGATATTGGCGGGGCGGATTAAAGGAGGCAAGAAGCAGCGAGATTCAATCACGTCGGATTGACCACCGACTGCCGCCGGGCCTAACTACGCGCTCGAACGAGCGGGAACCCCCATGCCCAGCCACACTTTCTTCTGCGTCGACGGCCATACCTGCGGCAATCCGGTGCGCATGGTCGCGGGCGGGCAGCCGCCGCTGAAGGGTGCGACCGCATCGGAACGGCGCCTCGATCTGATCGCGCAATACGACTGGGTCCGCACCGGGCTTTGTTTCGAGCCACGCGGCCACGACATGATGTCGGGCTCGCTGCTCTATCCGCCGACGCGGACCGATTGCGATCTCGGCATTGTGTTCATCGAAACCAGCGGCTCGCTGCCGATGTGCGGTCACGGCACGATCGGCACCGTCACCTTTGCGCTCGAGCGCGGCATGGTGACGCCGCGCACACCGGGCAAGCTCATGCTCGATACACCCGCTGGCGTTGTCGAGGCGACCTACACGCAGAAGGGCGAGTATGTCGACGCGGTGCGCATCAGGAACGTCGCGTCCTATCTGCACGCCGAGGGCGTCACCGTCGATTGTCCCGGCATGGGCGAACTCTCGTTCGATGTCGCCTATGGCGGTAATTTCTACGCGATCCTCGATCCGCAGAAGAACTATCGCGATCTTGCGGACGTGACGCCAGGCGAGATCCTGCGGCTGTCGCCGATCCTGCGGAAGCTTTTGAACGAGGCGATGGATTTCGTGCATCCCGAAAATCCGTCGATCCGCAACGTCTCGCATATTCTCTGGACCGGCAGACCGACGAAACCGGAAGCACACGCGCGCAACGCGGTCTTCTATGGCGAGAAGGCGATCGATCGCAGCCCGTGCGGCACCGGCACCTCGGCGCGCATGGCGCAGCTCGCCGCCAAGGGCAAGCTCAAGGTCGGCGACGATTTCGTGCATGAGAGCATCATCGGCTCGCTGTTCAACGGCCGCGTCGAAGCGGCGGCGAAAGTCGGCAACCACGATGCGATCGTTCCCTCGATCGAGGGCTGGGCGCGCATGACCGGGCTCAACACGATCTTCATCGACGATCGCGATCCGTTCAAACACGGGTTTCAGCTGGTGTAGGCGGAGCGCCTGGAGCGCTATGACCATCAATGATAGCGTTCACCTGAAGGCGCCTGTCCGTTTCGGCAGCTTCAAGAAGAACGAGGTTTTCAACCCCTTGGAAGGTAGTTGATCTGCCCACAAAAATGTGCAAGGAAAAAATACAAACTAGATCGCTAATTCCATTAATGGAAAAATCATCCGGTGAAGACAGGACGTTGCTGTGTCGCGTCTAACTGACTTGATCGCGCAGGCGAAAGCCAAGGATGCGGAGCTCGGCCGTGAGCTGGAGCGTGAATTTAAGGTTCTATCCGCTCGCCGTTCGTTCGGCCTGAATTTCGAGCGCCACCGCCCCGAGAGCGTCGAGCTGCCGGGCCGTCCTGTGCGGAAGGGGGACAAGGTGCGCGTCCTGCCGCCGCGCGGGTCGACAGCCAAGGGCGATCAGCGGTTGTGGAAGGTTCTGGGTTTCAAGCGGGCAGGCGGTGAAAAACTGGCACGGCTTGATTTGCTGGGCGAGACAGAGCCTGAGAACAGATCGGTTGCGGTCGAGGGCTTGATCGTAGTCGCCGAGTTCCGCGACTACATCTATCCAGGTCTTGTCAGCACCGGGAAGGTCGCGCGGGGCGGCGACAAGCCATTCCACACTGTGATCAATGGCGAAAACTTTCACGTACTTGAAGCGTTGACTTTCACGCACAGAGGTAAGATCGACGCCATTTACATTGACCCGCCCTACAACACAGGCGCAAGAGACTGGAAGTACAATAACGATTATGTCGAGGCAGAAGATCTGTACCGGCACTCAAAATGGCTTGCATTCATTGAACGCAGACTACTGGTTTCACGGGAACTTCTCAATCCAATCGCATCTACGCTGATCGTCACTATTGACGAAAAGGAATACCTGAGACTAGGCCTCCTTCTTGAACAGATATTCCCTGATGCATCGATTCAGATGGTCAGTTCAATGATAAACCCGAAAGGCTCGTCTCGGACTGGGCGCTTTAGTCGCGTCGATGAATATATCTACTTCGTCTTTCTTGGATCAGCGTCAGTGATACCCTGGCGCTCAGATATGCTTCGCGAAGTAGAAGGCGAAGGACGGAAGGTTCGTTGGGCGGGATTGATGAGGAACGGCGAGGGAAGTCGCCGCCAACGAATACCGTCGATGTTCTTCCCCATATACATCGACACCAGAACGGGAAGGTACCATTCAACGGGTGAACCGCCATCTCCCCAGCTCCGACCCGAGGATGTCTCCTCGCCACCGGGAACATTGGCAATCTGGCCGATTGACAAAAGCGGACAGGAATTGATGTGGCGCCTAAGTCCGCCATCCCTACGAGATTATCTCGCAATCGGGCATGCGAAGTTCGGCAAGAGGGACAAGGAAACCGGGCTTCGCTCAGTCTCTTACTTGCAAGCTGGGATACGACAGATGCTAAAAAGCGGAGAAGTCATTTCAGTAGGAAAAGATGCCGAGGGCGCGCTTGAGCTAGAGTTCGCTGACGCGTTCGGAACACGAAGTCCCGCAACCATCTGGAATCTTGTGGCTCACAGTGCCTCGGAGCACGGAGCTGGCCTGCTGAAGTCAATGGTTCCAAGCAGGCGATTCCCATACCCGAAATCAGTCTATGCCGTTGAAGATTGCCTCAGGTTCGTGATCAGCAAGAAGCGCGACGCAATCATTCTCGACTTTTTCTCCGGCTCCGGAACCACTGCCCACGCAGTCATGCGCCTCAACCGGCAGGACGGCGGACGACGGCAATGCATCTCGGTCACCAACAACGAGGTGGCGGCGGAAGAACAGGCAGCGCTTCGCAAAGTGGGCCTTCGCCCTGGCGATACTGATTGGGAGAAATGGGGCATCTGCGATTACATCACCAAGCCGCGCATCGCCGCCGCGATAACGGGAAAGACGCCAGATGGGAAAGACATCAAGGGCGACTACAAATTCACCGACGAATTCCCGATGGCCGAAGGCTTCGACGAAAACGCCGAGTTCTTCACCCTGACCTACGAGACACCCGTTTCCGTTAATCACAACCGCTCTTTCGCACGCATTGCACCGCTCCTCTGGATGCGGGCGGGCAACGAGGGGCGGCGGATCGATTCTGTTCCGGTGAAAGGTTGGGAAGTCGCGGACACCTACGGGCTCCTGACCGACCTGGATAAAGCCGCTGCGTTCTGCAGGGCAATCGAGGCCAAGGGCAACATTCGGATTGCCTGTATCGTTACGGACGACGATCGGCGCTTCCAGTCGGTAACGCGCCACCTGCCCGATGCCGTCGAGCCGGTGCGGCTTTACGAGTCGTACTTGAACAATTTCCGATTCTCGATGGGTCGGTGATTCATGAAGTTTACCCTGAAGGATTATCAGGACGAAGCCGTCGAAGCGGTTCTGGACCGGCTGAAGAAGGCTCGCAAACGCTGGCACGAAGACGGCGACAAGCACGCCTTCTCGCTGACCGCGACCACCGGAGCGGGTAAGACGGTCATGGCAGCGGCGGTCTTCGAAGCCCTTTTTTACGGGAACGACGACCACGACTTCGAGCCCGACCCCGGTGCCGTTGTGATCTGGTTCAGCGACGATCCTTCGTTGAACGAGCAATCGCGATGGCGCCTTCTGGAGGCATCCGACAAGTTTACGTTCTCCGACCTCGTGACCGTGGGGAACACGTTCGCCGGCGAGAAGTTCCAGCCGGGCAAGATCTACTTCCTGAACACGCAAAAGCTTTCGAAGAACAGCCTTCTGGTTCGTGGACACGATCCGGACGATCCCGCCCTGGAGGTCGCTGACGGGCAGCGAATATTGCCCGACATGCGATCGCATACCATCTGGGACACAATTCAGAACACCATCGAAGATCTCGATCTGACCCTCTATCTCATCCTCGATGAAGCGCACAGGGGCATGAAGGAGGGAGGCAGGTCGAACGGCAATGGTAAACCGACCATCGTCAGGCAGCTCATCAACGGTTCCGGCGGCACACCGGGAATTCCCATCGTGTGGGGTATCTCGGCGACGGTGCAGCGGTTCAACGACGCCGTGGCCGGAATGGAAGGGCGCGACACCCTGTCCCCCGTGATCGTTGATGCCAGGAAGGTTCAGGAATCCGGTCTTCTCAAGGACACAATCAATCTCGACGTGCCGGCCGAGACCGGGGATTTCTCGACTGTCCTTCTCCGCCGTGGAACATCCAAGCTGCGCGAGATTTCCGACGCCTGGGCGGAATATGCGAAGCAACAGGACGATGCCGATACTGTTCTGCCGCTCATGGTGTTGCAGGTTCCAAATTCGCCAGATCCCAGAGAAATCGCCAAGTGGCTCGACACGATCTTCGAACAATGGCCGGAGCTCCCGCACGATTGCGCCGCCAATGTTTTTGGCGAACACAAGACGGAAACCTTCGGCAGGTACTCGGTTCCCTACATCGCCCCGGAGCGCGTTCAGGAATCCCGTTCGGTGCGCATCCTCGTTGCGAAGGACGCTATCAGTACAGGCTGGGACTGCCCGCGCGCGGAAGTCATGGTTTCCTTCCGGGCTGCATCGGACAAGACCCACATCACTCAGCTACTCGGGCGCATGGTGCGTACGCCGCTGGCGCGTCGGATTCCCGGCAATGAGCGTTTGAACGCGGTGGACTGCCTGCTTCCACATTTCGACAGGAAATCGGTCGAAACGGTTGTTACTGCGCTGATGACGGGGACCGAAGCAGGCGAGCAACTGCCCGACCGCCGCATCCTGATCAATCCGCTTGAGATGAAGCCCAATCCGGGGATCCCCGAGGAGGTATGGCAGAAACTTTTGTCCTTGCCGTCTCAGACGCTTCCGAAGCGGCAGGCGCGCCCGGTCAAGCGGCTTACGGCATTGGCGCATGAACTCGCTGTAGACGGTCTACTCGCCGATGCGGGCAAGAAGGCGCATGCGGAAATGTACAAGGTGCTTGATGGGGCACAGGTCCGCTATGCCGAGAAAATCAAGAAGGAGCGCGACTCCGTTCTGACCGTCGAAGGCATGACAGTAAAGGCCGATGTCGAAACCAAAAGCATGACGTTCAACGACTTTGTTGAAGCAGCGGATTACGCCGTAATCGAGGACGCCTACAGGCGCGCCGCTCGCATCATCAGCCCTGACTTGGCTATGACCTATAGCGAGCACCTAGCCCGCAAGGCGGCAGCAGATGAGGATCCCGAGGACGCGCTAGTCGAAGCCCATACCGTGGTCGCGGCGATGGGTTTGGTGTCGGACATTAAGGTCGATTTGGAAGCCGAAGCGGAAAAGCTATCCAACCAGTGGCTCACGCAAAATCGGGTTTCGATCAAGAATCTCTCAGACGAACGGCAGGAGGTTTATCGCCAGATACGCGAAATGAGCGCCGATCCGTTGCCGGTCGATCTCGCGCGCCCCAATACATGGCTCCAGATGACCACGGCCCGCAAACCCGATGGCACGGAAGAAGCCCTGCCGCGCTTCGAGAAGCATTTGCTTTGCGATGAAGATGGCCTGTTCCCGGAGGACTTCAATTCGTGGGAGGGCAAGGTCGTGTCGGAAGAGCTCAAGCGCGAAGGCACAGTAGGCTGGTACCGGAACCCGCCTCGTACCAGCCAGGATTCACTCGGTGTGATCTACGAGGACGGCGACGAAATAAAAGTCGTTCGCCCGGATTTTATCTTCTTCGCGCGGTTGCCTGACGGAACAGTTGTCGCCGATATCGTCGATCCACACGGTATACAGTTCAGCGATGCGCTCCCGAAACTGAAGGGATTGGCGAAATACGCTGAGGAAAATGCTGATGTCTATCGGCGCATCGAGGTAATTGCTGAAGTCGGGGGTAAGTTCCGAGTCATCGACCTTACCGAGCCGGCCGCCCGATCTCGGATCATGTCGGCAAAAACTATCAAAGAACTGTACGAAAGCGACGTCGCAAACGATTACTTCTCGTAAACCGCTCGCAAATTAGCGAAGGCGACGATTTCGTGCATGAGTGCATCATCGGCTCGCTGTTCAACGGCCGCGTCGAGGCTTCAGCGAAAGTCGGCAATCACGATGCGATCATTCCCTCGATCGAGGGCTGGGCGCGCATGACCGGGCTCAACACGATCTTCATCGACGATCGCGATCCGTTCAGACACGGGTTTCAGCTGGTGTGAGCTCTGCCCCCTCGCCCCCATTCAGGGGGAGAGGGTCGGGGTGAGGGGGCAATGTCGCGCGCTGCCCTCACCCGCCGTCGCCCGCTATCGCGCGCCGGCACCCTCTCCCGTACGCGGGAGAGGGCTGATAAACGCAACTCTGAGTCTCTACGCCGTGCGATTCGGGCGCTTCGCGAGTGCGGCCGGCTGAGGACGTTGCAAATACCGCGTTCGGTATCGACGCCCCCTCACCCTTCCCTCTCCCCCGTAAACGGGGGCGAGGGTTTGTCCGGCTTTCTTACGCCGCGAGATTCGGGCGCTTGGCGAGTGCCGCGCGGACGACGCCTTCGACATAGGCGCGCTCGTCGCCGACCAGGGCTAGACGCGGGCGGCGCACCGTCTCGCTGCCGACACCGACTATCGCCTGCGCCAGCTTGATGTACTGCACGAGCTTCAGCGACACGTCGAGATGCAGCATCGGCATGAACCAGCGATAGAGATCGCGCGCTTCCTGATAGCGCCCAGCCTTCGCCAGCTTCCAGATCGCGACCGTCTCGTCGGGGAAGGCGGCGACCAGACCGGCGACCCAGCCGGTCGCGCCCAGCATGAAGCTCTCCAGCGCCAGATCGTCGACACCGCAGAACAGCGTATATCGGTTGCCGCAGAGATTGACGATGTCGGTCAGCCGCCGCACGTCGTCGGAACTTTCCTTGATCGCGACGATCGTCTTCTCGCCGGTCAGTTCGGCGAACATGTCGGGTGTCACGTCGGTCGAGTACGCAACCGGGTTGTTGTAGACCATGATCGGCAGGTCGGTCGCGCGCGCGACGGTGCGATAATGTTCGAGCGTCTCGCGCCGATCCGATTTGTAACCCATCGCCGGCAGCACCATCAGACCGTCGAGCCCGGCCTTCTTGCCCGCTTCGGCAAAGCGGCAGGCCTGCGCGGTCGTGTTCTCGGCAACGCCGGTCAGCACCTGGACGCGCCCTTTCGCCGTTGTGACCGCGAGACGGATCAGCTCGTGCTTTTCCTCGAGCTCGAGCGAGCGGTTCTCGCCGAGCGTGCCGATCATGATGATGCCGTGACAACCGGCCTTCACCATGCGTTCGATCTGCGCCGCGGTTCCCTCGAGATCGAGGCTTTCGTCGTCGCGGAACTGCGTGGTGATCGCGGGGAAGATGCCGGACCAGCCGGTTGCCCCAGTATTCGCGGCCCCAGTATTCGTCGCCATGAACGCCACCCCTTCGAGAAACGGTTGTCCGAAGCCGCAACCTGCCCCCGCCCGGATCGGGCGGTCAAGCGTTCGACTGGACCCGCCCCCTTCCGCCCCCCGGACGCCGCGGACTGCCACGGCCGGCCGCGGCAAAAGGGAGAGGGGGAAGCGCAAATTTCCTCGATCCACCTTGGCGATGGCGGCGGCCGAGGCGCGCGGTCTATAAGCCCTCGCCATGGTCTCCCGCCTGCTGCTCAAGGCCTTTTCCGGCCCGCGCTTTGCGCTGCCGCTGCTGATCCTCGGCGGCGTGACGATCTCGTTCTCGGGAATCTTCGTCCGGCTCTCCGAGGTCGGCCCGTCGGCGACCGGTTTCTACCGCATGATCCTCGCGCTGCCGCTGCTCTGGCTGTGGCAGGCGCTCGAGCAGCGCCATGCCGAGACGCCGCCGCCCCGACCCGCCAGTCGCGGCGACTGGTGGATGCTGGTGCTGCCGGGATTTCTGCTCGGCGCCGATCTGGTGGTCTGGCATTGGGGATTGACGATGACCAGCCTCGCCAACGCGACCGTGCTTGGCAATTCGGCACCGATCTTCGTGACGCTGGCCGGCTGGCTCTTCTTCGGCGAACGCTTCGGCGGCCGCTTTCTCGCGGGCCTTGCTCTCTCGATCGCCGGAACCGTCCTGCTGGTCGGATCGAGCGTGGATCTGGGCGAGATCAATCTGCTCGGCGACGGGCTCGGCGTGCTCGCCGGCGTTCTCTATGCCGCCTATCTGCTGGCGCTCAAATCGGTGCGCGCGCGTTTCACGACCGCGCGCGTGATGACCGCAAGCGCATTGTCCGCATCGGCACTCTGCCTCGTCGCGGCGCTCGTCGGCAGCGAGACGATCCTGATTACCAGTTTCGCCGGTCTTGCGGTCGTGTGCGCGCTTGCCTGGATCAGCCATGTCACCGGGCAGAGCCTGATCGCGTGGGCGCTCGCGCATCTGCCGGCCTCGTTCTCGTCGATCACGCTCCTGATCAATCCGCTGATGACCACGCTGCTCGCCTGGCTGATCCTCGGCGAAGCGCTCGGGCCGCTGCAGGCGGCCGGCGGCGCGATCCTGCTGTTCGGGATCCTGCTCGCGCGCCTGGACAAAAGCCGCTTCGCCCCTTCCACCCGAAAACCGCCGGCCCCGTGACGCGACAACTGCTTGACCCTTTGTCGCCGCTCTCCCTACGATCCGCGCCCCGCCGCCGAGGCCCCGCCACCGCAGCCAGGCATTCGATGACCCCTTCACCCTCCTTTGCTCCGCCCCGATGACGCCGCAGGATTTCATGCGCCACCTGTTCGACGCCGCGATCGCGGCCGCCGACCCGATGCGCTGTCTGCCACCACATCTGCCGGCTCGTCCCAAAGGCCGCACCATCGTGGTCGGCGCGGGCAAGGCATCGGCCGCGATGGCGCGCGCCGTCGAACAACATTGGGACGGACCGCTCGATGGTCTGATTGTCACGCGCGACGGCTACGCTGCGCCCTGCGAGCGGATCGAGATCGTCGAGGCGTCGCATCCGGTACCCGATGCGCGCGGCCGCGAAGCGGCGGGCCGCATCCTCGAAAAGGTTCGCGGGCTCGGGCCGGACGATCTCGTGCTCTGTCTGATGTCGGGCGGTGCCTCGGCGCTGCTCGCGCTGCCGGCCGCGGGTCTGACGCTGGCCGACAAGCAGGCGGTCAATCGCGAACTGCTGCGCTGCGGGGCGACCATTTCGGAAATGAACTGCCTGCGGAAACATCTCTCGGCGATCAAGGGCGGCAGGCTCGGTGCCGCCGCCGCACCGGCGCGGCTGGTGACTTTGCTGATCTCGGATGTGCCGGGCGACGATCCGGCAACGATCGGCTCGGGCCCGACCGTGCCGGATCCAACGACTTACGACGACGCGCGCGCAATTGTCGCGAAATACAAGATCGATGTGCCCGCCGCCGTGCGCGCGCGGCTCGACGCGGGTGCGGACGAAACGCCGAAGCCGGGCGATCCGCGTCTGGCGCGCGCCGAAACGATCATGGTCGCGCGACCGCAGGCCTCGCTCGAAGCCGCGGCGAAAGTGGCGCGCGAGGCCGGCATCGCGCCGGTCATCCTCGGCGATGCCATCGAGGGCGAAGCACGCGAGGTTGCGATTGTACATGCCGGGATCGCACACCAGGTTCTCGCGCACGACCAGCCGGCGGCGAAGCCCGCTCTGCTGCTCTCCGGCGGCGAGACGACGGTCACGATCCGCGGCAAGGGACGCGGCGGCCGCAATGCCGAATTCCTGCTGGCGCTGGCAATCGCGCTCGGCGGTGCTGCGGGCATCCATGCGATTGCCGGCGACACAGACGGGATCGACGGCAGCGAGGACAATGCCGGTGCGATCATCGGCCCCGATACCCTGGCGCGCGCCGCTGCCGCGGGCATCGACGCCAAGGCGCGTTTGGCAGACAATGACGGATATGGATTCTTCGATTCGCTGGGCGATCTCGTGGTGACGGGGCCGACTTTGACGAACGTGAACGACTTCCGGGCGATCCTGGTCGATCCGGCGCAGCGACTGCGCTGATCGGCCGGCACGGATCGCGCCCGAGACCGGCAGCAAGGGGGCCGGCCGCATGAGACGACACCGCCCATGAGACGACATCGCAAGGCCAAGATCGTCGCAACGCTGGGTCCCTCCAGCAGCGATACCGACACGATCCGCGCGCTGTTCATGGCCGGCGCCGACGTGTTCCGGCTGAATTTCAGCCACGGCACGCATGAAGAGCATCAATGGCGCTACGAGCTGATCCGCCAGGTCGAACTCGAGACGCACCGGCCGATCGGCACGCTCGCCGACCTGCAGGGCCCGAAATTGCGCGTCGGCCGTTTCGCCAACGGCCATGTGATGCTGAAGGCCGGGCAGAAATTCCGCCTCGATCTCGATCCGAAGATCGGCGACGAGAACCGCGCGAGCCTGCCGCATCCCGAAATCTTCGCGGCGACCAACGAAGGCACCAAGCTGCTGCTCGATGACGGGCGGCTGACGCTCGAAGTGCAGAGCTGCGGCAAGGATTTCGCCGAAACGATCGTGCGCGTCGGCGGCAAGCTATCCGACCATAAGGGCGTCAACCTGCCTGGCGTGCTGCTGCCGATCTCGGCACTGACGGCAAAGGACCAGAAGGACCTGCAGTTCGCGCTCGATCTGGGCTGCGACTGGATCGCGCTGTCGTTCGTGCAGCGGCCGGAAGACGTGGCCGAAGCGCGACGCCTGATCGCCGGTCGCGCGGCGGTGCTCATCAAGCTGGAAAAGCCGGCAGCCATCGACCGGCTCGAGGAGCTGGTCGATCTGGCCGATGCGGTGATGGTCGCGCGCGGCGATCTCGGCGTCGAGATGTCGCCGGAAGACGTGCCAATCCTGCAGAAGCGCATCGTCAGCGTCTGCCGCGAGCGCGGCAAGCCGGTGATCGTCGCGACCCAGATGCTGGAATCGATGATATCGGCGCCGCAGCCGACGCGCGCCGAGGCCTCCGACGTCGCGACCGCGATCTATGACGGTGCCGATGCGGTGATGCTCTCGGCCGAGACGGCGGCCGGCCGCTATCCGATCGAAGCCGTAACGATGATGGATCGCATCATCGCGCGGGTCGAACGCGACCCCGCCTATACGCGCATCATCGCGGCGCAGAATCCCGAACCGGAAACGACGGCGGCCGATGCGATCAGTGCCGCCGCGGCGCAGGTCGCACATACCGTGTCGGCGGCGGTCATCGTCACCTACACGACGTCGGGTTCGACGACCCTGCGCGTCGCGCGCGAACGACCGGAGGCGCCGATCCTCTGCCTTACGTCGGCGCGCGAGACGGCGCGGCGGCTGGCGCTGGTCTGGGGCACACATTGCGTCGAGAGCCCCGATGTCGCGAGCTTTTCCGAGATGGTCGACAAGGCCTGCGATATCGCGCGCGCCGAAGGCATGGCCGAGCCCGGGCAGCGCGTGGTCGTGACGGCCGGCGTGCCGTTCGGCACACCCGGTTCGACCAACGTGCTGCGCATCGCCTGGATCGAGGACCAGGCCTCAGCGTAGCTCGGCCGCGCGGCGGCGGTAGCCGCGCAGCGTGTCGACCGTGAAAATCGCAATCGCCACCCAGATGATCGCGAAGCTCGCGAGCTGCCAGATGCCGAACGGTTCGTCATACCAGAACAGACTCAACAGGAAATAGATCGACGGCGTCAGATACTGGCAGAAGCCGAGCGCGATCATCGAAATGCGCCGCGCGCCGGTGACGAACAGGAACAGCGGGAATGCCGTCACCGGCCCCGCCGCCATCAGCAGCAGATCGAGCGCGAGCCCCCCTCGACCAAAGGCGCCGCTGCCGACGATCTCCAGCCACAGGAGAAAGCCGAGCGCCGCCGGCAGCATCAGCAGCGCCTCGATGAACAAACCATCCAGCGCGCCGATCCCCATCTGCTTGCGCAACAGTCCGTAGGTGCCGAAGGTGATCGCGATGCCGAGTCCAATCCACGGCACGGCACCGAGGCCGATCGCCTGCAGGACGACGCTGGCAACCGCAAGAGCAACCGCGATCGCCTGCACCGGTCGCAACCGTTCGCGGAGGATCAGGATTCCGATCGCGACATTGACCAAAGGCGTGATGTAGTAGCCGAGCGAGGCCTGCAGAAGCTGATCGCTGACAACCGACCAGATATAGACCAGCCAGTTCGCCGCCATGATCGTCGTCGAGGCCAGCAGCATCGTCAGGATGCGACGGTTGCCGAACGCGGTGCGGAACGGCCAGGGGCGGCTCGTGACCAGATAGACCGGCAGCAACATCGCGAAGGACCAGACCACGCGATGCGCCAGTACCTCGAGGGCGGGGACATCGGCGACCGCCTTGAAATAGAACGGGTTGAAGCCCCAGAGCAGGAAGGCAGCCAGGGTGCAGGCAAGGCCAAGCCGCGTCTCGCTGCTGGCGGCGGTCGTTGCGGTTCCTGATCGCTGCAAAGTGAATATTCCTCGCGGATTGGGCCTCGCGGATTGGGCCTCGCGGATTGGCCGGAAGCCGCGTCCGTGCGATGCTTTGGCACAAACCGGAGGTCTGAACAATGGACGACGGCCGCGAGATTATCCGTACCACCTGCCCGCGCGACTGTTACGACGCCTGCGGCATCGCCGTGGTCAAGCATGGTGCGAAGGCGCGTGTGCTGGGCGATCCCGATCATGCCGTCGCCCGCGGCGCGCTCTGCGGCAAATGCGCGATCGGCTATAACGGCGCCTGGCGCGACCCGAACCAGCGCCTCGGGTTGCCGCTGAAGCGCGTCGGCCCGAAAGGGTCGGGCAAGTTCGAACCGATCTCGTGGGACGAGGCGATCGAGACCGTCGCGCGTCGCCTCTCGGCCATCGCCGACAAATCCGGCCCGGCCGCTATCTGGCATGCGCATTACACCGGCACCTGTTCGCAGATCGCTGGCGGTTTCCCGATGCGATTCTTCAACCGGCTTGGCGCGAGCGAAATGGAGCCGGACAGCATCTGCAATCTCGCCGGCCATCTGGCACTCGGCTACATGTACGGCACCAGCGTACGCGGTTTCGATCCGCGCACCGCGAAGGATGCAAAATGCCTGATCGTGTGGGGTGCCAATCCGCACGCCTCGGCGCCGCATCAGCACAAGCACTGGCTCAAGGAGACGCCGGCGACCGTCGTCGTGGTCGACCCGGTGCGCCATGCGACCGCCGTCGAGGCCGACATCCATCTGCAGCCTTTCCCCGGTTCCGATTCGGCGCTCGCCTATGCGCTGCTGCATGTGATCCGCCGCGAGGGGCTGCTCGATCGCGACTATCTCGACAAGCACACGCTCGGCTGGAACGAGATCGAGGCGCAACTCGACGCGTGTACGCCCGAATGGGGCGAGAAAACGACGGGCGTGCCTGCCGCCGACATCGAGCGCGTCGCGCGGCTCTACGCCGAAGGCCCGTCGATGCTCTGGCTCGGCCAGGGGCTGCAGCGCCAGCCGTCCGGCGGCAACGTGTTCCGCGCCTGCGGCCTGCTGCCGCCGGCGACCGGCAATCTGGGCAAGCCCGGCACGGGTATCCTCTTCCTCAACGGCTCATCCGACCGCGGCATGGACGAGACCTATATGACGGCCCCGCATCTCCGGAAGGCGCCGACGAAATCGCTGAGCCACATGGATCTCTGCGCGCTCCTTGAAAAGCCGCAGGAATCTCAGGCGCTGATCTGCTGGAACATCAACATCGCGGCTTCGAATCCCGATCAGGCGAGGCTGCATAAAATACTGAAGCGTGAGGATCTGTTCCTCGTCGTGCTCGACCTCTTTCGCACCGACACGGCGGATTTCGCCGATCTGGTTCTGCCGGCGGCGAGCTTTCTCGAGTTCGACGATATCGTGACGTCCTATTTCAATCTCACTGTCGGCGCGCAGGCGAAGGCGTTCGAGCCGGTCGGCGAAGCGTTGCCGAACCAGGAGATCTTCCGCCGCATTGCGCGCGCGATGGGCTACAACGATCCGGAGCTGTTCGAGGACGATCGCTCGATCATCGACCGGCTGGTCGCCAATGCCGGAATCGAGGGTGGGTTCGACGCGCTGAAAAAAGTCGGCACGATCTATCCCTCGCGCGAACCGGTGATCCGCTTCGCCGACGGCAAGTTTCCGACGCCCTCGGGCAAAATCGAAATCGCCAGCGAACGCGCCGCCGCCGACGGGCTGCCCGCCGCGCCGACGCCGCATGCCGATCCGCGGCCGGCGGCGGGCCTCTATCGCCTGCTCACGCCGGCGACGCCGTGGCTGATGAATTCGATCTACGGCAACGACGAGAAGATCGTCGAGAAGAACGGGCCGGAATCGATCGCGCTGCATCCCGACGATGCCGCCGCACTCGGCCTCGCCGATGGCGACATGGCGATCTTCGAGACGTCGATCGCGCGTCTTGAGATTCCGGTGCGCATCGAGAACGTCATTCCGCGCGGCGTGGCGCTCGGCGGCAAGAGCCGCTGGGTCCGGAATTCGGCCCTGCGCGCGAACATCAACGCGCTCAATCCCGGGCTTCGTGCCGATATGGGCGACAGCACCGCGGTGCACGGCGTCGAGGTCTCGATCCGGCGGGCGTGAAGGGCGCAAGCGTTATCGCAGCCTCACTCAGATCGTCATGCCCGGGCGTGACCCGGCGATCCATCGATCGGACGGGCTGCGCCTGTCGGATGGTGGCCCGGTGCATCGGCATGGTGGATCGCCGGGTCAAGCCCGGCGATGACGGTTTTTATTTGTAAGGGCGTAGAGAGCCTAATCCGCCATCGTCTCGATCACGAGCTGCTGGAAGCGCTGCACCGCGCCCTCCCAGGCCGGCGTGAAGCGATTATCGATGCCGATGCGATCGCGCACCGCATGGTTCTTTTGCAGAACCGCGACCAGCGGCCCGTCCTGCGCGTTGATCAGCTTCCAGCCGTCGGACACCGCCTGACGCGACTCCGCATAGGCGGCGCCCGAGCCCGCTTCATCGCCGACGAAGTAGTAGTCTTTACGGTAATGCGTGCGATCTGCGGCCTGCGGCATGAACTGCGTTACCGCGATATGGTCGGTCAGGACCGTGATGCCGAGATTGGGAAAGAGGCACACGAAATTGCCCATGTCGCGCATTTCCGGCTTCAGGTTCGGAAATTTCGGCAGCATCGCCGACCGCGTGTTGATCAGGTTCCCATCATCGGCCTGCGGGATGCAGCTTTCGGTGCCGATCATCGTGCCCTCGATCACCGAGCGGCCCCACCAGTTCGGCCGGCCGGTAAAGATCTGCGAATGAATCCAGGGCAGATGATAATCCTCGATGCCGCCTTCGACCGTCAGCTTCCAGTTCGCCGGAATGTCGAGCTCGTGATAGCCGCCATGGCGCAGCAGCGAGAAATCATACTCGCCGAAATAGCGCTCGAAATGCCCGACATGCTCGGACAAAGGCGGCGCCTTGCCGTCGATGTTGACGAACACCGTGTTCATCCAGATTTCGCTGCGGAGCTCACGCAAGCCGAGCGCCGACCGATCGAATCCGTCCTGCTTGTTGACGCCGACGCCGCCGATATTCGGCTGCGCGATCAGCGCGCCGTCGAGATCGTAGGTCCAGCTATGCCAGGGACAGCGGATGTTGGTGAGACCCTTGCATGGTTCGGCGATCGGGCTCATGCCGCGATGCGGGCAGATATTGAGGAACACGCGCAGACGATCGTCGCGGCCGCGCACCATGACCAGGGGCCAGCCGGCAATCGAAACCGGCTTCGCATCGCCCGGCGCCGGCACGTCGTTGGCGACGCCAACCGACATCCACCGCCGCGGGAACAGATCCGTCTGTTCCAGCTTGAAGAATTCGGGATCGGTATAGGCCCGGCCGGGCAGGCCCTTGGCCTTCTCCGGGTTCGGATTCATCAGGGCTGCAATCGCCTCGCTTCCGAGCAATGTTTCGACGGAGCTCGTCATGGCGCATTCTCCCGGCCAGAGCCGGTTTCGGCAGCGTTTGCCCCGGCTTGCGAACAGAGGCTAGCAAAACCCGACGGGCAAGTCAGGCGCGGGCATATCGCGACCGGAGGCTGCCCTCGGCTAGACTGGCGGACGAAAACGGAGGTCAGCCATGCCGATTACCGCCCTCGACCATTACACGATCGGGACGACCGATCTCGGCCGGTCAGTGGCGTTCTATGAAAGCGCCATCGGCCTTAAAAGCGGGCCGCGCCCGCCCTTCGATTTCCCGGGCGCATGGCTCTATGCCGGCGAACGGCCGATCGTGCATCTTTTCGTCGCGGATGTGGCGGGCGAAGGGAACGGGGGCGCGCCGCGCACCGGTGCGTTCGACCATATCGCGTTCACGGCCCAGGATATCGAGGCGACCGTGAAGCGGCTCGATGCCGGCGGAATCGCCTACCGTCGCCAGACTGTGCCGGGCCGCGCAGCGCAGCAGCTCTTCCTCACCGACCCCGACGGCATCCGGATCGAGCTCAATTTCGCGGAAGGGTGACCGGGCGCGGGTGCGCCCCAAGACCCCTGGATCGCCGCGTCAAGCCCGGCGATGACGAATCTGGTTTGCTGGAGGCAACGACAACGGAAACTAAATCTGCCCGTCCTCGATCTTCTTGCGCAGATACTTGGCATTCGCGCGCGGGCCCGCGAATTGCGGATGCACGACCAGCGCGCGTTCGAACGCATCGAGCGCCTGCTCGTCCTCGCCGAGTTCCATGTTGACGAGGCCGAGCCCGGCCAGCGCGCCGAAATGGTGCGGCTCGCGCACCAGCGTCTCGTCGATATCGGCGATCGACCCTTCGTAATCGCCCATCAGGAAACGCAAGGTCGCACGCCTGTTCCAGCCCTCGGCGAAATCCGGATCCTGTTCGATCACCGCATTAAAATCGGCGAGCGCGGTCGGAAAGTCGCCACTGTTCATTGCGACGTCCCCGTCGCGCAGCAGCGTCTCGATCTCGCCATTCTCATGCTCGTACCAGATTTGCCAGATCTGACGTTCGATCGTGTAGGCGGAAATCGGATCGGGGGCGCCGACAAGCTGATCGAAGTAAGTCGGCAGCCGCGGGTCGTCCTGAGCGGCCTGCAGGGTTGCAGCCCCGCCCAGCAGCAGAAGCGCCGCCAGCGCCGCAACCCGCATGCGGCTGGATTTTCGTCGGATGAAGCGTCCCATGGGCGTCATTATGGCGTGTTCGGCCGTCGCGCAAAGCCCCTTCCGGCCCCGGACACAGGTTCGTGCGGCAGGCCCGCTTGCCCAAGGTCTTGCCCGGCACCGGCGCTTGCGCCGATGCTGGCGCCCGACCCGACAGGAATGAGCGAGGCCTTATGAACCCGATCGATTGCTTTTCAGCGACTTATGCCGAGGCGCGGCAAAAATTCCTCGACGCGGTGAACGAGCAGAAGCTGCTTCTGACCACGCATCGGCACCCGCTGAAGGGCGCCCAGGGCGAGGAACTTGCGACCGATGTCGCCTGGGCCGGCTCGCTGCTGAACGAGCGCGTCCTGGTGGTCCAGTCGGCGACGCACGGCGTCGAGGGGTTTTGCGGCTCGGGGATCCAGACCGGCCTGCTCACGTCCGGTTTGTGGAAGGAGCGGCCCGAGGGCGTCACGGTGGTATTCGTCCACGCGGTCAATCCGCATGGGTTTTCCTGGCTGCGCCGGGTCAACGAAGACAATGTCGATCTCAACCGGAATTTCGTCGATCATTTCACCGCCGACTATCCCGACAATCCCGGCTATCGCGAATTGCGCGATCTGATCTGCCCCGCCGACTGGAGCGAGGCGGCGCAAGCGCATTCGCGCACGACGCTCGACGCCTGGGGCCGCGAGAAAGGGGCGATGGCGCTGCAATCCGCCATCACCAGCGGACAATGGTGGGACAAACAAGGTGTGTTCTATGGCGGGCGCACCCATACCTGGTCGAACAAGTTGCTCGGCACCGTCGCGCGCGGCCATGCCGCGGTCGCCAAACAGGTGGCGATGATCGATCTCCATACCGGGCTCGGCCCGTACGGCTATGGCGAGATCATCAACGGGCACAGCGCCGGCGAGATCGGCTATACGCGCGCCAAGGAATGGTACGGCGCCGAAACCACCAGCAACGAGGACGGCAATTCCGCCTCGGCCGTCGTGCATGGCGATACGGCCCACAACTACATCCACCATTGCCCGAATGCAGAGGTCACCTCGATCACGCTCGAGTATGGGACGCAGCCGCTCGATGCGGTGATAGATTCGGTGCGCGCCGACAACTGGCTGCATGCGCACGGCACGCTCGACAGCACGCAGGGCCGCACGATCAAGAAGCAGATCCGCGATGCCTTCTATCAGGAGCATGACGACTGGAAGACGATGGTGCATGAACGGGGCATGGACGTGTTTCGCCGCACCGTGACGGGGCTCGCGGGAACATGAGCAGAAGACTCGACGGCCGGATCGCAATCGTCGCCGGCGGCACCAAGGGCCTGGGTGCTGCAATCTCACGCCGCATCGCCGGCGAAGGCGCGAAGGTTCTGATCGCGGGGCGCGACGACGACGCGGGCAACGCATTGGCCAGGTCGATCGCGCAGGACGGCGGCAGCGCGAAATTCCAGCATGCCGACATGGCGGAGCCCGACGCGGGACCATCGCTGGTCGCGACGGCGCTGCGCGAATGGGGCCGCGTCGATATCCTTGCCTACAATGCCGGCATCTTCCCGCAATCGCCGCTGGCCGACATGACGATCGCCGAATGGGATCGCACGATGGCAGTCAATCTGCGCGGCGCGATGCTGGCGGTGCAGGCCTGCATTCCCGAGATGACGAAGAACCGCTATGGCCGGATCGTGCTGACCTCGTCGATCACCGGTCCGCGTGTCGCGGTCGCCGGCTGGACGCATTACGCCGCGAGCAAAGGCGGGCTCAACGGTTTCATGCGCGCGGCCGCGGTCGAACTCGGCCCGCTCGGCATCACGATCAACGCGATCGAACCCGGCAATATCTGGAACTCAAGCGGCCCCGACACGTTCTCACCGGCCCGCGCCGCGATCGTGCCCGCGGTCATTCCGCTCGGCCATATCGGCGAGCCGGACGATATCGGCTGGGCTGCGGTCTATCTCGCCAGCGACGAAGCGAAATACGTGACCGGACAGAGCCTGATCGTCGATGGCGGGCAGATCCTGCCGGAATGGCCGCTCGACGCACCGACGTGAGCGGCGGCGGGCGTGTGTCGATCATCGGTTGGCATGACCGCCAGCCATCCCTTCTCCCGCCAGTTTCGGCCCGCCGCCCGCCGCGGGCGCCATTGCGCTGATCGGCGCTGCATCCGTTAACGCGAACCGACAGGTTCGGAGCCGGTCCGCTGCGCCTTTGACGCTGCGCCGGAGCCTGACGATGGCGCTTACGCGCGGGCGCCTGAATTGTGTAGCGATCGTGCAAGTTAAGCACTACAAGGGGGTGTTCCTAGGAAGCCTGAGGGGCAAGCCGATGGCGCGCGGAACCGACAGCATATCCGGCGGCAAGAGAAAATCGGCCGTCAAGTCCGGGCGCAAGCCGACCGGCAAGCCGCCAGCCAGGAACCATCGAAGCCGGGAAGTGGACCGGTCCTTCCTCGAGACGGTGTGGCACGGGCGGCCGGCCGCAATATACGCACCCGGCGAGCATATCTTCCGGCAGGGCGATCCCGCCGATGCCGTCTTCTACATTTATGCCGGCAAGGTCGAGATCAAGGTCGTGTCGGACCAGGGCAAGGAAGGCGTGATCAGCATCCTGGAGCCGAGGGAATTTTTGGGCGAAGCATGTCTCGCCGGCCAGCCGCTGCATATGGCGAGCGCCATCGCGCGGGAAGAGTGTTCGATCGTCAAGACCAGCAAAAGCGAGATGATCCGCATGCTGCAGGACGATCCGGTCTTCTCGCAGAAGTTCATGAGTTTTCTTCTGACCCGGAACATCCAGATCGAGGAAGACCTGGTCGAACATCTGTTCAATTCCAGCGAAAAGCGCCTCGCGCGTTGTCTCCTGCTGCTCGCCCATTTCGGCAAGGATGCGAAACTGGAAACGGTCATTTCGCCGATCAATCAGGAAACGCTGGCCGCGCGGGTCGGCACGACGCGGTCCCGGATCAATTTTTTCATGAACAAATTCCGCAGGCTCGGTTTCATCGAGTATAATGGCCATCTCAAGGTTCATTCCTCGCTGCTCAATGTGATCGTGCGCGACTAGCAGCCCGCCCCCGAGGGGGGCCTTCCCTCCGGATCCATTCTCGAAAAAACTCTGTGCGGCAAAGACGGCGGCAATTCAGCAGCTCCCTGTGTGCAATCCGGGACTCCCGGCTGCGCGGCGAGCCACTAGGGTCGGATAGTCTCCAGAAGTACAAATTGCCTGTGGCAACGGATAATCCATCGGGAAAGAGGGATTGGAACAATGTCAAAAATCAAAATCCTGGGCGCAGTCCTGGCGGTCGCGTTACTGGCCAGTTGCGGACAGACGGATATCCAGCGGGCCAAGGTCATGCAGGGCACGGGCTCGGCATTCACCCAGGCGCTGACGGAGGAGTACCGCAGCACCGTGACGTCCGAAGCCGAGGAAATGTACGACTGGCCGGACGCCAATTACTTTGCAGACAAGGGCCTGCAGGCCGCCAAGGGCGAAGTCGTTCTGCCCGAGGAAATCGGCGACTGGTGGCAACCGCCCGAGGAATCGTTCTGGCGCGACTGGCAGCTCACGGATGAATGGGTCGCCGGCGGCAGCGTCGCGGAAATGACCGACGGCCGCGCCCGCCTCATGACCGTGCTGAACAACGGCGCGCGCGACCGGTATCCGGAGCTCGCCGCACGCGCGCAGGGCCGGTTCGATTGCTGGCTCGAGCAGCAGGAGGAGAATCATCAGATTGCCCACATCATCGCCTGTCGCGACGATTTCTGGGCGGCGCTCGAAGAACTCGAAGGCCTGATGGCACCGGAAGTGCCGATCGTCATACCGGAACCGATGGTGCCCGATATCTACATCGTGTATTTCGACTGGGATCGTTCGGATATCCGTCCGGACGCAGCCGCCGTCATCGCCGATGTCACGAACGCCGCGGCATCGCTCGGCAGCCCGCCCATCTCGGTCACGGGTCACACCGACCTGTCCGGTTCGGACGACTACAATGCGAGCCTCTCGCTGCGACGCGCGGACTCGGTCCGCAATGCCCTGATTTCCCAGGGCATCTCACCCGGCCAGATCACGACGGCGGGTCGTGGCGAAGCGGAACCGGCGGTACCGACCGCCGACGGTGTTCGCGAGCAGGCCAATCGTCGCGCGGAGATCATCATCCAGCAGTAAGTACGTCTGGATCCGACGACAGCGAAGCGGCGCCGGGAATTTCCCGGCGCCGTTTTTGCAGGTGCGACGTCGATGCGCCGGGGCCAGCGGCCCTGCAGCCAACGCCGGCACAGCCGGTGCCCTCCGCCAGCGAAATCTCCGGCTATCACCCCTTCACCGATGCTTCCCTTGGGCAATCCGGGGATGTGCAATCCGGGACTGCTGCCGTCGGCACGGGCCGCTATGAAAATGCGGGTCACAACCGAACGATCAGACGGCGAACGATCGGATGGCGAACGATCGGACGGCCGTCGTCGATGGAACGCTCCGCTTGCCAGTGCAACCGGCCGGGCATCGCCCCACCCGTGCTGATCGAGCGAATCGCTTTCATTCGACACGTCCTGATGCCGCCCCCGCGACACCGGGAACCGATGCAGAACCAGATTTGCCCGACCGTCCCCTGGCAGGGAGGCACCGGGTGCCGCCCTGAAGGAATCGAAGACCATGGGGCGGCGGAAAGGACAGCCACGATGTCAAAGAAACCAGCGAGAGGCGATGTCGGGAAGATCGTCGAGTCGATTGGCAACGGGCATTCGTTCAAGCAATACCAGCCGGGTCAGCACGTCTTCCGTCAGAGCGACCCCTGCGATGCGGTCTACTACCTCAAGACCGGAAGAATCCAGATAACGGCCATCTCCGATCAGGGCAAGGAAGGGGTCGTATCGGTCATAGAGGCCGAAGATTTCTTCGGCGAAGGTTGCCTTGCCGGCCAACCGCTGCACAGTGCGAATGGCACTGCAGTGGCCGACAGCACGGTCATGAGGATCGAGAAGGATACGATGGTGCGAATGTTGCAGGGCAACTCCAATTTCTCGCGGCTCTTCATGGGATTCCTGCTGTCGCGTAACATCCAGATCGAGGCATCGCTGGTCAAGCAGCTGTTCAATTCGAGCGAGATGCGCCTGGCGCGGGTTCTCCTGCAGCTTGCCGATTTCGGCAAGAACCCAAAGCTGGATGAGGTCGTTCCGCTCGCGAACCTCGAGATACTCGCCGAAAGCGTCGGTACGACCGTAGAACGCATCGATTTCTTCATGGACCGATTCCAGAAACTCGGATTCATCGAGCTGAACGGCGGCATGCGAGTCCATGCGTCGTTGCTCAGCGTGATCATCAACGAATAGGCCGGCGACCCGGTTTCACGCTGCCTGCCCAGAAAGCGCTTCGGCCGGCGCGCCACGGTTGCCGGCCGGGCGCATCACGAGCCGGACGATATCGGCCGGGCGGCGATTTACCTCGCCAGCGACGAGGCGAAATAGCCGCTCGACGCGCCGGAATGAGGTAGGGTGCTGAATGACAAGCAACGAAGACACAGAAGTCACTGAGACGTGAGTGGGCGTTGAGATCAACGCACGGCTCTAAAAAATTCGTCATGCCCGGGCTCGACCCGGGCATTCACGCCGCGATCAGTCGCGGCCGACCATGACAGGCCGATGCACCGGGCCATGTCTGACAAGCGGAATCCAGCCGTTCGGTGGATCGCCGGGTCAAGCATGTCCTCGCGCCAGCCTTCGGCCGGACCCGGGGGCCCGGCGATGACGGTCTTGTCGTGAGAATGCGTGCACCGGTCCCTGGCTTGGTTCCTGCCGCGACGCTTTATCTGGCTGCATTGCTGGCGACAGAAAGCGCCCTCGCCACCGACAACGCCATCGTCGAAATCAACCTCGGTGCCATCGGCTTCTCCGTGCCCGAAGACTGGATCGATCCGGGCTATCGAGAAGCGGCGCTCGGCGGCGCGATCGATACGATTCTCCTGATTCCGCCGGTCGATTCGATGGATGAGGTGAGCCACGGCGCGTTCAAGCCCGATGGCGTTGTTTCCATCGCGATCCTGTTGCGCGACGATCCGGCGCTTCACTGGCGCGCGCTCTATGTCGACGGGCGCATCGCATCGGCCGAAGAACGATTCGAAATCGCGACGGCGGAAGATATCACGCGCGCGTTCGATGAACTGCCCTTCGACCGGTTGTTCGGCGGTGCGTTTGCATCGTCGGGAAAATCGGCGAGCCGCGCGTTGCACTTCGTCGGCAGCATTCCAACGTCGGCACATGACACCGTCGCGGTCGCCGCGCGCATCGATGGCAGCACGCGGCTCTATTCGATCTCGCTGACGATCCGGGCCGATGATAAACCGATCGCAGCGATCATCACATTGCGCACGATGCGGCCCTTGAACGCCGGCGATTTCGCGCTCATTGGGGTTGCGATCGAAATCTTGAACAGCCGCGCCTTCTGATTCGCTGCTACGCGCAAAGTTGCTGGGGATCGGTGATCCGGAATCGAATACCGTCCGCCGCCATGTCTTTCATCTCGGTGCGGCGCGCCAGTGCCATGTCCTCGAACTTTTCGACCTCGATCTCGGTTTCTGCCTCGGTGATGAACAGGAAATCGGTGAAGGGTGCCACAATCGGATAGCAATCCAGCGCATGCCATGTGCCCTTGGCCAGCATGACGCCCTGCGAGCCATCGAGATGGAACGCACGCAGATCCGCAACCGACGGTCTTGTGGGACCGCGCCCAATGGGCGTTGCCGGCGCGACGATCAGCACGCCGCGGCTTCCCGCAAGCGGCACGCGGGTTTCGGTGACGGTGATATGCCGCTCCAACAGCGAGAACTCCTGCCCCGCCGCCGGCGCCTTGTAGTGATAGCGGACCACCTTCAGTTCCGGTGCGCCTTCGAGCGCGAAATCGAGCGTCCACGCATCGAGGCCCGGGCGACTCCAGGTCGTCGGACCGGGCAGCGGCGTGACGACCGTTCCATAGGGCCGAAAGGCTTCGACCGACAGTTTCTGAATGGGAATATCGAGGGTTTGGGTCATCACCGCTCCTGCCACGCTTTCTATCAGATACACGATTTAGTCGATCCACGGATGCGCGCCGCTCACACTTCCCGAACTGCCCGCGACCATCGCCACATGATGGCCAGACGCTACCACTCGATGCGGTGCCATCGCGAAGAGCAGCCCGCCCCGGGTTGTGCGAATCGGGGTTCGCGTCGTGGACGGGTCGGCGTTCGAAGGATCGACGAGATCGGCAACAATATCGCCGGGCTGCAATATCGCCCCGAGCGATTGGCGATAGACGACGATACCCGCACCCGAAGCGCGGAGGACGTCGATCGACTCCATCGGCGCAATTTGCGCGATTATTGCCGGCATCGGACCCGGATCGCCGCCAATCGCACCGCGCCGCTGCAGGAACCGGAACAGGTTCGCGGCATCCTCAGCGACGATTGCATCGTCCGTATCGGAATCGCCGCGCAGTTCGAGACCGGCGACGAAAGATGGCCGAACCGGAAATGCATCGGGATAGGCATCGCCCAGCGCATCCCAGGGGCTCGCGCAGGCTTCCTCGAACGTGCCGCCGCCGCTATCGGCGATCACAAGGGCCAACGGAGCCCCGAGTTGTGCCACCAGATCGCCGCCTTCCGGCCAGTTCGCATGCCAGACCAGCACGTGCAGCATCGCCGATCCCGCGCTGTGACAATCGATCACGATGTCCGCGTCGATCGCCAAGCCGAGCAGCGTGCTTTTCAGAAACTCGCTTTCGAACGAGGCGCGGCGCGCCGACAAAATCTCGCGCATCGCGGCGCGGGCGTGCGCGACGTTCTGCTCGGACCGTCCGAGCGCATCCGCCATCTTCGCAACCGCCGCATCGCCGATCAGCGGAATCTGCCGGTTGAAGTTGACGCCGCTGGTGAAATCGTAGCGGCCCGATTGATAGCCGTGAACGAACTGGCCCATGCCGATCGGGTTCGCCTCAGGAACGACGACGATCTCGCCGCGCACTTGCCCCGCTTTGTCGGCGTCGCGCAGCAGGGGGATGAGGTGATGGAGGATCAGCATCCCGGGCGCTTCGTTGGCGTGAAGCCCGCCCTGCAGATAGACCTTTGAATCCGCGCCAGCAGTGCCAAACCGATGAACGACGATCGAGCGTTCGGTGCCGCCGCCCGGGGACCAGAGGCCCACCCGATCGATTGCGTGCGTCACTCCGCCTCCGTTCGCTTCGCGCCATGCAACGGCCCCGCAGCGGTTTCCCGCCGCCGGGCGATCGCAAACGCAGGGTAGAAGGCTCGAGCGTTACTCGCCGGGCTCGATGCCGAGCTCGTTGCCAAAGATATAGTTGGTCGGGTGCTGCTGGAAACCCTTTACCCGCTTGTCCCAGGCCGTCAAAGCCGCGCGCCAGAGCGGCTGCACGATCGGCCCCTCTTCCTGCATGATCGTTTCGAGCTGGACCATGACCGCGCGCCGCGCCTCGACGTCGACCGTTGCTTCGGCTTCGGTCAGCAAGCGATCGAACTCGGGATTCGAATAACCCGATTCGTTCCATGGCACGTTCGAACGATAAGCGAGCGCGAGCACCATCACGCCGAGCGGGCGATGGGTCCACGACGTGAACCCAAACGGCACCTGGTCCCATACGTCCCAGTAAGCCGATGTCGGCATGACATTGATCTTGCAGCGGATACCCGCGTCTGCCCATTGCTGGGCCATCGCCTGCACTGTGATCTGCTCCCATTGCGGATCGTTGGCGCAGTTGATCTCGATGTCGATACCGTCAGGATGGCCGGCTTCGGCCAGCAACTGACGGGCCGCCTCGACATCGCGCTCCATGAACGGCAGCTCGGCATATTCGGGGTGGATCGGCGAGACATGGTGATGCTCGCCCGGCGCCCCGAGACCGGCATAGCCGACCTGGAGCATTTGCCGCGTATCGATGGCGAGCCGCAATGCCTTGCGGACGCGCGGATCGTCGAACGGCGCAACCGACTTCATGCGGGCGACGGCCGTCTGCGCGGTCGCCACCTGATAAAGCTGCACATGCGGAATCTGCTCGAGCGCGGTCAATTGCGTGACGTCGATCTGCCAGATCCCGTGCACCTGCTTGGAGGTGAGCGCAGTCATCTGGGCAAAGGATTCCTCGCCCAGATCAATGAATTCCAGCGTGTCGACAAAAGGCCCGTTGCCCCAATAGTCGCTACGCGCCTTCAGCACGGCCTTTTCGCGCACGGCATGCTCAACCAGTTCGAACGCACCGGTGCCGTTGGAGCCGGGGCCGAATGCGCCGCCCTCCTCCGGATCGAGGATATGGAGCGGATAATGGAAGAGATGCTCGGGAACGGCGAGCTGCGGCACGCGCAGGTTCAGCCGCACGGTATGATCGTCGATCTTCTCGATCGCGTTGGCATCCCAGAGCGCGGTGCCTTCGTCGTTCATCATGTAGCCCTGCATCAAGCCGATGACCGACGAGCCGGTGGCGGGATCGAGCGCGCGGGCGATGTTCCATATCACATCGTCGGCCACGAAAGGACGGCCGTTATGCCAGCTCACGTCCTGGCGCAGATGCAGATCCCAGGTTTTCAGATCCTCGCTCGGCGTCCAGCTTTCAAGCAGATGCGGACGCGTCAGATTGTCGGTGCCGGTCTGCGTCAGATATTCGCAGACATTGCGCGTGATGTTGGACTGAGGCGGGCCGCCGCCGCCGATGCCGTACGTCGCGGGATCGCTCACCGGATCGATCGGCATGCCGATTCGAATCGTGCCGCCGGTCGGAATGTCGTCGGCCGCCGCGCTGGCGATCGGTCCCTCGCCCGAGACCGCGCCGGCAAGCCCGTAGGCCGCGGTCGCGGAAACGCCAAGCAAGGTCGAGGTTCGCAGGAACTCGCGGCGGGTGATGTGGCCCTGTTCGAGCTTGTTGACCAGGGTTCCGAGATAACTGTGTTCGCGCTGTTCTTTCATGGCCGCTCCCCCGATGGCTTGTCTGCTGTTCCTTGCGAGTTCCCTGTGGCGCGCGCCGATGCGTGTCTGCTTCAGCGGTCAACCCGATGGGTCAGCATGCATGTTCTATATTATAGAACGAATACCTGCTAATGTTCTTCATTACTGACCTTGCTTTTGGGCAGAGTCAATTCGTTCCTGCGTCGGCGGATCGATCGAAACGCACCGACGATCGATGCGTCGACACCATGTCGGGTGTATGAGCGAAGCGTGCGTTACCATCGCCGATTGCTGCTATGCTTCGTATCATCGACCGATAAGCGTAGCTCTCTGATGAGTGCGACCGAACGGTGAATTGGAGCATGCAGAACGGCACTCCGAAAATTCAGGCACTCGGTCGCGCGAACGCGATTCTCGAAGCCGTCGCGGCATCGCCAGCCGGCGAACTGACTTTGGTCGAGATCAGCCACGTCGTTCGACTGAAGAAAACCACCTGCTTCAATCTCGCGCGATCACTGACCGTACTCGGCTTCCTCGCTTTCGATCCGGCTACCAAAAAGTATCGGCTTGGGCTGCGCAATCTCGAGCTCGGCCGCAAGATGCAGAACCGGTTTCCGATCGACGCCGTCGCGAAGCCGCTGCTGCTGCGTCTCGTGCACGAGATCGGCGAGACGGTCAGCTTCGCGGTCCCGTACAGTTTCGAAGTGTTCATTTATGATAGTGTCGAGGGACGATTCTCCGTCCGTGCAAAGGGCTTCGCCGGGGGGCGGTACAAGTATCACAGCACGGCGAGCGGCCGTTCGATGCTCGCCTACTTTCCTGAATCTGTCCGCCAGGCGATCTACGAAGCCGAGCCGTTCGTATCGTTCACGTCCAATACGATCACCGACGTTCCGACTTTGGAGAAACAGCTCGTCGAGATCCGCAAACGCGGCTATGCGCTCGATCTTGAGGAGATGGAACTGGGAGAGCATTGCGTCGCCGTGCCGATGTTCGACGGGCTCGGCAGCGTCATCGGCGCGGTCAGCGTCTCGGGACCGGTGAGCCGGATGACCATTCAATACATGCGGAAGGTCGCTCGGCTGATCCGGCAGGAGGCCGACCGCGGGCCCGATCAGCCGGGACAGTCATCCCCGACCTCCGACCGCGATCTCGCCGCGCCTCTGAACTGAACCGGCCGCTTTATCCCAAACTGGTGAGCGTCGCCGGCTTCGGCCCGCCGGTCGCCCAGTCGAGCAGTTCGACCGTATGCACGACCGGCATGCCGACCGCGCGCTCAAGCTGCGCGATGCAGCCGATATTACCGGTCGCGAGGATGTCGGCGCCGGTCTTCGCGATGTTAGACGCCTTGCGTGCGCGCAGATCGTCGGCCAGATCCGATTGCAGGATATTGTAGGTGCCGGCCGAACCGCAGCAGAGATGACCGTCGGGAATCTCGCGAACCTCGAACCCGGCCTTTCGCAGCAAGTCGCGCGGCTCGCGATGGATCTTCTGCCCGTGCTGCATCGAACAGGCGGAATGATAGGCAACCGCGATGCCTTTTCTTTCGCGCGCACCGGAAGGCTCGCCGATGCCATGCGCCACCAGAAACTCGGTCACATCTTTCGCGAGCGCGGAGACACGGGCGGCCTTCGTTGCCCACAGGGGATCGGCGCGAAACATGAAGCCATAATCCTTGAGCGTGGTGCCGCAGCCTGAGGCATTGACCAGAATTGCATCGAGCCCGTTTTCATCGGCCTCACGCAGCCAGGCATCGATATTGGCCTTCGCCTGCGCGTGGCTTTCGCCCTGACGCCCCATATGATGCGCGAGCGAGCCACAGCAGGCGGCACCCGGCGCCTGCACGACTTCGATACCGTGCCGCGTGAGCAGCCGGATCGTCGCTTCGTTGATCGCGGGTTTGAGCGCCGGCTGCACGCAGCCTTCGAGCAGCGCAACGCGCGCGCGGCGCATTCCTTGCGCCGGAAAGACCTGCGCGCCTTCCATAGACGAGCGCGAGGCCGGCATCGCGGGAGCGAGAGCGAGCATCGCGCGCAGCCGACCGCCGACGAGAAACCGCAGCGGTCGCAGCAATGCTGCACCGAGCAAGGCTGCGCGAAAGCGGCCGGTGAAAGGCATCGTGTGTGCGAGTACGGCGCGCAGTGCGCGGTCGAGAAACGGCCGGCGCCGGGTCTTCTCGATATGCGCGCGGCCGATATCGACCAGATGCATGTAATGCACGCCCGAGGGGCAGGTTGTCATGCAGGCGAGACAGGAAAGGCAACGATCGATATGCGTCGTTGTCTCGGCGTCGGCCGCGCGATCCTCCTCGAGCATCGACTTCATCAGATAGATGCGACCGCGCGGTGAATCGAGTTCGTCGCCGAGCAAGAGATAGGTGGGACAGGTCGCGAGGCAGAAGCCGCAATGCACGCAGCTTCTGAGGATGCCGTTCGCCGCCTCGATATCCGGATCGGCGAGCTGCGCGAGGGTGAAGGAGGTTTGCACGGCCCTTCCCTAACCCATCCGCCCCGGATTGAGAATGAACTTGGGATCGAAAGCGGCCTTGATCGCGCGCGCGAGTTCGTCGGGCGCAACGAGGCCGGCCAACATCATACCAGGCGCCGCGTTGCGGATCGGCTGCACCACGCCGCCGGTTTCGGCGATCGCTGCCTGCGCGGCGGTCGCGAGCGCCGCGCCATTGAGGCCGGCGAGCCATACGGCACCGCCGCCCCAATCGAGATAGCCCTTGCATCCACAGAGCGCCTTCGTGCGCAGCAAAGCCCGCGCGCCGGATGCGGGCGGCACCGAGAGACGCAGGATCGTCGCAGCAGGATCGGGCAGCAAGGGTGCGACGTCGGCGATCTCGGTCCAGAATGCGGCCGAGCGCGTGCCGTGCAATTCTTCGTCGAGCGCGTTTGTCGCCTCGCGCATCAGCGCGCGCAGCCGCGTGCAGCGATCGGATGTGGATTCGGGTGCGCCCTCGAGCCGGATCGCGGTCACGCTCGCACCGGCACCGCGCACCAGATCGACGCCGCTCGCGCTGGCGATGTTGGCGGGCAGAAAGGCCGCGCCCGTGACCTCGAAGGGCATTTGCAGCGCCCTCACGAGCGCCGCGTTCGCCGCCTCCGCATCGAGCCCGTAGAGCAGCACGGTTCGCATCTTCTCGGCGCGCGGCAACACCTTGAGCGTGATCTCGGTCATCGCGGCCAGCGTGCCCATCGATCCCGCCATCAGCTTCGGCAGATCGTAACCGGTCACGTTCTTCATCACGCGGCCGCCCGACTTGAAGCTCTCGCCACGGCCGTTGACCGCGCGAAAGCCGAGAATATGATCGCGCGCCGCCCCGAAGCGCACGCGCCGCGGTCCCGTGAGGTTGCAGCCGATGGCGCCACCCAGCGTACCGGTCTTCGCGGGCATCCCGAACAACGGCCCCCAGTCGGGCGGCTCGAAGGCGAGCATCTGGTTCTGAGCGGCGAGCGCGGTTTCGATCTCGGCGATCGTCGTGCCTGGCAGCGCGCGCAGCACGAGTTCTTCCGGCTCGTAGAGCGTGATGCCGGTCATGGCCCGCGTCGACAATGTGTGCGCTGCCTGGACCGGCGATCCCAGGCGCCGCTTCGAGCCATTGCCGATCAGTTCGACCGGCGCCTCCTCGCTGAGCGCCCAGCGCAGGAATTCGACGATTTGTGGTTCGTTACCGGGTTCGACGTCGGTCATGGGCGAACCGCCGCTCAGAACCGCGGCAGGTCGGGAAAGGGCAGCTTGCCGCGATGCACATGCAGCCGGCCGAGCTCGGCGCAGCGATGCAGGATCGGGAACATCTTGCCCGGATTGAGCAACCCCTCGCTATCGAACGCACATTTGACGCGCTGCTGCTGGTTCAAATCGATCTCGTCGAACATCGTGCCCATCAGATCGCGTTTCTCGACGCCGACGCCATGCTCGCCGGTCAGCACGCCACCGACCTCGACGCAGAGCCGCAATATGTCGGCACCGAAATTCTCGGCGCGTTCGAGTTCGCCTTCGGCATTGGCGTCGTAGAGAATGAGCGGATGCAGATTGCCGTCGCCGGCATGAAACACATTGGCGACGCGCAGCCCGTATTTTTCCGACATCGTGCGCATCGCCGCCAGCACGCGCGGCAAGGCCGCACGCGGGATTGTGCCGTCCATGCAGTAGTAATCGGGCGAGATGCGCCCGACGGCGGGAAACGCGGCCTTGCGCCCGGCCCAGAAGGAAAGTCGCTCGGCTTCGTCGGCGCTGATTCGGCAATGCGCCACACCGTTCGCGCGCGCGATCGCCTCGATCCGTCCGATCAGCTCGGTGACTTCGGCCGCGGTGCCGTCGAGTTCGACGATCAGCAAAGCCTCGACATCGAGCGGATAGCCGGCATGAACGAAGTCCTCGGCCGCATGGATCGCCGGCCGGTCCATCATCTCCATGCCGCCGGGGATGATTCCGGCTGCGATGATCGCGCCGACGCAGGCGCCCGCCTGCTCGCTGGTCGGGAAACCCAGCAGCAGCGCGCGCGCCGTTTCCGGCGTGGGCGTCAGCCGCACCGTCACCTCGGTCACGACACCGAGCAACCCTTCGGACCCGTTGATGAGGCCGAGCAGATCGTAGCCGCCGGCATCGTAATGCTTGCCGCCGAAGCGCAGGATGCGGCCGTCGATCGTGACGAACTCGACGCCGAGCACGTTATTCACGGTCAAACCATACTTCAGGCAATGCACGCCGCCGGAGTTTTCCGCGACATTGCCGCCGATGGTGCAGGCGATCTGGCTCGACGGGTCGGGCGCGTAATGAAACCCGAGCGGCCGCACGGCATCCGAGATCGAAAGATTGGTCACACCCGGCTGCACCGTGGCGCAGCGATTGGCGAGATCGATATCGAGGATGCGGTTGAAGCGCGCCATGCCGAGCAGCAGCCCGTCCTCGAGCGGCAGCGCACCGCCCGAGAGCGAGGTGCCGGCGCCGCGTGGCACCACCTTGATGCGCTCGCCGTGGCAATAACGCAGCACGGCGGCAACCTCCTCCGTCGTACGCGGCAACGCAACGAGGAGCGGCATGGTGCGATAGGCGGTCAGCCCGTCGCTCTCATAGACCCGTCGCTCGCGCGCCTCGTGGATCACCGCATCGCCCGGCAGGATGCGCGCGAGATCGGCTGCGATCGCATCGCGGCGGTCAATCGTGGCGCGGTCCGGCAGGGGCATCTTCATGGGCGGTCTCCTGCCCGGCCGTCGAACTCAGAACTCGCCATCGGCCGTCTCGTCGTCGGCCAATCCGACCGGGCGCAGGCGCGACGAGTTCCATTGCTGGAACAGGGTAAAGCCGACGGCCAACAAGGTCGGTCCGAGAAAGATCCCGATGAAGCCGAAGGCGATCAGCCCTCCGATGACGCCGAGAAACACCAGCAGGATCGGCAGCCGGTTTTCGCGGCTGATCAGCCAGGGTTTGATGATGTTGTCGATGCTGCTGACGACCAGGAAGCCCCAGAGCGCCATGAAAATCGCCCAGCCGGTATCGCCGGTGTAGAAAAGCCAGAGTGCCGCAGGCGCCCAGATCAAGGGCGGCCCCATCGGCACCAGCGACAGCACGAAGGTGGCGAAGCCGAGCAGCAGGGCGCCCGGCACGCCGGCCATCCACAAACCGATGCCGGCGAGCAGGCCCTGCGCGAAGGCGGTGCCCATCACACCGTAGACCACACCCTTGATCGTCGAGCCGGCGACGTCGAGCAGATGCTGTGCGCGATCGCCGGCAACGCGGCGGATGCCCGAGTGCATCTGCGCCGCGACATGGCGGCCGTCGCGGTAGAAGAAGAAGCAGATCAGCACGCTCAACGTCAGTTCGATCGCGCCCTGCCCGATCCTGGCGCCGCTGGTCAGCGCCCAGTTGCGTGCCTGCAGCAGATAGGGTTCGGCCGCGATGCGGAAGCCGGTGTCACTGCTGGCGAGATCTGCCCAGTAATCGTGGAAGTCGCCGCCGACCAGCGGGACGTCGAGCAGCCAGATGGGCGGTTCCGGCAATCCCTCGTCCAGCAGGAGGCGCGCCACCTGGATGACCCCGCCGACATGATCGGCGAGCGAGGCGCCGAGAAAGATCAGCGGCACGACCAGCACCAGCGCAACCGCCAGCGTCATCAGCGTGGCGGCCAATGTGCTGCGGCCCGCGAGCCAGCCGAGCAATCGCGTGTAGATCGGCCAGGTCGAGAAACAGAGGATCAGCGCCCACAGGATGGACGACATGAACGGCAGCAGCACGACCAGGCAGCCGGCCGCGAGCAGCGCCAGCAACGCCAATCCGGCGATCAGTTCGAAACGCTCGGTCAGCTTCATCGACAGCCTTCAATTATGATCCGCGGGACCGTCGTCCCGACCGTGAACCCCTGCACGCTGTCGTTTCCGGTCGACCGGATTTCGTAAGACGTGCGCATTACCGCTCGACCGGTTCGAGCCGGTCCGCATTCTCGAATCGAGCCCGATAGTCTGCGATCTCGGCATTGTGGACACGACATTCCCCCAGCAACCATTCGCGAAACGGCGCGAGCTGCCGCTCGGCCCCGGCATCGCCCGGATAGATCAGAAAATAGGAGCCCGAATTCAGCGCGAGCGGGAACGGCCGTACCAGCCGGCCCGCCTTCAGATCGACATAGGCCAGACAATCGTCGCCCACGGCGACGCCCTCGCCAAGCACGGCGGCATCGAGGGCGAAGTTCGTGTCGTGATAGATCGTTCCGGATTTGCCGTCGACGCTGGCGCAACCGGCCGCCGCCAGCCACCGCTCCCACCAGTCCGTCGATGTTTCATGCAACAGAATACGGTTTGCCAGGTCGGCCGGCCGCCGCAACGGGTTCAATCCCTTCAGCATGGCCGGGATGCAGACCGGAAACGCGGTCACGTCCATCATGAAGTCCTGACGCAACGACGCGTCGTTCGCGCGACCGTAAAAGATGGCGGCGTCGATTTCCGGATGCGGCAAATTTGTCAGCGCCAGGGATGGATGAATTTCGACCTCGATATCCGGGCAGGCGGTTCGAAAGGCGCGCATGCGCGGAATGAGCCAGCGCACGGCAAGGCCGGGGTCGACCGCGAGCACGAGCGTGCGGCGCGACTTGCGGCGCGAGGCGCGACGGGTCGACCCGTCGATGATGTCGAAGGCTTCGCGGATCGATGCAAAATACGCCGCCCCCATCGGCGTCAGTTCCACCCGCCGGTTCAGGCGATCGAACATCCGGGCGCCGAGATCGGTTTCCAGCAACCGGATCTGACGACTGACGGCGGCTTCGGTCACATGCAGTTCACCGGCGGCAGCCTTGAAGCTGCCGTTTCTTGCTGCGGCCTCGAAGGCGCGCAGGGCTGTCAGGCTGGGCAGGATCCGTCGCATCGCCCGATCCGGTTAACCTCAGGTTAAGCGAATGATACGGGATAATCGTTTGGCGAGGTACCGGCTTGCTGGAACACTCGGTTTCGCGGGAACGCCGGTTTTGCGGCCCCGGGGAGACTCCATGGCGCACCAGTTCCTGACCGGAATCGTCGATCTCGCCGCCTACCCGATCGATCGGCTGGACCAGCCGGAAGGCCGCCAGGCGCTCGCGGCATGGCGCCGCAGTATCCGGGAGAACGGCGTGCTGGTGCTGCCGCAGTTCCTGACCCCGACCGCCATCGCATCGATCCTGCGCGAGGCCGAGGCGATGGCCGACGAATGTTACTACTGCGCGCACAGCCACAATCCTTATCTCGCTGCCAACGACGACAGCCTGCCGGCCGATCATCCGCGCAACGCCCTCAATGTCAGCGATGTCGGTTGTCTCGCCGACGACCTGATTCCTGCGTCGAGCCTGCTTCGCCACGTCTACAACGCATCCGAGGTTCGCGGCGCGATCGCGGCGATCCTCGGTTTCGATGCGCTCTACCCGTACGACGATCCGCTCGGCTCGCTGAACATCAACCTTCAGAACGCCGGCCAGCAGCTCAACTGGCACTACGACAATGCCGATTTCGTGACGACGATCCTGCTGCAGGATTCCGACGCCGGCGGCGCGTTCGAGTACTGCCCCGACCTGCGCCAGCCGACGGACGAGAATTACGATGCCGTCGGCCGCGTTCTCGCCGGCGAGCGCGCCGCCGTACGGTCACTCGATATTGCGCCGGGTGCGCTGGTCCTGTTCCGCGGCCGCTATTCGCTGCATCGCGTCACGCCGGTCGAGGGTACGCGGCCGCGCATCATCGCGATCCTGAGCTACGATACGAAACCCGGCGTCGTGCTGACCGAGTTCACCCGCAGGCTGTTCTACGGACGGGTGGCGTGAGCGCCGCCACGAAAATCGCAACGGCCCCCGATGCGCCGATCCTGAGCGGCGGCGACATCGCGGATTTCAGGGCCGACGGTGCGGTTCATCTGCCCGGGCTGTTCACCGAATGGGTCCATCTGCTGCGCGACGGCGTCGCCTATAACGAGGAGCATCCGAGCCGCTTCGGCAGCAACAGTCTCGGGCCGGAGGAAGCCGGGCGCTTCTTCGACGATTACTGCAACTGGCGACGCATTCCCGAATATCGCGCCTTCGTCGAAAACTCCTGCGCGGCAGCCGTTGCCGGACAGGCGACGGGTGCGTCGTTCGTGCGCATCTTTCACGAGCACGTGTTGATCAAGGAGCCGGGCACCGCCAAGCGGACGCCGTGGCATCACGACCTGCCCTATTACAACGTGCAGGGACGCAAGACAGCGAGCCTGTGGCTCGCGCTCGATCCTGTGCCGCTGGAAAGCTCGCTTGAATTCGTCGCCGGCTCGCATCGCTGGGAAACATTGTTCTATCCGCGGCGATTCATCGATTCGACCGACTATGATTATGCGGGCGACGGCTATCGCCCGGTCCCCGACATCGACGCCGATCGCGACAGCTATCGCATCCTCAGCTGGGCACTCGAGCCGGGCGATGCGGTGATGTTCGATTTCCGTACGCTGCACGGCGCCGCCGGCAACAGCCAGGCCACGCGGCGGCGCGGCTTCTCGACCCGCTGGGTCGGCGACGATGTGCGCTATGCCGTGCGGCCGGGCGAGACCTCGCCGCCCTACCACGATATCGGCCTTGCCGATGGCGACAAGCTGCCGGACGACCTGTTCCCGATCGTCTGGTTCGATCCCGAATACCGCCCGCCAAGCGCCTGAAGCGGATATCGGGGAATGCGACAGGCGACCGAAAATCTTGTCGACATCGCGACCTGTACCGCGACCCATCCCGGACGACGTGCAAGCAGCCTCTCTGCCGCCCGCAACGCACCGCCCACCCGGCCGACTGAACTGGAATCGCCGATCGATTTCGGCCGGCTGCGTCGCTATCGCCTTGCCCGTCTGCGCGAGCAGCTTGCCAGGCTGGATTACGGTGCCTGCGTCCTCTTCGATCCGATCAACATTCGCTATGCGACCGGCACCCGGAACATGCAGGTCTGGACCCAGCACAGCCCGGACCGGTACGCCTTTGTCGCTGCCGGCGGACCGGTCATCCTGTTCGACGGGTACTTCGCCGGCAAATCCGCACTGGTATCCGATACGGTGACGGAAGTCCGCCCCGCCACGACCTGGTACTACGAAGCGAAAGCCGACCGCGTCGCGGAAGCGGCGGCGCAATGGGCGGCCGAGATCGATGCGCTGATGCGCCGGCATTGCGGCGCCAACCGCCGTCTCGCGGTCGACCGGTTCTGGCCGGCGGGGATTGCGCCCGTGCATCGGCTCGGCATCCAACTGCACGACGCCCAGGAACCGATGGAGCGCGCCCGCTGCATCAAGTCCGCCGACGAGATCGGCTGCATGAGCGCCGCCATCTCGGTCTGCGAAGGCGGCATCGCCCGCATGCGCGAGGCGTTGCGCCCGGGAATCACCGAGAATGCCCTCTGGTCCCTGCTCGTCCAAGCCAATGCCGAGCATGGCGGCGAATGGATGGAGACGAGGCTGCTCACATCGGGCGGGCGGACCAATCCGTGGTACCAGGAGTGCGGCGACAAGCTCATCCGCGCCGGCGAACTGGTCGCATTCGATACCGATCTCGTGGGGCCCTTCGGATACTGTGTCGACATATCCCGCACGTTCCATTGCGGACCGGGGCGGCCGACCGACGGGCAGCGCGAACTTTATAGTCGCGCTTACGAACAGGTGCGGTTCAATATCGACCTGCTGCGGCCCGGCATGAGTTTTCGCGAGTTTGCGGAGAAATCCTGGATCGTTCCGGACGAGTTCCTGGCAAACCGCTACGTATGCCTTGCGCACGGCGTCGGGCTGGTCGACGAATACCCCGACATCGTGCACCCGCTCGACTGGGCGAATACGGGTTATGACGGTGTCTTCGAACCCAACATGACGATCTGCATCGAAAGTTATATCGGACACGAGAACGGCGACGAAGGCGTCAAGCTCGAGGAGCAGGTCCTGGTCACCGAGAACGGTGTCGAGCTCCTGTCGACATTTCCGTACGAAGACGAACTGCTTTCGTGAACAAGGACCCCAAACAGATGCTCGCTCAAGGGAGGTACCGATGAACAAGTCCATGAAACCGGAAGAACTCGTGCACCGTATCGTCAACCGCGAAATCGGCCGTCGCGATTTCAATCGCATCCTGGCAGGCGCCGGTCTTGCCAGCGTCGCGATGCCGCTGCTGTCGCACCGCAGCGCTGCCGCCGATGTGAACCTCACGGTCTACGACTGGACCGGTTATGAGGATCCCTCGCTCCATCCCGAGTTCTCCGCGAAATACGGCGCGGAACCCGAGTTCGCTTTGTTCGGCGACGAGGAGGAGGCGCTCACCAAAATGCGCGGCGGCTACAATGTCGACGTTTCGCATCCCTGCAGTGCCAACATCCAGCGCTGGCGCGATGCCGGCGTTATCCACCCGATCGACACGGCGCGCATTCCGCGCTGGAACAACATCCTGCCGCAGCTGCGGGGGATCAACGGCTTCGAGAAGGACGGCGAAGTATGGGCGATGCCGTGGGACTGGGGCTATTCGGTGATCGCCTACAATCCGGAGCTGCTGCCGAGCGACAATCCTGATTTCAACATGATGGTCGATCCGGCCGCGAAGGGCCGCGTGGCGATGAACAGCCAGTTCGACGTGGCCATCATGGTGGCCGGCGTGATCGGCGGATTCCCCGATCTCTTCAATCCGACCGAATCCGAGATCGAAAAATTGCCGGGCCTGTGGCGCCAGATGCTCGACAATTCGCGCATCCTGTGGACCGACAGATCCGAAGTCGAACAGGCGTTCGCTTCCGGCGAGGTCGCGATCGGCTATTTGTGGTCGGACTCGATCAATACGCTGCGCGGCCAGGGCATTCCGATCGAAGTCGTGCCGCCGAATCTCACCTGGGCATGCGGCTATGCGCTCAACACCGATGCGCCGGGTTCGGAAGACCAGGCTTATGAGTTTCTCGATGCGCTGCTCGATCCGGCCGCGGGCAAGGTTCTTATCGAATGGGGCTATGGCCATTCCAATCGCGAATCCTTCGACGTTGCGGATCCGGCAGCGGTTGCCGCGCTCGGCATGGGCGATATCGACGAGTTCTTCGCGAACGGGCGCTTCTTCGACGTGGTCAACCGGGACAATCGAGACCGGCTGATCGCGATGTGGAGCGAGGCACAGGCCGGACAATAGTCCGACCGCGGCCCGATTCATCTGCGGCCGCTCGACCCCAACAGGCGGCCGCAGATATCGCCCCATCGTCACGAACGCCCGGACGGACGCTCGTCGCGTCCGATCGGCGGTGCTGCGTGCCGATCTTCTTTCCCTTCCCCGACCAATCGCACGGAGCGCCTTCATGGGTTTCGATCTCGATTACTGGCTGCGGCGTTCGCCCTATTTCGACCTGACCTGCCGCGCCGGCGCGCGGCGCGTCTCGGTCGGCAACCACATGTACATTGCCAGCGGCTTCGCCGATCCGATCCAGGAATACTGGCATCTGGTCAACGGGGTCACGCTGTGGGACGTGGCCAACGAGCGACAGGTCGAAATCGTCGGACCGGATGCCGCGGCTTTCGTCGATCTGCTCTGTACGCGCGACATTGCCGCCTGCCCGGTCGGTTTCTGCCGCTATGTGCTGTTCACGAGCGTCGAAGGCGGGATCGTCAACGATCCGGTGATGCTCCGGTTCGAGCAAAACCGGTTCTGGTTCTCGACATCCGACAGCGACCTGCTGCTCTGGATCAAGGGTATGGCCGTGTTCGCCGGTTTCGATGTCACGGTTCGCGAACCGGATGTCGCGCCGATCCAGATCCAGGGTCCAAAATCGGGCGCCCTCGTCGGCGACCTGTTCGGCGAGCGGGGCCGCGAACTGCGTTACTACCAGCTTCTGGAAACGGAGCTCCGCGGCATGCCCGTCGTCCTGACCCGGACCGGCTGGAGCGGCGAGCTCGGTTACGAAATTTTTCTGCGCGACAGCGGCCAGGCAGAGACGTTGTGGAACCTCATCGTCGAGACCGGCCGGCCTTACGGTCTGGCGATCACCGGCCCTTCCGACATCCGCCGGGTCGAGGCCGGCATCCTGGGGCTCGGGCATTGCGGCGACATATCCCTCGCCGTCAATCCGTTCGAAGCCGGCCTCGATCGGCTGGTAGCCCTCGACAAGCCGGCCGACTTCGTCGGTAAGGCGGCACTTCGGCGGATTCGCGACGACGGCGTTGCACGGCGGCTGATCGGCATCGAGATCGACGGTGCGCCGCTGCCGGCGGGATCGTTTCGCGCGCGCTGGCCCGCGCGGCGCAACGACAAAAAGATCGGCGATGTCACCGTTGCACTCCATTCCCCGCGGCTCTCACGGAACATCGGTTATGCCATGCTGGAAGCCGGCGAAGCGCGGCCGGGCAACCGGATCGACGTTGACGTACCGACCGGCAATCGTGGCGCAACCGTCGCCGAGATGCCGTTCGTCCGGCGTCAGAAGGTCGTAGCCCCGGCAGCGTGAGCGCGTCGTCGCGAACGCGCAGCGCGCCGGTCAACGCCCGAACAGATTTCGTGCCGTTCGGATCGTTGCTTTCGATGGCGCCGCGGATCGCGCCGTACCGCCATCGGCTATATCCAGTAAGTCGGGCGACGAAATTTTTCCGCCGTACTTTTCCGCCCAGACATGCATCGCCTGCAATATGTCGCGCAGCGTGAGCCCGAGCGGCGTCAGCGTGTAGTCGACGCGCGGCGGAATCTCGCGGTAATCGTGCCGCGCGATCAGCCCCTGCTGCTCCATCTCGCGGAGCTGTTTCGCGAGCGTGCGATGCGTGATGCCGGTCAGTTCGCGCTGGAGCTGGTTGAACCGCTTGGTGCCCTCGAGGAGCTGGTGAATGATCATCACCTTCCAGCGGCCCGACAGGACGCCGAGCGTGGTTTCGACCGGGCAGGACACACTTTTCTTGGCCATTGGATTCCTGGCGATCGGGGCTCCGTCGCGGGCGATCGCTTACGGTATCCCGAAGGATCGTACTTGTCCGTTTAGCCTGTACACCTATTTTTAGACGATGCAACGGCATGAGACCATGTTTCATGCTCGATCCCTTGCGGCGCCTGAGGAGGGCCGCTCCATGACGACAGCCAGCAAGACCCGCACGAAAGAGACCGCAACATTGGCGACGGCGCCGCGCAGCAAGGCGGTCGCCCGCGTCTATCGCGCGCCGCCCGGCCACTGGGTCGGCGACGGATTCCCGGTGCGCAGCATGTTCTCGTACAACCGGCACGGCGCCGAGGTGAGCCCGTTTCTGTTGCTCGATTATGCCGGCCCGGCCGAGTTCCAGCCGGCATCGCAGCCGCGCGGCGTCGAGATGCATCCCCATCGCGGCTTCGAGACGGTCACGATCGTCTATCAGGGCGACGTCGAGCATCGCGACACAGCCGGCAATGAGGGCCGCATCGGCCCCGGCGACGTGCAGTGGATGACGGCGGCGAAGGGCATCCTGCATGAGGAGATGCACGGGCGCGACTTCACCGAGAAAGGCGGCACGCTCGAGATGGTGCAGCTCTGGGTCAATCTGCCCGCCAGGGACAAGATGACCGCACCGCGCTATCAGGAAATCGTCGATCGCACGATCCCGGCGGTTTCGCTCGATGACAAAGGCAGCATCGCGCGCATCATTGCCGGCGATTTCAACGGCACGAAGGGCCCGGCGAAGACCTTTACGCCGGTCAATCTCTGGGACCTTCGGTTTAAGGCCGGGAGCCGCACGACGCTGACACTGCCCGACGGGTTCACCGGCATCCTGCTGGTGCTGCGCGGCAGCGTTCGGGTCAATGACAGCGAGACGGTCGGCACTGCCGAACTCGCGCTGTTCGATCACGATGGCGAAGTCATCGAGCTGGCCGCATCGGAAGACGCGACATTGCTGATGATGAGCGGCGAACCGATCGACGAACCGATCGTCGGCTATGGTCCGTTCGTGATGAACACCGAAGACGAGATTCGCCAGGCGATCACCGACTTCAATGCCGGGCGGTTCTGAGTTGATACTGCTTCCCCTCCCCGCGCTGCGGTCGGTCGTGCCCGATCGCGACGCCGGAGAGAAGCGTAAGAGAAGGTAAGTTCACTACAGAGACGGCGAGAAAGCTGAAATCGGTTCGTGTGTTGACGATCGTTCCTGTGCCTCTAGTCTGTTCTCTGTGTATCTGTGGTGAACGAGTAAAGAACCCGGAACATGATTGCGACGCTCGGCCTCATCCTTCGACAAGCTCGGGATGAGGTGGGTTGGACAAATTCGGGAGACCTGCATGACGAAACTGGTCGGGATCTCCGGTAGCCTGCGCGCCGGGTCTTACAACAGCGCCCTCCTGCGGGCGGCGGTTGCGCTTGCGCCCGAGGGCGTCGAATTCACGATCGGCACGATCCGAGGCATTCCGGTCTATGACGGCGATGTCGAGACGAAGGATGGCATTCCGGCGACGGTCACCGCGCTCAAGAATCTGATCGCCGGCGCGGACGGCGTGCTGCTGGTGACGCCGGAATACAACAACTCGATCCCCGGCGCGTTCAAGAACGCGATCGACTGGACGACGCGCCCCTCTTCCGACATCGCACGCGTGTGGCGCGGCCGACCGGTTGCGACGATCGGGGCGTCACCGGGCAATTTCGGCACGATCCTCAGTCAGGATGCGTGGCTGCCGGTGCTGCGCACACTTGGCACCAAAGCCTGGTTCGGGGGGCGGCTGATGGTCTCGCGCGCCGAGGACGTGTTCGATGCCGACGGCAATCTCAACGACGATGCGTTGCGCGAGCGACTGCGCAAGTTCGTCGCCGGCTTTGCCGAGTTCGCGGGCGAGAACGCGGGCTGAGAGATCTTCAGAGGCCAAACGCAATCGCGCCCGGCAGGCCTTTCGGCCCCGGGCGCGGCGGTCACATAACGCGAAAGATCAACCCTGGCGCGTCTTGAAGCGCGGGTTCTTCTTGTTGATGACGTAGACACGACCCTTGCGCCGAACCACGACGCAATCCTTGTCGCGCGCTTTGGCCGATTTGAGCGAGTTTCTGACTTTCATGGCCGCGATTCCGGGTCGATTTCTGCTGGTTTTCGAAGGCCGCGGAACCTAGGCGACGGCCCCGCCCAAGTCAACAGGCCCCCGGCCGGTGCGATTTGGCGCTCGCCGGTGCCGCAAACAGGCGGATTCCCGGGCAAAACCTGCCCGATAGTGGGGCTTCCCCTTGGCGTCCCGCGCCGCGACAGGCTATAGCCCGCTTCATGCCCGACCAACCGGATTCCCGACCGGCCCGCCCAAGTCCCGCCGGCCCCACTTCCCTGCGCCCGCCGGCCGTCAGCTTGCGCGAGCATATCAACCGGACGGTCGCCTTGGCACCGGCGGTGATGCTGGCGCGGCTCGGGCTCGTCGTCATGATCACGGTCGATACCGCGATGGTCGGCCGCGCAGGCGGTGCCGAGCTCGCCGCCTATTCGATCTCGATGGTGCCGCAGATCATCATGGTGACGATCGGCGCCGCCATGTTGACCGGGACCGTGGTGCTGGCAGCACAAGCGGACGGTGCGGGCGAAGCGGTTCGCGGCGGCATCATCCTGCGCTACGCGCTGCTGATCGCGGCAGTCATGGGATCGCTGTTCGCGGCCTTGTTGACCCAGGGCGAACCGTTGTTGCTGGCGCTCGGCCAAAGCGCGGAACTCGCGGAATCGGGCGGACGCGTCATCGCCATGTGGGCGGTCGGCATGCCCGCTCTCACGCTCTTCATGGCTACAAGTTTTTTCCTCGAAGGATTGAGCCGACCGCGCGCCGGGATGATCGTGATGCTCGGCGCCAATCTGCTCAACGCGGCGCTCAACTGGCTGCTGGTTTACGGCAACGCAGGTCTGCCCGAAATGGGCGCCGCCGGGGCCGCACTCGCAACCTCGATCGCGCGCTGGGTCATGTTCTTTGCGATGGCCGCGTACATCTGGTTCGGCATCGATCATGCGCGCTACGGGCTTCGCCGCAGCCTGCATGGCGAATGGGCCACAGCCAAGCGATTGATCGCGCTCGGTGCGCCGTTTGGACTTGGCATCGGGCTCGAGACCACGGCGTTCGCGACGATCGCGACATTCGCCGGCTGGCTCGGTGCGATGCCGCTCGCCGCCTATCACACGGCGATCAATTTCAACGCCCTCATCTACATGCTCGCGCTCGGACTTTCGACCGCGACCGCGGTGCGCGTCGGCAATGCGATCGGCCGCAACGATCAGACCGGCATGCGTATCGCCGGCTGGGTCGGAACCGGCCTCGTGCTGGTGCCGATGGGTCTTGCCGCGTTGTTCGTGTTCCTCGTGCCGGAGGTCGTGGTCGGATTTTATACCAACGATCCGATGGTGGTGCCGTTCGCGCTGGCAGCACTCGCGGTCATCCCGGCCGTCTGCATCACCGACGGCGTGCAGGCCGTGTTGCTCGGTGCGGTGCGCGGCGCCGCCGACATATGGATTCCGAATGCGATTTATGCGGGGAGTTTCTGGATCATCGGCGTGCCGCTCGCCTGGTGGTGGGGCGTCGCGCATCAGGGCGGCGCACCGGCTCTGCTCTGGGCGGCCGCGGTCGGGTTGACGATCTCCGCCGTGTTGCTGGCCTGGCGCTTTCATGCACTAAGCCGGCGCCTGATCGCGCCGGCGTGAGCGGGTGAATTCGGTCAGCGCGCGGTCTGGCCCTCAGCAGACGTACCAACCGTCAGATACTGGCGTTGAATGGAAATCTGGTCCGCGAGATATCTGGCATCGTGCCAGACGCCCCAGATGAAGGACGATCCCCGCCGCGACAGCCACGGTAATCCCAGGAAATAGATCCCGGGCTCGGCCGAAACGCCGCGTTGATGCTTGGGCTTCCCTTTGTCGTCGAAGGCATCGACCTTCAGCCAGCTGTAATCGACGGCAAAGCCGGTGGCCCAGATGATCGACGTGATGCCGGCGTCCTTCAGATTCAATGCCAGAATGGGATCGGTCACGCAGCGCGGGTCCGGGAGAACCTTGCGGGCCTCGGGCTCCTCCGGCAGGTCCAAACCGTTGCGTTTAACAAAAGCATCGGCTTCGTTCAGGACCGACAAATAATTGGCGTCGCCTTTCGCCAGATTATGCGCAAGGTCCGGCGCGAAATTCAGCACACCGTCCTTGAACGATTGCGTCCGCCCGACGAGCGTCATGCCCTGTGCTGCCAAACGCCGGAAGTCGACCGTGTTGCCGCCATGCGCCCCGCTGACCGAGATCGTGACATGCTCCATCCCCGACCCGGGAGTCTGCGCATCCCATTTACCGAGGACGCCGAGCCACCAGCAGAAATCCCGGCCGCGATAGCTTCTTGGCGGCCGGTCATGCGGACCGACCGAGAGGTAAACACGCTTTCCCGCCCGCAAGAGTTCGTCCGCGATCTGCACGCCCGACGATCCCGCGCCGACGACCAGCACAGCGCCTTCCGGCAACTGGCCGGGATTGCGATAGGCGTTCGAATGGATCTGCATGACACCGGCATCGTCGGGAACGATCGCGGGCATGACAGGGCGCTGGAACGGTCCGGTTGCGGCAACGACGTAAGTCGCTTCGATCACGCCGTCGGACGTTTCGACGCGGAAGCCGGGACGCCCGACATTCCGTTGCACGCTCTTCACTTCGACCCCGCAGCGAATCGGGGCCGCGATTTTCTTCGCGTAGGCGACGAAATAGTCGGCCACGCTTTCCTTCAGCGCGAATTCATCGGGACCGGTATCCGAAAACTCCATCCCCGGAAACCGGTCATGCCAGGCGGGACCGTTGGCGACGAGCGAGTCCCATCGCCCGGTGCGCCAGCGTTCGGCAATGCGGGACCGCTCGAGAACCAGGTGAGGCACGCCGCATTTGCCGAGATGCTCGCTCATGGCAACGCCGGCCTGGCCGGCGCCGACGACGAGCGTCTCTATTTTTTCGATCGCCATGTCCGGATCCCTCTTCGGCACGTTCAGCAGGTCTGAAGCGGAGCCTATGGGATATGCCTGATAAGGAAAAATATTATATTTCTAAGCAGCGGTTAGGTTTTTCCTAATCAATGCGAGCCCGATCGGTATGAGCCAGCACTTGGCACGGGCGCCGGCGGGTACCCCGACGTCGCAGCGCGCGGATTTCAGCCCGATCAGCGCCCGATCTGAACGGATCCCAGAAAACGGATCAGCGCCGCGTTCACCGCGTCGGGCGCCTCGACCAGGATCGAGTGCCGGTAGTTCGGCAGCACCACCAGTTCCGAGTTCGGCATCGCCGCGTCGATCAGTTTGTTGAGGCGCGGATTGCTGCCGCCATCGTTCTCGCCGGTGAGAACGAGCGTGGGCGCCGTCACCTCGTGCAGCCAGGGGCCCATCTCGATACCGGCATAGATCCGGAAGACATTCATGAAGATTGCGGGATCGGTCGACAGCACCTGCTTCAGGCGGCGCTCGACGATGTCGGGGTTCGTCGCGATGAACGGGTCGGTGAACCAGCGCGCGGTCAGGGTCGGGAGGATCTGGGGAATCCCCTTCTCCTCCATTGCTTTCAGGACGCCCCAGACTTTGGCGCTGTCGTCGTCGGCGCGGAAGGCGGCGGTCGACAGCATCGCGAGACCGGCCACCCGTTCGGGATATCGGCGCGCGTAGGCGGGACCGATCATGCCGCCGAGCGAATGGCCGGCGAAATGCGCCCGCTCGATCCCCGTGCGCTCGCGCAGGCGCTCCAGATCGGCGACCAGCTCATCGAGCCCGAATTCGCCTTTCGGCAAGGGCGAGGTGCCGTGACCGCGCAGGTCATAGGAGACGACCGTGAACCGTTCGCGCAATTCGGGAACCATGAAGCGCCAGGCATCGCGCGCAGCCCCGATCCCGTGGATCAGGAACAAAGGTGGGCCTGAACCTTCGACGGTGTAGGCGCAGTCGATCGCGTCGGTCATGGCTTGGTGGGGATAGCCGGGCGACTAGCCGGGATACTTGTCGACGCCGAGTTCGCCGCCGAAACCCCAATCTTCCTTTTCGACATCCGAGACCACGATCCAGACCGCCTCGCGCTTGGCGCCGGTCGATTCTACCATGGCATCGGTCAGTGCCTTGACCATCTTGCGCTTCTGCTCGCGCGTCCGGCCCTTGAACATTTCGACACGAATGATCGGCATTACCGGATTCCCCTTCTCTACTTTATTCCGCCGCGATGGCCCGGCGGCGGGCCGAGAAATGCGGCATCAACTCTTCGGCAATCGCGCGCATATTGTCCATCGTTTCGTCGTTCGGCGCGCCGATATTCTGGTTCAGGATGATCTCGTCGACGCCCGCCTCGTGATAGATCGCGAGCTTGTCGATCATCTCGTCGCGGGTGCAGACGACCAGGTTTTCCTCGAGTTCCTCGATTGTCTGTTTGCGCGGCAGCGGCGCGATGGCACCGCCCGAAACAAGGCCGGGGCCGGTATAGACATTGTCGAAGCGCGAATAATAATCATAGGCCATCTGGATCCGGCGCTTCTTGTCCGCCTCGTTCCGGGCAAGCCAGGTGACGCGCGACAACGAAAGCGTGAGATGCGCGCCGGAATCGCCCATTTCGGCCTTGGCGCGATGGAACGAGTTCACCTGCCCGAACATCATCTCGCGGCTGCCCGACAGCGGCGTCGTCTGGATGTGGAAACCGCGTTTGGTGCAGGCGTAGATGCCGTCCGGCACCATCACGGCCATCATCAACTGGATGTCGCGGACGGGTCGCGGCATCACGGTGAGCGCATCGAAATTATAGTATTTTCCGGACCAGCTCACGTCCTTCTCGGCAAGCAGTTTCTGCAGCACGTCAAGAGACTCGTCGAACTTCTCGCGCGATTCTGAAATCGGCGATCCGAGGCGCTCCATCTCGACGGCAAAGGCACCGCGCCCGACGCCGAGGATCAGCCGGCCATTGGTGAGAATATCGGCCATCACGACTTCGCCCGCGTAGGTGCGCATGTCGTGCAGCGGCAGCACGACGACCGACGTCATCAGCTTCACATGCTTCGTGACGCAGGCGAGATGCACCGCCATCAGCAGCGGCGCCGGCGTCAGCAGCACGTTGATGAGGTGATGCTCCGGGATCGAAACCGACGCATAGCCGAGCGCATCCGCCAGCTTTGCCTGCTCGATCATGTCGGCATAGAGACGATCGCCGCCGTACTCGACGTCAGGGTAATAGGCGGAGATGAAGTGGTTGAATTCCATGACCGGTTCCTCGGTGCTTCGAAAGTCAGAGTGACGCCAAAACAACAATCTGTAAAACGAATTTAAATTGACATTTAATTCGAAAAGTTCGATTTATTTTCGATGAACATCGCGGCGATCCAGACCTTTCTGGCCGTGGTCCGGGCCGGCAATCTGAATAAAGCGGCCGAGCAGCTCAATGTCACCCAGTCGACGGTGACCGCGCGGCTCGATGCGCTGGACGAAACGCTCGGGCAAAGGCTGCTGGTGCGTTCGCGCAAGGGTGCCCATCTGACCAAGGCCGGTTTCGCCTTCGAGCGGCATGCCGAGCTTCTGCTGCAGACTTGGGAACAGGGTCGCAAGGCGGTCGGGCTGCCGAAGGGATTTCTCGGCATCGTCTCCCTCGCCTGTCAGTCCGAACTCTGGACCGGAATCGGCGAACAATGGGTCGATGTCGTTCAGGCCGCTCATCCGGAAATGGCGCTCGAAGTGTGGCCCGGCGAACCGGCCGAGATCCGGCGCTGGCTGTCGGCCCGTCTGGTCGATGCCGCCTTCACGCTCGAGCCCGTTACCGGCGACGGCGTGGCGAGCCGCGCAATAATGCGCGACCGCCTGGTGCAGGTGGCGACAATCGATCGCGATGTGCAGGCCTGGGATCAGGCTTACATCTACGTCGATCTCGGGCCGGCGTTCCGGCGCGGTCACCGGCTCGCCTGGCCCGGCGACGACACGCCGCGCATCACCTATGCCGACAGCAACTGGGCGCTCGAGCATCTGCTGCGCAAAGGCGGCTCCGCCTATCTGCCGTGGCGTCTCGCGGCGGCGCATGTCGAGGCCGGACGATTGTTTCCCGTTCGCGGCGCGGACGAATTCTCGCGGCCGGTCTATTTCAACTGGCGCGAAGCGAGTGCCGCCGGTCATGCCTGGTTGAGCGAAGCAATCGCCCCCGGCGCGGGCGATCGATCCGAAACGGGATCGAAAACGCGCGCACGGGAAACGCGCGCACGGAAGAACCACCGTACGCGCGCCCGACCGCAGAGTATGGAGTAAGCCCGATCAGCGGCGTCAGCTCACCTCGATCTCGAGTTCGGTGGGCTTGCTGTCGCGGTTGATCTCCCAGTCGTCGACGACGACGTCGAACGGACAGGACGATACAATGCAGATCGTGTCGATCAGGGATTCCAGAACGACATAGGCACCCGCTTTCACGTTGTTGCCCGGCGCTTCGATCGTGCCGTCCTGGCGCACATTCGTGTTGCAAAAGAAATTGACCGGCTGCGGGATCGTGCTGATCTCGTAGCCCTCGCGGCGCATCGCCGTCATCAGATTGTCCGAACAGCTCGCATGCGGTCCGGTGACGCCGATGAGCTCGTAGCGGAACTGGTCGCAGGCCGAGAGCAGCATGTCGTGTATGCCCTCCGCACCATCTTCGACGAATTTGACGATCGGCCGCCGGAACCGCGACAGGAACACATCGCCCGCCCGCGGGCGCAGCGAGCGGGTCAAATGCCAGGTGTGGGTCGGCGACAGCCACTCGGCGATGCTGTCGGCATTGTAGGCGAAGAAATCCGCGCCCTGACCGCCATGCGGCGTCGCAATCCGGAAATGCTGGCCTTTCTTCACATGGAAGGCGCGCCCTTCTTTCGCCGGCACGATCGCTTTCTGTTTCATTCCGTTTATTCCTCTCTCTATGGTCATTTCGGGTTATTGACGCGAGGGCGATCCCCGTTAACGAGGTGGCGGATAGCCGCCATCCTTGTCGTGATTCTCGGTGCCCGCGAGCGGCGGGTTGAAGATGCTGATGACGCGCATCGATTTCGTGGACCGGACGCGATGCCGGTCCTGCGGGTACACGACATAGATCGTGCCGGGCGAGAGGCGATGCGTCTTGCCGGTTGCGAAGTCTTCGACCGTACCCTCGCCCTCGAGAACCAGATTGGCCTCGATATGATGCTTGTAATGCAGGATGTTGTCGGTGCCGGCGGGAATCGTTACGTCCGAAACACTGAAGCCCGCCGCGTCGTCGCGCAGCAGATAGCGCACGACACTCACCGTCCCGTTCGCGACCTTCGTTGCCTTGTCGGTTCCTTCCAGCTCTTCCAGCCGTCTGACGATCATGACCGCATCCTCCCTTGGTTCCATTTCAGGCGCGAACTTTAGTCGCAGAACCTCCGCGCTGCCCAGTCGAAACGCAACCATTGCAGTCCGGGCGGCGACGGGTAGGATCGGCGCCATCCGGCCGCGGGCGCGACCGGGCAACGGGGGATTCGGGTTTGGTCGAGACGGCGGATTTCATCGTGATCGGCGCCGGCGTTTCCGGTGCAGCGGCGGCGGCCTATCTGGCGCCGCACGGTCGCGTTCTCCTGCTCGAGGCGGAAGACCAGCCGGGCTATCACGCGACCGGACGGTCGGCCGCGCTCTGGACGCCGCATTACGGCAACAAGCTGGTGCGCACGCTGATCGCCGGCAGTCGCGATTTTTTCCTCGAGCCGCCGGAGGGTTTCTGCGAGAACCCTTTGCTCGAACCGCGCGGCATGCTGACCTTCGCGGCGGAAGAGAATGTCGATGCGCTCGACCGGCAGCTTGCCGAAATGGGGCCCGGCCATCGCGTACAGCCGATGGAACCGGCTATCGCCTGCAAGATGGTGCCGATCCTGCGGCCCGAAGGCGTTGCCGCTGCGCTTTACGATCCCGACGTGCTGGCGATGGATGTGAACGCGATCCATCGCGGCTATCTGCGTACCGCATCGCGGCAGGGCGCGGCACCGCATTGCGAAGCACGCATCGTCTCGATCGCGCGCAACGGCAATGTCTGGCATGTCGCGAGCGACGCGGAAGCGTTCGAGGCGCCGGTGATCGTCAACGCGGCCGGCGCCTGGGCCGACGAGATCGCGATCATGGCCGGAGTGAAGCCGGTCGGGTTGCAGCCGATGCGCCGCACCGCCGTCATCGTCGACGGGCCGGACAAAGTCGATGTGCAAGGCTGGCCGGCCGTCGACGCCGCGAGCGACGAGGGCGAGCGCTATTTCAAGCCGGAAGCGGGCAAGCTGATGCTCTCACCCGGCGACGAGACTCCGGTCGATCCGCAGGATGCGCAGCCCGAGGATCTCGACGTCGCGATCGTGATCGACTGGTTCGAAACCGTGACGACGCTGAAGGTGCGCCAGGTGCGCCATCGCTGGGCGGGTTTGCGCAGCTTCGTCGCCGACCGGGCGCCGGTCGTCGGGTTCGACCCGTCGGTCGAGGGGTTCTTCTGGCTCGCCGGCCAGGGTGGTTACGGGATTATGCTGGCGCCGGTTCTGGGCCGGACCACGACCGCCCTGATCGCCGAGGGCACTCTGCCTGCGGATCTGCACGAGGCCGGGCTCGACCCGGCCGCCATCGCGCCGGGGCGCCTAAGGTAAGTATCGCCCCTCCCCCTATCCCCTCCCTCACGCCGTGGCCCGCCGCGGCAAGGGAGGGTGATTTTATGGAATCACAATCGCGCGACGTTCGGACGACCCCCGCGTTCCCACCGCCCCTTCGAGGGCCCGTTTCTTGCAGCTGGGGGGCGCCCGCTCCTATCATCCGCCGCGACCATCGGGAGACACGCATGACCATCCGCGCCAACGAACGCGTCAGCTATTTCAACGGCAAGATCATACCCGAGAGCGAGGTTCTGATCCCGTTCCGGGATCGCGGATTCATCCTCGGCGATGCCGTCTACGACACCGAGCGCACGTTCGGGCACAAGATCTTCCGGCTGAAGGAACATATCGACCGGCTCTATCGGTCGCTGCGCTATCTGCAGATCGATCCGGGCCTTACGCCGGCCGAGATGACGGCGATCACCGAAGAGGTGGTCGAGCGCAATCTGCATCTGATCGACCGCGACGAGGATTACTGGATCTCGCAGCGCATCTCGCGCGGCTATAACAAGGAAGGACGATGGGCCGGCGGCGAGTTCGTGCCGACCGTGATCGTCGAATGCGAGAACCTGCCGTTCAAGGCGCGCGCGCCGATGTTCCGTGACGGCATCGACGTGATCGTCGCATCCGGCCGGCGCACCGCGCCGGACATGCTGAGCCCGCGCGCGAAGACGCATAACTATCTCAACTTCGTGATGGCCGATCTCGAAATGCAGGGGCAACCCGGCCATCCCTGGGCGGTGCTGCTCGATGCGCAGGGCAATATCTCGGAAGGCATGGGCTGCAATTTCTTTATGGTGCGCGAAGGCATTTTGATGACGCCGCGCGAGCGCAACGTGCTGCCCGGCATCAGCCGCGCCGTGACGATGGAGCTGGCCGAGAAAATCGGCGTCCCGCTGCAGGAACGCGACATCGACATGTTCGATGCCTATACCGCCGAAGAAGCGTTCCTCACCTCGACGTCGCTCTGCATCTGCCCGGTCGGAACCATCAACCGCAATCCGGTCGCCGAAAAATCGATCCCCGGTCCGGTCACGCGGCGGCTGATGGAAGCCTATAGCGAATTGCTGGGTTTCGATTTTCACGCCCAGTATATGCGCCGGCTGGAGCGGCCGGCAGCCGCGGCGCGGTGACCGATCCGGCGCCGCACATCGTCTCGATCGAGAACGCCCTCTCGTTGCATCGGGCCGGCCGCCGCGATCAGGCGGAGGCCGCTTATCGCACCTTACTGGCCGCATCGCCCAATCTCGCCGATGGATGGCATTTCCTCGCTGTTCTCTTGCAGGAAACCGGCCGGCGCGACGAGGCGGTGGCCGCCGTTGCCGAAGCGATCGCGCTCGATGCGACCGATCCATTCTATCGCCTGACCGACGGCGCACTGGCGCTCGGTCAGGGACGGCTCGACGATGCCATCGCGTCGTTCCAAAAGGCACTCGCGCTCAAGCCGGGTTTCGCCGCAGCCGCGACCAATCTCGGGCTCGCCTTGCAGCGCGCCGGCAAACGCGATGAAGCCGAAGCTGCGCAGCGCCGCGCACTGTCGATCGAACCCGGCAGCACGCTCGCGCGCTACAATCTCGGGCAGTTGCAGCATCAGAACGGGCGTCTCGCCGAGGCGATCGCAACCTATGACATCGTGCTGCAATCCGACCCGCGCCATCTCGCGACGCATCTCAATCGGGCTTTGGCGCTGCGCCAGTGCGATCGCGTCGACGACGCTGTCGAAGCCTATCGCGCCGCGATCGATCTGGCACCCACCGGCGCCGACGGCTGGCTCGGACTCGGCCTCGCGCTCAAGGATGGAGGCGATCTCGACGGCGCCATCGATGCTTTCCGCGCCACGATCGCACAGGCACCCGATCGCGCCGAGGCGCATCTCAATCTCGGCCTTGCGCTCCTGACGCGCGGGCGCTTCGCCGAAGCCTGGCCGCATTACGCAAGGCGATGGCAAACGCCGCCGCTGCTACATCATCGCCGCCCGTTCACCGTGCCGGAATGGGACGGCAGCGCGCTCGGATCGCGCCGGCTGCTCATCCATGCCGAACAGGGACTCGGCGATACGATCCAGTTCGCGCAGCTTCTGCCGAAACTCGGCGTCGATCGCACGCAACTCATTCTCGAGATGCCGGCCTTGCTCATCCCGCTCATGCAACCGCTCGGCGCTCACGCGACTCTGGTCGCCCAAGGCACCACGCTGCCGCCGTTCGACTGCCATCTCGCGCTGATGGACCTGCCGCAGCGCCTCACCATCACCGAGGCGACGATCCCGAATTTGACCGGCCTCCTTGTGGCGGAACCGCAGCGTGTCGCGCGTTGGCAGGAAATTCTCGCGCGAGTGCCGGGCCGCCGGATCGCACTCTGCTGGCGCGGCGGCGACGACAATCCGGAGAACGACCGGCGTTCGATCCCGCCGGCTTTGCTGGCACCCCTCTTTGCGCTGCCCGGTTTCAGTTTCATCAGTCTGCAGAAGAACGCTGCATCGCCGCATCCATCCGTCATCGTGCCGGCGGAACCGTTCGATCCCAAGGGCGCCGCCTTTCTCGATAGCGCGGCGATCCTCTCATCGGTCGATCTTGCGATCACCGTCGATACGTCGCTTGCGCATCTCGCCGGCTCGCTCGGCTGTCGGACGATCACCTTGCTGCCGTTCGTCGCTGACTGGCGCTGGGGCGCCGACCGGTCGGACTGTGCCTGGTATCCGACGATGCGGCTCGTTCGTCAGAAAGCACCGGGCGATTGGGCTTCGGTCGTTCGAACCCTGGTCCCGGAGCTCGGGGCATGAGCAGCCACGCGATCCGTCTCGCGCAGGAGCATTTTCAGGCCGGTCGTCATGCCGAAGCACGCACCGCGTTGTACGAAGCGATGGACGAGGATCCCGGCAGCTTCGAAGCCAACTACCTGATGGGCATCGTGCTGTCATCGCTGGGCGACGCGCCCTCGGCGATCGAAGCATTGCGTCAGGCGGCCTCCATCGACGATGCACATGCCGAACTGCAGCGCAATCTCGGCGCGCTGCTGGGCGGACAAGGCAAGGCCGAACAGGCGCTGGCCTGCTTCCGCCGCGCCGCCGAACTCAATCCCGACGATGCGTCGAACCAGCTCTTTCTCGGCCAGGCGCTGCAACAGCTCGGCCGCCACGAGGATGCGATCGCCGCCCTCGACACGGCATTGACGTTGGCGCCCGCACGCCACGATGCGCGCTTCCGGCTTGCGATCAGCGAGGAAGCGCGCGGTAACCAGGAGGCCGCGATCGCGGCGCTGCGGCAGGTCATCGCACAACAGCCCGGTCACATCGATGCCGCGCTGCGGCTTGCCGATCTGATGTCGCGGCGCGGCGCGTTCGAGGAATCGGGCCGCATCCTGCAGGCCGCTCTTGCGCGCAAGCCGGATCATCCGGAAGCGCGGCGCCGGCTCGGCATGGTGCTGCGCCTTGCCGGCCGCAAGGCGGATGCGAACCGCGAATATCGTCGCGCGATCGAACTCAAGCCCGATCATGTCGACGCACAGATGGAACTGGGCGAGCTGCTGCTCGAACAACGCGATCCCGCCGGTGCCGTTGCCGCGTTCCGGCACGCGCTCGCCGCAAAGCCAGGATACGGGCCAGCCATTCACCGCCTCTATTTCGGCCTCGCCAGTTTCTGCGCCTGGGCCGAGATGGCGCCGATCGAAAAGACGATCGACCAGCTGACGGAACGGGCGATTGCGGCCGGAGAAACGCCGATCGAACCGCCGTTCCTCAATCTCATTCACAGCGAAGACGCGGCCCGGCATCGCGCGATCGCGGCTGCCTGGGGCCGCGCGCTCTCTCTGCCCGCAGCCAAGGCACCGCCAGCGAAACAGCCGCGCGCGATGACCGCCGACGGGCGCCTGCGCATCGGCTATCTCTCCTACGATTTCCGCAGCCACGCCGTGGCGCAGCTCACCTGCCGCCTGTTCGAGCTGCATGACCGCTCGACGTTCGCGATCAGCGCCTACAGCTATGGACCGGATGACGGCAGCGCGATGCGGAAACGCATCGAAGCCGGGGTCGATCGTTTCGTCGATATCGGCAATGACGATTACGACACGGCTGCTGCGCGGATAGCTACCGACGGGATCGATGTGCTGGTCGATCTGGGCGGCCATACGATGAACAGCCGCCTGCGCATCATGGCGTCGCGGCCGGCGCCGATTCAGGCGACGTTCCTCGGGTTCCCCGGCACCAGCGGCTGCCCGTTCATCGATTATCTGATCAGCGATGCGATCGTCACGCCGCCGGACCATGCCGAACATTACACGGAGGCTTTGTGCCTGCTGCCGGATACGTTCCAGCCGAACGACGACAAGCAGGCGATCGCCGGCCTGCCGGTGACGCGCCGCGACTATGGATTGCCGCTCGATGCGCCGGTCTTCTGCTCGTTCAACCGGCCGTACAAGATCGAACCCGTCATGTTCGACACCTGGATGCGGATTCTGTCAGCGCTGCCGGGATCGGCGTTGTGGCTGCATGACGGGCCCGAAGCGCTCAAGGACAATCTGCGGCGCGAAGCAGCGGCCCGCGGCGTTGCGGGCGAACGAATCGTGTTCGCCGACCGGCCGGACAAGCCGATGCATATGCGCCGGCTCGGGCTTGCCGATCTGGCGCTCGATACCCGCATCTATAACGGCCATACGACGACCAGCGATGCGCTCTGGGCGGGCGTACCGGTCGTCACGCTGCTGGGCGGTCATTTTGCCAGCCGCGTTTCGGCAAGCGCGCTGTCCGCACTCGGTCTCGATGAGCTCATTGCGCGCGATCTGGCCCAGTACGAGGCGCTGGCGATCCGTTTCGGCGGCGACATCGCCGCCAATGCGGCGCTGCGTCGGCGGTTGCAGGAGCGGCGACGCACGGCACCCTTGTTCGACACAGCGCGCTATACCCGCCATATCGAAGACGCCTATCGGCAGATGTCGGCGCGCTATCAAGCCGGCGGTTCGCCGACCGGCTTCGCGGTCGCGCCATGAACGCCGCCCCTCGCACGGTAAAACCGGGAGCGGTCGCGGCCCGCCTCGCTCACGCCGCGACCCTGCTGCAACAGGGCGACCATCGCGCCGCCATCGGGCAATGCGAATCCATCATCGACCAGGCACCCGACGCGGCGCAGGCCTGGGAACTGCTCGGCGTTGCTGCGGCCGCCGCCGGCGACCGCGTCAAGGCGATTGCCGCCTTTCGTCGGACCATCGAGTTGCGCCCGGGTTATGCACCGGCCTTGCTCAATCTCGGCGCAATGCTGGCCGGTGGCGGCGAAGTCGCGCCGGCGCTCGATTGTTTCCGCCATGCCCGCACGGCCGCACCGGACGATACGACCGCCTCTTTGTTTCTCGTCCGCGCGTTGCACCAGTCCGGCGATGCGCTAGCCGCCGCGCGCGAGGCCGAGGCGGCACTCACGACTCAGACCGGCAATGCGCCGCTCTGGGCTGCGTTGGCACAAGCGCGGGTCGCAAACGGCAACCATACGGGTGCGATCGAGGCCTTGCAGCATGGCGTCGCCATCGATCCGCCGGAGATCGGTTCGCTGCTGTTGCTCGCCCGGCTGCTGCATCGGAACCTTCGATTCGAAGCGGCGCGCACGATCGTGGACCGCGCGATCGCGCAGGGCCAGATGCCGGCCGCCGTTCAGGCGCTCGCCGCCGAGATCGCGAACGAACAAGGCCGGCCCGACGATGCGCTGCGCCATGCACGGCTCGCGGTCGAAGCCGGGGCCAATTCGCCCGATGCGCAGCGAGCGCTGGGTCTCGTTCTGCTCGGCCGCGGCGAGATCGATGAGGCCGCCGCGGCGTTCGAGACCGCTGTCAGGCTGGCGCCAAACCGCGCCGATCTGCTGGCCGCACTCGGCGATCTGCGAACGCGCAGCGGCAACAGTGAGGCGGCAATCGATGCCTTCCGGCGCGCACTTGCGGTGCAACCGGATCAGCCTGACGCACTGACGCGGCTCTATATCGCGTTGCGCGATGCCTGCCGCTGGGACGAAGCGGCTGCGCTGCGTCCGGCGATCGACCGGATCGTCGAGCGCGCGCTGACGGCCGACATTTGTCCGCCGGAAGCGCCGTTCGTCGATGTCGCGATCCATGAAGATCTCGCGCGCAATCTTGCCGTCGCACGCGGCTGGGCGACAGCAGTCGAGCGCCGCGTCGACGGGCTGCCGCGCCCGCGCCCGAAGACTGCTGCCGGCGATCGTCTCCGGATCGGCTATCTCTCCGACGATCTGCGCGATCATGCGGTGGGCCATCAGCTTGCCGGCCTGTTCGGGCGGCACGACCGCAACCGCTTCGCCGTGCATCTCTATACTTACGGACGCGACGACGGCAGCGAATGGCATCGCCGCGCAGTCGAAAGCGTCGATTGCCGCGTCGATATCGGAGCGCTCGGCGACACGGCGGCCGCGCAGCGCATCGCCGACGACGGCATCGCGATCCTGGTCGATCTCAAGGGCTTCACCCGCAATGCAAGGCTCGAGATCGCGGCATTGCGGCCGGCCCCGCTGCAGGCCACCTGGCTCGGGTTCCCGGGCAGCTGCGGCGCCGATTTCTTCGATTATGTGCTGACCGATCGCATCGTGACGCCACCCGCGATGCAGGAATTTTTTGCGGAGCGGCTCTGCTGTCTGCCGAACACATACCAGGTGAACGATGACCGGCTCGCTATTCCCGAGGCGCCGATCGCGCGGGCCGAGGCAGGGTTGCCCGACGATGCGTTCGTCTTCTGCTGCTTCAACAAGGCGTTCAAGATCGATGCGTCCTTGTTCGATCTCTGGCTGACGATCCTCGCCGCCGTGCCGGACGGTTGCCTCTGGCTCTGGGGCCGCAACCAGCGCGCCGAAACGGCAATGCGCGAGCGCGCCCGCGCGCAGGGCATCGATCCGGCGCGGCTCATCTTCGCCGGCAAGGTTACGCTGCCGCAGCATCTGCAGCGACTGCGCGCAGCCGATCTCGCGCTCGACAGCATGCCTTATAACGGCCATGCGACGACCAGCAACGCGCTCTGGGCCGGCGTGCCCGTCGTGACTGTGCTTGGCCGGCATTTCGCAAGCCGCGTCTCCGCAAGCCTGCTTACCGCCGCCGGCTTCTCCGAACTCGTGACCGCCGATCGCGACGCCTATCGCGATCGTGCCATCGAACTCGCGCGCGATCGGGCGGCGCTCGGCGCCCTGCGCGAAAAGCTCCACATGGCGCGCCACAGCGCACCGTTCTTCGATACCGGCCGATTCGTACGCAATCTGGAGCGCGCGTACGAAACCATGTGGGCGCGTCACCGAAGCGGTGAGCCGCCGGCCACGCTGACAATCGAGGAGGCATCGTGACCGCAGCCGACGACGCCCTGATCGCGGAGGCCGTCGCGTTGTTACAGGGCGGGCAGCACGCGGCCTGCTGGGCGCTGTGCCGGCCGCGTGTCGAGGATGGATCTGCGGATGCGATCCTCACCAACCTCGCCGGGATGGCACGCTACCATATCGGCGAGAAAGAAGGCGGCCTCGCGCTGATCGAGCACGCCGCCACCATGGCACCCGACAATCCGGGCATTCTCGGCAATCTCGGCAATGCGCGGCTCGGGCAGAACGATGTCGAGGGTGCCATCGGAGCGTATCGGCGCGCGATCGAATTGAGCGGCGACGATGCCGGAACCTTGCGCAATCTTGCCGCCGCACTCATTCGCACCGACCGGCATGGCGAACTTCGGTCCTGTCTCGAACGGCTCGCGAAACTTGCACCCAAGGATGCCTGGCCGCTGACGCGTCTTGCCGTGATCGCCGAAGCGGAGGACCGCATCGCCGAGGCGGTTGTGCTTTATCGCTCGGCCATCGCGCGAGATCCGAAATCGATCGATACGCGCAACCGGCTCGGCGTGCTGCTGGGGCGGCTCGACAAGGTATCCGAAGCGATCGACTGCTATCGGCATGTGCTCGAGCTCGATCCGGAGAACGGTGCCGCGCTGGCGCGCATCGTGCTCGAGCTCGAACGTGCCTGCATCTGGCCGGAGCTGGCGCCGCTGCGCGCGCGTCTCGTCGCAAAGAGCGATGCGGCCATCGCCGCCCACCGTCGATCCGACGAATTGCCGTTCGCGCAGTTGTCCTACGAAGAAGACCCTGCGCGCATCCAGGCGCTCGCGCGCAATGTGAGCGGCAGCATCGAAGGCCGCGCCGGAGCGAAACTGCCGCCATCGCCGGCCCCGGCCGATCCGGAGCACCTGTTGCGCATCGGCTATCTCTCGCATGATTTCCGTACCCACGCTGTCGGACAGCTTTCCTGGCGGCTCTTTCCGCTGCATGACCGTAATGCGTTCCATGTGACCGCCTACATGTCGGGGCCCGATGACGGCAGCGCCTTGCGGCAAACGATTGCCAAGGAAGCCGACCGGTTCCGCGATATCCGAACGATGTCGCATCGCAATGCCGCCGAACAGATTCGTGCCGACGGGATCGACATCCTGATCGACATGACCGGGCACACCGCCGGTTCGCGTCTCGATGTGGCCGCGCTGCGGCCGGCACCGATCCAGGTCTCGTGGCTTGGCTATCCCGGGACGACGGGCGCCTCGTTTATCGACTATCTGCTGGCCGATCCGACCGTACTGCCGCATGGCGAGGAAAAGTTTTACAGCGAGGCGGTGTGCCGCCTGCCGCATTCCTACCTGATGACCGACGATGAACAGCCGATCGCCGAGACAATGCCGACGCGCGCGTCGCAGCGACTGCCGGAAACCGGTTTCGTGTTCTGCTCGTTCAATAACATGCACAAGATCGAACCGGTCATGTTCGCGCTGTGGATGGACCTGTTGCGCGACGTGCCCGATTCCGTGCTGTGGCTGCATGCCTATAACGAACCGGCGGCGCGCCAGTTGCGCCGCGCGGCGCGCACGCACGGCATCGATCCTGATCGCCTCGTCTTCGCCGACCGGCCCGACAAGGCGGCGCATCTGGCGCGGGCGCAACTGGCCGATCTCGCGCTCGACACCCGGATCTACAACGGCCACACCACGACGATCGACATGCTCTGGGCGGGCGTACCGGTGGTGACGCTGCCAGGCAGCGTCTTCCAGGCACGGGTTTCCGCGAGCCTGCTCAAATCGATGAAGCTCCCCGAGCTGATTGCGCGCAATGCCGAAACCTACCGGGTGATCGCCCTCAAGCTGGCGCGCGACCCGGCGGCGCTGGCCTCATTGAAGGCACGGATTGCCGCCAACCGCGGCACGGCACCCTTGTTCGATACGGCGGGTTTCGTCCGCCATGTGGAGCAGGCCTATCGCGCGATCTGGCGGCGCGCCTGTACCGGCCAGCAGCCCGGCACAATCGATATTCCGACCCGATAGGACCGCCACCATGAACGAGAGCCTGGCGGAGGTCTATGAACGCGCGCGGCGCCACGCCAATGCCAGCGACTGGCAGGCGGCCGGTCGCGATGTCGAGACGCTTTTGACCTTTGGCGGGAACGATGCGGCGTCGATCAATCTCGCCACGATGATTCTCTTCCGCAGCGGTGCGGCGGATCGCGCCATCGGACTATTGCGCGCAGCCGTCGAGCGGATGCCGAACGACGCGTCGCTCGTCGGCAATCTGGCGAACGCGCTCTATGAAAGCGGCGCGCACCGGGAATCGCTCGAGTGGCATGCAAGCGCGGTTGCACTCGATGCGACGAACCCCGGGCTGCAGCTCAATCGCGCGATCGCGCTGCGCGGCGCGGGTGAGCGCGAGCAGGCGATCGAAGCGCTGCGGCAGGTGCTGCGGCTCGATCCCCGGAACGACCATGCAAGACGGAAGCTGGCGGGTGCCTGCGCCGAATCGGGCGCGATGGACGAGGCGGAACGGCTTTATGCCGACCTGCTGGTTCGCCGCGACGATGCGGCACTGCGCATCCGGGCCGCCCTGCTGCTGCCGCCGATCCTGCCATCGATCGAGAGTATTCCCGGCATCCGGCAGCGCTTCGAACGCAATCTCGACGGGCTGATCGGCAGCGGGCTCCGCATCGAAAGCCCGAGCGAGGTCGGCACAACCTGCTTCTTTCTCGCCTATCACGGCGAAAACGAGCTCGCGCTGCAGCGGCGGATCGCCGATCTCTATCTCGAAGCCTGTCCGGCGTTGCCCTTCACCGCGCCGCATTGCGCGATACAGGCCCATGCCGACCCGCAGCGTCGCCTGCGCATCGGATTTCTCTCGGCCAACCTGCGCGCCCATACGATCGGGCGGATGTTCCGCGATTTGATCGGCGGTCTCGATCCCGACCGGTTCGAGACAATCCTGTTTCGCCGTCCCGGCCCGGCAGCGGACGATGTCTCGCGCGAAATCGATCAAAGCGTCACACGGGTCGTGCCAATCGCGACCGATCTGCGCAACGCCCAGCGCCAGATGGCCGATTGCGCGCTCGATATCATGGTCTATCCCGATATCGGGATGGACACGGCCAGCTTTGCGCTGGCCTTCGCGCGCCTCGCGCCCGTGCAATGCGTCGCCTGGGGCCATCCGGTCACCACCGCCATTCCGACGATCGACTATTTTCTCTCCTGGAACGAATGGGAGCGCGACGACGCGGCGACGCATTACGCCGAACGGCTGATCCGGATGCGGGCGCTGCCGGTCTGCTATCGCCGGCCGGTGTTCGATCCTAAACGCATGAAGCGCGCGCGGTTCGGCCTGCCGGAAAAGGCGACGCTCTATCTCTGCCTGCAGACATTGTTCAAATTTCATCCCTCCTTCGATCCAATGATCGCCGCGATCCTGCGCGGCGACCCGAACGGGATACTGGTTTTGATCGAAGGCCAATGGGCGAGCTGGAAGAATCTCCTGCTCGAGCGGTTCGGCCGCACGATGCCGGATGTCGTCGATCGCATCCGCTTCGTGCCGCCGCAAACCAACGAGGACTTCCTCGCGCTGACGGCGCTCGGCGACGTGATCCTCGATCCGCCGATGTTCGGTGGCGGCAACACGACACTCGAGGCGCTGGCGGCGGGCCGGCCGGTCGTGACCCTGCCCGGACCCTATCTGCGCAGCCGGATTGCCCAGGGATTTCTGCGGCATATCGGCGAAGACCGGCTCATCGCCCGAGACATATCCCAATATGTCGACACGGCGCTGGCCTGGGGGCGGTTGAGTCCGACGGCTCGAGAGGCCGAAACCGCCCGGATTGCCGCCGAAGCCGACCGTTTGTTCGGCCAGACCGGCACGATCCGCGAGCATGAGGCGTTTTTTCGCGCGGCGCACGAGGCGGCCGCGAGCAGCCGGCGCCTTGCCGCGTGGCCGATCTGACCGGGCCTCTATATTCTCCGCCCGCGATGAAAGAACCTTTGCATTCTCCGCCCGCGATGAACGAACCTTTGCCCTTTCTGGCTGCGGCGGCTGACCCGGTCCCCGCGAAGCCCGCCGTTTCCGCCTCGGAAGCGCTGGATCATCTGAGCCGCTGTTTTGGCCGCGGCGATTTCCGCGAGGCGCGCAAATACGGGCTCTCCGCGATCAACGCCTTTCCCGACAATGCCGACATCCATCATGCGCTCGGCGTGGTCCACGCAAAGCTGGGCGATACGCTCGCGGCGATCGCCTGCGAAGAAAAGACGCTCATCCTGCGCCCGGGTCTCGCCGACGCCGAACATCATCTTGGCGCGCTCAAAGAACGGCGCAAGGCGATTGACGAGGCACTCGCACAGCACGATGCCCGAATCGCCGACGGTATGCTGATCACGCAGAGCAACACGCCGGATTCCTATGTGGATCTCGGCCGCTTCTTGCTGTCGATGGATGAGTTCGCCATGGCGATCGCGAGTTTCCGCCGCGGCATCGAACGGCGCGAAGGCTATGCCGACGCGTTCATCGAACTCGGCTTCGCGTTCGAACGGTGCGATCAACTGCACGATGCGATCAACTGCTTCCGCCGGGCGATCTCGATCGATCCGAAAAACGCTGCCGCGATCGGCTCGCTGGCGCGCGCGCTTCAGGATGCGATGCTGTGGGACGAGCTCGACCGGTTCCGCGCGCATCAGAAGGCGATCGCCGCCACGCTGAAGGGCAAGGCCTCGGTCGCTATCGATCGGCCCTTCGCCAATCTGATCGCCAGCGAGGATCCCGCCGAGAACACCGGTGCCGCGGCACGTTACGCGGCGCTGCTCGAGAGCCGCGCCGCCGCCCTCGACCTGACGCTGCCGCCACGTCCGACGCAACCCTGCGACGGGCGGATCCGTATTGGCTATCTCTCGTACGATTTCCGCTACCATCCGGTCGGCCAGCTCGCCGCGCCCATCCTCGCACATCACGATCGCAACCGGTTCGAGGTTTTCGCCTATTCCATCGGACCAAACGATGGCAGCGCCGAACGCCGGACGATCGAGCAGTCCGCCGAACATTTCCGCGACGTGAAGGCACTCGGCGACAGCGACATCGCACGCCTCGTCCACAACGACGCGATCGATGTTCTGATCGACCTCAACGGATACACGCGCGGTTCGCGCGGCGTCGTCGCGGCCTTGCGGCCAGCGCCGATCCAGGTCTGGATGCTCGGGTTTCCCGGCACCAGCGGTTCGAGCTGCATCGACTACATCATCGCCGACCCGGTCACCCTGCCGCCGGAGCATCTTCCGCATTTCTCGGAGCAGCCTTGCTGGCTGCCACATAGCTGTCAAACTCTCGACGACGGCCAGCCTATCGCCGATATCGCGCTGACCCGATCGCTGCTGGACTTGCCGAGCACAGGGCCGCTGTTCGTTTCCTGGCAATCGGCGTTCAAAATCCAGCGCCGCGTGTTCGACATCTGGGTCGAGATCCTGCGCGCCGTACCGGAATCGCATCTATGGTTGCGGCGCTGCCCCGATTTCGTCCGCGCCAACATCGCACACGCCCTGCGGCGCCATGAGCTTACGCCGAGCCGGATCGTATTCGCCGCCGCAACGCCGCATAACAAACCCACCTATCTGCGCTGCCTCGCTCTCGCCGACATCGCGCTCGATACGTTCGGCTATAACGGACATGCGACGACATCCGACCTGCTCTGGGCCGGCGTTCCCGTCATCACGATGCTGGGCCAGCATTTCGCGGGCCGGGTCGCGGCGAGCCTGCTGCACGCGGCCGAACTGCCCGAACTCGTCACCTATTCGCCCAACGCCTATCGCGATCTCGCGATCAAGCTCGCGCGCGATCCGGAACGGCTTGCCGCACTAAAGCAACGCCTCGTCGCCAGCCGGACCACCGCCCCCCTGTTCGACACCGGCCTCTATGTCCGCCATCTCGAACGCGGCTTCGAATCGATGATGGCACGCCATGCGCGCGGCGAAACGCCGGCCCCGATCGTCGTCGAGGCCGGGCCGTGACCGAACCCGTTGCGCAGCAAATGTCACCGCTGCTGGAAGCCGAAACCTTGTTTCGTTCGGGCCGGCAGCGCGAAGCCGCCGCGCTGTGCGACCGGACTCTGACGGGCGATCCCGACAATGCGCGGCTTTTGCATCTGCGCGCCGTGATCGCGATCGCGCTGGGCGACGTGGCGCTCGCCGAAACCTATTTGCGCCGGGTGATTGCGCTCGATCCCGGCGACGCGCAGGTGCAGCAGAATCTCGGTGCGGTACTGGCGACCGCCGCGCGGCTGGACGAGGCCATCCAGCATTTCGAGGCGGCATCGCGGTTGACGCCGGACGATCCCGGCTTGCTCGCCAATTACGGTCGGGCCCTGCGCCAGCTCGGCCGGCGCAGCGAGGCCGAAACGGCGTTCCGCCGCATCACAGAGCGCCAGCCGGCGCGTGCCGACGCCTGGCATGGGCTGGGCCAGCTTGCGCTGGATCGCGACGATCCGGAGACGGCGGTTCGCCATCTGCGCAATGCCGCCGAACGCGATCCGAAATCCGTTTCGATACTCGCCGATTTCGGGTCGGCCCTGCGCGCGGCCAACCGGATCGAGGCCGCGCTCGAGATCTATCGGCGCGCGCTGGCGATCGATCCAGAGAATGGCCCGGTTCTTGCACGGATGACCCATCAGCTCGAACGGGCCTGTGCCTGGAGCGAAGCGGCGGCCCTTAGAACGCGGCTGATCACAAAGAGCAATGCTTCCATCGCCGCGGGACAGCGCTCCGACGAACTGCCCTTCGCGCAGCTCGCCTATGAAGAAGATCCCGCGCGCATCCTGGCACTCGCCGGCAACGTGAGCGCCGGCATCGCAGCCCGAGCCGGCGCACCGCTGGCGCCGGCGCAGCCCGATCGCGATCCGGACCGGATTCTGAAGATCGGCCTGCTTTCGCATGATTTTCGCAATCATGCCGTCGCGCAATTGAGCCATCGTGCAATCGAACGGCTCGATCGCGGCGCCGTTCATGTGAGCGCCTATTCGACCGGGCTCGACGACGGCAGCTCGCTGCGCCGTGCCATCGCGGACCATGTCGACCGGTTCCGCGATATCGGCGCATTGTCGCACCGCGCGGCGGCGGAGGCGATGCGCGCCGATGCGATCGATATCCTGATCGATCTGACCGGACACACGGCCGGATCGCGCCTCGATATCGCGGCGCTCAAACCCGCGCCCGTGCAGGCCTCGTGGCTCGGTTATCCCGGCACCAGCGGCGCCGATTTCATCGACTGGCTCATTGCCGATGCGCATGTGCTGCCCGAAGGCGACGAACGATATTGCAGTGAAGCGATCTGCCGGTTACCCGACACCTATCTGCCGGCCGACGATGGTCAGGCGATCGCCGCTGCCGTCCCGACGCGCGCGAGCCAGGGTTTGCCCGAAAATGGATTCGTCTTCTGCTCGTTCAACAATATGCACAAGATCGAACCCGTCATGTTCGCGCTCTGGATGGATCTGCTGCGCGAGACGCCGGGCTCGGTCCTGTGGCTGCATGCTTATAGCGAGATTGCCGCCTCGAACCTGCGCGCGGCGGCGGCCGAAAAGAATGTCGACCCGGCAAGGCTCGTCTTCGCCGACAGACCGACCAAGGACGTGCATCTCGCCCGCGCGTCGCTCGCCGGACTGGCGCTCGATACCAGGCTCTATAACGGCCATACCACGACGATTGACATGCTCTGGGCCGGCGTACCGGTCGTGACCGCGCCCGGTCGGACGTTCCAGGCGCGGGTGTCGTCGGGCCTTCTCGCATCGATCGGGCTGCCGGAATTGATTGCGCCCGATCTCGCCGGCTACAAGTCGATTGCGCTCGGCCTCGCGAGAGACCCGGCAAAGCTTGCGTCGCTGCGGAAGAGACTCGCCGCCCATCGAGGGACGATGCCGTTATTCGATGCGACCCGTTTTGCTCGCCATCTCGAACGCGGGTTCCGTGCGATGTGGCACACTTACTGCGCCGGCCGAAAGCCGGCCCCGTTCGATGTCGGAGCGATCGCATGAACCGCAAGCAGCGCCGTGCCGAGAAGGACGGGAAACCGCCGGCTGTCACGGTACGCGGCGGCAAGACGAATGCGGCGAGTCTCGACCAGGCAATCGGACGCTACCGCGCCGGCGATCACGCGAAGGCCGCCAGCCTGTGCCGTGCGATCGTCGCAACCGGAAAGGCCGATGCGACCTGCTATCATCTGCTCGGCGTGGTCGAAGGCACGCTCGGCCATGCCGACGCTGCGGCGACCGCGCTGGCGCGTGCCTGCGCGTTGGCGCCCGACAATGCGGAGATGCAGGTCAATCTCGGCCTGATCGAAGTCGCGCGCGGCAACAAGGACCGGGCGGCGGCGGCCTATCGGGCGGCGCTCGCGATCGACCCGCGTTCGGCGAGCGCCCACAATAATCTCGGCGGCATTTTGATGGACCAGGGTGCAGCCGACGATGCGGCCGCGCATTTTCGTGCCGCCATCGCGGCGAAGCCCGATTTTGCGACGGCGCATGCCAACCTCGCGGCAACGCTGATCCGGATGAACCGGCTCGACGAGGCGATCCCGGAATTGCGCGAAGCCGCCCGCCTCGAACCGGCACTCGCCAAGGCTCATTGCAATCTCGGTTTTGCACTGCGCCGCAAGGGTTTTGTTGACGAGGCGATCGCGTCGTTCCGCCACGCGACCGAATTGCGCGCGGATTACCCCGAAGCGCTGACGGGGCTGGCGATCTGCTTTGCCCTGCATACCGAAACCGGTCAGGCGCTGCCGCTGCTCAAGCGCGCGCTCGAGATCAAGCCCGACTATCCCGACGCCGCCGGCCAGTATCTGCATGAGTTGCGCCTGGTCTGCGACTGGCCGGAAGCGGAGCGCTGGAAAGCGGTCGTCGACCGGGCCAATCGCGCCGCGATCGATGCCGGCGAACGCCCGCCCGAGACGGCCTTCGGCCATATGATCGGCAACATGGATCCGGCGATGAACCTGCGCATCGCCAAAGGCGCGGCGGACGAGATGGCGCGGCTGATGGCGGCGCAGGCGGCACCCTTCGTCCATGAACGAAAAGACGATCCGGCGCGGCGGCTGCGCATCGGCTATATCTCGTCGGATCTGCGCGACCATGCGGTCGGCCAGCTCACGCGGCGTCTGTTCGGCCTGCATGATCGCGCCGGCTTCGAGATCGTCTGTTACAGCGCCGGCCGCGAGGACGACAGCGCGATCCGTCGCCAGATCGTCGCGGAGGCCGATCGCTTCGTCGACATTCGCGGCGAAGAACTCGTCGCCACGTCGCGCCGCATTCGCGCGGACGGCATCGACATCCTGGTCGATCTCAACGGCTGGACCGCGGGCAACCGGCTCGAGGTGCTCGCCTTGCGCCCGGCGCCGATTCAGGCGACCTGGCTCGGCTATGCCGGCACCACAGGCGCCGATTTGATCGACTATGTGATCGTCGATCCGGTCATCGCGCCGGTCGAAGACCAGGCTTACTTCAGCGAACGCCTCTGCCGGTTACCGCATTGCTACATGATGGCGGACGACCGGCAGGCGATCGCGGCAGAACCGGTCGATCGCGCGCGCTACGGCCTGCCCGAAGACGGCGTCGTGTTCTGCTCGTTCAACAACGGCTACAAGATCGAGCCCGCGGTGTTCGGCGCGTGGATGACAATCCTCCGCGCCGTATCCGGCTCGGTCCTGTGGCTGCCGGGCCTGAGCGATGCGATCCGCGTCAACCTGCATCGCGCCGCGGACGCTGCCTGCGTCGATCCGTCACGGCTGATCTTCGCCGACCGGCCGGCCAAGGATCTACATCTGAAGCGGCTGGGTCTTGCCGATCTCGGGCTCGATACGATGGTCTATAACGGCCATTCGACGACAGCCGACACACTCTGGGCGGGAGTTCCGGTGCTCACCGTGCGCGGCGGGCATTTCGCGAGCCGGGTGACCGCAAGCCTGCTCACCGCGCTGGATCTCGCCGACTGCATCCTGCCCGATCTCGATGCCTATGCGTCGACGGCGATCGCGCTGGCGCAGTATCCGGCAAGGCGTGCGGCGCTGCGTGCGCGACTCGCGCAGAACCGGATTACGCAGCCGCTGTTCCAGACGCATCGCTTCGTGCGCAATCTCGAACGCGCCTATCGTGCGATGTGGCAGCGTCATGCGACGGGGCAGGTGCCGGCAACGCTGACGATCGCGCCGGACTGATCCGGGTCGGATTCTACGGCGGCTTCCGGGTCGCCTAACCCCAGCGCCAGAACTCGTCGCCCTCGTCCATCAGCGTGCGCGAGAGCACCATCTTGTGCACCTCGGAGGCGCCATCGACCAGCCGCGCGCTGCGCGCATAGCGATAGAGCCATTCGAGGATCGTATCCTTCGAATAGCCGCGCGCGCCGCAGAGCTGGATCGCGGTATCGACCGCCTGATTGAGCGTATTGGCGACGGCGACCTTGGCCATCGACACTTCCTTGCGCGCGCGATGGCCCTGATCGAGCCGCCACGCGGCATGCATCGTGAGCAGGCGCCCGGTATGAATCGCCATTGCTGCCTCGCCGAGCATCCACTGCACGCCTTCATGCTCGGCCAATGTCGTGCCGAACGAGCGTCGCTCGGCGACATAGGCGCCGGCGATTTCGAGCGCGCGCTTCGCGAAGCCGAGCCAGCGCATGCAATGCGTCAGCCGCGCCGTGCCGAGCCGGATCTGCGTCACCTTGAGACCGTCGCCGATTCCGAGCAGCCGGTTCTCGTCGGGGATTTCGAGCCCGTCGAAAACCAGCTCGCAATGGCCGCCATGTTCTTCCGGCCCCATGATCGGAATGCGCCGCTCGATTCTCCATCCCGGCTGGTCAGCATCGAACAGGAAGGCGGTCAGCCCCTTGCGCGGATCGTCGGACGTGCGCGCGATCAGGATGAAATGCTGCGCTCCGTCGGCACCGGTGATGAACCATTTGCGCCCGGTGATGCGCCAGTTCGATCCCGCTTTCTCGGCGTGCGTGAGCATCATGCCGGCGGGATCGGAGCCGGCACCGGGCTGCGGCTCGGTCATCGCAAAGGACGAACGGACCTTGCCGTCGATGATCGGCTGCAGCCAGCGTTGCTTCTGCGCGTCCGTGCCGATCCGGTTCAGGATGAACATGTTGCCGTCGTCGGGTGCCGCGATATTGAGCGCGGCCGGGCCGAAGATCGAACGCGCCGCCGTCTCGTAGCAGGCCGCCATGCCGACCGTATCGAGCCCCTGCCCGCCGCGATCCTTCGGCATGTGCAGCGCCCACAGACCCTGCGCCCGCGCCTTCGCGCGCAAGCCCGCGAGCACATCCTCGCGGATATACTCATGCGCATCCCAGTTGGCGCGATCGGCCTCGATCGGCAGCACCTCATCGTTGACGAAAGCGGCGATGCGGCTGCGCATCGCTTCCACGTCCGGCGTCAATCGGAAATCCATGAACGGCCCCTCGCTGACGGCGCGCTTCCCGGCGCCCTGATTTGCTCTAGTATGCGCGCGCACACGATCCGGGAAAACCTCGCCGATACAGCCCGAATGACGACGTCCCCGCCATGACGCAAGCCGCCGCCCCCAACAATCCGCTCGCGATCGATCCGTCGCGGCTGGTGCCGTGGCTCGAGGCCAACGTCCCGAACTACGCCAGCCCTTTGACCATCGCGCGCATGACCGGCGGCCAGTCGAACCCGACCTATCGCCTGTCGACGCCGGCGCGCGATTACGCGCTAAGGCGCAAGCCACCCGGCGCGCTGCTGCCATCGGCCCATGCCGTCGATCGCGAGTATCGCGTCATGGCCGCTTTGGCCGGCAGCGCCGTGCCGGTACCGGCCATGCACGGGCTCTGCACCGACGAAAGCGTCATCGGCAGCATCTTCTTCGTAATGGATTTCGTGCAGGGGCGAAATTTCGTGCAGCCCGGCGATCCGGCACTCTCGCCCACCGAACGGCGGGCCCTCTTCCGTTCGATGAACGCGACGCTGGCGGCGCTTCATGCGATCGATCCCGCCGCGATCGGGCTCGCCGATTTCGGCCGCCCGGGCAATTACATCGCCCGCCAGGTCGCGCGCTGGTCGAAGCAGTATCGTGCGAGCGAGACACAGACGATTGCCGAGATGGACCGGCTGATCGACTGGCTGCCCGCCAACCTGCCACCTGAAGGCGCCACGTCGATCGTGCATGGCGATTATCGGCTCGACAACCTGATCGTCGATCCGGTTGCGCCGCGCATTATCGCCGTGCTCGACTGGGAACTCTCGACACTCGGCGATCCGGTCGCCGATCTTGCCTATCACTGCATGGCCTGGCGCTTTACGCCCGAGCTCTTCCGCGGCATCGCCGGGCTCGATGTGGCGGCGCTCGGCATTCCCACCGAGGCCGAATATGTCGCCGCCTATGCGCATCATCGCGGGCTTGGCGATATTCCGCACTGGCATTTCTACATGGCCTACAACATGTTCCGCTTCGCCGCGATCCTGCAGGGCGTCTGGCATCGCGCTTTGCAGGGCAATGCGGTCGGTGCGGATGCAAAGGCGATGGGCGCGAAGGTTGCACCGATCGCCCGGCTCGCCTGGGACGAAGCCAACCGGAAGGTCGAGATCGGATGAAACCAGTTGCGATCGGCCGCGCGGCCAGCGTCACGATCCGCACCGGCGCGGATCACACCGCCGCCGCACTCGGCAACGAGGGCGTTGCAGTCGTCGCCACAACGACCCTGATCCTGTTCATCGAGGAAGCAGCGGCCAAGGCGATTGCAGATTGCCTCGATCCGGGCGAAGCCTCGGTCGGCACGAAGGTCGACGTCGATCATCTCGCAGCCATCGCGCCGGGCGCCGAGGTGACGATTCGCGCCGAGGTGATCGCGGTCGATGGGCGCATCGTCACGTTCGCCGCCGAAGTCAAAAGCGGCGGCAAGTTATTGATGCAGGGGCGGCACGGTCGCGCCGTTGTCGATCTGCAGCGCTTCCTCGAAAAGCAGGGGCTGGCGACGCGCACCTGACTAGCCGCCGATCACCACGGGAAAGTCCGGCCCTTCGAGTGGCGCGCCATGCGGCAGCGTCACATGGCGGAACGGCGGTGAGGTCGTGCCCGATCGGCGCGCGAAGGTCGCATCGTCGCCCACCCAGCGGCTCGAGAACGCGCGGCGGGCGCGATCGCGGCGCTTGTTCGCCGGCGCCCCGTGCAAGGTGCGGAAGGTGAAGGCGACCGCGTCGCCCGGCTCCATGTCCCAGCCCAGGATGTTGTATTGCGAGCGATCGGCCTCGATATCCGGTACCGGCGGCAGCGCGTCGCCCGCGTTGAGCGGCGTCTTGTTGAATCGCTCCGGGCGGAAGAACCGATCCCACTCATGCGAACCGGCAACAAACTCCGGCGACGTCGCGCGATCGACAGTATCGAGCGGCACCCAGATCGAACAGGATTGCGCGCCGTCGACGCAGTAGTAAGGCTGGTCCTGATGCCAGGGCGTCGGCACGTCGGCGCCCGGCTCCTTGATCAGCACATGATCGTGAAAAAACCGGACGCTGCGCGAACCCATCAGGATCTGCGCGAGGCGCGCGGCCGGCGATTCGAAGACGAACTGCCGGTATTCGGGAATGCGCTGCCAGTTGCAGTAGTCGCCGAAGAACCGACCTTCGCCGCCATCGTAGATCCGGACATCTTCGGAGGGTGCGGCCAGGTTTCGATCGATACCGCGCGCCAGCGTCTCGACCCAGTCGCGGAATAATCCGCGCAAACAGACCGCGCCGTCGCGATGAAACGACGCAACGCTCGCCTCGTCGACCCGGATAACGGATGCCTCGCGGAGATTCGTCGCCATCGCCGATGCTCTCGTTTGCGCCGCTCAACCGGCCGCCATTCTAGGACGAGGACCGGCCGGTTGCGAGCGCACGATGATGCGCAAAACGCCGCAGTCGGCGGTCACCTCCCGTCGAACTCGCCGAACCGGTCGCTGTCGCGAAGCCGCGCCAGGTATTCCTCCATCAACCGGTCGCTGGTCGCGTCGCGCTGGCGGACCAAAGTCGGACGAATGGCCTCGGCCGGGATCGGCGGAAGATCGAGAAACGCGAGCAGCCGGTCCCAGCTTCCGGAAAAATCGGTCTGCATCGCCTCATAGCTGAGCGCCATGACCGGCTTGCCGAGCTGGCGCTGCCGGCGGCCGAATGTCCGAAGATTGTGCTCGCCCGCGAACAACGTCGCCAGGGTCTGCGACAGGCCCCGGGGATCGAGCGGCAAGTCCTTGTCGGCTGCGGGCAGCGCCACCACGTCGAGGCTGGTCCAGGCATCGGTCCTGACCGCCCTATAAAAGGAAACGGCCTGCGCCAGCTTGTCGCGCCGGTGGATGAGGACAACGCGCTCAAACTTCCGGAGGAACTGGACCGCCGCCGGGCCGCGGCGGTGAAACGGCACGATCTGAGCGATGAGCGCCTTGAGCATGAACACGCCGTTCGGTGTCGTACGCCGCCGGAGCAGGAACGAGATATATTGCCGGAGTAATGTTGTTCGATCGGTCAATCCATGGCGTTCCGCAAAAACTTTGACCAGGCGCGGATTGAGATATTCGAGCGGCACACCCGCCTGACCAGTGAGCCGCAGCGCTTCCGCCAGCATCGAGCCGCCGCAGCGCGGCTCGCCGACGATCAGGTAACGGCGCGTCGGCATCGTCTCCGGTTGATCGAGCGCGTCCGACATCCCGGTTGCTATCCGTGCCGCCGTGGCTGCAAGGACGGGCGGCGCTTTCAGTTCCAGGGCGGGTCTTTTGACCACCGACTTACCAGCCTCCGCCTGCGATCCAGCGCTCGACCTGATCGAGCCGGTCGGCGCCCCAGAACATCTCGCCATCGACGATGAAAGTCGGGCAGCCGAACACGCCTTTGGCGATCGAGGCTTCGACCTTTTCGCGCAGCCGCAGCTTGACGCGGTCGTCGCGCATCGCGGCGATGACGGAAGCACGATCGATCCCCATCGCCGCTGCCTCGTCGGCAACGGCATCCGGGATCGACATGTCGCGCCTCTCGCACCAATGCGCGCGGTAGATGCGTTGTGCGAGTTGCTTCCCCGCCGCCGGATCGCGCGCATCGAGCCAGACAAAGGCGCGCAAGCCCGGGAGTGGATCGACCAGACCGTCGTTCGCAGGATTCCAGGGCAATCCGACCAGGCGGAAGAACCGCTGCAGATCGTGGGCAGCATACGCCCCCTTGAGCGGGATTTCCGGGACGGGCCGCTGGCCCATGATCTTGATAACCGTGACGCCCAGCAGCATCGGGCACCAGCGCACCGTTCGTCCGTGTCGAGCGGCAACCTGCTCGATACCGATACCGCCGATGCAGCCATAGGGCGACACGAAATCGAAATGAAACTCGATCGGTTCGGTATTCGCGCCGGTGCCTTTGGCTGTCGCCGGCCTGCTCACGGCTGTTCCCTGGCGAGATCGCTGTCGCGCAGACTGCGCAATGTCGCCTCGATCGCATTCGCCGACGTGTCGTCGCGCAACTTGCGGAGCGAGGGCTCGAGTCCGTCCGCCAGCGCTGCCGGGAGATCGAGAAAATTCATCACGTTACGCATGGTCTTGTTGAAATTGCTGTCGAGGTCCTCGTAGGGCACCTCCAGCATCGGTCGCCCCGACCGGGCGATCATCGTGCGCTGCGCCTGTTCCTGCTCCATGAACGCGGCGACCGCCTTCAAGAGGCGGTGCGGCCGCAGATCGGCCTTCCCGGTGGGGGCATCGCGCTTTTCTCTGTCGCGTGTCACGAACCAGGAACCGCCGCCCATGGCGAGCGCAAAAGACACCGCCTGTGCCAGCTTGTCCCGGCGATAAGAAAAGATAATCCGGTCGAACCTCTGCACGAAAGCCTGCGACCGCTCGCGGTCTTTGGTCGCCCACTCGAGCTGGGAAAAATGTGTCTTGAAACCGAATACGCCGTTCGGGGTCGTCCGGCGGCGGCGCAGATAATCCATGTACGGTTTCAACGACCAGCGCCGCTCTTTCTCCACGCGCTGCCAGAGCTCTCGGACGAAGTCCGGGTTCAGATACTCCGCCGGAATGCCGGCCTGTCCGGTTTCCACCAGCGACTCCGTGAGCAGCGTACTGCCGGTGCGCTGCTGCGAGAACACCAGGTAACTGAGGCGAATATCGGTCGCCGGCTGGTCGCATTCGGCCGACGCCAGAAAATGAAAACGACTGCCGGGTCTGAATACGTTTGCCATCTATGCCTCATGGTACTGACCCGAGACGGTCGGATGGAATGGAGCCCGCCCGAATCACCCGATGACCGAATGCGGCATTATGCCGGCACTCTATCGGTTCCGTTCGCCTTTGTCAGTCGGTGCAACCCGCAGGAAGGCCGGATCGCGCGCGAGATCGCTGTCGCGCAGTATCGCGATGAAACGTTCCGCCATCACGTCGTTTGACGCATCGCGCATACGTTCGAGATCCGGCATAACCGACGCGACCGGTATCGGTCCCAGGTCGAGAAATTCTGCAACCCTTGACCACAGGCTCGCGAAATCGCTGTCGAGCGACTCATAATCGATTTCGAGAGCCGGCCGGCCGAGGGCGGCAACGCTGCGCCGCATGAGCGTTTCCTGCTCGAAGAGTCGCATGATATGTGCCGCGAGCGTCGCAGGCCGAACTACAAGCGACGGCGCGGTGGAGTTTTCCCGAAGGTCGGCCGTTTGAAACCAGGCTTTGGTCTGCAAGGCGCGGTCGAGCGAAACGGCCTGGGCCAGCTTGTTGCGCCGGACGAGCAGGATGATCCGGTCGAACCGTTCCAGCCATCGGAGAATTCGTTCCTCGGTCTCAAGTGGCTTGCGGAGCTGCTCGAGATGGAGATGCAGCCCGAACACGCCATTCGACGTCGTCCGCCGCCCTTCAAGCTCCTGCATAAGTTGGGGCAGCGCGATGCCCCCGCTTGCGCCGAGCCGCTTCGCCATCGCGGCGATCGCCGCCGGATTGAGATACTCGGACGGCACGCCGGCCATGCCCGATCGGCTCAGTGCCTCGCACAAAAATGTGCCGCCGGTTCGCGCCTGGGAAAGCAGCAGATAGCGCATCCGGATCGGTGTCGCCGGCCAATCGAGGGCGCTCGACATGGTTTCCCTGATCCGAGCCACCGTCGCCGGATTCGCGCGCGGAAGATTCATCGGACGGCTCCGCTCTGCCAGACGGGCCGGCGGCCCGTGAATCTCCGGACATTACCCGGATCGGTTCCCAAATTCTTCCCCCTGAGCGCTTGCGCGGCGCAAACCTGCGGTTCGCGGAGGCAAGCGATTGGAAGGCAATCCGGTGCCGAATGTGGCCCTGAGCCCGTCATTCGATCCGCAAGAGAACGTCGCGCGGCGTCCCGTCGCCGCCATTGGTCGGATAGACGTCGTCGGGACAGGCCGACACCGCCACCAGACAATCCGTCTCTGCACGGACCGTGACACTGTCGCCCGGTCGGGAAGCCGGCCGGCGATAGTCGATCGCGCGCCCGTCGATCACGGCTGCGATCATGAACAGGTTCCACGGGCTTGGCGTAAAACGCAGCGCGACCTTTTCGGCGCCGAGTGCGTCACGGAGGTTGTCCGAACAATTGCGATGGCCCGGCGGGCGGCCGGCATGGGTGTACATGCCATCGCTGCATGCGGCGATCAGCGTGTCATGCCCGCCCGGCGAACTGTCGCTCACGATCGTCAGGATCGGCCGGTAGCGATTGGTGATCAGTACATCGCCGGGTTCGAAGACGATGCGCTTCAGGACCTCGCGGCAATGTTCCATCGACAGGAATTCGGGGCCGCCGGCATCGCCGGCTTCGGGCAATGACGCAGGAAATGCCGCAGGGAAGGCCGCAGGGAAGGCCGCAGGAAATGCCCACGTATCGACCACCTGGGTGCCGTGGGTGTTGACCACGCTTAAGGTCGCGCCGTGGGCCAGACGGCAGCATCGCCCCTCGCCCGCCGGTACGACGATTTCGCGACCCGATCCGGTCATGCCGAGACCTCCCTTGCATTGGCGGGAGCGCCGGTTGACAAAGCCCGGCCCCGCTCCTTCCATGGCGCCAACCAGCCTACCGATCCTGAGGATCCGATACCATGAACCATGCTGCGATTCAGCCGCAGGAGCTCAATCCGGCCCGACTCGCCTCGCTGTACCGGCGCGAATTCGAGCTCTGCAGGGTGAAGCAGGGCGAGACGGTCTTGTGCGTCAGCGATCTCGGTACCCGGCGCGAGTATGTTCAGGCCGCCTTCGCCGCCGCCGACGAACTGGGCGCCGACATCTATGAGATGTGCGTCAACTCGATGCCCTCATGGACCAAGGTCGGCGTGCCGACGGTCGGCAAATGCAAGGGGACCCTCGAGGCGGCCCGCGCCGCCGATCTGATCGTCATCTTCCACGTCCCGCTATTTTCGAAATGGCTGAAGGAGGTCATGGATGCCGGCGTCCGCGTGCTGATGATCATCGATGCGCCGGACGATCTCGAGATGCTGATGTCGCCGAAGGGCCTCAAGGAAGCGATGCTCTACGCGCAGCGTAAATATGAAAAGACGCGCGAGGTGCGGGTCATCTCCGATGCGGGCACCGATCTCACATATCGCTGCGGCGAATACCCGGTGATGACGCAGTGGGGCTACGCGGACGAGCCCGGCCGCTTCGACCATTGGGGCGGCGGTCACATCCATACGTTTCCGAATGAGGGTTCGGCCAACGGTACCGTCGTCTTCCAGCCGGGCGACATCGTGATCCTGCCGTTCTGCCGCTATGTGCAGGACGAGGTGCGGCTCGAGATCCGCGACGGCTTCATCACCAAGATCGAAGGCGGGCTCGACGCCAAACTGATGCGCGACTGGCTGACCGACAACGCAACCGGCCCGGACGATCGCGACCCGTTCGCGGTGTCGCATCTCGGCTGGGGCATGAACCCGCAGGCGCGCTGGTACGGTCTTGGGCTCTATGGCGAGAATCCGGAGCGCCATCGCGCCGCCGCGCGCACCTTCCCGGGCAATTTCCTGTTCTCGACCGGCCCGAATTCGCAGGGCGGCGGCAAGCGCACGACGCGCGGCCATTACGACGTGCCGATGCGCGACTGCACGATCATGCTCGACAACGAGGTGGTGGTCGATAAAGGCCGGCTGGTCGACGAGCATATGATCGTCGCCCGCGAAGCACGCTGACGCGACGGCCGCCGGCTCCGCATGAAGATCGAGGATTCGTTCACTGTGGCGGCATCGCCGGAGCGGGTCTGGGCGTTCATCACCGACCCCGCGCGCATGATGCCCTGCGTGCCCGGCTGCGAATCGATCGAGACGCTCGATCCGCTTCGTTATCGCGCCGTCGTCCGCATGTCGCTCGGCCCGATCAAGACGCGCTTCAATGTCGAGGTCGAGATCGTCGAACAGGATCCGCCGCACCGCATCGTCTCCAAGACGCGCGGCGAGGAAGGCAGCAAGGCGAGCCTTCTGACCGCCGACAATCTGCTGGCGCTGACGCCGATCGAGGGCGGCACGTCGATCGCCTATGCCTCCGACGTCGCACTCACCGGCCGGCTCGGCAAGTTCGGTTTCGGCATGCTGCGCAAACAGGGCGAAAAGCTCGGCCGCGAGTTCGCCGAGCGGATGCGCGCCGCGCTCGAAACCGCACCGGCGGGAGCCTGAGAAGACATGGAATTTCACCGCCCAACCGACATGAGCGAGGCGCTTCGCCTGCTGGCATCCGACCCCGAGGCCCGCCTACTTGCCGGCGGTGCGTCGCTGGTCGCGATGATGAATGCAAGGCTGGTCGAGCCGACGACGCTCATCAGCCTCGCCGGCATCGAGAATCTTGCGGGTATCACCGAGATCGACGGCGGCGTGCTGCGCATCGGCGCCATGACGCGGCACCGCGAGACCGCATCCGACATGCGCCTCTCCGGCGGCCGTTCGGTGTTGCGCCGGGCGGCAGGCCGGATCGCCAATCCCGTCGTGCGCAACATGGGCACGATCGGCGGATCGATCGCGCTCGCCGATCCGGCAGCGGATTACCCCGCGGCCCTCGTCTGTCTCGATGCCGAGATCGTCGCGGCCGGCCCGATTTCCGAGCGCCGCATTCCGGCGCGTGAGTTCTTCACCGGCTGGTACGAAACGGCGCTCGAACCGGGCGAAATGGTTGCAGCCGTGCTGATCCCGAAAACGACCGCCGGATCGGTCGGCGTCTATCGCAAGCTGGCGCGCGTCGCCGGCGATTTCGCGATCGTCTCGGTCGCGTTGCGCCTCGCCGCGCAGAACGGCCATTGCACCGAACTCCAGATCGCGGTTGGCGGTTCCGGACCCGCTCCACTCCGTCTGCCCCAGTTCGAGGAAAAACTGGTCGGCCGCCCGCTCGACGATCTCGATGCCGCTGCACTCGGTCGCGCGCTCGCCTGGATTTCCGATCCGGTCGACGATGTGCGCGCCTCGGCCGATTACCGCCGCCGTGTCATTCCGCGCATGGTCGAAGATGCCTATCGCCGCGCCGTCGCCAGGCTCGGAGCAAAAGCATGAGAGAGGGCATCGAGATTGCGCTGAGGGTCAACAATGCCGGGCGCAGCGTCACGGTGCCGGCCGACGAGACGCTGCTTGAGACCTTGCGCGAGCGGCTCGCCTTGACCGGCGCCAAACGCGGCTGCAATCAGGGTGTGTGCGGCGCCTGCACAGTCAGCGTCGATGGCAGGCCGATGCGCGCCTGCCTCTCGCTCACGGCGAACTGTGCGGGTGCCGAGATCGTCACGATCGAGGGCGTGGCGAGGGACGGCATGCTCGGCCGCATCCAGATGGCACTGGAACAGACCGGCGCGGTGCAATGCGGCTTCTGCACCTCGGGCATGGTCATAGCAGCGGAAGCCCTGCTGCGCGCCAACCCGCAGCCCAGCGCAGCCGAGGTTCAGGCCGGGATTTCCGGCAATCTCTGCCGTTGTTCGGGCTATCGCACGATCGTCGATGCCGTGCTGCTGGCAGCCGCGGGCGGGAGAGGCTGATGGACGACGGCATTTCATCAACGAGCGTCGGGCGCAGCGTCCTGCGCCTCGAAACGCGCGAGAAGCTGACCGGTGCTGCGAAATATATCGCCGATCTCTCGCGCCCGAACATGCTGCATGCCGCAATTCTCGGCAGCCCGCATGCGCATGCGCGCATCCTCTCTTACGACATAACGGCAGCCCGCGCCGTACCCGGCGTTCATGCGGTGCTGACCGGCGCCGATTTTCCGGACGGGCGCATGGGCGCGTTCGTCAAGGACGAACCGCCGATCGCGCAGGAGAAGGTACGTTATATCGGCGAGCCGGTCGCGGTCGTCGCAGCCGACGACGAAGCGATTGCGCGCCGCGCGGCGCAGCTCATCGAGATCAAGTATGCGGAACTGCCGGCAATCGTCAGGCCCGAGGACGCGCTGGCCGAGGGCGCCGCGCTGGTCCATGAGGATCTCGCCAACTATTTCATGGTCTACGACGCGGTCCGCTACGGCAATGTGCTGTCGGAAACGACGCTGTCTGAAGGCGACATCGAGAAAGGTTTTGCCGAGGCCGATATCGTCGTCGAGGGCGAGTTCGAAACGCCAGCGCAGGCCCATGTCGCGATCGAGCCCTGCGGCGCGCTGGCTGAGATCGACGATGCCGGTCGCGTCACGCTCTGGTCGGCCAACCAATCGGTCTTCCGCGTGCAGGCCAATGTCTGCGAATCGCTGAAGCTGCCGATGTCGAAGCTGCGCTCGCTCACGCCGCGCATCGGCGGCGGGTTCGGCAACAAGATGGAGGCGCATGTCCAGCCCCTGGTCGTGCAGCTCGCCATCGTCACACGCCGCCCGATCAAACTGATCCTCAGCCGCGAGGAAGATTTCGAAACGGTGCGGGTGCGCCATCCGTTCAAGATCCGGATGCGGACGGGTGCGAAGAAGGACGGCACGCTTGTCGCGCGCGACACCGAAGTACTTCTCGACGGCGGTGCCTATGGCGACGACAGCCCCGGCGTGCTCGGCTACAGCATGCTGATGAGCCGCGGGCCCTATGCGATCCCGCATGCCCGTGCGCATGGCAGGCTGGTCTACACCAACAAGATCCGTTCCGGCGCGTTCCGCGGCTTCGGCAATCCGCAGATGCAGTTCGCCGGCGAGACCCAGATCGACGAGATCGCGGCAAAGCTCGGCATCGATCCGATCGAGATCCGCCTCAAGAATGCATTGCGCGGCGAAGGCCCCTGGTTTCTCGGCCAGAAACTCGCGTCGAACGGCTTCGTCGAATGTCTCGAACGGTTGCGCGACGATGAAGGCTGGAGGAACCGGAAGGCGGCGGCGCCGAAACCCGGCAAAAAGCGCGGCTTCGGCGTTGCGGCCGGCGCGCATATCAGCGGCCTCCTCGGCACCGGCGCGATCGTCAGGCTGCTCGAGGATGGCACCGTCGTGCTCAATACCGGCGCGGTCGATATCGGCCAGGGCTCCGACACCGTGCTGGCGCAGATCTGCGCCGAAGCCCTGAAAATTCCACTCGACCGCGTCGCCGTCGCAAGTCCGGACACCGACGGTTCGCCCTATAACTGGGGCACGACCGCAAGCCGCGTCACCTTTACGACCGGACGTTCGGTCGCGCTGGCCGCCGCCGAAGTCGAAACGCAGGTCAAGTCGCTCGCGGCCGACATGCTGGAATGCGCCGCCGAGGATCTCGAATTGCGACCCGGGGGGTTCGTCGGCATCAAGGGCGTGCCCGATAAGCAGCTGCCTCTGTTCGTCGTCTCGCTACAGGCGCATTGGCGCCGCGGCGGACCGATCATCGGCCATCATTCATGGGTGTTCGACCGGCCGGCGGTCGATCCCAAACGCGCGGTTGCAACGGGCATGCCGTTTCGCCAGATCGGCGTTTACAGTTTCGCAGCGCAGGCCGTCGAGATCGAAATCGACGACGTGACCGGCAAGACCGACGTGGTCAAAGTGTGGAGCGCCGTCGATGTCGGCCGCGCGATCAATCCGGCTTCTGTCGAGGGACAGATGGATGGCGGCTTCGTGCAGGGGCTCGGCTTCGCGCTGACCGAAGAAGTGGTGTTCGACCGGGGTCGCATCGTCAACCCGACATTGATGGACTACAAGGTGCCGACCGCACTCGACGTACCGCATGCGATGAAGACGATCATCGTAGAGGCTCGGGAGCCGGATGGTCCATTCGGCGCCAAGGGCGTCGGCGAGATCGGGTTGGTGCCGACGCCGGCCGCGATCGCGAATGCGATCGCCGACGCGACCGCCGATAAGAGCGCCGTGCGACTGCGGCGTTTGCCGATGACGCCCGAGCGGGTGCTCGATGCGATGCTGCCACCGGAGGATGCCGATGCGTCCTGACGAGTATCCGCCGCAGGAACCGTTTTCCGAGAACGCGCAGCGATATCACGACGAGGTCACGCGCCTCGGCGACGGCGTGGTCGGCGAAGAGCTTTCCTACGGCGACGATCCCTATCAGTCGATCCTGATCTGCCCCGCCGCCGATCCCGACGGATCGCTGCTCGCCTTCATCCATGGCGGCGGCTGGACCAACGGCTACAAGGAATGGATGGCGTTCATGGCGCCGGCGTTCAACGAAAACGGCATCGGCTTTGCCTCGATCGGCTATCGGCTCGCGCCGCAACATGTCTTTCCGACCGGGCTCGAGGATTGCGCGAGCGCGGTTGCTGCGTTGCACGAGAATGCCGGCGAATACGGCATCGATTCCCGGCGTCTCTTTCTCGGCGGCCATTCCGCAGGCGGGCAATACGCCGCGCTGCTGGCGGTACGGCGCGACTGGCAGGCCGGATACGATCTGCCTAGGGACGTCGTGCACGGCTGCCTGCCGATTTCGGGCGTCTATGATTTCGGACCGGACTCCGGCCTGTCGGCCCGGCCACGCTTTCTCGGCCCGGTCGAAAACGACCTGCCGGCGAGCCCGTTGTTCAACATCGAAGGCGAACCCCCGCCCTTCTTTCTCGCCCATGGCGACCATGATTTTCCGCATCTGATGCGCCAAGCAGCCGCCATGGAGGAGGCCTTGCGCGCCCGTGGCGGCGATGCGACAAGATTGGTCCTTGCCGGACGGGACCATTTTTCGGCGTCTTATGCCGGCGGCGAACCGGACGGGCCCTGGGTTAACCCGGCGCTGGTCTGGATAAAGTCTCACTAGGGAGGCACTCCAAATGAAGAGGCTCTTGGCAGGGCTCGTTGCGGTTGCAGGTCTCGCGCTATCGATCGGCGCGCAGGCGGCGGAACCGGTGCGTATCGGTTTCTCGCTGGCACAGACCGGCCTGTTTGCAGCGGCGGCGCCCTCGCAGCTCAATGCGTATGAACTCTGGCGCGACCAGGTGAACGCGGCGGGCGGGCTCGATGTGGCCGGCGAACTGCGCATGATCGAATTCGTGATGTACGACGATCGCTCGGATCCGAGCGAAGCGGTGCGCATCTACGAAAAGCTCATCACCGAAGACCAGGTCGATCTGCTGCTCGCACCCTGGGGCACGCCGCATCATTTCGCGGTCGCCGGCGTCGTCGAGAAGCATGGCTTCCCGTTGGTCGGCAACTCGGCCGCCTCGGTGCAGCTCCGCGACATCAATCCCGGCAATATCTGGTTCCCGACATCCGCCATTCCCGACCGCATGGCCGAAGAGCTGGTCGCGATGATGCAGAGCCAGGGCGTCACCAGCGTCGCGCTGATCGCCAACCAGTTGCCCTTCTCGCTCGAGATCAAGCAGTTCCTGGTTCCGGCGCTCGAAGCGGCCGGCATCGCGATCGTCGTCAATGACGAGTATCCGCCGGACATTCAGGACATGACGGCGATGCTCTCGGGCATCCAGACGGCCGCACCCGATGCGATCGTCGCGCTCTCTTATCCGAGCGATTCGGTGCTCTACATGAACCAGGCGCGCGAGGTCGGCGTGAACGCGCCGTTCCATTTCGTGCTGGTCGGCCCGACCATCGACTTCTTCGCCGGCATGTTCGGCCCCTCGCTCGACGGCATCGTGACCATCGGGCACTGGTCGCCGTACAAGACGGAATGGGCACGCGCCAAGCCGTTCTTCGACGCCTATGTGGCGAAGTACCAGACGACGCCCGACTATCTCGATTCGGCGCTCGCCTATATGTCCTGCGAGATCCTGCAGCAGGCAGTTGCCGTCGCCGGTCTCGACCATGACCGGCTGCGCGAGGTGATCGCCCTCGACACGTTCGACACGATCAACGGCCCGGTGAAGTTCGACGGCGTGTCGAACGCCACCACGCCGACGTCGTTCCTCCAGTTCCAGGGCGGCGAAGCGCATCTCGTGTGGCCGGAATCGATCGCCACGGCGCCCTACCAGCCGAAGGAAGCCTGGCCGCAGTAATCGCGACAGCGGATCTTCAAGTCGACACCGGCGCACCGCCCGCATCGGAGGGTGCGCCGGTTGTCGTTTGAAGGCCAGGATCAGCCCCGGGATCAGCCATGGCCGACCTGCTCTCGACCCAGCTTCTGTTCGCGGCCCTCGTCACCGGCGCGCTCTACGGGTTGACCGCACTCGGCCTCAATCTCGTCTATGGCACGATGCGACTACTCAATGTCGCGCATGGCGAGTTCGTCATGCTTGGCGCGTTCGCTGCTTATTGGGCGTTCACGCTTGCCGCCATTCCCCCGCTCGTCGCACTTCCGTTTATCGTGCTACTGACGGCCGCCGCCGGCCTTGCGATCTATCGCGGCCTCTTCCGCGGCCTGCTGCGCAACCCGCGTCTGGCCGAACGGATCGAATCCAATTCGCTGCTATTGTTCTTCGGCCTCTCGATCGTGTTGCAGAACGTGGCGGCCGCCTTCTTCACCGCGACGCCGCGCGCGCTGCCCTATCTCGATTCGATCATCCGGATCGGCGATCTCGGGATGGCGACCGACCGGCTCGCAACCCTGATCATCGCGGCATCGGTCACGCTCGCGATCGTCCTCTTTTTGCGTTTCAATCTCCTCGGCCTTGCGATCAAGGCGCTGATCCAGAACCGCGAGGCGACGCTGATCGTCGGCATCGACGTCGAGAAGGTGCAGCGGATGAGTTTCGCGCTCGGCTTCGGCCTTGCCGGGCTCGCCGGCGGGCTGGTCAGCATGCTGGGTCAGATCACCCCCTTCATGGGCTTCCCCTACATGATCACCGCCTTCGTCGTGATCATCCTCGGCGGGCTCGGCAACCTGACCGGCGGGCTCATCGCGGGATTGCTGCTCGGCGTTCTCGAAACCTATGGCGTCGCGCTCACCTCGACCAACTATCGATCGATCCTGATCTACGGTGTGTTCATCCTCATCCTCGTGCTTCGGCCGCAGGGTCTGCTCGGCGGACGGCGGATCGCGCGATGACCGGCCCGCGCGCCTCAAGCCTCGCGATCTATCTCGCTGCCGCCGCGGCGATGGCGCTGCTGCCGTTTCTCGCCGGCACTTATTATCTCGGCGTCGGGCTCGCGCTCCTCTCCTGGATTGCACTCGCACAGAGCTGGGTCCTGCTCTCGGGCACGACCGGATATATCTCGCTCGGGCATGCGATGTTTTACGGGCTTGGCGGCTATCTGACCGTGTTGACCTGGCAACAATGGCCGCTCTGGATCAGCCTGCCCGCCGCCGGATTCGCCGCCGCGCTGGCGGCGCTGCTGCTTGGTTGGCCGGTGTTGCGCGTGCGCGGCCCCTATTTCGTGATCCTCACCTACGGCCTCGCCGAGCTGATGAAATTCATCGTCATCGACATCGAGGCGAAGCTCGGCAAATTCGGCCGGCTTCTGATGGGCGCACCGTCGCTCGAAACGCTCTACTGGATCATGCTCGCCCTCGCCCTTGTTGCGACGCTCGCAACCTATCTCGTGCGCCGCTCGCGCTTCGGCGCCGGTTTGCGCGCGATCCGCGAGAACGAGGAAGCGGCCGAAACACTCGGCGTGCCGGTCGTGCGCTTCAAGCTTCTTGCCTTCGCCGCCTCCGCCTTCATTCCCGGCATCGTCGGCGGGGTGATGGCGCTGCGCTCGGCCTATTTCGAGCCGTTCCAGGCGTTCAACCCGGTGACCTCATTCACCATCGTGGTGATCGCGATGATCGGTGGCAGCGACGATGCGCCCGGTCCCATTTTCGGCGCGCTGCTGCTGGTCATCCTGCAGGAGCTGCTCTGGGTTCACGCGCCCGAGCTCTATCTGATCATTCTCGGTCTCGTTTTGATCGGCTTCGTGCTGTTTGTGCCGGATGGTCTCCATGGCCACCTCATGCGCAAGCGCGACACATCCGGCAACCGGCCGCGGGAGCGCTCAGGGGAGCGCGCGGCATGACGCTGCTCGCGCTCAAGAATGTCGGCATCCGGTTCGGCGGGCTGAAGGCGCTCGACGATGTGAGCCTGTCGGTCGATTCCGGCGAGATTGTCGGCATCATGGGCGCCAACGGCGCCGGCAAGACCACGTTGTTCAGCCTGATCGCCGGCCATCAGAAGCCCGGCAGCGGCCACATTCTGTTCGACGGACGGAACATCGCCGGCCTGCGGCCCGATGCGATCAACCGGCGCGGCATCGCACGCACCTTCCAGATTGTACGCCCCTTCCGTTCGATGACGGTGCGCGAGAACGTAATGATCGGTGCGCTGTTCGGCGCGGGCGCCGACGAGACGCTGGCCGCAGCTGAAAAGGACGCCGCACGCATTCTCCATGAGGTCGGGCTTGCCGGCGAGGCCGATCTGCCGGCCGGCGCGCTGACCTTGGCCGGGCAGAAGCGGCTCGAGATCGCGCGCGCGCTCGCGACCCGGCCGCGCCTGTTGCTGCTCGACGAGGTGATGGCCGGCCTGACGCCGACCGAGGTCGCCGCCGCGCGCGACATGATCCGTCGCCTGCACAAGGATCATGCGCTGACGATCCTCATCATCGAGCATGTGATGACAGCGCTGATGGAACTCGGCCGCCGCATCGTCGTGCTGCATCACGGGCTCAAGATCGCGGAAGGCACGCCCGATGCGATCGCGGCGAGCCCTCGCGTTCAAGAGGCCTATCTCGGGCAGCCGGCCGCATGAGCACGCACCCGCTCCTCGCGGTCGACGAAATTACGGCGGGTTATGGCGCGGTGACGATCCTGCGCGAACTTTCCCTCACGGTACCGGAAGGCACGATCACCGCTCTGGTCGGTGCGAACGGCGCCGGCAAGACGACATTGATGCGCGTCATCGCCGGATTGCTCGCGCCGAGCGGGGGCACGATCCGCTTCGCCGGCACGGACGTAACCGCGGCGCCGACACATCGCCGCGTCGCCGGAGGTCTCGCGCTGGTGCCCGAAGGACGCCAGGTGTTCCCCTATCTGTCGGTTGCCGAGAATTTGCGGCTCGGCGCCTGGGCGGCACCGGCTCGGACGGAAGCAGCTGCATCAACAGCGCGGGTCTATGAGCTCTTTCCCCGCCTCGATGAACGCCGCGCGCAGGCGGCGGGATCGCTTTCCGGCGGTGAACAGCAGATGCTGGCTGTCGGGCGCGGGCTGATGGCAAAGCCGCGGCTTTTGTTGCTCGACGAGCCGACGCTCGGTCTCGCGCCGCAGATGGCGAGAATGATCTTCGACACGGTGCAGCGGCTGCGCGACGACGGCATGACAATCCTGATCGCGGAACAGGATGTGCGCACGACCCTGGCGATCGCCGATGGCGCCTATGTGATCGAGAACGGCCGGATCAAGAAGCAGGGTGCGGCCGCTGCGCTGCGCGACGATCCGGAAATCCGCAGCGCCTATCTGGGCCTGTAGCGTTCGATGCGATCCGCGCCATGAGCGACACCACGAACCCGCCGGGCCGCCGGCCGATCTGGCGGGCGCTTTCTATCGTCGCGCTTGCACTGGCGGCCGGTGCTTTCGGGGCCGGCGCGTTGCGCTACAACCTGATCGAATCGCCGGGTGCGGCGGCGCTGTGTGAAAGTGGCGGGCTCTGGTGGTGCCCGCTGCGGCAATGGCTGGTGATCCTGTTCCTAAGACATGCGTTCGGCATCGCTGCCGTAGCGCTCGCGGTGATCGCCCTGCTGCGCCCGCGCGTCATCTGGATTGCGCTGGCGGCGGCGGCGAGCGGTATCGCGCTGATGCTCTACAACGCAGATTTCGGTGCGCTGGCGGCGGTGCTGGCAATCTTTGCACTGCTGCGTTGGTTCGGCGCCACGCGCGCGCGCTGATCCAGGACGCCCCAGCCGATCGCGCCAGCCATGCCCAGCGCGGCCCAGCTCCAGCCGGCTTCGTTCGCCAGCCCTTCGCGCCAGAGAACACCGGCCGCGCCCATCAGCATCAGCCAGCCGGGCAGGGTATCGCCGGGCGAGAGGGGTTCGTCGCGTGTGCCGAGCGCGAGGATCATGAAACCGAGCAGGGGAATGGCGAGGCTCGCATCCGGCAGATCGCGATAGCGCGGGTCCGCGACGATCGCGATCGAGACGAAGAGATAGGCGCCGCCCGCGAGCAGCCGCAGCAAGCCGAGCGCCGTCGCGCGATCCGTCAGGCCCGACGACGGCGCGAACAGGTGCGCCATGACATCGGCAGCATTGCGCGGCAGTGGCCAGGCCGGCACCGGAGCGGCCGTTGCCCGTGCGATGGCAACGGCACTACACAGTGACAACAGCAGAAACCCGATCTCGACGACCCATTCACCCGGATCGTGCGCGGTGTGCCCCGCCCGCATGAGCTGGTGCGCGATCGCAAGACCGGCCAAGGCCGCAAGCGCGCCGGCAGCGACGACGCGGCGGCTGGAGGCGACCAGCACCGACAGAACGTGAACGACGATCAGCAGCAGCGCGATCGCAGCAGAAAGCGCAAACCAGGGCAGCGGCTGCGTCAGTTCGGCGACCGGACCTGCGAGCGGAAATTTCAGCGCACCGTCTGAGGTTGCGATACCCCATTCGCCGCCGACCGTGCCTTCGAGACCGCGCTTCCACGGCTGGTCGAACGCCTCGACCAGATTGTAGTCGAGCCCTTGCGCGGCGGCGTAGGCGATGAACGCGCGAACATACGACGCCTGCGCGACGCGACCCGGTTTGGCGTCGTCGCGAATGCGTCCGGCCGACGGCCAACCGGTTTCGCCGATCAGGACCGGCAGATCGGGATAGACCGCTGCGACCTCGGCGACGATCGCGGCCGCATGATCGACCGCGTTATCGACCGCGATCGGCACGTCCTCCCAATAGGGTAGAATGTGAATGGTGATGAAATCGACCTCTCCGGCGAGCGACGGATTGGCGAGCCAGAATTCCCAGACATCGGCGTAGGTGACCGGCACGCTCACGCCGGCGCGAACCTCGGCGATCAGCGCCGCCAGCCGCTCGGCCGATAACTCACGGCGCAGCAGTACCTCGTTGCCCACGACAACCGCGCGGATTGTGTCGGGATACTCGTTCGCGAGCCGCATCGCGGTTTCGATCTCGCGGCGGTTGGCGGCCGGATCGCTGCCGATCCAGGCACCGAGCAGGACCTCGATACCCTGCGCTGCCGCCGCGGGCACCACCGCTTCGAGCCCCTGACCGACGCTGTAGGTTCGCAGGCAACCGGTATGGACTGCCAGCGCCGCGACATCCGCTTCGATGCGCGCCGGATCGGCGAAGAAATTCGGATCGAACGGCGTCTCGTCGCCGCGGAACGGCGCGTAGGAAAGACACGCGATGCGGTCGCCCGGGGCATCCAGCAATGCCTGCGGTCTTGCCAGCCACGCCCAATAACCGGCGATCAGCACGAGCGCGACTAGACCCGCGAAGACAATTCCACCGGCGCGCGAGATGTTCGACGCGAGCATCATCCGCCGTCCCCCCCGCGCGGTCCGGCTACGCCCGACCGGTATCGGGGAACAGATGCAACTCGGGCGTGGCCCGGCGCTGTGGCTTCCGCTTGCCGCCGAGCGCATTCACGATTGAGAGCAGGAGCGCCGCCGCATAGGGCAGCGTCTGCAGCCCGAGCAGCACGACCCAGAGCAGGATCGCCGGCTCGAGGAAGCCGCGGCCCTGCCACACATAGACGCCTGCGCCGATCAACATTGCCATCATCAGCGTCTCTTCCCACGCGCCGGCCAGCGCACGCACGAAGGCCGGCCGGTTCTCCATCTTCGGCGTACGGAAGAAGGGCAACCGCGACGTGAAGAGACCCCGGAACACCGCCTTCGCGACGGTGTGCGACAACGCAAGACCGGCAAAGGCGGCGCCGAGGCTGCCGCCGATGCCGCAGCGCACACGTACAAGATAAAGCCACATCGTCTTCGCGACCTTGAAGGCGAACAGCGCCAGAGCAGCCATGAGAAATAGCGGCAGCGCGGGTTCGACATAGTTCGGCATCAGCACGAGTCCGACCGACCAGGCGATCGCCATGATGTTGAACAGCATCTGCAGCGCATCGGCAATCCAGGGCAGCCAGCCGGCGACGAAATTATAGCGTTGCGCGCTGGTCAGCTTGCTCGGGCCGAACGGCAGCAGCGAACGCCAATGCGCCCGCAGGATGCGCATCGCGCCATAAGCCCAGCGGAAGCGCTGCTTCTTGTAAGCCGTCAAACTGTCCGGCATCAGGCCGCGGCCGAAACTTTCCGGCACATAACGCGCAACCCATCCGGCTTCGAACAAACGCAGGCCGAGTTCGGCGTCTTCGGTGATGCACCATTCGCCCCAGCCGCCGACCGATTCCAGGGCCGAACGGCGGATCAGCGCCATCGTGCCATGCTGGATGATCGCGTTGTGGCGATCGCGCTGGCTCATCCCGAGATGGAAGAACCCGGCGTATTCCCAGAAGCACATGCGCTTGAACGCAGTCTCGGTGCCGTCGCGGTAGTCCTGCGGCCCCTGCACCAGCGCCACCTGCGGATCGGCAAAGTTGTACACCAGCGCGCTCAGCCAGTCCGGCCGCACGATGTAATCGGCATCGATGGTCGCGATCACCGCCGCATCGGGCGCGGTATTCTCGAGCGCAAAATTGAGCGCACCGGCTTTGAACCCCGGCCAGCTCGGAAGATGGAAGAAGCGGAAGCGCTCGCCCAACAAGGCGCAATGCGCCTCAATCGGACGCCACAAAGCGGGATCGCGCGTGTTATTGTCGATCACCAGCACTTCGAAATCGGGATAGTCGAGCGCGGCCAACGCATCGAGCACCTCGATCAGCATCTCGGGCGGCTCGTTGCAGGCCGGCACATGAATGGAGACCTTCGGCAATGTCGCCATCGCTTCAGGCGTCCCGGAACCCCGCCCGCCCCGACGACGCAGCGAGAGACATTCAGACAGCTCGAGCCCTTCCGTCAGCACAATGAGCAACAGCAAAAAGGCCGCTGGCCCGAGCACGGAGAGCACCGCCATGTCGAACTGCGTGAGATACAGGCCATCGAAGGCGAATGCGACCATGACGGCCGCCGTCGTCACGAGCTGCGCCAGTACCAGCAACACCAGCCGCCCGCCGCCCTGCAGCCAGCCGCGCCGCTTCAGCAGTGCCAGCGTGAGTGCGAGGCCGAGCGTCGCCGCAACGGCCGCATAATACGGCCAGTTCGGGTTGTCGCGGACCGGCTGGTCCCAGGAGAATTTCGGCTGCCGGTCGGCGTCGTAGATGCCCCAATAGGCGCCGACGCCGCTTTCGATCGCTTCTTTCCACGGCTGGTCGAACGCCTCGATGACGAAATAGTCGATCTGGCGGATTTTTGCCTCGATCAGGAAGTTGCGTATCAGCCAGGCCTGATTGGCGAGCGAGGGCACCGCCTGCCCACGCTGCAGTCCGTCGCTCGGCCAGCCGATTTCGGTCAGAACAATGCGCTTGTCGGGGAACGCCTCGCGCAATTCCTCGTAGCGGAGCATGATATGTTCCAGCGCACTGTCGACCGGCACGCCTTCCCAGAACGGCAGGATGTGAACCGCGATGAAGTCGACATGCGCGGCAAGCTCGGGATGTTTGATCCAGACATGCCAGGGCTCTGAGGTGCTGACCGGCGTGTTGGTCGCCGTCTGCACGCGCTCAAGATAGGAAATCAGAGTCGGAACATCGATCTCTTCGCGCAGGAGCGCCTCGTTGCCGACGATCAACCGGTCGACGTTCGGAACCTCGCGATCGATCGCCAGCAGCGCATCGAGTTCCATCGAATCGCGCGCGGGCCCATCGCCGATCCAGGCGCCCGCCATGACCCGCAGCCCGAACTTGCCGGCGATGCGCGGCACTTCGCGCAGGACGCCGGTCGTGGAATAGGTGCGCACGGCCGCCGCGCGACTGGAGAGCAAAGCGAGGTCGGCCTCGATCTGGGCAAGGCTCGGCTCATAACCGTCGATCGGGCTCTGGTCATAATGGTACGGGCTGAACGACAGCCCCTGCAGGCGACCGTCCCAGTCCGGCCCGTCGACGGCGCGATTACTCATGTACCAGCCGCTCAAGAGCAGGCCGCCGGTCATGATGGCCATGATGAGGTCAGTGAACTTCATGTCGCCTTCTTTAGAGCGCAGCAGCGATCTTGTTATGGGGCGTTCGCACAGATATGGCGCCCCGGGCACCCGTGAGCCCGGACCGTTCCGATAAGCCAGCGATGACGATAAGAAAGGAACAGCGGCTTCGGTTCGCCTACCGGCAAACACCACGGTCGCAATGCCGTGCGCTCTTCCTCCTCAAAATACCTGCAGGCTGTCCAGAAACGTCCCACCGGGCCGCAGGTATGTGGTTGCGAACTGCTCCTACATCCAGTGACCGAAATGTGGCTAAAGGATGGAGCAGCGGCCGGGACAATAGTTTGTCGGTGGGTCTCAGGTAAAGGCGTTGAACGTCATGATCGTGAAGGTGTCGCGGACCCGTTTCAGGGTTTGAACCTTGCCGGTCACGAAACGCCCGATATCCAGCTCGTTCGGCAGATGGAATTTGACCAGAAGATCGTACTGGCCCGAAATCGAATAGACTTCAGCCACTTCTTCGATCGAATCGATCGCTTCCGCCGCGACCTCGTAGGCGGCACCGGGTTCGCATTTCACCATCACGAAAATCGTCTGCATGTCCGCCTATTCCTGCGACAACTGACCGCACCGGGCAAGTTAGCATGGGGCCGGGGCCGCCGAGAACCGCGGAAAACCCCGCATTCCGCTCAGGTTTTCCGGCGGCAAATCAGCGGCACCAGCCAGACGATACAGGCAGTAACCCAGATCGCGCTGCCGACCACGGTCAACATGTCCGCGGTCCGAAACCCGACGCCCGCGAAGCACATGCCCGAGGCTGCAAAACCGAGCAGCCCCACGATGTTGAATTTTCGTTCGTCCATGACCCCGCCCCTTGTTTCCCGACGATGCGCGAAGCCTAACAAACATGGCCGGCGGCGCCGAGCCGGGTGCCCTAATCCGTGCCGGACCAGAGCCAGAGATCGATCGGCTCCTGCCGGCCGCGCAGGATTTCGTCGGGCCGGCGCCGGAACCCGGTAAGAAGGTCGGCGCGCCCGCCAGCCCGGACCGCCTCGGCGACGCTGCCCGAGGCGGCGACAGCGGCGTCATGGTCGCGCGTCGCGGCTTCGAGCCGGCTTGCGACGTTGACGGTGTCGCCGGTCGCCGTGATCTCGGCGCGGTTCTGGTCGCCGATCCGCGCCAGTGTGACCAGCCCGTAATGGAGCCCGATATGCAGGTGCCAGCCATCCGCCGGCGTCACGTCGCCCGCGGCCGATGGCAGCGATTGGACCAGATCGCGCGCGCATTCGAGGGCATTGATCGGATCCTGCAGATCCGGCTCGGGAAAACCGAATAAAAGCATCGCGCCGTCGCCGATGAATTTTTCGACCACGCCGCCATGCCGCATCGCCGACTCCGAGACATGGGTGCGGAATCTTTGCAATAGGTCGCGCGTACCGAGCGGATCGAGCTGTTCGGCGAGCGCCGTGAAGCCGGCCATGTCGACGAACATCACCACCGCTGGCCGCGGCGCTTCGGTTGCGCTATCGGCCGCATCGAGCCCGGCCGCCGCAACCGGCGAAACATACGGTACCATCGCGGCGCGATCCTGCTCGGCCACCGCGCGCAGACGACGCTCGTCGGTAAACCACAAGGTCAATACCGCGCCACCGGCGAGGATCGCAGCGAGCGTTGGAAAGGTCGAATCGAGCCACCAATGCGCCCGCAGGAACGCAACATAAGCGATGGCTTGCCAGATCAGCACGAACACAGCGCCCGCCACGATCGCGGTCGCTGCACCGCGCAGTCGCGGCAGCGCCGCCATCAACAAGGCAAGCGCCAGGATCGCCGCCAGATCGATCAGCGTCGTGCGTTCGTCGCGAATCAGCGGCCGATCCTCGAACAGATTGTCCGTCGCGGTCGCCAGAACCTCGACGCCCGGCACGATACCGAACGGCGTCGAATATCCGTCGCCGATACCGAGCGCCGTCGCACCGACAAAGACGATCCGGTCGCGGAACGTATCCGGCGGCAGCTCGTCACCCAGTACCGATGCCAGAGAATGATGATCGAAGCTGCCCGCGGGGCCCAGAAAATTGAACGACAATGCCATGTCTGCGGCGGTCGCAACGCGACGATCGCCGACCCGAATGCCCTTGCCCAGCTGCAGCGTCATCGTTTCAACCGGCACGCCTTCGCGCAGCGCCAGCAGCACAATCGGCAGCGACGGGAAGTAAAGATCGCCGACTCCGATCGCATGATACATCGCGCGCAACTGGCCATCATTGTCGAGGCCGAGATTGACATGACCGAGCCGAACGGCATCGCGCAACGTCGCAAAAGGCACGAGAGCGCCACGCGGTACGGGCGCCGCGCTATCTGCACCCTTGCGGCTCTCGATCAGACGGAATGCGTGGGGTGCGAGCGTGTCGACCGGCACGTTGCCGACCGGCGATTCCTCGCCGAGCACGAAGGCGATCGGCAGCACCAGCTTGCCTTCGAAGCGACGCGCCGCTTCGACCAGCGCCCGATCGCCCGCTCCCGGCGTGAGCCCGTCACTCGGCCCCGCAAGATCGGTCAGCAACAGATCGAGTACGACGATCGCGGCACCATCGGCGACAAGCTTGTCAACGAGCGCCGCCAGCATATCCGGCGGCACCGGCCAGCCCCCGGCTTCCAGCAGCGTCGCGTCGTCGATCGCGATCAGAACGATGCCGTCGCCGGGTTCGAGTGGCCCGCGCATCTCGAAGCGCAATGTCAAAGCCTCTGTCTCGATCGCGCGAAACAAACCGACATCGCGCCCGCCGAGATACATCAGCGCGACCAGCAAGGCGGCAAGTCCTGCGACCGCGAGACGAACGGGCAGACCCGGCGTTCGCAACAAAGCCGGTTTCACCATTTTGCCCTGGACTGCGGGACGCGCCTGCGATCGATCATCGATCAGTGTGCGGCGGTACGGGCGAGAGCATCGCCGGCGCGCGCGGCACCCCATTGTTTCGGCGCGCTGGGCAGCGATGCAGCAGGCACATCGGTGCCTTCGCCAGCCTGCAAGGTGACCGAACCGCCCGTACCGGTCACCTGGACCTTGCCCTCGATCGCGAAGACCGAAGTGTTCTCCGGCGACGTCTCGACGATCCACTCGGTCGACCGGACCGAGGCGACCGCCGTGCGACCGCGGACGAGAAACCCGGTGCTGGTACTCTCCGGCAGAACGGCCCGCACAATGCCGAGCAGCAGATCGACGATACTGACCGTGCGCGCCGCCTGCGCAGGGATCAGCAATTCGCTGTCGGCGCCAAGCGTCAGCACGGCACCGCCTTCGAGTTCAATCTGAACGCGCGAGTCGGGCCCGGTGCGGATGCGATCGCCGGTCTGGATCGGCGAGCCCGATGCGAGCGGAACAGCGCCACTGACGCCGATCAGTTCAACAGTACCGGCAAGCCGCATCACATAGCCGGCCTCGGCCGCGCGTGCGAGCCCGCCGGGCACCAAGACGGCAATGAGAATCAGTAGGAACAGAAAGCCGCGAGCGAGATTGCTGCGCATGTCGTCTCTCCCCGTGTCGTGGAAATCCGGGTCGACCCGCTTCTCTTAAGCGCGGGCGGGGGTCGACGGCAAGCGGCGGTACCAGGGCAACGCCATGGCGTCCTAGGGGCAGACGCTGAAAAAATGAGCCAAGTAAGCCGCGGAAACGATTGCACGGAGCCTATTTCGGACGGGGTTCCACCAGATCGGCATCGGCTGGTTTCATGTCGGCGCGCCTCATCATTGTCACGGCGCGCACCAGGGTGCACGCCGCATTCCGCACTTCGTCCTGCAACGCGCGATCCGCATCGAGATCGGCGTGGCTGGTCGCATAGGGCTGGTAATAGCCGAGATAGCGATCGAGCAGCGCCGCATGGCCGGCGGGTATCAGGCCGATATCGGACAACCAGTCTGCCAGACTGCGACGCAGCGTTTCGACGCCGGCGGCATCGCCATGCACGACAACCGAAAAGACGCGGCCTGCGAGATGGCGCGGATACGGCCAGCCCGCGAGTTCCAGTGCCTTCGCGCGATTGGGATCCTTGCCTTGCGTCGACGTCGGATCGGGATTGCCGCCATCGGTGCAGACGAGCCGATCGATCATCAGCTTGAGCGGCCCGGCGCCTGATACCAGTTGACCGGCGTTAGGATCATCACGCCGTGTGCGGCAACCCATTTCGGATAGATCTCGGCCATCCAGTCGTTGGTCTGACCGAGTGCATGATTGGGTAGCAGGAGCAGGGCCAATGGCAGAGCGGCATCGCGGTCGAGACGCAGGCCTTGCACGAATGAAGCTGCCGGCCGAATTCGGAGGTCAACCGGCTGAGGTCGAGCAACTCAACCTCGAACCCGCGCTGCCGCCGCACCAGATCACACGCCATTGTCGCAAGCCGCCAGGTCTTGGATATCTCACCGGGACAAGTCTGATCGCTGCGCGCCGAGCCGTTGACGATCAGAATGCGCGACGGTGCGCGGCGGTTCTTCTGTTCGCGTTCGGCCGCGCGAATCTGGCGCCGCGCTTCCAGCCACTCGATTGAGAGTTCGTAATCCGGATCGGCAAAGTCGCGACCGGCGCGCCGCGTCCGCGGGCTCTTCCGAGATTCCTCGTAGGCATTCCACGCGGTTTCAATGATGCGTTCGATGTCGCGATCGACGGCATCGAACGCCGGATCGTAGAACCGCTCGCGCAGTCGTGCCGCGAACGCAGCCCGGCTGCGTTGCACGCTGGGCATGCCGGTCCGAACATCGATCTTCTTCATGGCGAAGCCTCCCGAATTGAACCGCGATAGGGGAATTCGGCGGTATTCCGCCGCGACGGCCCGCTATCTGCTAGAATGACGCGGCGAACAAAGGTTGGGCATGATTACCTATCTGTGGGCTCCACCAGGCCGCGCCAAGGGCGGAGGCAATTTCGGACCGCTGCTTGACGAGGGCGTGCGCGACGGCCGGGTTGCAATTGCGTCCTATCCGGAGGCCTTCGCCGGGCGCGCCATTGCCGCGGGGCCCGTCGTGTTTTCCGATGTTCCGCGTTTGTGGGGACCGCCGCTCGTGGAAAGTGCCCGCCTCTGGCAGCGCGTTGTGACGGCTGGCGGTCACCCACTCAATCATCCGGTGCGCGGGTTACGGCGCTTCGCGCTGTTGCGTCGGCTCAAGGCGGAAGGTCTGAACAGTTTCGATATCTGGCGCGGCGACGAACGACGCGAGCCCATGCGCTATCCGCTGTTCGTGCGCGGCATCAACGATCGCGACGGCCCCTATGGCGGACTTATCCACGATCGACATCAGCTCGACGACGCCATCGAAACCTGGGTGGGGCGTGGTCGCGATCCGGAGCATCTGCTGATCGTCGAGTTCTGCGATACGCGAAGCACGGACCGGCTTTATCGGCGCTATACCGCCTATGTCGTCGGCGAACGGATATTCCCCTGGCGGATGCATTTCGGCCGCGAATGGATCGTACGCGAGCCGCGCATCGAGAATCTCGCAAGCGACTATGATATCGGCGCGCTGATTGCGGAGGAGCGGGCGTTTGCCGCCGGCGACCAGCATGTGGAAGAGCTACGCCGCGTGGCCAAGCTGGCGCATCTTGGCCTCGGCAGGATCGACTATGCGATCCAGAACGGCCGTATCGAGATTTGGGAGATTAACTGGAGTCCATTCGAGCACGAACTGCCACCGCCGGCCGACGATCCGCAGTTCGACTGGTTCATGACAGACCGGCTGCCGACGTTGCGCGCGGCGATCGACGCGATCGACCCGCAGCCCTGAGCGCCGACGACCGCCGAAACAACGAGCGGACCGCGATTAGCCGATCTTGGCGAAACTCGCATGCGCCACGAGCAACCAGCCTTCGCCTTCCTTGCGGAACACCGAGAGCCGCGGCGAGATCGCCTGGACCGGTTGATCCGCGATGGTCTGGTCGGTTTCGATCACATAGCGAAGTACCATGAGATCGTGATTGCCGGTCGCCACGATATCGCGGAAGCGGGAGCGCGCGTTCTGCGTCGGCAGCACAGTCAGATATTCGGTCTTGCTGTAGCCGGTACCGTCGGAACGAACGATCTGATACTCGGGCGCGAGAACTTTCTCGACCGCGGCCGGATTGTTCGATGCCAGCGCATCGGCCCAGGGATCGAGCGCCGCGCGCGCAGTCGCCTCGTCGATTTCGGTATGCGCCTCGGCGCTGCCCACCGGCAGGGCCAGCGTGGCCATTGCCGCCAGAAACCCCTGCATCGCATCGCGCCGGTCGATCATGGTTCTTTTCCTTGGATATGAAATGCCTGGCAGGTGGCGGCGCGGTCGATTGACCGCCGCGACACTCAATGCTTGGACGTTCTGGCCGCAAGCCAGTCCATCAGCGCCAGCAGCACGCCCGACGCAACGAACGTCAGATGGATCGTCACCAGCCAGAACAGATGCGGTTCGCTGAACGGCTCTTCAGGACGGGCGTCGCCGATCTGCATGAAGCGCTTCAGCAGATCGATTGCCGAAATCGCCACGATCGATGCAATCAGTTTCATCTTGAGGCCGGAGAAATCGACCGTTCCCATCCAGGAAGGACGATCTTCCGTCTCGCCGATATCCAGCTTGGACACGAAATTCTCGTAGCCCGAGAACAGGACGATCAGGAGCAGATTGCCGGCCAATGTCAGATCGACCAGCGTGAGCACCGTGAGGATCACATCCTCGGCGCTCATGCTGAAAACCTGCGGCGCGTAATGGATCAATTCGCGCACCAGTACGATGGCCAGCATCGCAAGCGCGACAATAAGCCCGAGATACATCGGCGCCATCAGCCAGCGCGAGGCAAACACACCACGTTCGAAGCGTTTTTCGATGTCGGGTTTCGGGGCCATTCTCAATTCGTCCGATGCGCACAGGTTAATCGGGCACGGCCCGGTGCCGGCGAACTTATCGCTCGGGGATGGATCGGGCAATGGTGGGCGCGACAGGGATTGAACCTGTGACCCCTACGAGGTCAATGCAGCCTGCCGTTCGGCAGAGCCGGAATAGGGGTATTGTAATAGCTCACGCTGACGTCCCCGATATCCGTCTGTGGCCCGAATGCAGTGCGATACGGCAACGATTGTGGCAACGATGGCGGCAACCGGGATCAGCCCGGAGGCGAAGCACGCCCCGATTGCCAATCTCCTCTAGCAATCAGCGCCACCCGTCGCCCCGATATGCCGTCCGACCCAAACTTCACTCGTGTACAAGCCGCCGATCCCGAGAGTCCGTTTCGTATCAGGTTGATCGGCTGGCCAACCGGATGATGGCATCAGCTCATCCATGAACCAACATTCCAGACAGACCACTCGGGTGGGAGCCGGTCAAGTGAGCTCGCTTACTGATAGTCGCGCCAAGCCTGAAACATGATCACGGGCCAAAGCCGATTACCGAGCTGGCGACGGCCACTCAGATGCATGTGCCATAGACGACGAACGATCGCCGCTTCGAAAATTCCGTCCGCGACCAGCCGCCGCTCGGTCAGCAAATCTTCGGCCCAGCTCCTCAATCCGCCGCGCAGCCAGTCATCGATCGGAACACCGAAACCCTGTTTCGGCCGATCAATGAGGTTAGTTGGAACATGGCGGCTCAGGACGCTCCGTACAATATGCTTGCCGACGCCTCGACGAATCTTCATCGAAAGCGGGAGGCGCCAGACATGTTCGACAATTCGCCGATCGAGAAACGGTGCCCGCGTCTCAAGCGAGACGGACATGGCGCTGCGGTCGACCTTCACAAGCACATTGTCCGGAAGGTACGTCATCGCATCGACCGACATCATTCGCAGCTCTGGCGACGTCAATGCCGGCCATTCCGGTGGCCGGTCGAGAAACGCTGCGGTGTTGGTGGCGCCCCTGACGATCGCGTGGGCGTTGGGCCATTTGCGGACGCGCGTCAGAAAAAAATCATCCGCGGCTGAGGAATGCCACTCGTCAGACACTTCTTGCTCGCTCCGCGCCGGATGGCCGCCCGGTCCCGCGCGCCGCCGCACAAATTCCCGCTGGCGTTTCCAGATGTGAATTTTGACGTAGCGGTCGTAGCCACCGAACAGTTCGTCCCCGCCGTCGCCGGTGAGGGCGACCGTGACCTCACTCCGGGCCAACCGAGACACCAGGATTGTCGGAATTTGAGACACCCCGCCGAACGGCTCATCGAAAGTCCGGCCCAAATTAGAGGCGACATCGAGAGCGTCGGTGTCTGTGACGTACAGCGTATGATGATCCGTTCCGAGATGCCGTGCGACCGATTCAGCATGGCGCGCTTCGTCAAATGCCGGCTCCCGAAAGCCGATCGTGTAGGTTCGCACCGGACGCGTGGACATCGACTGCATCATGGCCACAACCGCAGAAGAGTCGATGCCCCCTGAAAGGAAAGCGCCCAGCGGTACGTCACTGATCATCTGCGAGCGCACGACATTGGCAAAGAGCATCTCGAAGGTCGATGTCGCGTCGGTTTCGTCGATATCGAATGGTGCGCTCTGGCCCGCCTCCGCAACCGCCTTGAGGGACCAGTAGGTCGTCGGCTGATCCAGTGTTTCATCGTCGAAGCGGATACGCAAAAAAGTTCCCGGCAGCAGCTTGCGGGCATGGGCATGAACCGTATACGGCGCTGGGATGCAATTGTCCTTGAGCAACAGCGCCACGGCGCCGCGATCTATCTCCTGATCGAATTCCGGATGCTGTCGTAGCGCTTGCAGTTCGGACGCAAACAGGACGGTACGGCCAACCCGCGCGTAGCAGAGCGGCTTCTCGCCCATCGGATCGCGCGCGAGGAGCAGCGTCCGCTCGGAACTATCCCACAATCCGAAAGCAAACATACCGAAGACGCAGGAGAGCGTACTCTCGACGCCCCACGCTTCGATGCAGGCGAGCAATGTTTCGGTGTCACTGCTGCCGCGCCACGAAGGCGCCCTGCGCTCGACCTCGAGGCGACGCCGTAGCACGAAATGATTGTAGATTTCGCCATTGTAGACAATGACGTAGCGGCCGGAGTCCGATGTCATCGGTTGGACACCGGCCGGAGACGGATCGAGCACCGCCAGACGACGATGTCCCAGCGCGAGGCCCACCGCGGGATCGATCCAGATACCGGCTGCGTCGGGTCCGCGATGCCTCAGCGATTCGGCCATTTGGGTCACGATACGTCTGGCGACGGTGACGCTCACGTCGCTGTCGCGCCACCACGATCCTGCAATTCCGCACATCCGGATCCGTCCTTCAAATGCCGCTTAGCTCGATGAACGAATCGGGAGCACCGTATTGTGGGTACGGCCCGGCCTCAGCCGGTCGGGCGTGGTCTCATTCTCATAAGCCGGTGGAAAAGTTCGAATCGACGCCTTTGGAAGCCTTCACGACGCCAGGATGCGATGCCTGGTGTGCCCGATGTCTCGCAGGACTCAAGCCCGCCAACGTCATGCACGAGCGGACGTTGCTCGCCACTAAAGCTGAGGATGATGTCGGAGCCCGGTCCAAGTGCCATCCAGTCTTTGTAACCCAATTGATGCAGCAGCTCGCAGGCCTGGCGCGCCTGCGTCGGCGCGAAGGCATAAGCACGGTTCAGGATGTCGACCTCGACCTCCCGTCCAAAGATCGCGTTTATCATGAACGGCTGGCCATCGCGTGTCACGAGACGCTCCCCCCAGACCCCGTGAATCCGGCTGGTGTCGCTCAAATACTGGTCCAAAAGCGCATCGACTTGCGCAGGCGTCAGGAATAGGTCGTCATCAATGCTGGCTATTGCATCGTGATCAAGGCCAGCCGCGACCGAATAGCGATCGCCAGATCCGCGATTCATAAAGTTCGCGCGATAGGTCAGGCGTGCGCTCGCGTCCGCAATCGCGGCGGTAGCGGCCCGCAGGGACGCAGCCAGCGAATCGTCGAGCGCGTTGTCGATCACGAACACGTCAGGGCGATGCCGGGCTCGAAGACAAGCCGATACGATGCGCGGCAGGTTTTGTGGCCGCAAGAAATTGTGAATGATGACCGCCGTCCGCAGTCCGGTCGGCCGAGTTGAGGAAAGCCTGCTTTCCGGTTCGCCCGGCTCGTGTGTAGGCTGCATAACTCAATATTGTACAGCACAGAGAAGGGCGCAACGAGTCGATGATCGATAGCGATGGGGCTGAACGCACAAATCGCCCAATCCCGCCCGGCAGCTGGTACGCGGGTGGGCAGGACGCAAAACTGTTCGGCCTCGGCCTTTCACGTACGGGCACCACGAGCCTGCATGCCGCTGCGGTGCTCATGGGAATGAGCGCAGTCCATTATCCTCTGTGCTATCGCGGCCTTGCATTGCACTGGCTCGATGGCGACTTTTCGCCGACACGAACTGCGCCGTTCCGTTGCTACACGGATCTTCCGACGCCATGTTTCTTCCGCGAACTCGATCGCAGCCATCCGGGATCGAAGTTCGTACTGACTGTGCGCGACGAAGCGGATTGGGTTGACAGCGTTCAACGTCTCTACGCCCGGCCACAACGACCGTCGGCGAGAGCGTCACTACGCCATCGTATCCGCGCCGCGTGCTATGGCAGTGTCGAGTTCGACCGAGCTCGCTATCTCGATGTCTATCGAAGGCATGAAGATTCGGTTCGGATGTATTTCACAGGCCGGCCCGACGCGCTGTTGATCCTCGACGTGACCAGTGACAGCAATGCGTGGGATCTCGTTGCCGGCTTTTTGGGAGCGGACGTCGCGACGCGGCCGTTTCCGCATCTGCGGAATCCCGACCTCGGCAGCCTTTCATGGATACTGGATGCCGAGCTGCCCGCCAAGAGCGAGCGCATCCGGGCACTCGTCGAAGTGATCGACCCTCTTTGAGATGGTCCTCCTTCATTGCTTGTCGAGACCGGTTGCCGGCTGGGTCGAGGCGCTCAACCTCGCTTGGGATTGCGTGGATCTCGAACATCGTTCGATTGCCATCCGTCCGCGCGCGGGTGGCTGGACGCCGAAGACCGAGGCATCGGAGCGAACGATTCCGATCACGGTCGAACTTGTTGCCGACCTGCGGCAGCTGCCACGACGAGGCGCCTATGTCTTCCATGACAGCGATCCATCGAAGCCGCTGACGTCGCTTGAGCGGGTGCTGGCGACGGCATCGGACCAGGCGGCGATCGTTCGTGAGGGTCGTCTGTTGCGGGTGACGCCGCAGCTCCTGCGCAAGGCGTTAGCGACCTGGCAGGCGCAGACCGGCACGGCACCGAAGACGTTGCAGCGATTGCTCGGGCACGCACCCGGATCGTGTGTAACGGACCGTTACTATGTGCAAGACGATGAGGCGGCAAAACAGCGGGCCATCAAGCCCCTGCCGCTTGCCGAAACGACCATTGTGCAGCGCAAAACTTGGCAACAGATTGGCAACGCGTCGCCAAACTCTGCATCGCGGCGCATCGCAAACGACCGTTAAGTATCTGAAAACAAAATGGTGGGCGCGACA
>Ga0163144_10000366_pt1 | contig 104075 bp, 101 predicted proteins | sample OliLak19BULKMAT1_FD_123175 | JGI IMG/M metagenome (GOLD analysis project Ga0163144, IMG submission 123175) | Freshwater microbial mat bacterial communities from Lake Vanda, McMurdo Dry Valleys, Antarctica - Oligotrophic Lake LV.19.BULKMAT1 | ecosystem: Environmental > Aquatic > Freshwater >...
CAATCTTACTTCTAAATCCTTAATTTTATTTTCAAGCGGTGCGGTTGCGGCCGCGATTTGCTCCGGCTGTTTGCTTTGGCTGACTTTTAATTTTTGCTGTAAATCCGTCACCTGCGCCAACAAAGGCTTACGCGCTTCTTCAATCTGCGCGGAATCCTGATCTTGATTTGCTTTTAATTGATCAGCGAGTTCATAAATTTTTTCTGCGAGCGGAGCCTTAGCTTGCTCAACCTGTGTTATAACGCTGTCTTGAACAATTTTTAATTGCGTTTCCAATTCCTTAATCTTTGCTTGCAGCGGCCCCTTGGCTTCGGCAATTTTTTCTGTCGGATCTACTGGTTGGACTTTCGGACGGCTATCGGCTTCTTTCAAACGGGCTTCCAACCGGGCAATATCAATTTTCAAATTCGATTGTACTTCCAACGAAGTTTTTAACGCCGCTTCGTTTTCGCCGGAATTCTGCGTCTTTCCCTTAAGTTCCTGTTCCAACGACTGAATACGGTCTAAAAACGGGGTTTTGGCGGCGGCAATTTTTTCTGCGGCGACTTTATCGGCTTTAGTGAGCTGGTCTTGCAACTGCTCGACACGGACGTCCAGCATCTTTGCAGAAACCATACTTTCTTTTTGCGTGGCCGCTTCTTTAGTTAAAAGATCGATGCGCTGCTGCAAAAGTTTATTCTGATCCTTTGCGGCAACCAAAACAACTGACTTTTCCTTAAGCGAGCTGATTTCGTCTTGTAAAAGACCCTTATCATCAATAGTTTTTTGCAGCTCCATTTTTGACCTGGCCAAATCATCCTGCATCGTCTTTAACTTATTTTCCCAAGTTTTATCCAGAGATGAGGACTGTTGATTCGCATGACTTTGCGCATCTTTGAGTTGTTTTTCCAAATCCTTAATCTGATCACGCAAAGCCTTCTGCGCTTCTTCGATTTCTCCGGCCATCATGGCCTTAGTTTCGCGCAATTGCGCTTCCAAAGACTTTACTTTTTCTTCTAAAGGTTTCTTCGCGGCCTCGATGCTTTTACTCGACGGCACGGGTTCTTGCTTGGCCTTTCCTTTAGCGCTATTATCTTTTAAATCCTTTTCCAACTTGGCTTTTCCCGCCGTCAAAGCATCAATTTTGGCGTTTCCGTCCTTAATAAATGACCCTTTGATTTGCAAATCCTCTTTTAAAACGGCAATTTGCTGCTGTAATTCCTGCATTTGCCCGTTATCGGTCTTTTTCTGGGAATATTGCTTCTGTGCTTCCTCCAAACGGTCTTGTAGCTTGAGCACTTCTTCCTTCAGTGCAGCGACGAGCGCATTATCGGTGGCTTTATCGGCGGCTTTGGATTTGGCGGCCGTTAATTGATCCTGTAAAATTTTGATTTGCTGCTTTAAAGGCGCCGTCACGGCCTCGGTGTCCTGTTGCGGGGCAACGGCCACAGCGACCGGCTTTTGCAACTCTTGGGTCAAATTGGTTATTTTTTCATTAAGGGCGACTTTTTCTTTGGCGAGAACAGCCTGGCGTTCTTTTGCCGCGGCTAAATCTTGTTCGAGATTGATAATTTTCTTTTGATCGGCTTCGTTGGGGACTTGGACTTGCACCGCGGGTGCGGCTTGCGGCTGCTGACTTAAGCGTTCTTTGAGTTCTTTATTCTCGGCGACGATAGAATCATAGCGCTGAATGAGCATGTCTAATTTTTGCGTAACATTCGCCTTGGGTGGGACGGCTTCCTGGGTCCAACCGTTAGCCGCTAAAACCATGACAAAAACCAGGCTTAAATAAAAAGATTTAAAAAGCACCGTCATAGTCATTGCTCCTTAGTGAAATGTGATGACCCTCTTTATATGAAATGTAGTTTTTATTATATTATGAAAGCGCTAAAGGTAAAATAAAAACCAATGATTTTCTGATGACATTTCCGTTTAAGATAAATTTTTTCCTACGCAAAACCTTCGAATTTGCTATACTCGGTGCAGAAAAATAAAAGTAACCCCTGAGGTCAGCATGGTCGCAAATGTTTGGCGCAATTTTATCAGCAAACCGAAACTCACAACATATATCCATAATGTCGCGGAGGTCGGTTATAGTCACTACGGTCCGACGTTATCCGTCAGCGGCGTGCTAAGCTCGCTCAACTCCGTCATCCTCGTCCACAATATCTGCGCCGAGGTTACATTTAAAAACACCACGACCGCCCACTTTATGGATTGGTTCGCTTTCCGTCCCGCCAACTACATGATGGGAAATTTTTCCGGCATGGACCTGACGATGGCTTCAAAATTCACGGTCGCTCCCGATCACCCGCACGAACAAAATACGCTTTTTATCGATTCCAACCGTTTCTCAGAAATGAAACCGATATTGACCGTCATTAAAGATACCTGGGAAGAAGCCGTGATCGCGGCCGCAAGAAAAGAACAAACGATTGCACCGACGACTTTGTTCGCTGAATTCAAAGAGTTAAAAGTCATTACTGATGCGGCCGAACGTTTGAAGCTCATGACTTATTGGGAAGCGGGGGAATATGATGTCAAAGTGCGGGTCACGACGGAAGGTCCCAAACAATTTTTTGATACCAAAAAAACTTTTGTCCTCACCGAAGACGATGTGCAAATCCTGCTAAACAACATACCTGCCATCATCGGCAATATTTGCCAACAGCCGCAAGTGGCCTATGCCTGCACGCTTCCTTCTCTCGTTACCAAAAACTGATAGCGCAATTATTCTTTCTGCTGTTCGCGCAATTTACCGCCGGTGGTCACATAAAAGATTTTCTTTCCGCGCGCCCTCCAACTCTTATCCGGCTTGGCTTGCAAATAATATCCGAAGCCGCGAAAATCACAACTAAAATGGTAGCTATAAATCGTTTGCCCGCAGTAATCCTCGACGAGATACCTTTCCGGTCCGGTGACTAAGATGGAACTTTCCGCAGGATAACGACTGTCATTCTTTAAAGCATGGTTTTCTGCGGCGACCGCGACCGCGGAAAGAACTTTTTGCGCCTCCCACTCGATATCAATGACCGGATGACGGACCTGCCAATCCTGCGCAAAGCGCACCACCCCAAACGGAATCATAACGACTAACGGAACAAAAATCAGGGCCAAAAAAATTTTACTAAAATTAAGTTTATGCACCGTTGTTAACCCGATACCGGCTAAGATCGTAAAAAAAAGTCCAGCAAACCAGTACCCTACTCCCGGAACATAGGACAGCGCAAACGCCGGAGTGGAAAAAGCCAAAACGTAAAATGTGCTTTTAAAACTCGTGGTCACGCCGATTATTGAAAGGATGCGGTGGAAAAGAAAGGCTACAAAGAAAAGCAGAACCGGGACGATCACGACAATAAAGATGACGGCGAGAAAAGATGACCAGAGCAGCATATGCGCAATCAGCGGGCTAGCCAGTGATAGCGAATTATAAAAACTCAATAACAGTGGATCGTACTGGTCGTCACGGACCTCAAGTTTTTCAAAGTAATCAAGCGGGCTGAAAAAAGCCTCAAAAATGGTCATAAAAAAAGCTTTTGAGCTGCCCAATTGCTCACGGTTTTGCCACGGGATTTTTTTTCGTAAAGCAGGGACGCTTGCGGCTTCGTTCATTTTTTACCTACGATTTCCATTTTTCTTAAATAGGCTTCTTTATAGTTCGGGTCCAAACGAAGCGACCGCGAAAAATCGTAAACCGCTTTATCAAATTTGCCTTGCTTGGCAAATATCACCGCACGATTGTTGGTCGCATTAATGGACCGCGAATCAAAGCGAATCGCTAAATTAAAATCCAACAGCGCGGCCTCATCATTGCGGCTCAAAAAATAAGCTGTGCCACGATTTTCGTAAGCCTCGACATAACCGGGAAGTATTTTTAAAACTTTCGTATAATCCGCAATCGCCAAACTATATTTACCGATCTCGCGATAAAGATTTCCGCGGTCAAAATAAGCACCCCAGAAAGCCGGCGTCATCTCAACAGATTTAGTATACTCCGCAATTGCATCTTGGTAACGTCCTGCTTGTTTATAAATCATGGCTAGATTACTGCGGGCATAAGGATCATTTTTGAGTTCAATGGCTTTGCGGTAATCAGCCACTGCCGCCAGCAATTCGCCTTTATCATAATACTCTGCTCCACGATGGACATACGCCATGGCCAAATCCGGTGAATGCTCGATGACCGCGCTCCACAGCGACGAGGCATCACGCCACATACGGCATTGCGCAAAAGTTTTCACCGACAAGAAGAGCGTCCCGACCATCAGAATCGCAATGATCATTCTTTTTATTTTGATTCGCTGTTCGTGATGCTCGATCAATTTTGCAAACCAAAACCCGAACAACGCGCAAAACCCGACGCTGGGTAAATACATAAACCGGTCGGAAACAGGGTTGATATTTTCCAAGTCATCCAAGCGTAGTAAAAAGAAAATAGAGAGAAAATAAAATAGCACTGAAAAGACAAAAAGTTTATTCCGGCGTAAATAATACAATAATCCAATGACGGTCACGAAAACAATTCCCGACAGAAAGAATTCAGGGTTCGTCCACGACAACGGTTTTGGAAATTGATAAAAGATGATGAGCTCACCGGGAAAAATCAATTTGCGGATGTAGAACACAAAGCACCAAATCCACAGCATCAGCGCTTCACTGAAAGAATGCCACGGCACACGAGCGTTATAAAAATATGTGATGCTCGCAATACCTATCACGATCAAAAAATACAGGACCTTGTCTAAAATAACACTAAGCTTCCATTCCCGCCCCATCCACCAATCACACAAAAGAAGAATCAAGGGCAAACTCAAGGCCATCGGGTTAGCCAGGACGCTCAAAAAACAGCAAATTAAACTGATCCAATAATAGCGGCGTTGTGAGGTTTTAACGTATTGCCAATATTGATGAATAGCCAGCATATAAAAGAAAGCGTAAAGAACATCTTTTCGCTCGGTCACCCATGCAACTGACTCGACATGCAAAGGATGAATACCAAAAAAGAGGGCGCCGATGGCGGCGGCGGTTTCTGAGAGACCCATCTTTTTAAAAAAGAAAAAGACCATCGCCACCACAGCAAGGTGCAATAAAAGATTGTCGAGATGATAAAGGAAAGGATTGTAACCGGAGATGGTGGGGTTTTCCAACAAATGGCCGGGATCGTCGTTTTTTATAAAACCGTTGAATAAAGACGGTGAGTAGGCGATCGCGACCACCACGAGCACACCACAGAGCAAAAATTTTTTCAAACGTTGCAACATTTTCAAAGAATAACCCAAAAAGGTAAACTGAGGCCTTAAACTCTACGCCCTAAGAATAACATATTTGTGACCGGATTTGACCTGATCAGCCATTGGGAGATCGTCATGCATAAACCGATAGCCAACATCGTCAAAAACGGTGCAAATACGACCAAAAACAACGGCGAATAAGGGTCCAGCACGATCCCGGTCTTCGGCCATATACGATGGAACAGTCCTTCAACTAAAAAGCACTGCAATAAGTAAATTTCCAAAGAATAGCTGCCTATAAATTCCAGAAAATATCGGACCGATGTCTTGACCAGATACGCTCCGGCGAAAAAAGTGAGGCCAATGCCTAGAAATCCGACGACATACCGGTAAGCCATCTGCGAAACGGCAACGTTCGGATATTCGGAAAAAACCGACATTTTATTGTTATAAATATAATCCGCGTACGACCACAACGGAGCCAGGATAGCAAACAAAACCAGACACATCGCGAAAACAAATTTCTTATTCAATTTCGCCATCAATGATGCCTCGTCACGGCTAAACAAATATCCCACCGCATAAAACGGAAAGAACCAGATGATGTAATACAATCCATATATCTGCTTGTTGGGAATTAACAGCATTAAGCCCCACATCGCCAGAAAAATCAATGGGCCGACGTATTTTTGCAAAGGCACGCACAGGAGTAAGGCCGCCGAACAAAAGAAAAGCGCCCAGAGAAACCATATCTGCGGTGTAATGAACAATTGATGAATCCATTCCGCAGCGAAATTGACCGGCTGTTGTTTAGCGGACAGCGTCCACAGAACGAGGACGGCCAGCGTTCCCCACACCAAATGCGGGAAAAGCAGACCTTGGCAGCGCGCCATAAAAACAGTGGGAATATTTTTACGACTAAGACTGCGCGCGACAAGATATCCGCTGATAAAGAAAAAAAGCGGCATATGGAAGGTGTAAATGATTTTGAAAACCGGGTGGGCAAAAAAATCGTCTCCCGTCATCAGCATCGTACGCTGAAGGAGATGGCCATAAACGACTAAAATAATTGCCATGCCTTTAAGCACATCAAGTGTGGTATTCTTCGTCATAGAACGCGGATTTGCTTAAACTTTTTGTGTCATCAGCCCACTAAATAAATCAGTAAACGACGATTAGGCTTTCTTATAAAAATCTTTCGGTTAAAACACCGCACCGGTCTTGTCGGCTAGTATAGTTACCTAACAAAAAATAAAGATAACAGAACACGAATGATTCTTAATGCTCTTGTCTTAACAAGCGCCAGCTGCCCACAGCCATTGCGGCCCCTAAAAATGGAGCGGTAAGATAAATCCACAAAAACTCGTAATGGCCCGAAACAATCGCCGGAGCCAATGAACGTGCAGGGTTCATAGAGGCACCCGTCATCGGACCGCCAAACAAGGCGTCCAGCGCAATCGTTCCACCGATGGCAATTCCCGCCATCAAACCTTTTTCTTTCGCTCCAGTAGAAACCTGGATAATGACGAACATCAAAAAGAAAGTGAGAATAACTTCGAGAATAAAAGGGGCTCCTGTTGTAACACTATTCGGGAGGGTTGTTCCCAAAGTGGCATGTTGGGGAAAAAGAATTCGCAAAAGACCGGTCGCCGCGAACGCGCCAGCAACCTGACTCAAGATAAAAGACAACGTTTCTTGCAAAGACATTTTCTTTGCTAACCAGAAACCGGTGGAGACCGCAGGATTAAAATGAGCGCCGGAAATATCACCCAACGCATAAATCATAACCATAATGACTAAGCCAAAAGTCAGCGCTATGCCGACATGGCCAATAACGCCGCCGCTGACGTCATTAATAATAATCGCGCCGGTCCCGGCAAAAACTAAAGCAAATGTGCCGATGAATTCTGCAAAACACTTTCTTAATCCTTGATTGGTAATAGCCATTTTTTGATCACTCCTTTGATTTTAAGTCCTCTTCACAATTTCTTACTTCTGCAATACGGCGGTCATACTAATTTTAGCATTCAACAGTCGGGAAATCGGACAACCCGCTTTGGCATCATTAGCGGCTTTTTCAAAAACAGCTGCGTCAGCACCCGGGATCTTAACCTTGACATCTAAATGAACAGCCGTCACAGTCCAGCCTTGGTCTAATTTTTCCATCGTCACCGTCGAGGCAGTCTCAATCTTTTCGGCAGTCAGCCCAGCGTTACCCAACTGCACGGACAAAGCCATCGAGAAACATCCGGCATGAGCCGCGCCAATCAATTCTTCGGGATTAGTACCTTTGACGCCTTCAAAACGAGTATTAAATCCATAAGGGGCATTCGACAACGCGCCGCTTTCGGTTGAAATTACTCCTTTGCCTTCTTTTAAATTTCCCATCCAAACGGCTGATGCTTTCTTTTCCATGACGATCTCCTTGTTATCTATTATTTAAAAATCTTTTGAAAATAGCCCAAACACAATTGCCTTAGCAAGAGATAGTAGCAAAGATTGAAAATATATTCAAATTCAAGGACTGGGTGCGAGTACTGACTTTAATCCTTAACCGTTGGAAGCCATTTTTGGATGACTCCGCGGATTTGTTCACGGACTTCGCGCACTTTAACCAATTTTTCTTCATCACTGCCTTGAAATTTCGATGGGTCAGTAAAACTCCAATGCAATCTCTGCGCTTTTCCAGGAAAAACCGGGCATCGTTCGGCGCTGGCTTCATCGCATACCGTAATGACATAGCTATATAACTTGCCTTGCTTAAATAAATCAAATACGGCTTTCGTTGGCTTGCCGGTTATATCAATACCTTCCTCTTGCAGTGCTTTGACAACAATCGGATTCAATTTTCCCGGTTCAATTCCAGCACTTTTTACTTCGAAGCGGTCGCCGCCTAATTTTCGCAATAATTCTTCGGCCATTTGGCTTCTCGCGGAATTATGGATGCAGACAAATAAGACTTTTTGCTTCAGAAAATGATCCTCCAAAATACCAGCAACGATTCAAGAACTTAATGCCGATTGGTGCTTATTCAATATAATGGCATTATACATAACAGCTTCGCCAAGGGTGTTAGCATCAACAAAGAGAAACTCTTTTCAAAACATATCTGCTTTTACGTTACTTTCTGTAGATTCCACAGTACTACTTCTTGAAAACGAGAAAAATGTAACAAAGGTTCAATGTTTGGCAACGGAGTCGGCAAAAAATCTGCTAACGTATTGGTCAAAATTTTTGCACAAGCTCTTTGCAGTTGCCATGGTGCGTGATCAATTTCACCCCGATATAAATCATTAGGTCTTGCAGCATATAAACAATATCGTTCTGTCAGCCAATAATCAATGGAACCTTTTTGCGCTAAGAATGAATCACCCGTCGGCCCATACTCGAGAGAGAATTCCGGTCGTATTGCCTTAAATGTTTTTCTTTGACTTTTATAAGAGAACTTATTTTCCAACTTCTTAATCGACATTTCCGCATAAAAATAAGGCAAGTGATACCACGCGCGAGCTATTGCAACCGCCAATAGATTAGTCGCATCCAAACTAAAAAACCAAACTCCCGGCTTTACACCGTCGGTCACATATGTTCGAACATTTAATTCAGGAAAAGCAGAAATACCGGGCATGGCAGGAAGCCCTTTTAAACGAATGTTACTCATGCGAAAAGGGACGATCCCAATCCAAGCCGATCCACCAAAATGATCTATCATTAAATTTTTAGGAATTAATGGCTCGAGGATAGACGCAGGGATAGGCCAATGCATGAAAAGTAAATCATGCCACTGCTGGGTCATTATGCAAGGGGTTCGAGGACGCGGCCATGGCCGATGAGCTAGTTCATTGATCATAGGTAAGTTATTGTAAAAGGAACAGGGCAGAAAAAACCCTCTGATTTCTACTTTATTACTAAAGGTTAAGAAATAAATAGCCCCAACGGGATTTGAACCCGTGCTTAAGGACTGAGAATCCTCCGTCCTAACCAGGCTAGACGATGGGGCCAAACAAGCGATGACATAGTAGCATATGCGAATAAATCGCACCATTGTTTTACCGCTCACAGACTTATGCTATATTTATCCTATTATTAATTTTTTTTGATCCTGAAGGATCATTCTTTCAACGGAGTTCTTTGTGTCCACTTACGTCGGAATCGGATTTAGCAATGACCCGGATACTGCAAAAGCCGCGCAGGACGCCGCCGATCAAGCGAAACAAAATCTGCATTCCAGCAATATTGACATCGCTATCATCTTTAATACCGTCCATTACAATCCGTCCGATTTTATTCCCATCCTTTACAATCAGCTCAAAAAAACGAGGTTGATCGGTTCGTCCACGGCCGGGATCCTGATCAATGAAAAAATTGAAAAACGCGGCATTGCGGTGCTTCTGATGTATTCCGATGATGTCCGTTTTGAAATCGGTTATGTCGATAACATGCATTTGCAGGATTTAAAGGCTGCGGGTACACAGTTGACCAAGAACTGTGTCAGCGATTATGGTAAAGAACACCGCAAACTTTTTATGTTCTTTGCCGATGGGCTAATCCAGGATTTGTCGAAATTCTTGGCCGGCATCACCGAGAATTTCACCGGGACCTTTCCCATGATCGGAGCCGGCAGCAGCGACGACTTCCAATTTAAAAGGACTTATCAATACTATAATAATTCCGCCATGAGCAATTCGGCCTGCGGACTTCTTATCGGTGGGCGAGTGCAAATCGGCACCAGTTGCCGGCACGGTTGGCGGCCTTTGGGTAAGCCGCGTGTCGTCAATCAGTTTGAAGCTAACCTCATCAAACAAATCGACCACAAACCCGCAGCGCAAATTTATCAAGAATATTTCGATGACACAACCGAAACACTGCGAGCAAGTAGTTTGGCACATTTAAATACCCGCTATCCCCTGGGCACACCACTGGGGACAGGCCGAGAATATCTTTTGCGCAATATCATTAATACGCTCGAAGATGATAGCATTGTTTTGCAAGACTCGATCCCCGAAGGAAAACCGATTCACCTGATGATTGGCAACAAGGACTCTTGCCTACAAGCCGCCGAACTAGCGGCCAACGACGTTAAAACGCAATTACATGGCCGGATACCGAAGATAATTTTTGTTTTTGAATCGATGGCGCGCTATCGCATTTTGGGACGTGCGGCGAAAGCTGAATTAGAAAGTATCCGAAAAATTCTCGGCCCGGAAGTTCCCCTTTTTGGAATGTACTCTTTCGGCGAGATTTCCAGTTTTAAAACACCCAACGGCCAAGAAACACTTTTGCAGAACGAAAGCATCATCATTACCGCCATATGTTAAAATATTAAATCTCATGAACAGCACCGCTGAAATGATCATACAATTTTTCCTTCTCTTCCTGCTTATCGGCGCGGGCGTACTCGGCTATTTTCTTTATAACTCAATCCAGGAAATCGAAGTCCTACGCAGTGCTTTGGGAAAACTCAGCGAATCTTTCGCCGAACTCGACGAGCAGGCCAAACTTATTGTTAAAACCGACCTTGAATTAAACCGTGCCCAGGAAGAACTTGATAAAAGACTTAACGGTTTGGACGCCTTACAAAAAACCTCGCGCCTCATTAGTACCACTCTCGATGAAAACGAAGCCTTCCGAAGGCTCAATCAATTTCCAATCCACGAATTCGGTTTCGAAAAATATCTCGTCTACACGCTTGGCGAAAACAATAAACTTATCCCGCGTATTTCAGTCGGATACAACAAAATCGAACATACGGAAATTTCGCACAAAATCGGCAGCGATGAAAAACTTCTGACCATCCTCAGAGACGGGCAAATGATTGCGTCGTACAAAAGTCCGCAAGACATGCAGAACCATATTTTTGAAATGACCAATGTCCGCCACTTTATTCTTACGCCGATCCTGGCCCAGGACAGAATGATCGGGATCGTCTTTGCCGGAAATCCCGGCGATGCGTTCCCCGTTACGGAAGGCGACACCGAGCTTATCTCCATTCTCGCCGACCAGATCGGACAAGCTGTTGAAAATGCGCGCCTCTTTGAACAAGCGTATCTCGCCCAGCAAGAATCCGAAGCAAAAGTTCAAGAACGCACCAGACAACTTACCCTCGCCTTGACCGACGTCCAAGAAATCAGCCGCAATAAGAGCGAATTTATTTCCGCAGTTTCCCACGAGTTGCGCACACCGCTCACGTCGATCAAAGGTTATGCCGCACTCTTGATCGCCGGGCAGATTGGCGACATACCGGACAAGGTCAAAGAACGTTTGGAAAAAATTAACAAGCATTCTGATAACTTGGTCAAGTTGATCAACGATCTTTTGGACATTTCCAAGATCGAATCCGGCAAGATTGAGATGAAGCTGACGCCGCACCAAATTCCATCAATGGTGGAAAACGTGCGCGATCTTTTGACGCCGCAAATGCGCGATAAAAGCATCAACTTTATCAATGAAGTACCGTCCAACTGCCCTCCTCTTCCGACGGACATGAATCAAATCGAAAGAGTTTTTATCAATTTGGTTAATAATGCGATTAAATTCACGCCGATAGCCGGGACCATCAAGGTCGGTGCGGTGGTTGATGCAGAAAAAGTCACCTTTGCGGTCAGCGACAGCGGGATCGGGATCAAAAAGGAAGATATTCCCCGTTTGTTCAACGAATTTTATCGTATCGAAAACGAAATTAACCAGAACGTCAAAGGGACCGGGCTCGGTTTAGCCCTGTGTAAAAAAATTATCGAAGCGCATAAGGGACGAATTTGGATTGAAAGCGCTGTCGACCAAGGGGCTACGTTCTTTTTTACCCTGCCCCGCACTTTAAAGGGCAAAGCTATTTGAGCTGTTGCGCTTAGCATATTGGCGATCGGCATGTTAAACTTAACTGGTAAAACGCCATGAATAAAGAACGTATTTTGACAATTGATGACGATCCTGACATCCTCGATGTCCTTGACCTGACACTCTCGGAATTTTACGAAGTGATCCAGGCCCCCAACGGACAAGAAGGCCTCAAGATGGTTCAGACCAAAAACCCTAATCTGGTGATCTGCGACTACATGATGCCGATCATGACCGGCAAAGAATTTTGCAAGGCCATGAAAAAAGACATTTTGCTCGAACACATTCCCGTCATTATGCTAACCGGAAAAGGCGAAACCAAGGACATGGTGGTCGGGATTGAAGCCGGCGCTGACGATTACATCGTCAAGCCTTTCGAACCCAGCATGCTTTTGGCCCGCATAAAAATGATTCTCCGTCGCACCAGCCGCAGTCTTGACGCGAACCCACTCACCCATCTTCCCGGCAACACGTCAATCATGGAAGAATTGCAAGGCCGTATCGCCAGTGGAAAAGTTTTCGCCGTCGGCTATGCCGATCTCGATAAATTTAAAATTTACAATGATAAGTATGGTTTTGAAAAAGGCGACGAGATCATCCGCGAACTCGCACGGCTATTGGTCAAAGTTGTACGTAATGTCGGCGGGCCCGATTCATTTATAGGCCACATTGGCGGAGACGACTTCGTTTTTGCTACGACTGACGAATTGGTCGAAACCGTTTGCAAAGACATAATTGTTGAATTCGACAAAACCGCACCCCATTTCTACAACAACGAAGACCGTACTGCCGGATATATTATGGGTAAAGACCGCCTCGGCAATGAAATCAAAACCGGACTCCTCTCCATATCCATTGGTATTGTTTCCAATATCAACCAGCCCATCACCCACGTCGCACAAATCAGCGAAAAAGGCGCAGAACTTAAGAAGTACGCCAAGAGCTTCCAAGAAAGCATCTACGTAAGAGACCAAAGAAAAGCCAGATAGTTAAATTAATTCGGTTCGTCGAATGGCCACGGGCCGTTGACGGAAGTTCTTGCGACATTGCCGATAATATTAGCGGAGGCGCCAGTGAAGGCTTGGTTCGTTTCCGACTGGGCGCCGGGAACCAGGGTGCGAAAAGCGGTCAAAGCAATAACGACCATGACTGCTAAAAGAATGAGATATTCCATTGCGGCTTGTGCGGATTTTTTGGAAGCTTTTTTCATGAATCAACTATAGCATGTCGCAGCCAGCATTTCAAACCTTCGAATACAAACTCCTGCTTATAAGCTTTTTAAGAATTTAACGACGTCTTTGGGGTTGGGGGAACCGAAGAAATAGCTCGCAGACACCAATAAGTTGGCACCGGCTTTAACGACTTGGGGAGCGGTCTGGGCGTTGACCCCGCCGTCGACCTCAATGTCGCCCTTAAAGCGGGTGCGTAATGTGCGGATTTTTTCCAAAGCGATCGGCATAAATTTTTGGTTGGCAAACCCCGGATTGACCGACATGATCAAAACACCATCGATTTTACTGAGGATCTCATCAAAACATAACGGTGTATCGGGGTTAACAACAAGGAAAACCCTCCGGCCTGCGGATTTGATTTTAGCGATATCTGCCAAGGCCGCTTGGCCATTGAACGTCTTAAGGACTTTAGGGAATTTTCCAAAGGCTTTAGATTCTTCGGTACGTTCGCCATAGCATTCGACTTGCAGGGAAATGATATCGGCTCCGGCGTTGATGAAATCATCAATGTATATGCCAGGATTCTCAATCATGAGGTGGGCTTCGATGGGAAGTTTAGTCACCCGACGGATCGCGGCCACAATAATCGGGCCAATGGTGATGTTAGGAACGAAGTGTCCATCCATAACATCAACGTGAATCATTTCCGCGCCGGCGTCTTCTGACATTTTCACGGCTTCTCCTAATTTGGAGAAGTCAGCGCTGAGCACGCTAGCGTTAACTTTGATATGATGTAACATAATTTTATCCCAATTATTTCTATTGAAAAATTCAATCAATGCGCGGGGAGGGACTCGAACCCTCATGGGTTACCCCACACGCCCCTCAAACGTGCGCGTCTACCATTTCGCCACCCGCGCGCATATATTAAAAATCTTTATCTTATAGAGAGATGCCATTGGTTCCGTGCTCAAACAGCTGATTTTTGTTTTCTTATAACGTTTTCTAAAAGAAATCTTATAGAAAAAAAATCAAACTGCGCGCGGAACCAATGACATCTCTCTAATATATAAAATTAACTTACTGCTATCGCCGCTGCCACGAACTCTCGAAATAACGGATGGGCTTTTTCGGGCTTGGATTTAAACTCCGGATGAAACTGGCAAGCCACAAACCACGGATGATCTTTCATTTCAATGATCTCAATTAATCCACTTTGCGGATTTTTTCCGGCGAAAATCATACCGTTTTTCTCGAGAATTTTCTTAAATTTATTATTGAACTCATAACGATGGCGGTGGCGCTCGGAAATAGTGTCTTTCTTATAAGCTTTGGCGCTATGCGTGCCTTTTTCGATCTTACAAGCGTACGCGCCCAAACGCATCGTAGCTCCCATGCGCGTGACGTGTTCCTGTTCTTCCAAAAGACTGATGACCGGATGCTTCGTTTCTTTTTCAAATTCGGTGGAATCGGCATCTTTGAATCCGCAGACATTACGCGCGAATTCGATCGTAGCTACCTGCATCCCTAAACAAATTCCAAAAAACGGGATTTTCCTTTCGCGAGCAAACTGGACGGCCTGCACTTTTCCAAGGATACCGCGGCTGCCGAAACCACCGGGAATAAGAATTCCCTTAGAATCGCCGAGCAATTTTTCAATATTCCCCGGTTCCAACGTTTCGGAATCAATCTTGTTAATGATGACACGGCAATCATTAGCGATCCCACCGTGCACGAGCGCTTCATAAATCGATTTGTAAGCATCCGGTAAAGCAATATATTTACCGACCACGGAAATCCTGACTTCTTTTTTCGGATTCCGCAGACGCTCGACGACATAATTCTTCCATTCATTGAGATCGTGATCTTCTTTTTTAATATTGAGCTTCTTTAAAATCAGATCGTCGATCCCTTCTTTCTTAAAACAAAGAGGGACTTCATAAATATACTTGACGTCGACGGCTTCAATGACCGCTTCGCGATCCACGTTGCAAAATAAAGCGATCTTTTCTTTTTGTTCTTTGGGGATCGGGCGTTCGGTGCGGCACAAGAGAACATCAGGCTGAATCCCGATTTCGCGCAATTTATTGACGGAATGCTGGGTCGGCTTGGTTTTCTGTTCGCCGGCCGCCTTAATATACGGAAGCAGCGTGACGTGGATAAACATGGCGTAATGTTCGCCCAATTCCCAACGCATCTGACGAATCGCTTCTAAAAACGGCAAACTTTCAATGTCGCCGACGGTACCGCCAATTTCGATCAAGGCAATGTCAACGTCGCCTTCACGCGCGCCTTTTTTGATACAGCGCTTGATCTCGTCGGTAATATGCGGAATGATCTGGACGGTCTTCCCCAAATAATCACCGCGGCGTTCTTTGGTAATGACCGAATAATAAATCTTTCCCGTCGTAATGTTACTGTCTTTATTGATAATGGAATTCGTGAACCGTTCGTAATGTCCAAGATCGAGATCCGCCTCCGCGCCGTCGTCGGTGACATAAACTTCCCCATGTTGAAACGGATTCATGGTCCCGGGATCGACATTCAAATACGGATCGCATTTGATCATAGAAGTCGTCAGTCCGCGCGCTTCTAGAAGCTTTGCAATCGAGGCCGCCGCCAACCCTTTACCCAAACTGGAAACAACACCGCCGGTTACGAAAATAAATTTTGTCATAAGTGACCCTTAACTAACAGCACGATTTGCCTTCTAAAAGGTATTTACTGGTGTTGCCGGGGATCTTGACCGGATATTTTCCGTTAAAGCACGCGGAACAAAAATCCTTCCCGCTTTTCATGACGCCGAGCATCCCTTCCAAACTCAAATATTCCAATGAATCGACCTTAATAAAATCTGCAACTTCTTTGACCGTTTTGTTGGCCGCGATCAATTCCGCTTTATCCGGAAAATCAATACCGTAATAGCAAGGCGAAATGATCGGCGGACAGCTGATGCGCAAATGGATTTCTTTGACCCCGACCTCGCGCAAAACTTCGATACGATTACGACTTGTTGTCCCCCGCACAATCGAATCCTCGACGACAACGACCTTTTTGCCTTTAAGAATATCGCGGATCGGATTGAGTTTCACGCGCACGCGAAAGTCACGAATGAACTGGGTCGGTTGAATAAAAGTACGGCCGATATAGTGATTACGGATCAAACCGATTTCGAAAGGGATATTCAATTTCTTGGAATACCCCAGCGCCGCGTATACGCCAGAATCCGGAATCGGCATAACAAAATCTGCATCCATGACCGGATGTTCAATGGCTAACTGTTCGCCTAAACGTTTGCGCACCGAGTAAACATTGTCATCGAAAATATGGCTGTCCGGGCGGGCAAAGTAAACGTTTTCAAAAACACAATGCGCTTTGTTTTCCGACGGTTCACTGCGCGCAAAGAAGGTCGACTCCAACTGGTCACCTTTGATAATGACGATTTCGCCGGGCTCAATCTCACGAATAAATTTAGCCTTAATGATATCGAGTGCGGAACTTTCACTGGCCAACACATAACTATCTTCAAATTTTCCTAAACATAATGGCCGAAAACCTTTGCGATCACGCGCGCCGACAATGGTATCCCCGACAAGAAAGACCACGGAGAACGAGCCTTCCAGCTGCGACAAAACTTTACTGAACCATTCTTTATAATCACCATTTTTGCTACGCGCCAAAAGATGGATAATAATTTCGGAGTCCATGGTCGTCTGAAAGATAGATCCTTCGTCTTCCAACCTGCGATACAATTCTTCGGTGTTAGTCAAGTTCCCGTTATGGGCGATGGCAAGCGGTTTATTGCGATGGGTGACGAGAAAAGGTTGGATATTTTTGATATTGCTAGAGCCGGTGGTTGAATAACGACAATGACCGATTGCAGTGGAACCTCTGAGATCTTCCAGCGAGGTCGTCGGTATAGCGTCAGCCACCAAGCCCCGGTTCTTGACCATATGGATGTCCTTACCATCGTAGGTCGCAATACCGGCCGCTTCTTCACCGCGATGTTGCAACGCGTACAAACCCAAAAAAGCGATCTTCGCGGCATCTTTATGATTGGAAATACCAATAATACCACACATTATTTTTTGAGCCCCTTTTGCTCTTTTGCTTCCTTCTCAAAAAATAATCCTTGCCTGTTGCCACCAGGCTAAGCCCGTGCACAGGGGCGAAGGATCTCTATCTGAACTGATTTTATATCGAACGGTCCGAAAAAAGAACCGGGAAAGAATTGCTTTTTTAAGATGCTCAGGTGTTACGAATGAATCATTGTATTGCCTGTTCCTTTGTTTCCTGTCCCCCTGGGACCTGCCCCTTTGGGATCGCTGTAATAATCTTGCAAAGACCGCACCGTCATCTGTTTGGCCAGGATCGCTTCAATCCCGTTAACAGCGGCTAAGGCGGCTTGTAGCGTCGTAATACATGGAACATTATGTAAGATGGCATCGGCCCGGATGGACCGCATATCTGACTGACCCTTCTTACCGGACGGCGTATTGATAATCAAGTTTATCTCATTTTTTCGGATCAATGTCAATAAATTGTTTTTACCCTCGTCGTGTTTATCTACAATTTCTGCGTCGACACCGCTGGATTTGAGCGCTTTGGCGGTCCCGCGAGTGGCAATGATCGAAAACTTCATGTCGACTAGTTTTTTGGCTAAAAAGGCCACGTTGCGTTTGTCTTCATCTTTGACACTGATAAAGACTTTCCCTTTTTTGGGAAGCGCTTGGTAGGCGCATATCTGCGACTTGGCAAAAGCCTCACCGAAGGTCGAAGCCAGCCCCATAACTTCGCCGGTCGACTTCATTTCCGGACCCAAGACGATGTCCACGCCGGAAAAACGACTAAAAGGCAAAACCGATTCTTTGACCGCAAAATGCGGCAGATCTTCGCAATTGGGCGGAAGTTCAAAATCCTTGATTTTCTTCCCGGCCATGATCTGCACAGCAATTTTAGCGACGGGGAGGCCGGTCGCCTTACTAACAAACGGCACGGTGCGCGACGCACGCGGATTGACTTCCAAAACCATCACCTTGCTACTTTTAATCGCAAACTGGATATTTAAAAGCCCGATGACTTTCAAACCTTCGGCGATTTTACAGGTATAATTCTTGATCGCCGCGACCAAACCTTGGCTTAACGTGTGCGGCGGCAAAACGCAGGCGGAATCCCCGGAGTGAATACCGGCATTTTCAATATGTTCCATGATCCCGGCGACATAGGTGTTGCTGCCGTCGCAAATCGCGTCCACGTCGACTTCAATCGCGTCTTCCACAAATTTATCGATTAAAATGGGATGACCTTCAGAAACTTCTTTGGCCTCTTCGATAAATGACAATAACGAATCTTGGTCATAAACAATACGCATCGCCCGTCCGCCGAGAACATACGACGGCCGCGCTAAAACGGGATAACCGATCTGCTGCGCAATAGCAATCGCTTCGTCGACAGAAATGGCCGAACCGTTCGCCGGTTGACTGATCCCTAATTTGGTAATAAAAGCAGAGAAACGTTCGCGGTTTTCCGCCAAATCGATCGAATCGACACTGGTCCCGATAATATGAACTCCCGCATCATGCAAACGCTTGGCCAAATTCAATGGCGTCTGACCGCCGTATTGGACAATCACGCCGTCGGGTTTTTCCACATCAACAACATTCATGACATCTTCAAAAGTAAGCGGTTCAAAATATAAGCGGTCGGACGTGTCATAGTCGGTGGACACCGTTTCTGGATTCGAATTGACCATGATCGTTTCAAAACCCATATCTTTGAGAGCAAATGCGGCGTGGCAACAGCAATAGTCGAATTCAATCCCCTGCCCGATACGGTTGGGACCGCCGCCTAAAATCATAATCTTTTTGCGCGCCGTTGTTTTGGTGCTCTTCATCTTCTGGTCAAAAAGAATCGCTTCGTCTTCCGATTCGTAGGTCGAATAATAATACGGGGTGTAGGCTTCGAATTCGGCGGCACAGGTATCGACTTGCTTAAACGTCGCGACAATCCCGGATTTCTTGCGCCAGTTGCGGATCTCTAAATCTGTTTTCCCGGTGATTTGCGCTAATTGCGGATCGCTAAAACCATATTCCTTAGCTTTACGCAATAACGCGTCGCTTAAAGTCTGCGTTTTTGCGTAGGTCGCGGCCAATTCATTCTCTAAATCAATGATTTGCTGGATCTGGGCGATAAACCACGGATCGATAAAGCTAATCTTATAAATCTCGTCGATTGTGAGTCCTTTTTGCAACGCGTACTTCACGTAAAAAATGCGCGACGCGTTTGGCTCTTTCAAGCGCAAACGGATCTTCTCGTCAGAAATGTCATTGAAATTTTGCTTATTGTCCAAGCCGGTGTGTTTGATTTCCAAACCGCGCAAGGCTTTTTGCAACGCTTCTTTAAAAGTGCGGCCGATGGCCATCGTTTCCCCGACGGATTTCATCTGCACGCCCAGAATATCTTTGGCTTCGGGAAATTTTTCAAACGTAAAGCGCGGAGCTTTGACAACGCAGTAATCGATGGTCGGTTCAAAAGACGCCGGGGTCTCGCGGGTGATATCGTTTAGAATCTCGTCGAGCGAATAACCCACCGCAAGCTTAGCGGCGAATTTGGCAATCGGAAAACCGGTCGCTTTACTGGCTAATGCGGAACTACGCGACACGCGCGGATTCATTTCGATGACGATCATTCGTCCGGTCTTCGGGTCAACGGCATATTGAATATTAGAACCGCCGGTTTCAACACCAACCTCACGTATAAGTTTTAACGACGCATCACGCATGTTCTGATACTCGCGGTCGGTCAAAGTTTGCGCCGGGGCTACGGTGATGCTGTCGCCGGTGTGCACGCCCATCGCGTCCAAATTTTCAATCGAGCAAACAATGACAACATTATCTTTGTTGTCACGCATGACTTCGAGTTCGTATTCTTTCCAGCCTTCAATCGATTCTTCAATCAAAACTTCGTGGATCATCGAACTTTCAATCCCAAGGGCGACGATCTTTTCAAATTCCTCCTGCGTGCGGCAGATCCCGCCGCCGGTCCCGCCCAATGTATACGAAGGACGGACGATCAAAGGAAAACCGATCTCTTTGGCCGCAAGAAAGGCTTCACCCATATTGTGCGCAAACGTGCTACGAGGAACATCAAGTCCGACCTTGAGGACAATTTTCTTAAATTCCTGCCGGTCTTCCGCTTTTTTGATGACGTCGTAATTCGCACCGAGCATCTTCACATTATATTTTTGCAAAACACCGCTTTCCCAAAGTTTCATGGCGAGATTGAGCGCCGTTTGTCCGCCAAGTGTTGGAAGAATAGCGTCGGGACGTTCGATCTGGATAATGTATTCGATAAATTCAGGGGTCAACGGTTCGATATAGGTCGCGTCAGAAAGTTGCGGGTCAGTCATGATCGTCGCCGGGTTGGAATTGGCGAGCACAACCTGATAACCTTCTTCTTTGAGCGCCTTGCAGGCCTGCGTTCCGGAATAGTCGAATTCGCACGCCTGACCAATGACGATCGGGCCGGAGCCGAGAAGCAAAATCTTTTTTATGTCAGTACGTTTTGGCATACTATTTATTTTTAAATTCTTTCATCGATTCGATAAACGGGTCAAACAAATATTGCGCGTCATGCGGACCCGGGCAGGATTCGGGATGATACTGAATCGAGTAAACCGGAAACTTTTTGTGCTTCAAACCCTCGACAGTGCGGTCATTTAGATTCACATCGATCATTTCCACTTCGTCGGCATTTAAACTGTCCATATCGACGCAATAATTGTGGTTTTGCGACGTGATACTGACCCGGTTGCCGGCAATATCGCGCACCGGATGATTGGAACCATGATGACCGAACTTCAATTTGTAAGTCTTCCCGCCCAACGCTAAACCTAAAAGCTGGTGCCCTAAACAAATCCCGAACAGCGGAACTTTACCGATCGATTGCTGCACGGTTTTGATGACGTAAGGAAGAGCCGCTGGATCGCCGGGACCGTTGGAAAGAAAAAGCCCGTCGGGTTTAACTGCCATGATCTGTTCAAAACTCGCATCCGCCGGAAAAACATGAATATCGCATCCGCGTTGAGCTAAAATCCGCAAAATATTGGTTTTGATCCCGCAATCGAGCGCAGCGACTTTATACAGCGGTTGGCCTTTGTAAGCGCCGGTCGCCGGATAAAAATACGACTTGGCGGTGGTTACGGTTTTGACCCAGTCGGTGTTGTCCATCGAAGGCGACGCTTTCAACTTGGCGGCCAGACTCTCTTGATTAAAATCTTCCGTCGAGATGATCCCCCGCATAACACCGGCAACACGCAAATGACGGGTCAAAGCCCGGGTATCGAAGCCTTCCATAGCGATGACTTTATTATCTTCTAAATATTGGGTGAGACTTTTGGTAGCGCGGTAATTGGAATGGTACTGACAAAACTCTTTGGCGATAAACCCTCTAACGTGGACTTTAGAGGATTCGACGTCTTCGTCGTTAACGCCGGTGTTGCCGATTAACGGGTAGGTCATGACAACAATTTGGCCGGCGTAGGAAGGGTCGGTTAAGACTTCTTGATAGCCGCTCATTGCGGTATTAAAGACAACTTCTCCGATCGTTTCTCCGCTCACCGTTAAGCAACGGCCGCGAAAAACTTTGCCGTCTTCCAGATATAAAATCGCGTCTTTCATCCCGTGGGGCCCACAAACTGCAAGAAAAGTTAAAGGAGGTGAAATTTAATTTGAATAACTATAGCACTGAAACGTTGAAAGTCAACCCTCGAATAAAGGGCTTTTGGGGCAGACCTTCTGGCGAGTTCCGCAGTTCCGTCAGCTTACCCAGAAGTCTTTTAAATCTCGAAAAGCTGAGGGAACGAGGACTGTTTGAGCAAAGAAGGTCTACCCAAAAACCCTTAAATCCGTTTAGAAATAGCGCCCTGAATGATGGAAAAATTCCGCGCGGATGACAGAATATAAAAGTCGGTCAAACGCCAGGTTTTGTCGCCTTTTCCCTGAAATAAACTGATATCTAAACGATCAATGATCTTCCCAGTCTGCAAATGGCGCAGATCCAACCCGGCCGAACGGAAAATCGGCCATGCCCCGGCATAATCCCAAATATGCGCATTAAAAAAGGCCCCAGTCCCGCGGCCGATGGCCGGCCAGCAGAGATCCAAGACGGCGCAAGACGGCAGCATAATCTGGCAAAGGTCAAAATTCCAGTCGAAAATCTTAAAAAACTTATCGCTGCCGAAATAAACCGATTGCTGTGAAATCGGCTGATCAACGGTTTTGATCACAGCTTTCTTCGGCTTTTTCGACGTTGCGGCTTTGACAAAATAGGATTTCTTCCCATCGCAATAAAACAATTCATCAAGCAAAGGAAAATAAATGACCCCGAGCCACGGCTTCAAATCTTTAAGAAGCCCAAGCGAAACGCCATACATCGGCATGCGGTTAGCAAAATTACGCGTGCCGTCGATCGGGTCCGCGACCCAGATATACGGGATTTTCGACAACTTATCCTGATCATAATAGCGGCTGCTTTCTTTGTCTTCCTCGTCGATGAGAATGTGATCGGAGGTTTTAAGGTATAGGGCAAGATTTTTGCGGATCATTTTAGAAACTGCCAGATCAGCCCTGGTCAAAACTGAGTTATCCGGTTTCAAGGTCGGCTTGCTATTTTGCATAATCTGCAAAGACAGTTTCCCGCCATCGAGTGCGGTTTGGATCATCAGATCTATGAAAGAATTTGACATGGGGCAAGAAAACTAAACGGTTCGTTTCAGGAAGCGGCGTAAAAAATACAGCAAGACCAGCATTTGTAAACTAGTGTAAATCATAAACATTTTCAGAAACGACCGGGATTCTCTATGGAAATTCTCAAGAACACGAGAATCAACCGACCCAAGGATATTAAAAAGCGGCGCATTGTCCCAACCCCGCATCGAAACAACAAAGACGTGATCTTTGATTTTGATGTCGCCTATGTCGTTAGCCGAGATGACCGAAATTTTGCAGTCGATCAGTTGCGATAACGATTCCAGATATTCTTTATCCCAGAGCTTACCGACAAAAAAATAGCCTTGCGGCGGCGTTTTACGCTCACTGTCATTAGACGGATGCACGGTGGCGCCCTGGACTTCCAAATATCCAGCCGGTGTTTCTACATAAAAATGAACCAATGACTGTCCGCTAAAAATTTTTTGGACTTGCTCAATATTAAACGGGAGATTTTTCAAACGTTCATCACCAAAGCGATTGACAGAATAAATCTTTTTGAAGTCCACATTATACGTCCACGCCGCGTCGGCATTGTACGTCTTGATCCCCGAATCGATATTGACCCAAGACCATTGCAAGTCCTCGTTTTTAATCGCATCAACCAATTCATCCCAGTAAGAATAATCTTTAGCAAGAACGAAGATGGCCTGCTGATTGAGCTTGAGGACTTTTTCAAAGCCAACTTTACGTTCTTCGACTGTGACTTTCTGGATTTGCGAAAGATGGATGTGTTCAATACGGAAATACAAAGCCAAACCCACCGAAAACAGGAGGAAGAGAAATACGAAAATGAAAAGTATTTTTTTAAGCGGGGTCATTGACATAATTATTCTTTACAATACAATCGCGCAAGCATTTTGTCCAAGCCTCAAATGCTTTTCTTATCCTTATCCGGGTTCCGCCTCGCGGCCTCACAATACTCTTGAATCACTTTCCGACACTGCTTGGTCGGACAATACGCAAAACTGATACTCAACCGCCGCCAGATGATATCATCAGCCGTCACGGCCATTTCATTTTGCAAAGCATAAACCACCTGCGCTTTGATCGCCGGCGAGCAGGCGCATAAAGGCTCACTCAATTTTTTATCTTTCTCGACTAACTGCAAAATATCAGCCGCACGGTTACCGTATTTTGAAAATAAATAATTCAACAGCGCGTCAGAAACGCTGCAGCGCTCGCCGAGCTCCGCGATGTCCACGCTCGACGGTTCGCTGCCATACAACGGATATTCCATCCCCAGATCAAGTTTGCGGTCGAGAATTTCTTCCACACATTGCTGCGCAATATGCCGATACGTAGTATATTTCCCGCCCATCACGTAAATAGTGCCGCTCGTATTTTTTTCGATGATATGATTGCGGGACAGTTTTGACGGATTCCCTTTGGCAAAAACCAACGGCCGCAATCCCGCGAAGGTCGTCACGATATTTTCGCGGCGCAAATTGGCATTCGGCAAGAACTTCGACGTTTCGGTTAAAAGATATTCGATGTCTTCTTTTTCAATCTCGACATGATCCGGTGAGGTCGTATAGTCGGTGTCAGTGGTTCCGATCAAAGAATGTTCGCCAAAAGGCATCACAAAGAAGACGCGATTATCTTTTCCCGCCTGCAAAAGCAGAGCCGTCTCTGAAATCTTGTCCTTATAAACAATATGCACCCCTTTTGTCAAACGGACGCGGTGCTTGGCGGTGGTCGATACCGCATCAAGTTGCAAAAGATCATTAGTCCATGGCCCGGCCGCACAAACCACATGATGCGCTTTGATCGTCATGGTCTGTCCGCTTAAAAGATCTTTGATCTCAGCTCCCGCCGTCAATTGAGTTGCGACTTTCAAGAATTTAACAGCCTGCACATAATTGGCAATATGCGCGCCTTTTTCCCGGGCGGACAAAATATTCTCCAGACATACGCGGGCATCATCCATCTGGCAATCGCTGTAAGTAACTCCGCCCACTAATCCTTCCCGCTTGATGCCGGGAATGGCCGCGACCACTTCTTCGACGGTCAAATTAGAATGTTTCTCGACGACATATTTCCCGCTTAAAAGATCATACAGCAGCACACCCAGCTTCATCATCCACAACGGCCGCTTATCACCTTTGTAAACCGGAATAATAAAACGCATCGGCTTAACGAGATACGGAATACTTTTCCACTGGATATAGCGTTCACGCAACGATTCCTTCACGAGATCAAATTCGAAGTTCTCCAAATAGCGCAGACCGCCGTGCAGCAATTTCGTAGAACGACTGGAGGTCCCGCTGGCAAAGTCTTCCTTCTCAACCAAAGCGACACTCATACCTTGCTGGGAGGCAATGTTGGCAATCCCCGCCCCGTTGATACCACCGCCGATAATAAGCAGGTCGTATTCTTTGTGATGAAAAATTTTGTGCAGGTCACGCTTCATGAAGCTCGGCCCTGGCCGCCGCCGAAGCGGGCCTGCCGTACCGCTTTTTGCCAGCCGGAATAAAGGGCTTTCGTCTTTGCTGCGGAAGATTTGGGAGAAAAAACTTTTTCGATCTTTTGCAATTTCTTCAGGTCATTGATGGGATTCCACAACCCCACGGTCACACCGGCGAGCAAGGCCGCACCTTTGGCGGTGGTATCAATCATCACCGGACGAATAATACGCCGTCCCAAAATGTCCGCCTGAAATTGCATCAAAAAATCATTCTGGCACGCCCCACCGTCGACATTTAGGAAATGGATTTTTTTGCCGAATTCTTTTTCCATCACTGCAAAAACATCTTTGGTCTGATAAGCGATCGCTTCCAAAGCGGCACGAACCAAATGGCGGCGGTTGACACCACGAGTAAGCCCGGTCACGATTCCGCGCGCATGGCTGTCCCAATACGGGGCGCCCAGCCCGACGAAAGCCGGAACAATATAAATACCATTGGTGTCTTTCAGTCCCTTGATCACTTTTTCCGTTTCGCCAGAGTTCTTAATAACTTGCACTTCATCGCGCAGCCATTGGATGACTGCTCCGCCGATAAAAACCGATCCTTCCAAAGCATAAACAGGATTTCCTTTGGCGTCGCACGCCAAGGTCGTAAGTAGACCTTTATGCGAAAGTACAAAACGCTTCGCGGTATTCAACACCAAAAAACATCCGGTCCCATACGTATTCTTACTCGTTCCGCTGGCATGACACCCTTGCCCGTAAAGTGCGGCCTGCTGATCGCCCATGACGCCGGCAATTGGAATATCGTATAAACCGGTTTCTTTATTGTTGGTCTTTCCAAAAACCGATCCGGATTTTTGTACTTTTGGTAAAATACCGACGGGAATATCAAAAATTTTTAGAAGTTCTTCGTCCCATTGTTTATTGCGGATATTAAAGATAAGCGTGCGCGAAGCATTGGTTAAATCGGTCACATGCGCTTGTCCGCCGGTTAACTTCCAAATGAGCCAACTGTCGATGGTCCCGAAACAGAGCTCACCGTTGTTCGCACGGCGACGAAGGCTTTTATCGTGATCGAGGATCCATTTGATTTTTGTTCCCGAAAAATACGCATCGAGCACCAAGCCGGTCTTCTTGCGAATCATGGAAATATGTTTCTTTAATTGCGGGCTTTCGCATAACGCAGCCGTGCGGCGGCACTGCCAAACAATAGCACGGCAGACAGGCTTGGATGTTTTGCGGTCCCAAATAATCGTTGTTTCACGTTGATTGGTGATCCCAATGGCGCTGATTTGCCGGGAAGAAATTTTGGCCTTACGGATCGCGCCGCGAATGACCTTGACACACGACTGCCAAATCTCGTCGGCATCATGTTCAACCCAACCGGGCTTGGGATAATACTGCTTAAATTCCCGATAAGCACTGGCCACGACCTTAGCTTTGCTATCAAAAATAAAAGCCCGTGATCCTGTCGTGCCCTGATCGATGGCTAAAATGAATTTACGCATAATTATTAACGCCCTTGCGCTTGCGACATCAGGCGCTGCTTGTTCTTTTCATAAAATTGCTGACCGAGGATTTTCTGTGCCAGTAAGTCCGGATTTTGGCCATTACCGAAATCATACTCCATCACTGCGACGACTTGCAAAACGCGTTCAAACGGCATGACCAGCATGTCCGGGCTACTAGACGCCATTTGGTCGATGACTTCAACATAATACGGCGCCGGTTTCATGATCGTGATTCCTTCGTCGGCGTATTGCTTGATAAATTGTTCAACAACGACGGCTTTATCGTCTTTATTAATGATCATGTCCCATGCTTCACTCGACGTCTGTAACGATGCGGTCAACTGATCAAGATCGACAATATCTTTCACCTCAACGGGTTCGGTCGGTTCCGACGGCGTATCTTCGATCCTCTTGACTCCTTCAGGGGTCATCACATATCCGGGCGGAAGCTGGGGCGGCGCAGGACGGCCTTTAGGCATTTTTGTTTTGGCAACAGCGGCGCCCGCGTGCGCGGACGTGGTCATCGTCAAAGAAAATATCATCAATAAAAGCAAGATCCTGCTCATTTTTTCTCCCTTATCGTTGTATAAAGCTTCATCAGTATAACAAAGCCGATACAGAGGACGCAAAAGATATCACCTAGATTATTGGGGACGTTTTTTCTGCTCCCGGCCGCGAATTCATATGAAAAGAATTTCTTTTCCGTCAGCGTCTTAAATGACTCATCCGATGTTGCGCCCCACTGATTGATCATGCCCGACCAACCGTGGTTGGACGAACGGATGACCGGGAAATGATTTTCGATAGCCCGCACAATGGAATGCTGGGCGTGCATGACAAAACCGGCTTTTTGCGTGAACCAACCATTATTTAGAAGGACGACCACAAATCGCGCCCCCTGCCGTCGGTATTCATAGAAAAGCCGATCGATATTATCTTCCGAACAAATCGCGACTCCGAAACGGACGGTCTCTTGATCGCGGAGAGTGATTTCCATTATGCCAGAAGCATCCCTCTGGCCTTCCACCAAATCCGGGGTTTTCACAGAGAAAATATTTGCAAATATTTTCCACGGCCAAACATCAGGAATAAATTCCGTCAAGGGAATCAAATGCCGCTTGTGATAAATATTTCTAACTTCTCCATGGCTATCCAGCAAAACCGCGCTGTTATGCTGGCCGTCGGCATCCTGGATCGCGGCGCCGATCAAAAGATTCGTTCCGATCTCTTGGGCTAAGCCGGTCATTTTTGCGTTTAGCGCCGGGTCTTGCAAAAAATCCGTCGGGATCGATGTTTCCGGCCAAACAATCAAGTCGGGCTTGGTCTGACTTACGGCAACCGCCTGGCGCGTCAAAATAATATTTTGCTCGACGATAGCATTGACCTGATCTTCCGGAAGATCGCCGTGATAATCGTGATCCGTTTGTAAAACGCAAACCTTAACCAGCGGCCCGTCAGGCAACGGGACACTTTGGGTCAACGTTATAAAACCGTAACTGTATGCACCGGCTACTAAAATAACAGCTGACAAGAGTCCATTTATTCTTTTTTGTTTCTCTTGGGATTTCTTGAGCGCGTTGTAAATCGCATAATTCATCCCGATCAACACAAAAGAAATCACGGAAGATCCGAGTATGTTAGCGATCTGCATGAATGCCACATCAAATGAACGACAATGCGCCAAATTCCAAGATTCGCCGAGCATGATCCATTTTCGCGCATATTCGGAAACAACCCAGAGCGCGGCGACATAGAAAACATTCAGGGATGTATATTTTCGCGAAGGCTGATACAGCGCAGCAAAGATGACCGCTTGTACGGATAGGGCCAAACTGAGCAAGACATATCCGGGAACACTGTAGGAAATCATCCAATTAACCGCGGCGAGATTGGAAAGCAGTCCGAAGAGAAAACCCGCTTTCAAACGGCCGGTGAAATTCTTTCCTTCGAGACAAAACAAAAACGGCACTGCAAAGAACCACGATAAAAAAGAAAAGCCTTGAAGAAAAAAAAGATTAGGAAATGCGAGGGTAAAGAGAACGGCGGAAGTGAGGATGAGCAGGATCATTGAGAGCAAAAAAGAATCCCCGCAAGTCTAGCGCTTGCGGGGAGTTTAGCTAAATATTACTTTTGTTCTACAGCCGGCGGTAAGCCCCCTGCACCTGCGGAGGGCAGGCCCCCTGAGGAGGGCAGGCCCTGCAATAGTGCGACGGACCGCTTAAAATTATTTTCGTCCTGATTCTTACGGAAAATCTCAGCACTTCTTTGCGCTTGCACGCGGGCCATTTGATAATTTCCGGCGAGACCGAAATTTGTGGCCAACAAATAATGCGCTTGGCCGTTATCGGGGGCGACCCGAGTCGCGACGGTCAACGTATCGATGGCACGATTATATTCTTTCATATACATATAGGTCTGTCCGAGAATCATATAACCTTCGACATTCTTCGGATTCTCGCGGATCGCTTCATCAAAACTTTTAATCGCTTGGCGAACATCACCCTGACGCAAAGAATCCATGCCGCTGGCTAGCATACTATTGGGAGAAGAGGTAGAACCGGCCATCGCCTGCATCACCATACCTTTATTTTTAGTCGGAACATTGACCTTAGTGGTCTCTGCTTTTTTTGCTTCCCCGCACCCGGCCAACATGACCATCATCGCTAAAACAATGTAAAGATTGCGCATAACATCCCCCTTATTATTTGTGCCCATCTAAATTTTTGCCAACGCCGATAAATACCGGTGCACACCTTCCGCGGCCGCACGGCCTTCATTGATCGCCCAGACGACCAGCGACTGTCCGCGGCGCATATCTCCGGCGGCAAAAACACCCGGAACATTCGTCATACGGTTGCCGTCCGTCTTCACATTGCCGCGTTCATCCAAAGCAACTCCTAACTCGTCGATCATTCCCCCTTTGACCGGCCCTAAAAATCCAAGAGCTAATAAAACCAAATCCGCTTCAATTTCAAATTCTGATCCTGGGACTTCTTGCATCGCACTGCGGCCCGTTGCGGAATCTTTCGGTCCGAATTGCACGCGTACGGCATGTAATTTTTTGACGACTCCGTTTTCACCGCTGAATTTCTTCGTCATAATTCCATAATCGCGTTCGACACCTTCTTCATGCGACGACGAGCTACGTTCGATAAAAGCCCAGTTCGGCCACGGATTGTCCCCGCTGCGTTCTTTCGGCGGCTTGGTCAACAATTCAAAATTACGGACGACCGCAGCTCCCTGACGGTTCGAGGTCCCGATACAATCCGATCCGGTATCGCCGCCTCCTAAGACCACGACTTTTTTATCTGTGGCTAAAATACGTTCGGCGTCAGAAATTTTTTGTCCCTGATTGATGCGGTTTTGCTGGGCGAGAAAATCCATCGCAAAATGCACACCTTTTAATTCACGGCCCGGAACGGGAATGTCCCGCGGCCATTCTGCACCGCCAGAAAGCACCACCGCATCGTACTGCGCTACAAGGTCTTTGGCGAAAATATCTTTTCCGACGTGAACTTTGGTCTTGATCTTAACGCCTTCGTCCTTCATGCGTTTAACACGACGTTCAATGACCCATTTTTCCAATTTAAAGTCTGGAATGCCGAGCGCTAAAAGTCCGCCCACCACTTCATTCTTTTCATAAAGCGTGACATGGTGACCGGCTTTATTGAGTTGATCTGCCGCAGCCAAACCGGCAGGACCGGCCCCAATGACCGCGACTTTTTGTCCGGAACGATGCGCCGGTGTTTGCGGCTTGAGCCAGTTTTCTTCGTAAGCTTTTTCAACAATAGAAACTTCGATATTTTTAATCGTGACGGCAGGCTTGTTAATGGCCAGAACGCAGGAATTTTCACATGGCGCTGGGCAAACGCGTCCGGTGAATTCCGGAAAATTATTCGTCTTCTGCAAACGTTCGCTCGCTTGTGCCCAACGATCTTGGTAAACCAGATCATTCCAATCCGGAATGATATTGTTGATGGGGCAGCCCGACTGGCAAAACGGTACGCCGCAATCCATACAACGGCCAGCCTGCTCGCGCAGTTTTTCTTCCGGCATATGAAGATGAAATTCTTTAAAATGCTGGACGCGGTCCGTCGGGGGTTCATTGCTGAAGTCCTCACGCGGGTATTTCATGAAACCTTTGATATCACCCATAAATTTGAACTTTCCTAGGTCGGGTCCTCACCCGACCACGACAACTGAATCTTTCGCTTTTGTGGCTTCTTCAACAATTTTACGATAATCCGTTGGATAAACTTTCACAAACTGCGGTAAAAAATTTTTCCAGTCACCGAGAATTTTCTTAGCCACGCCGCTGTTCGTGAATGCCGCATGCTTTTCAATCAACGTCTTTAATTCCTTCTCATCCGAGGCATCCGTGACAGAAAAAATCTCGACCATACCTAAATTGCAACGGGTTTTGAAATCGCCTTTCGGGTCCCAAACATAAGCCAATCCGCCGCTCATCCCGGCCGCAAAATTGCGACCCGTAGGTCCAAGCACAACCACGCGTCCGCCGGTCATATATTCACAGCCGTGATCGCCGACACCTTCGACGACGGTGTGCGCACCGCTGTTGCGAACGCAGAAACGTTCGCCGGCCATGCCGCGGAAAAAGGCTTCACCCATAATTGCGCCATAAAGCACGACGTTACCAACAATAATATTTTCTTCTGCGACAAACAGCGCTTTCTTAGACGGGAAAATAATGATACGTCCACCCGACAAGCCTTTACCAACATAATCGTTCGAATCACCTTCGAGTGTCAGCGTGACACCGTGTGCTAAAAAGGCGCCGAAGCTCTGGCCGGCAGTGCCTTCAAATTTTATTTGGATCGTATTGTCCGGCAATCCGGCCAAGCCGTAAGCCCGCGCAATCTCTGCGCTAAGCATCGTCCCGACGGTACGATTAATATTATGAATGACCGCTGTCAATTGCACCGGCTTCTTACTGGCGATCGCGTCTTGGCATTGTAAGATCAATTCATTATCCAAAGCTTTTTCTAAACCGTGGTCCTGGCGGGAAACGTGATGAATAGCGACCTCCGGCGGAACGTCCGGCTTGTGCAGAATATTAGTCAAATCGATGCCTTTGATTTTCCAATGATCAATCAATTCACGCGTCTCCAAACAGTCGACCCGGCCGATCAAATCGTCAAATTTGCTAAAGCCCAATTCCGCCATAATCTCGCGGATCTCTTCGGCGACAAACATAAAATAATTGATCACGTGTTCCGGTTGTCCAGGAAACAGCTTGCGCAATTCCGGATCCTGGGTCGCGATCCCGACGGAGCAGGTGTTCAAATGGCATTTACGCAGCATGATACAGCCCATCGAAACAAGCGCGATGGTGGAGAACCCGAATTCATCCGCTCCCAGCATCCCGGCGATGACAACATCACGTCCGGTTTTTAATTGTCCGTCGGTCTGCAAGCGAATACGGCCGCGCAAATCATTCATGACGAGGACCTGTTGTGCCTCGGCAATCCCGAGTTCCATCGGCAAGCCCGCGTGTTTAATCGACGTTTGCGGCGACGCACCGGTTCCTCCTTCGTAACCGCTGACAAGCAAATGGTCCGCTTTACCTTTAGAAACCCCGGCGGCAATGGTCCCGACGCCAATTTCTGAAACGAGTTTGACGGACACGTCCGCTTTATTGTTCGCGTTTTTCAAATCGTGGATCAACTGGGCCAAATCTTCAATGGAATAAATATCGTGATGCGGCGGGGGCGAAATCAACTGCACGCCCGGCGTCGTATAACGGGTCTTGGCAATGTCCTTGCTGACTTTATAACCCGGAAGCTGACCACCTTCGCCGGGTTTTGCACCCTGCGCCATTTTGATTTGCAATTGATCGGCGTTGACGAGATATTCGATGGTGACACCGAAACGTCCCTGCGCGACCTGCTTAATGCGGCTGCGTTTCAAATCGCCGTTGGGCATCGGTTTAAAGCGTTCGGGATCTTCCCCGCCTTCGCCAGTATTTGAAAACCCGCCCATGCGGTTCATCGCAATGGCGATGGTTTCGTGCGCTTCTTTGGAAATCGAGCCGTAGCTCATTGCGCCCGTCGCAAAACGTTTCACAATATTTTTTGCTGCTTCAACGTCGGCCAAAGGAATCGACGAACGCTTCTTAAATGTCATCAAACCGCGGATCGTCGCTAAATTACTCGCCTGATTATTGATCAATTCCGAAAACTTTTTAAAGATCTTGTAGTCGCCCGAACGGACCGAATGCTGAAGCAAAGCGATCGTCTGCGGATTAAACTGGTGATGTTCGCCATTGGCACGCCAGGCATAATCGCCGCCGACATCGAGCATATTGTCATAAACGTTGTCGTCGGGATAAGCATTCTTGTGACGGCGCAGACTTTCTTCCGCGACCGTGTCGATGCCGATCCCGCCGATACGCGACGGTGTGGCGGTAAAATATTTTTCAATAAACACTTCGCCGAGCCCGATGGCTTCAAAAATTTGCGCGCCGCAATACGATTGGATAGTAGAAATCCCCATCTTCGAAATGACTTTGAACAGCCCCTTACGACTGGCTTTAATATAATTCTTCTGCGCGTCTTTAAAGGTCAACGTCGACGGATAGTGGCCAATTTTCATTTGCGCCTGAATCGTTTCGAAAACCAAATACGGATTGATACAGTTCGCGCCATAGCCGATAAGCGTCGCAAAATGATGCATTTCACGGGCTTCGCCGGTTTCTAAAACCAAACTCACTTTAGTGCGCGTCCCCTGACGGATCAAATGTTGATGCAAACCCGAGCAGGCCAACAGCGTCGGCATCGGCACATGATCTTTTCCAAGATCGCGATCGGACAAAACCAAAATCGAAAATCCTTTTTCAATCGCGGCATCGGCGGCTTGAAACACGCCCTCTAGGGCCACTTCCAATCCTTGCGGACCGTCTTCTTTGTTGAAAATGACCGGTAGGGTCGTCGCACGCAAATTCCCCTGATTGACTTCGCGGATCTTTTCTAATTCTTCATTGGTAATGATCGGCCGAGAGACACGCAAACGATGGCAATGTTCCGGCGTCTCGTCGAGCAAATTGCCTTCCGCGCCCAGCATCACATTTTCCGCCATGACGATTTCTTCGCGGATCGCGTCAACCGGCGGATTGGTGACTTGCGCAAAAAGTTGTTTGAAATAATTATAAAGCGGCTGCGGACGTTGACTCAAGACCGCCAGCGGCGTATCCGCGCCCATCGAACCGGTGGCTTCTTCGCCGTTAACAGCCATCGGGTCGAGGATAATATTTAAATCTTCAATGGTGTAACCAAAAGCGCGTTGGCGTTCAAGCAAAGTTTTTTCTTCGAGTTCATGCACATGCCGCGGCTTAGGAAGATCGGCCAAGTCAACGACATTGTCCTTGAGCCATTCGCCATACGGATTACGGGTCGCGTACTTATGTTTAATTTCCGCGTCGTCGATGATGCGTCCTTCGACGGTATCGATCAAAAACATTTTACCCGGTTCCAGACGGCCTTTTTTAACCACGTTTTCCTGCGCGACCGGAAGAACGCCGGTTTCTGACGCCATAATGATCGTGTCATCATTGGTAAGCCAATACCGCGACGGACGCAGACCGTTACGATCCAACAAGGCGCCGATATAACGGCCATCGCTAAAAGCGATCGAAGCGGGTCCGTCCCACGGTTCCATCAAGCAGGAATGATATTCGTAAAAAGCTTTTTTCTCTGCTGACATGGTTTCGTGCGCGCTCCAGGCTTCCGGCACCATCATCATCATGGCGTGCGGCAACGAACGTCCGCTCAACACAAGCATTTCTAGAACGTTATCGAAGGTCGCCGAATCGCTGCCGTGCGGGACCACGATGGACAAAACTTTTTCCAGATCTTTTCCGAAGGCTTTCGAAATAAATTGCATTTCGCGGGCATGCATGTAATTGATGTTACCGCGCAAAGTATTGATTTCGCCGTTGTGCGCGATCATACGATACGGATGCGCCAAAGCCCACGTCGGGAAAGTATTGGTGCTGTAGCGGGAATGGATCATCGCCAAAGCCGAGATCATCAGTGGATTAGCAAGGTCGGGAAAGAAAAGATCGACCTGCTCCGCCATCAACTGACCTTTGTAAACCATGGTCTGCGAAGCCAGGCTGCAAAAATAATAATAATTGCGCTGCGAAAGTGTCGACTCTTGGACTTTATTGTAAAGCCGTTTACGAATCACATAAAGCTTGCGGTCAAATTCTTCGGGTTTGGTATTTTTACCGCGGCCGATAAAAAGCTGTTTAAATGCCGGCATGACGGACCGCGCGACATGGCCGACTTTCATCGGTTCATGCGGAACTTGCCGCCAACCTAAAAATTTCTGTCCTTCTTCATGAATGATATGCTCGGTCCACTGCTCGATGATGTTGCGGTCCGCTAAACTCGGCGGTAAAAACACGAGTCCCGCGCCATAATCGCCTAAAGCAGGCAACGTGATCCCGGCTTTTGTGCTTTCTTTGCGGAAAAATTCATCCGGCATTTGGATCAGGATCCCCGCACCGTCGCCGGTTTCCGGATCACAGCCGCAGGCTCCGCGATGAGTTAAATTTTCGAGGATTTTGACACCATCACGAACAATACTGTGGGTCTTCTTGCCTTTGATATTGACAATAAAACCGACGCCGCAGCTGTCTTTTTCGAAAGCCGGGTCGTAAAGTCCTTGTTTGAGTGGGTAAAACGGGTTGCTCACTGGGGATAAATCTCCTAAATGTGCTGATGTCTAATGCTTTCGATCTTATTGAAACTTGCGTATTTTAATCGTTTTTATCTTAACTTGCAATGAATTATTTATGATTTCTGTCCGTCGGTGCGAGGGTCAGATTTCACGGTATTTATTGGTCATCGGCAGGCGCCAATCTTTGCCAAAAGCGCGGGGCGTGATCTTGATTCCGGGCGGGGCCTGACGGCGCTTGTATTCGCTGCCATCGACCATGCGGATCACGTCTTTTACGATCCGCGGATTACCAAACTTCTTGGTGATTGCGGCCAAAGAGCGGTGGTCTTCAACGTATTCTTGCAGAATTTTGTCTAAAAGGTCATATGGCGGTAACGTGTCCTGGTCTTTTTGATTCGGCCGCAATTCCGCGGTCGGCGGACGGACGAAAACGCTCTCGGGAATGACCGGACCGAGGATATCATTGGCTAAACGGCTGATTTCGTAGACTTTCCCTTTGGGAAGATCTTTAATGACCGCAAATCCGCCGGACATGTCGCCGTAAAGCGTACAATATCCAACCGAGAGCTCACTTTTATTCCCAGTCGTCAAAACCAACCAGCCGAATTTATTGGAATAGGCCATCAAAATATTGCCGCGCACGCGGGCCTGCAAATTTTCCTCAGCAACACTCGCAGGTAAACCCGCAAAGCCGGTGGCGAGCGCTTTCAAATACACATCATAAATATCTTTGATGGGGATTTCTTTAAATTCAATGCCCAAATTTTCCGCCAATGTCTGCGCGTCGGATCGGGTCTCAGGAGAAGAAAATTGCGACGGCATCGTGATGCCGATCACATTTTCACAACCGACCGCTTCACGGGCGATGACCGCAACCAACGAAGAATCAATCCCGCCACTTAACCCGATTAGAACTTTTTTAAAACCGTTCTTTACAACATAATCGCGTGTACCGAGGACTAGGGCGCGAAAAATGCGTTCATCCTGCTGCATACGCGGCATAATATTTTTGTGCGCGTCAATGCGGATGCGGCCGATCAATTCGCCGTCCGTCGGAAGATCGATCATTTTGACTGGTGCGCGGCGCTTCTTTCGTTCATCATCCAACGGAAGATCGACGACTAAGAGATCTTCGGTAAATTGTTCGGCCCGCGCCAGAATTTTTCCGCTGGGACTAACCACAAAACTACCTCCGTCAAAAACCAACTCATCCTGTCCGCCGACTAAATTCGCATAACAGATGTAAGCTTTGCATTCCTTAGCGCGCTTGATTAAAAGTTTTTCGCGGCGTTCCAATTTTTCATAATCGTACGGCGACGATGACAAATTCAAAATCAACATTGCGCCATTTTGCGCCTGACTTAAATAAATTCCTTCGTCCTGCCAAATGTCCTCGCAAATATTGACGCCGAAACACATGTCGTTAAACAAAAATAAAGGATGCTGGAGGCCTTCGGCGAAATAACGTTTCTCGTCGAAGACGCCGTAATTGGGAAGGTCGTGCTTGTGATAAACGCCCCGGACTTTACCTTTGGCGATGACGGCAGCGGCGTTGTATAAATTTTTATATTTATCGATGTCGACAAAACCGACCACGACCACAATATCCTTTACGGTTTCGGCAATGCCTTTGAGGCTTTTGAGATTGTCGCGGACGAAATGTTCTTTATACAAAAGGTCTTCCGGCGGATAACCGGTCAAGGCGAGCTCCGGGAAGACAACGATGTCCGACTTAAGATTCCTGGCTTTTTGCAAATACTCCAGGATCTTGTTTTGATTACCGGGAAGATCACCGACGGTGACATTGATTTGAGCTAACGTGACACGCAGCATAATTTAATCAGTGACGGGTCCTGCCCCTACGGCACCCTGCCGGCATCACTTCGTTGCTGGCGGCAGGGAACCCCCCTGCGGGTCACCCGTTCTAGAAAGGTTTATAATATTTAGAAAGTTATTATAAATGATTTCGGCTTCGTTTTCGAAAAGCTTTCGATTTATTTTGTAGGCCTGGAGCATTTCCCCTTTGCGGGTCGAAAGGAGCTCCGGATTACTGGCGAAGTATTCATCCGACCATTCCACGATGCTTTTATCGGTGATCTCGATATGAAACTGTATACCGTAGGCGTTCTTTCCAACCCGCAAAGCTTGATGCGGACAATCGGAACCGGTCGCCAGTAACGCTCCGTTAGAAGGAACGCTAAACATATCGCCGTGCCATTGGTAAACCAAAAAATCTCTGCTCAAATTCTTAAAGAGCGGATCTTTTTGTCCGTCAGGCGTCAAACCAACCGTAGCCCAGCCGATTTCTTCCTTGGGGGACCGGGCGACTTTCCCGCCGGCGGCTTTGGACAGCAATTGTGAGCCTAAACACACACCCAAATACGGGATCTCTTTTTTTAATACGTTCTGAATAAAAATATTTTCATCTTTGAGATACGGATACTTGTCTTCTTCATAAACATTCATCGGGCCGCCTAGGCAGACCACCGCGTCGATCCCGCTGAGCGATTGCGGCAATGTTTCTCCGTCATACAATTTAATGGTCTTGCTTTTAAATCCATGCTTCTCAAAAAACGGCGCGATCGTTTCCGGCCCTTCAATGTCGACGTGCATGATATAAAGAATCATATTCTTTCCCTAAAAAAACACAGGGGCACAAAAATTCGTGCCCCCGCATAATGCTTTGAGATAAATCGAAAATTATGCGTTCATCAACAACATCTTGGCATAGCTCGGTAACGGCCACATCTTCGCCGGAACGACACCTTCTAATTCGTCAATGATTTGACGCAACTTGAGCATGCCGGCCAAAGTTTTGGCAGCGTCATGTTTGAGAAGAGCAGCATCTAAGGCATCCGCGGCTTTCAAAGCGCCGTCGATCAAACCAGAAACCTGCTTTAACAATTTCTTCTGGGTGACTGATTTTGCGATGGTGGATAATTGGGCCTGAAATTCGAACCCAGCCGGGATCAACTGCGTGCGGGCCATCGTCGAGGCGCATTCACCTTCCAGCGCAACAACCGTGCCGTAAGCATGTTTATTAATCTCATAGCGGGAAGAAAGCTCGACAGTGGATAAAACGCCGTGCTTAGATAACACGTCGACGTTCTTCTTAAGCTTTAATGTTTCTAAAGCTTCCGGTGTCGTCTTCAGGTTGGGTAAGCCGCGTTTCTTGGCTTCGGCGTGCCAGGCAGCACTGTAACCGTCACCATTAAAAAGGACGCGCTTGTGCTTTTTGATAATCGCCTGCAAGACCGCTTGCAAAGATTTGTTGAAATCTTTACCGGCTTTCTTTTCCGCTTCCAATTGATCGCAGATTTCGCTTATCGCTTCCGCAACAATGGTGTTTAAGATCATGTTCGCGGCCGACGGGTTCTGATTCGAACCCAGAGCGCGAAACTCGAACTTAGCACCAGTGAATGCGAACGGCGAGGTACGATTACGGTCGGTGGTGTCACGGGCCAACTTCGGCAAAGCATCGACGCCGACGTTGATTTGTCCGCCTTCCTTGGAAGACTTAGCGCCACCTTTTTCAATCTGTTCAATGATGTCATAAAGCTGTTCACCCAAGAAGATTGAAACGATCGCGGGCGGAGCTTCGTTAGCGCCTAAACGGTGATCGTTACCAGCCGTCGCGACCGTGACACGAAGAAGATCAGCGTACGTATCGACCGCTTTGATAATCGCGCAAAGGGTGGTCAAGAACTTCGCATTTTCATGCGGGGTCTTTCCTGGATACAACCAATTTTTACCATCCGGTCCAACGACCGACCAGTTGTTGTGTTTACCGGAACCGTTGATACCGGCGAAGGGTTTTTCGTGAAGAAGACAAACCAAACCTTGCTTGTCGGCCAACTGGCGCATAATTTCCATGCACATCATGTTGTGATCGACGGCAGTGTTAAGGTCTTCGTAGATCGGAGCAATTTCGTATTGTGCCGGAGCAACTTCATTGTGACGGGTTTTGGAAGGCATACCTAAACCCCACAATGCGCTGTCTAAATCTTCCATGAAAGCCATGACCCGCGGCTTGATCGCGCCGAAGTAATGGTCTTCTTGCTGTTGATGTTTAGCCGGCGTGCGACCGAACAACGTGCGGCCCGTCTGGATTAAATCCGGACGTTGCGCATAATCAGCTTTGTCGATCAGGAAGTATTCTTGTTCCGGCCCTAATGTGCAATAGGCGCGCTTGCCTTTGGTGTCGATACCGAACACATTGGCTAGACGGATAATTTGTTTTGATAAAGCGTTCATCGAACGAAGAAGCGGGGTCTTTTTGTCCAACGCTTCGCCGTGATAACCGATGTAGAACGTCGGGATGCAAAGAGTAGAACCCTCCGGGCCTTCTTTAATGAATGCCGGAGAAGTCGGATCCCAGCCGGTGTAACCGCGAGCTTCGAAGGTCGCGCGTAAACCGCCCGACGGGAACGACGAAGCATCCGGTTCACCTTGAATCAATTCTTTACCGGCAAAACTTAAAATGATTCCACCCTCACCATCCCAGGTGATGAAAGAATCATGCTTTTCAGCAGTGGTTCCGGTCAACGGTTGAAACCAATGTGTAAAGTGAGAAGCGCCTTTTGCAACGGCCCAATTCTTCATGCCTTCGGCAACTTCGTCGGCGATTTCCGGGTCAAGACGTCCACCTTCTTTAATGGTGCTGCTTAAACTCTTGAAAGCTTTTTCCGAAAGATACTGACGCATCGCCTTGAGGCCAAAAACATTACTACCAAAATGATCGGGAATCGAGGCGGTCTTATTCTTTTCAGCCGTTTCACTCATCGCTGTTTCTCCTATAAAATTGCTGATCTTGGTTTGGGTTTCTTTAATTCTGTTTGTTTCGCTCATGTCCATTTCTCCTTATCAAGCGTAGTTCATTATCGATCAACGACTTAAAGCTCTCTAAAAATGATGAAGTAATGAGCTCTAATTGTAACAACCCTTTAAAATACTGTCAATCAAACCTACGGTGAGAACGATGCGGTAAAATGGCTAACTCCTGGCAAGCGCAATGGCCTGCCAGGAGTCAACCGTGATTTTGCTGCCAGGAACCAGTTTAGCCGATAGCTTCTGGACCTTCGTCGCCGGTGCGGATACGAATGCAGCGCGGTAAATCTGTGACGAAGATTTTTCCGTCACCGATTTTGCCCGTGCGGGCGCCGCGAATGATGGCCTTGACAGTCTTGTCAACGAAGTTATCGTTGACCGCGATGTCGATTCTTAGCTTGCGCAGAAGATTACCGGTTTCTTTGATGCCGCGGTAAAATTCATCGACACCTTTTTGACGACCGTGACCAAGAACTTCACTGACCGTGATCAAGTTGACTTCTTCTTTGTATAATTCTTTTTTAACTTCCTCCAACCGATGCGGTTGAATTATAGCGGTGATCAATTTCATATAAAATATCCTCCAATCAGGATGGCAAATTTACGGTTTATTCAAAGATTGTATAAGCTCTTTCGTGGTGTTGGCTCAAGTCAAGACCGATAACTTCATCTTCTTGGTTGACTCTCATACCGACGATCACGTCAACGATCTTATAAAGAATAGCCGTAACAACCGCGGTGTAAACAACCGTGACGAGAACGGCGACAAACTGAATCCAGAGTTGCTTGGCATTGCCGTGCAATAAGCCGGTCCCGAGGGAATTGACCGTGGGATTCGCGAAAATACCGGTCGCTAAAGCACCCCAGATCCCGCCGATAGCATGCACACCGAAAGCATCCAAGGAATCGTCATAACCCAATTTCGGTTTCAAGAAACTGACCGCAAAGAAGCAGATTGGGCTGACGGCCAAACCAATGATCAAAGCACCCATGGGATCTACGAAGCCTGCCGCCGGAGTAATGGCGACGAGACCAGCAACAACACCGGTCGCAACCCCGAACATGGTCGGTTTTCCGCTTGTTTTCCATTCAATTAAAGCCCAACTCAACGCGCCAGCAGCAGCAGCGAGGTTAGTCGTCATGAAAGCATGGGCAGCTAAACCGTTAGCGGCTAAAGCGCTTCCCGCGTTAAAACCAAACCATCCGAACCAGAGCAAACCGGCGCCTAAAACGACGAACGGCATATTATGGATGGCCATTGGCTTATTTTCATACCCGAGACGCTTTCCTAATAATAAAGCAAGAACTAAACCAGCGACACCGGCGTTGATGTGAACGACCGTACCGCCAGCGAAGTCTAAAGCACCCATCGCGGCCAAATAACCGCCGATGGCCCAGACCATGTGGCAGATCGGGTCATAAACCAATGTTGACCACAGAAGGATAAAAATAACAAATCCCGCAAACTTCATACGTTCAGCAATGGAACCGATGATAAGGGCCGGAGTAATAACGGCAAAGGTTCCTTGAAACGCCATAAAGAGTAAATGCGGAATGGTGGTTCCGTAACTGGTGCTGGGGGTTTGGCCTACTCCATTTAAACCCGCCCAACCTAAACCACCAATAAAGGCGTTTAATCCGCCGCCGTCGCCAAAGGCCAAGCTATAGCCGAATAATACCCATTGAACCGAGATGACAGCCATGATTATAAAACATTGCATTAAAATCCCTAATACGTTCTTCCGACGGACCATCCCGCCATAGAAGAATGCCAGAGCAGGGGTCATTAAGAACACGAGCGCGGTGCTCGCCAAGACCCAAGCCGTATCGCCTGCATTAATTGGGTTTGCTGTTACGTCCATTTTGCGTCTCCCTTCGCTTTATTACTTTTCGTTTCTTGTTGTTTCAGTCTAAGTGCCTTAACCGTTTAGCAGGTCTTTATTTTCTGAACATCCTCGCCCGAAAATAATCCCTCGCCAGGGCCATGCCTCCGCGAGATTATTGACGTCCTCCTCTAAGGACGTCAATAAAAAATCCCCAAGCCATCATCCCGCCTTCGATGATTTCCTGAGGACATCTTTGCCCTGCTATTATTTTATAAATCCTAAAGACTCCGGCGCCTTTAGACATTTGGCAAGTATAGTGATCTTGTTTTTTAAAGTCAAGAATTTTTTTAACAGAAAAACTATTTGTTCATTTAGTTCCCGTATGACCGAGATTACCTAATCGTCCTGCCAAGACGCGATATCACTTTCGGATAAACTTCTTTACGGTGGCCAATCTTCAAAATGGTAATTTGTTGACCATCAATGCGATAAATAATTCGATAATCCCCCACCCGTAATTTGCGATGACCCTGCAAACTTTTACGTAATGGCAATCCATAATTGATCGGGTCTACCACGAGGCGGGTTTCAATGGCTTTTCGGATACGTTCTCGGATATTTTTAAGAATATTCGCAAGATCTTCCGGAATTTCATGATGATAAATTAAATGATAATCCACACCTACGCCTCCCTACGGGAGCCTATCGACCAGACGTCTTTATGAGAAAGGGTCTTTTTGTTATTCAATGTATTCTCGCGCTTTTGCACAATCTTGTGCCATTGACCGTCCTCATAAGTTTCCAGAGCTTCTTTAATCAAATCGCGTGCGGCGGTAGATAAAGACACTCCCTGGGCTTTAGCCAAATGACCGACGCCTTTCATTAACACCGGGTCTAAAACAACATTCAACCTTGGGTTCCTGGTAACCATGTTCTTGCCCTCCTTTAACGAAAGTGTACCACAAGTGATGAACCATGGCAAACCAATTAACTAAATGCGGTGGATGAGGTGAATTGTAACTCATAGTTCCCGCAACTATTTGTTTAAATGACTGTGCTACCGGCTGTATGTAAAATAAATCACCATACCGATCGCCAGCCAAATAACTAGCCGCATCCACGTTTCAGTATCGAGCGACGTCATCATTCCCAACGTCCTGCTTCTTTTCTTGCAGAAATAAAAACTCGCTAAATTATTTTGACAAGCATGAGAGTTTTAAGCTAAAAATCTCTCTAAAGCCTTCTTCCACGGCAGCACAACCACACCATTGTTAAGTGTGCGCAAATGAATATCTTTTGCCGAAGCAATATATAAAGGCAATTTGGGAAATTTTTTACGAAAAGCGGTCAGGGTTGTGCCCGAAATCGTTTCGGAAGATGTTCTACATTCAATAGCCATCACCGGCCCACGTGGCCCTTTGACAAAAATATCGATCTCATGTGGACCTTCCCGCCAAAAGCATAGTTCATACAGTTTTTCATAATAATCGCGCAAGCGCTTGAGTTCATTATAAAAAAACGTTTCAAACAAAAACCCCTTCTCCTGCGGGGTCGGGGGATCGGTCAAACGATTTTGCAAAGCTCGCACGACACCGCAGTCAAAAAAGTAAAACTTGGGCCGCGCTTTTTTTCGCTCACCGCGGTCCCATGGCCACAAAAAATTACCTAATAGGGTGTCCTCGAGAATCGAGAAATATTCTTTGACCGTGCTCATCGGCGCGGAGGAATCCCGCGCAATCGAAGCAAACTCAATGGTCTGGGCGTTCATTTGCGCGGCGACACTTAAAAATCTTTGGAAGGCACTGATATTACGGGTCAGGGCTTCGGCCTGGACTTCTTCCTTGATATAAATTGTGCTGTAGGCTCCTAATTGCCGACGGACATCGTCGATCTTCCCTTCTTGAAAGGTCGTGACGATCCGCGGCAAAGTGCCGAAACCAAGCGCCATCTCCAAATTAAAATTTTTCCGATTTCGATATGGGTCAAAGGATAAAGACGAAGGTCAAGCGCCCGACCGCCCAAAAGATTAGCCCTGCCCCGGCGCAATTTACGCGCGCTCGATCCCGAAAGAATAAAGCGCAACCCAAGTTCCTCAATCCCTTTTTGCACGTAATCAAGAAGAGTGGGAACCCGCTGGACTTCGTCAACAATCACCAAATCTTTTTGATGTAACGATTGGAGAGCCTGCCAAAAAAGGCCCGGGGCCCGGGGCCCGCGAAAATTGCAGTTCTCACTCAGGGTCTAAGAGGTCAATGAGTAAGGCGGGTTTGAGTTGGCGCAACAAAAACGTCTTGCCGGTCATGCGGGGGCCAAATAAAAAGAAAGACCCAGAGAATTTTTGTAAGTCTACTGATCTTTGGAAATCCATAATTAGAGAATAACATATTAATGTTATTTACTCATACCGTTGCCGAGGCTTTAAATTCCGCCACCAGGCCTTGCAAAGTCTGCTTCGCGTCGCCGAACACCATGCAAGTGTTCTCATTATAAAATAGTTCGTTTTCAACCCCGGCAAAACCGGTCGCCATAGAACGCTTGAGGACGAAAACGGTTTTGGCACGATCGACGTCAATGATCGGCATCCCGTAAATCGGACTGCTTTTATCGCTACGCGCCGCCGGATTCACAACGTCGTTGGCTCCGATAACAATCGCCACGTCTACCGTTTCCATCGTCGGATTAATCACTTCCATTTCATATAATTGATCGTAAGAAATACTCGCTTCGGCCAAAAGAACATTCATGTGTCCCGGCATACGGCCGGCAACAGGATGGATCGCAAAACGCACTTCCGCGCCGTTCTTCTCTAACAATTCGCTCAATTCGCGGACCGCGTGCTGAGCTTGCGCAACCGCCAAACCGTAACCCGGAACAATCACCACCGACTTTGCGGCTTCCAAAACCAAATACGCATCTTCAACCGACATAGATTTGGCTTCCTTCTTCTCACCCGCCGCCTTGGCTTTGACCGCCGGAGCAAATCCACCAAAAAGAACATTAATCAAAGAACGATTCATAGCCTTGCACATGATAATACTTAAAATAATCCCATTGGCACCGACCAGTGCACCGACGACAATGAGGACCGTGTTATTAATAACGAACCCGGTCGTACACGCAACCAACCCGGCATAGCTATTCAAAACTGAAATGACCACCGGCATATCCGCGCCGCCGATCGGGATGACCAACAAAACGCCCATGACCAAAGACAAAACCACGATGGCCAGAAAAACCGGATAATTATTGATCGGATCGGAAAGAAAGATAAAGCCGAGGACCAAAAGGGTGCCTAGAACCGCGATATTGAAAAATTGCATGCCCGGGAACTTGATCGCTTTGCCGGGAAGACGTTCACTCAATTTCCCCCAAGCAACGCAGCTTCCGGTAAAAGTGATCCCGCCGATAAAGATCGATAAATAGATCGGGATCGTAATGAGCAGATTACTAGTCGGATGAACGTGGTAGGCATGCCAGTCGACTAACATACTTCCTAAACCGCCAAATCCGTGCAAAAGGGCAATGGTTTCAGGCATTTGCGTCATTTTGGCCCGCGTTGCGGTAAACAAACCGGCCGCACAACCAATGACAACCCCGAGTACGACCCATTGAAAAGAAATGATTTCTTTGCTTAACAACGTTACTACGACCGCCAAAAGCATCCCCACCATGGACAAAATGTTCCCTTTTCGTGCAGTGACCGGGGAACCAAGCATCTTTAAACCGAAGGCAAACAAAATACAGCTGATAATATAAGTGAAATTGATAAAGATTTCGATATCCATCGCTTACTGCCCCTTCTTCTTAAACATTTTTAACATTTTTTCGGTAATAAAATACCCACCAACGACGTTATAGGTCGTAAAAGCGACCGCAGTGGTAGCTAAAATAATCGTAAAGGTGTTGTTGACTTCAGAACCGGCGGCAATCAAAGCACCGATGAGCGTGATACCAGAAATGGCATTGGCTTCCGACATAAGCGGAGTGTGCAAAAGCGGGGGAACGCGAGAAATAATGACAAAACCCAAAAAAACGGAGAGAGCGAGAATAAAGAGAAGATAAATAAATTCCATGTGTATCCTTTCTTAAATGTGTCCGAAACAAACATCACCAGTGTAGCGATAAAAATAACTAAATCAAGATTTCATCTTGCGATTTATTCAAATTGACACGTCCTCGTCTTATCCGTATACTAATCCCTTCAAATATATTTTTTATTATAATTAAAAATTAATTTTAGTGTATGCCTTCTTTATTTTTCTATTTCTTCGCGGTGACTATGGTTCTGGCGGCTTTGGCCGTCGTCCTGGCCCGCAATCCCCTTTATAATGTTTTGGGGCTGGTCGTAGTTATTTTCTCGTTGTCTTCTCTATTTATACTTCTGGAGGCTTTCTTCGTCGGCATTATCTTGCTCTTAGTCTACGCCGGCGCGGTCCTTATTTTCTTTCTCTTCGTCGTTATGTGTTTAAATCTTAACGCCGAAAGCTTTACGACCTTAAAACAAACTCGTTTTCGCCTGCTCGGCATTGTGGCCGGGCTGTTGTTCTTCATTGAATTATTTATCGCTACAAAGATTTTTATCGCCGCACAAAGCATGGAACCCTCGACGATACGCGGCACCATTGAAGCCATCGGCCGCCTCCTCTTCACAGAATATTTATTGCCCTTCGAATTGACCTCGATCTTGTTATTAATCGCGCTCTTCGGGATCGTTTCATTGGCGCAAGGCGCATTCAACACCGGAAAAGAAGAAGACAAAACGTGATCGGACTCGGACATTATCTGATTTTAAGCGGGATCATTTTCTCGATTGGTATCGTCGGAGTTGTAACCAGCCGCAATGTTTTAAAAGTCCTGCTTTCACTGGAACTTTTATTGGCCGCATCCAATTTATGCTTCGTGGCCTTTTCCCGCTTTAACGGTGATTACGCCGGGCAATTAATCGTCTTTTTTGTTATTCTCGTCGCCGCGGCCGAAGTCGCCGTCGGTCTGGCTATTATCGTTTTGATGTACCGCCGTTTGAACACAATTCAGGCGGACGAAGTAAAGGAAATGAAATGGTAAACCCAGCTTTGGTATGGACCGCTTATTTCGCCCCACTCATCGCCTGCGTGCTAATTACGCTGTTCTTTTTACGCTCAAAAAACTTGAGCTCATTAACCGCCATCGCCGGAATCCTCACGTCGTTTGTTTGTACCCTTTTAATCGCTAAAGAAATTTTTGCCGCTACCCCGGCCTTGGAAGTGCAACAATCTCTTCCGTGGATCAACTTCGATCCGCTCGTCATCAACTTCGGCTACCTCGTCAACCCCCTCGCGATCATGATGCTGCTCGTCGTAACCGGGGTGGGAAGTGCGATCTTTATTTATTCGCGCGGTTACATGGCTGACGATCCGAGCATGCCGCGCTTTTTCGCTTTTTTAAGTTTGTTCGCTTTCTCCATGATCGGAATTGTCCTCGCCAACAATCTCATCCAGCTTTTTATTTTCTGGGAACTCGTCGGATTAAGTTCGTATTTACTCATCGGCTTCTGGTATCAAAAACCATCGGCCGCCGACGCCGGCGTTAAAGCATTTTTGGTCAACCGCTTTGCGGATTTCGGATTTTTGTGCGGAATCATGATGTTGTGGAGCCTTTCTAACACCGGACTTGGCCGCACCTTTCAGTTGACCGATTTGGCCGGAATCGTGTCCATCACCGATCCGCATTTGTTAACGATTGCCGCGTTGTTATTGTTCTGCGGGGTCCTCGGTAAATCGGCACAAGTCCCGTTGCACGTTTGGCTGGCCGACGCAATGGAAGGTCCGACACCGGTCAGCGCACTTATCCACGCGGCCACGATGGTCGCCGCCGGGGTTTATCTTTTGGCCCGTACCTTTTTCCTCTTCGAACCGTTAACAACCGCGCTCACTGTCATCGCGTATGTCGGCGGAATCACCGCATTCATGGCGGCCACACTCGCGATTGTCGAAAACGATATCAAACGCATTTTGGCTTACTCGACATTAAGCCAACTTGGATTGATGGTCATGGCACTCGGCTTGGCCGGTCCAATGGAAGGCATGTATCACCTCACAACACACGCCTTTTTTAAGGCCCTGCTCTTTTTGGGCGCCGGCAGCGTTATTTATGCCTTGCATCACGAACAAAATATCTGGAAAATGCGCGGACTTTTGAAAACCATGCCGGTCACCGGCTGGACGTTCTTGATCGGGACACTGGCGCTCTGCGGAATCCCGCCGTTAAGCGGATTCTGGAGCAAAGACGAAATCCTCGCGTTAGCGTCGAAGCATGATGTTTTGTTATACGTCATGGCGTCCTTCACGTCGGCGTTGACCGCTTTCTACATGGGCCGTTTATTCTTTGTCGCCTTCTGGGGCCAACCTTCAAAGCACGATCACGCCCAAGAATCTCCGGCGATCATGACATTACCGCTCGTCTTTTTGGCGACCTTGGCCGTCATCGGCGGGTTCATCGGCATTCCGCATTTCTTGTATCCCAACGCTGAACATCCGCACCTAAATATGCGCGTCGCGGTGATTTCTTCGTTGGTGGCCTTCTTGGGTCTGACCATTGCTTTTCTCATGTACAACAAAAAGCCGAACGTCGATCCGTTAGAAAAAGCCCTCGGGCCGCTCTATCCAGTTTTGAAAAGTAAATATTATTTCGATGATGTTTATGGCTGGTATGTCAACACATTGCAACAAGGCGTTGCGATCACTGCCGCATGGTTCGAAGCGTTGTTCATCATCCGCTTGGGCGTGCACAGCCTCACCGGAGCGGCGCAAGCGGCGGGGCGGGCCTTCCGGCTTTTACAAACCGGCTTGGTGGAATTTTACGCTTTGATTTTTGTGCTCGGTACCATTTTACTCTATTTATTATTGGTTAAATGATTATGCTAAATCTGTCTTTATTTTTATTATTACCGGCCCTAGGCATCCTCACACTGTTCTTGACTCCCGCGGACAAAACCGCATTGATCCGCAAAATCGCGTGCGTCACCGTCTTTTTAACAACGGCCCTGTCGGTATTCTTTTTCTTTATTTACGATCTAACCGCTGGCGGTTATCAATATCAGCAAAAAATCACCTGGGTCGAAACGTTCGGGATTTCTTATCACCTGGGCATAGACGGGATCAACTCTTTGCTCGTGCTGCTTTTAGGGATCGCGTCTTTTGCTGCTGTTTTGATCAGCCGCAATATCCAGGAGCGGGTCAAAGAATATTACATCCTGCTGTTGATCGTCATCACGGGGACCTACGGCGCGTATCTTTCGCTCGACATTTTCTTTTTCTATTTCTTCCATGAAATCGCCACAATCCCGATCTTTTTGATGATGGGAATCTGGGGATCGAAGAAAAAAGATTACGCCGCGATGAAATTGACGCTTTACTTGGTTGGCGGCGCTGGGATCGCATTGGTCGGATTAATCGCATTGTATTTTGCGACCGGTATCCAAACATTTAATCTCTTACTCATCCAAGAACATTTAGTCAATAATCCTATTCCCGTCGAAGTACAGAACTGGATTTTCCCGCTCATTGTCTTAGGATTCGGCGTGACATTGACAATGTGGCCGTTCCACACCTGGGCCCCGGCCGGTTACGCAGAAGCGCCGACCGCCATTAGTATGTTGCACTCCGGCGTTCTAAAAAAAATGGGGGCGATTGCCATTATCCGTTTTGGGATCCAATTGATGCCGGAAGCCGCACACACCTGGATGCCGATCATCGCAACGCTAGCAGTTGTGAATATTATTTTCTGTGGACTCGTGGCGATGACCCAGCGCGATCTTAAATATATTTTAGGTTATTCCAGCTGCAGCCACATGGGATACATTTTGCTTGGGCTCGCCTGTTTTAACGCCATCGGTTTTAACGGGGTCGTGTTCCTTATGTTCGCGCACGGGATCATGTCGACACTCGCTTTTGCTTTGACCGGATATGTCACGGACCAGACCAAAACGCGCAACCTCGACGAGCTCGGCGGGATCATCAAAGTCATGCCGTTTATCGGGACCTGCTTTATCATGACCGCGTTGGCCTCGGCCGGCGTTCCCGGATTTGCCAACTTTGTCGCCGAAATCATGGTGTTGCTCGGGTCATGGGACCAATACCGCGTTCATTCGGTCCTTGCCGTTCTGGGGATCGTGATCACCGCGATCTATATGTTGAAAGCGATCCGCTTAGGTTTTCAAGGGCCGCTTAATCCGTCGCTGCCCAAATTAAACGACGCACTGACGTTGAGCGCGAAATTTCCTTATGCAATGTTGTTGGCGGTCCTCATTGTAATCGGATGCTGGCCGTCATTGATCCTCGACCATATCGGCTCCAGTACCAAGCCGGTCATCGAGCGGATCATAAATAATAAATAAAGGTCGTCTATGTTTCCAATTATTAACTGGAATGTCATTTCACTGGAATTACTTATCACCTTCACTTTCGTCGTTTTGATGATCCTAGAGATCGTCTTGCCAAAAAACGAACGCAAAGACTGGCTCGGCATGATCAGCTTCGGTTCGATCTTCGGCCTGATCGGCTTTTGGATGACGCAACACGATCTCACCGGAATTACGTTTAGCGGGACATTCGTCATGGATTCGCTGGCCTGGTTCTTTAAGTCATGCTTCCTGGTCACGATGGTTTTCATTTTCGTCATGACCCAACAATTCTTTAAAACCCTCGGCGGACGCCGCAACGAATTCTATTTGTTGTTGTGGTTGGCTCTACTTGGGATGTGTTTGATCGCTTCTTCGGCGGACTTTCTTCTTCTCTTTATTTCGCTCGAAATCCTGACCATCTCGCTTTATGTCATGACCGCCTATCTAAAAAGCGACAAACTCTCCATTGAAGCCGGGATGAAATATTTGATCCTCGGCGCTTTATCGTCTGGTTTCTTCCTCTACGGTATGAGTTTTCTCTACGGAATCACACACTCGACCCGTTTTGATGTGATCCAAGCATACACGGCCACACATCCGATGTCGGCGATGAGTTTGTTTGCCCTGGTGCTTATTTTTTCCGCGATCGCTTTTAAAATCGCCGCTGTTCCGTTTCATATGTGGGTCCCGGATGTTTATCAAGGCGCACCGACTCCGGTCACCGCACTTTTGTCCGTCGGATCTAAAGTCGCCGGCTTCGTGATGCTCATCCGTTTATTTTCCGCAGGCGGGATCTTCGGACCGTGGCATATGGAATGGAGTGTCGTGCTCGCCGGACTTTCTGCGCTTACGATGACCTACGGTAACCTGGTCGCGATGTTTCAAACAAACATCAAACGTTTGCTCGGTTATTCCAGTATCGCTCACGCCGGGTACTTACTTATGGGTGCGGCCGCCGGAACAGCGCTCGGTTTATCAGCGATGAATTTCTATTTGCTAGGATATTTATTCACCAATCTCGCCGCATTCTTGGTCATTATCATTTTCTCAGTCGCGGTCAAGAGCGATGAAATTTCAGATTATGCGGGACTATCGCAACGTTCGGGGATTTTGGCAGGAACACTTTTATTAGCATTGGTTTCTTTGGCGGGATTGCCGCCGACGGCAGGATTCTTCGGTAAATTCTCGTTATTGATGGCCACGGTCCAGAGCGGATTCTTGTGGCTGGCCATCATCGCGAGCGTGAATATCGTGATTTCGTTGTACTACTATCTGATGATCGCTAAAAAGATTTACGTTGACGCTCCGCATTCCACGACCGTCATTGCACTCTCAATGCCCATTCGCATCGTGCTCATCCTGTCGATGATCGCCATTCTCGGCATCGGAATCTTTCAGGGTCCATTCTTTGACGCCGCCTTGACCGCGGTCAAAGGGATGTATCTACTGCACCTATAAATAACTTAAAAAATTATTGACGTTCCATACAAATGTATAGTACTATCGTTTCATGAATAAATTATCCACTCTGACCGATAAGCAACGCGACATTCTTCGCTTCATCTACGATGAAATCAAAAATAGTCAGCTTCCTCCGAGCCTCCGTGAGATAGCCGAACATTTCGGCTACGCCTCGGTCCGCTCCGCGCAAGATCACCTGGCCGCCCTCGTTCAAAAAGGGTTCGTGCGCATCTCTGCAAATAAATCCCGCGCCATCGAAATCATCCGCGAAAATATTTTCTCACTTCCTATCATTGGCACCGTCCAAGCCGGCATGCCGACCTTGGCCGTGGAGAACATCAATGAGTATCTCAATCTGGATGATATGATTTTCTCCGGGGTAGATATTTTTGGGTTACGCGTGAAGGGTGACAGTATGGTTGACGCGGGCATTATGCCGCATGATTTGGTGTTGGTGCGGTCGCAAAGTGTTGCCGAAGCCGGTGAAATCGTAGTGGCTGTTGCCGGCGAAGAAGCCACAGTCAAATATCTAAAGAAAATCGGCGGGAAATATTACCTCGTCCCCGCCAACCCCAAATACAATCCCATCTTACTCACATCCGATTTTTCTATCATCGGAATCGTGCTCACCGTCGTCAGAAAACTCATCCATTAAATTTGATTGGCTAAAGCCGGCGCGCGCTGCTGACTTGGATCGAAGGTAGATCCATAAAATGTCTCGAGATTGACCGGATAAATTTTCTGGTTGATGGTGCGGCTGTTTATCTTGGCAGAATCAGGCTCCTTCTCCTTGATGATTAACGGCGCAAAAGGTAAGACTCTCGAGAAGACCACAAACGCAAAAATAAGAATGACCAGCCAGCTTACGAGTAACGCGGTAATATCATATATGGGGTCTTCGGCGAAGTATTGCCAAAAAAATTCCCGAAAAGGCTCAGCCATGATATATATCACCGCCGCAAAAACGGGAAGCGGCAGCGGAGTATTCATCCCCAAATAAATCAACGGGAAGGCCTCGAACGTTCCTTGCCGGACAAAAAAGAACATGACGATAAAGATCGCGGCACATAATTTTGCAATCCCGCCGCCGAGAACGTCGCGTCCATCCGGCAACAGCGCCTCGCTGTTACGTCGCTGATCGCGATAATAAGTTTCAAAAATGTCTTTGTCATAAAAGCTCTGGACCGGCTCGACAAAGTTCCAAGTTTCGGAGGTTTTATAAATGCTGTCTTCAGCGGTCTGTTGCTGGTTGTACATATTGCGGCGTTCGGTGTTGCCGAGGACAAAGTAAGCTTCGGTGAGTTCTTTAAACGTTTCTTCCGCCGCTGCTTTTTGTTCCGGCACCACACGATCCGGATGCACTTGCAAAACCAGAGTGCGGTACGCGCGCTTGATCGTCAGCGACCCAGCCTCCCTGTTGACCTGTAGAACTTTGTAGAAATCTTTATTGCTCATGATTGATTTTCTTTAGTGTCAGTTTTCAATAGCTTTATAACCATCCAAATAAACCCACCCGTCAAAACCAGATTCAATCCCAAACTGAGGACAGCGAGGGTGTTGGCGTAACCGCCGAGGCCGAAGCCGACGCCGATCAACAACACCGCCGCACCCACTTCTCCGCGCGGGAACATCGCGACGCCGAGGGCCATACGTTCTTTGAGCGTGGCTTCTTTGGAGTAGCAGAAGACAAGAAATAACTTCCCGAGATTGGCAAAAATAGTCAGAAGCACAACATGCATCGCCGTCGTGGCCCAAGAGGCTTCGCCGAGGAGAATTTTCGGCAGACTCAAGCCAACAAGTAGCATAAATAATCCCTTGATCACAGTGTCCAGCGACACACTCGGCCCCTTGGCTTCATTTTCTTCATGGCGGTCTTTCGACAAATGTAAAAGACATCCCACCATAAAGGCCGGAATCAATACTTCCAAATGAATATGCGTCAAGCGATATTCGACGGCAAGAATAGTCGTCAAAAGAAACGCGTAGATCAGAAGCCAAACTTTGGTGACCGGTAGATGGAGGGTGTTTTGCCAGCGAAACGACGCGAAGATAAAAAAAGAAACGCACGCCAGCGTCAAAATCGAGCTCCATTCAAAACCTTCAATGATGATGACTAGCGGCGTTAATAAAAGAACGGTCACAAGATCATCAAGCACCGCGAGGACACGGGCTTTTTGAAACACCCATGTGGCACTCAAACCCGCCGCCGACAACATCGAGAAGAGAACACCAGCTGATGTGGGCGCGGACGAAAGCCCGGCCAATAAAGCGTGTTTCCATTCGCTTTGTACCACAAATATAAAATAGCCGAACCACAGTACTGCGGGAATCAACGCGGCGCCAGATGCGATAAGCGAGTCCCAGCCATAACTCGCTAGACTTTTTTTATCGACGGCGAATTCCAGCCCCACTTCAATCATGATGTAGGCCAGACACAGCGATGTGCTAAAAAAAATGATGTTGTGAAATTGGGCAAGATCAAAAATTTGACCTGAGACAATTCCGCCAATCAGGAGTAGGGAAAAAACGAAGACCATCAGTCCCCCGAGACTTTTACCCAATTTTTCCTTTAAATTAGATTTATGGAAAATTGGGGTTGATTAGATTTTGTCTATAAAAATCCAATCAACCGTTCAACAAACGTTCTTTATTGTAAATCATACCTTCGCGGGTGTATTCGGCGATGTCGAGTTTCTGAGTGTCCATACGGATCGCGTCTTCGGGGCAGACTTCAACGCAAAAACCGCAGTACACGCACTCGCCGAGATCGAGGATGAATTCGGCAGGATATTTCTCAATGTTAGGATCAGGATGTTCGGCCGCGGTAATATTGATACAGCGGGCCGGGCAGACCGTTTCGCACATCATGCAGGCGACGCAGCGCGGAGAACCATCTTCACGTTTGGTCAAACGATGACGTGTTCTGGACCGTGCAGCTAAAGGGCGCGGCTTTTCGGGATATTCAAACGTAACGGCCGCTTTCGTGTTGCGAGCAATGCCAAAAAGATGCAGGATATGAAACGTCAGGTTGTAAAAGAAATGTTTGGAGGTCAAATACAAACCCGCGGTCACCGACGGGATATAGGTGTTTTCCCACCAGGACAATTCGCGGCGGTTGGGTTTTTGCCATGAGCGCTTCATCTGCGCAACACGGAACATCGCGAATGGACTCTTCGCGTCGAAATATTTTTCCAACTCCTGCCGTTTCGGTGTGGGCGTTTCCATAGATTACCTCAACAAAGTTATAACAATGGCGGTGACGGCAATGTTGACCAATGACGCGGGCAATAAAATCTTCCACCCCAAACGCATCAACTGATCATAACGAAAACGTGGCAAGGTCCAGCGCACGGTCATTAATAACCAAATAAAAAAGCTCAGTTTAATAATAAATGCGGCCATTCCTAAAAATACTACGGCTAAATGCGGTAACGCGATAAATGTGCCTCCCCCAAGGGGACCTGACGACCATGGGAAATGGAATCCATCCGGGTGTAAATAAATGACCTGCCACCCGCCCAAGAACAATGTTGCCATCAATGCCGCGACCATGACCGTTTCGATCAAGTCAGCCAGAAAAAACATCCCAAACTTCATCCCGCTGTACTCAACAAAGTAACCGATAATTTCCGATTCGCCTTCCGGCAAATCAAACGGCGTACGCTTAGTTTCAGCGGTCGCCGCGGTCAAAAACAAAATGAAAGCGAGCGGCTGAACAAAGACGCCCCACTTAGGAAGCCACCCACCAAAAAGATATTCGCCTTGAGCGCGGACCAATTGCTGCATATCAATTGTATTAAAAACCATAATGACACCAATGATCGCGGCGCCCATCGTGACTTCATAAGCGATCATTTGCGCGGCCCCGCGCATCCCACCTAAGAAAGCATAGTTATTATTCGACGAGAAACCGGCTAAAACGACACCGTAAACACCCATCGACATCATGGCAAAGACAAAGATCAAAGCGACGTTAATATTCGCGGCTTGTAATTCGATCACGCGGTCGCCGATGATCAACTGATTACCGAACGGGATCGCGGCAAAACCGACCAGCGCGAAGGTGACGGACAAATACGGAGCGAGGTTATAGAGAAATTTGTTGGCGCCCGCCGGAATAAATTCTTCCTTCGACAACATTTTGAGAACGTCGGCAATCGCGTGAAAAAGCCCAAACGCAGTAAAACCAAAAATCGCGGCACGGTTGGCGCCGATACGGTCCTGCATAACTGCGCTCTGCTTGCGTTCGACCCACGTCAAAAGCCCAGCGATACCGAACACGACTAGAATCGTAACACCGGCCAGGGCAAACTTAATTAGAATAGCGATCCAATCCATAATTATTTAAGGACCATTCCCTGGTCGGCAATTTTTTCGTATGACATGTCCGCAAAAGGGGCGACCGACGCGGCAATGTCTTTAAAAACATCCTGTGACTTACGGTACATCAACGGCTTACCCAACGCTTCACTTAACAACGCCAGGATGTCCCAATCGCTCTTGGCTTCATTAAGCGCAACGAACGCCGGCAAAATTCTTTGCACGCGGTTCTGAACGTTAGTGAAAGTTCCATCTTTTTCCGCATAGACCGTGCTGGGCAAATTCACATGTGCGTACGAGCAGGTGTCGTTGATGTTGCTGCCCTGATAAACAAAAATTTTTACTTTCTTGGAGATATGTTCGACGGTGTCCTGACCGAATTGTTTGATCAGATTTTGGCCGAAAACATAAAGGACATCAATCTCGCCCTTCTTGGCTTTCTCGATAATATCTAAGGTAGTCCCTTCCTTGGGTGACAAAATCGCCAATGCGCCGGCGGTGTTGGGATTGCGGTCCGGTTTGAGCAAGAAGTCGTCACCGCCCGGAGTTTGTTCTGGGACGCGGAAATCGACGAGGGCATCCTTTAAATTGTCTTTAAATAATTTGCGTACGACGAAAAGATCTTCGTTGGTCAATTGCGCGGAGGCGATGACACCGATACGACCGGGATCCTTGACCGCCTGGATAGCTTTGGCAACGGTTTCAATGGCTTGTGGCCAGGAAATAAAATCGTTCTTCAACTGCGGATAAGCCATGCGATTCTCGTCGACAAAATGATAATTGTAACGGCCCACATCGCACATCCAGTAATCGTTGACGGCCGGATTAAGGCGCGGCTTCAAACGCATGACGCGCGCTTTTTTCACATTGTGTGGACGAGTCTTGTCCCATTCGACGGTGATATTGCAGCCCATACTGCAGCCGGGGCAAACCGATTGGGTTTTATCGAGATACCAGACGCGGCATTTGAAACGGAAATCTTTATCGGTCAAAGCGCCGACGGGACAGATGTCAACGACATTACCAGAATAATTATTATTGAGTTCTTTGCCAGGATAGAGATCGAGTTGTGAATGATCACCGCGATCAAAAACACCAAATTCGTGAGTCTTGGAAATGTTATCGGTGAACCGAACACAGCGGGTGCAAAGAATGCAGCGTTCTTGGTCGAGCATGACCGTGGGCCCCAACGAAATGGCTTTCTTTTCTTTTTTGACTTTGACATCATCGAGACGGGAATCGTACTTGCCGTGGTCCATGTAATAATCTTGCAATTTACATTCACCGGCCTGATCGCACACCGGGCAATCAAGTGGATGATTGACGAGCAAAAATTCCAAAACCGTTTTGCGGACATCCAGGACTTTCGGCGAGGTCGTTTTGACAACCATCCCGTCGGTGACCGGCGTGTAACAGGCGATCTGTAGCTTCGGCATTTTTTCGACTTCGACCATACAGATACGGCAATTACCGGACACCGGTAAGGCTTCGTGGTAGCAATAGCGCGGGATTGTGATCCCTAATTTGTCGGCCGCTTGAATGATAGTCGTACCGGCTGCGACTTCTATTTCTTTTCCATCAATGGTTAGCTTGGGCATATTCTTTTTTGACCTTATTTTCAAATTCACTGCGGAACTTTGTGACATAACTTCCAACGGACATGGTGATCGCGTCCCCGAAAGCGCAAATGGTGTTTCCGCCAATATTGTTGATGATGCCAGGAAGGTTTTTTAAATCTTGCGGCGTTCCTTCTCCGTCGTAAATACGTTTCACATTGCGATAAACCCAACCGGACCCTTCACGGCACGGCGAGCATTGACCGCAGGATTCGTGAGCGAAAAAGCGTGCCGCAACCATCGCGGCCCAAACCATGTCGGTGGTATCGTCCATGACGATAATACCGCCGGAACCGGCCATCGAACCGATGGCTTTCAGAGAATCGAAATCCATTTTCACATCAATTTGATCAGGTGTTAAGAGCGGCGCAGAAATCCCGCCGGGAATGACCGCTTTCAAAGCACGGCCGTTTAACATCCCGCCGGCGTGCGTATAAATCATTTCGCGCAATGTCGTGCCGTTGGGCAATTCATAAACGCCCGGCTTGTTGACATGTCCGCTGATACAAAATAAACGGTTACCGCCGTTCTTTTCACAACCCAATTTGGCGAACCATTCCGCGCCTTTCAAAATGATCGGAGCGACGTTGGCCACGGTTTCCACATTATTAATGACCGTCGGGCAGCCGAACAAACCGACCACGGCCGGAAACGGCGGCTTCAAACGCGGAAAACCTTTTTTACCTTCTAGCGATTCAAGTAGTGCCGTTTCTTCCCCGCAAATGTAAGCGCCAGCGCCCTTATGAACGACGACGTCGAGATCAAAACCGCTGCCTAAAATTCCTTTACCTAAATATCCAGATTTGTATGCTTCATCGATGGCACCCTGCAATCTGGAAATCGATGTCAAATATTCGCCGCGGATGTAAACGTAAGCTTTGTGACTGCCGATAGCGAAACAGGTAATGATGACGCCTTCGAGGAACGCGTGCGGGTCTTGTTCAAAAATGTATTTGTCTTTAAACGTTCCGGGCTCTCCTTCATCACCGTTGATGACGAGATAGCGGGGCTTCGGGTTAGCGGGATTGATAAAACTCCACTTCATCCCTGTCGGAAAACCAGCGCCGCCTAAACCGCGCAGATTGGACTTCTTGACTTCTTCAATGACGGCGGCAGACGTCATCGCCAAGGCTTTGCGCAAACCTTCATAGCCCTGGTCTTTGAGATAATTCTCGAGACGATGTGAATTGTCCTGACCGAAACGTTTGCTTGTAACCTTTTCCATAATAGAAACATACTTGTCATTGCAAGCGTTAGCGAAGCAATCTTATGGGATTGCTTCGTCCCTGCGGTCCTCGCGATGACTATCCTTTTATTTATTTTCTTCGATCATTTGATCGATCTGTTCAATCGTTAAACAACCTTTGTAGTCATTATTGTGTTGCATGATCGGCGCGATTTCGCAGGCGCCTAAACATTCAACGACACTCAAGCTGAATTTTCCGTCGGGCGTTGTTTCGCCGTCTTTAAGGCCTAAACGGTTCGTGATATGCGAAATTATTTTTTCACTGCCGCGCAAAGCACAAGCCGTAGTTTGACAGACGGAAAAATGGCATTTACCGATCGGGGCCTGGTGAAACAAATGATAGAACGAAACGACCTGATGAACATTGACGACGGGAATGCCTAAATAATCGGCGACGTCTTGTTCGGAATCGAGCGAAATGAATCCGCGTTCTTCCTGCACCGCATGCAAAAGCGGCAACAGCGCGGCGCGTTTGTCTTCGTAGCGGGCGACAATCTTATCGAGTTCTTGTTTTAAATTTGCAGTAAAAATATGCATCTCCAAATACTTAAAGTCATTGCAAGGACTTTCGGGACCAAGCAATCTATTAAAGATTACCGCGCCTACGGCTCGCAATGACTTTATCTATCAAGTTCTCCGGCGATCATGTTGACGGAACCGAATGTCGGGATCATATCCGCCATGACGTCGCCTTTTAATAAAAGCGGCAATGCGGACATAATCGGAAAACACGGCGGATGCACGCGGCAGCGCCACGGATTGTCACGGCCATCGCTGACGATATAAAATCCAAGCTCGCCGTTCGCACCTTCGACGGGAAAATATACTTCGCCCATCGGCGGCTTAATCCCGTGCCCGTACATAACAAGTTTAAAATGGTTCATCAAACCTTCGATGTTGCCGTACGTTTCTTCTTTCGCGGGCAACACGACATCTTTTTTGTCGGCGCTGATCCCAGCATAATATTTTTTCGTCGAACCCTGCAATGTCGGATCGAGATCCACCTGTAATTCCTGCAGCCCTTCGGTCTCACCCATCTTGGCGTGATCGACCATGTCGGCGGCTTTCATCACTTCGCCGGTCAACTCGCCGGCAATCGGCCCGGCCGGGATCAACTGAAAACATTGTTCGATCATTCGCAAACTCTGTTCCATTTCGGCCATACGGCAAAAATAGCGGTCCAAATTGTCGCCCTTGGTCCCGACGGGAACTTCAAAATCCAGTTTGTCATAAATCAAATACGGATTAGCTTTACGAACGTCGTAAGACACGCCGGTCGATCTTAAAAATGGGCCGGTGATACCATAAGATATGGCCTGTTCGGAAGTAATCTTTCCGGTGTCTTTCAAACGGTCAAAGAAAATACGATTACGGGTCATCAATTCATCAGCTTCAATCAAAACTTTACGAACGTCGGCGATTTTCTGAAAACAGAGATCGGTGAAATTCGGCGTTAAATCCGCCTTGACCCCGCCGATGCGAATGTAAGAAATAGTTAAGCGGGCACCGGTGATTTCTTCGACGAGCTCATACAAAAAATCTCGGGCCTTAATCATGTAAAGGAAAACCGACATCGCACCCATTTCCATCGCGGTCGCGGCAATACAGGTCAAGTGGTCGGTGACGCGAGAAATTTCGCTCATCAAAACACGGATGTACTGCGCGCGTTCCGGAACTTGAATATCAAGCAATTTCTCGACGGTCATGGCGAAACCGACATTATTGATCAACGGCGAAACATAATTCAAACGGTCAGTATACGGAAAGCATTGCGCATACATAACCGTTTCGCACATTTTTTCAAACGCGCGATGAAGATAGCCGATCTCCACTTCGACGTTCTTGATTTTTTCGCCTTCCAATTCCATGATCAAGCGAATGACCCCGTGCATCGCAGGGTGCGAAGGACCGACGTTCAATAGCATGGAGCGTGTTTCCGGCATTAGTTCTGAGGTCCAATTAAAGGTTGACGCTTGTTATAAGGATAATCTTTGCGCAAGGCATGACCTTGAAATTCTTCGTACATCAAAATGCGTTTCAAATTGGGATGGCCGTTAAAGCGGATGCCGTACATGTCCCAAACTTCTCTCTCGTACCAATCGGCGGAAGCCCATAAGCCGGTCAAGCTGTCAACCGTGGGGTTTTTTTCGTCGAGCTGGACCTTAAGACGCAAACGAGTATTGTTTTTTAAAGAAAAGAAGTGATATACCACTTCGAAACGGAATTCTTTTTGGACGCGACCGCCGGCGTAGAATAAATAATCGACCGCCGTTGCATCCATCAAATAATTGAACTCCAATGTTTCTTTTAAGAATTTAGCGACCAAAAGCAAGGCGGCAGGACGGATGACAACGGTCTCATCCCCGCGAAAGGCGTGGGTCTCGACGATGTCTACGGCAAACTTTTCCCGGACTGTTTCTAAAGCGGTCATATTTTGGATTCGATCTTCTTAATATGTTGTTCGATATTGTAACCGTTTTGCAATTCCGTCGGACGAACGTTCTTAGTGTTGGGGTCATAAAGCGTACGGCTTTGTTCTCCCTTTTGGATCTTGTCCTGAAGTTTCATCAAACCGTCTAAAACATTTTCCGGACGCGGCGGACAGCCGGGGATATAAATGTCGACGGGAATGATCGTGTCGATCCCCTGGACGGTCGCGTAATTGTCATAAAAACCGCCGGTGCAGGTGCAAACGCCGAAAGCCACGACCCATTTGGGTTCGCACATTTGATCGTAAACACTCTTTAAAACCGGCGCCATTTTATGGTTGATAGTCCCGACCACGAACAACACGTCGGATTGGCGCGGAGAAAAACGCGGAAAGCCGGCGCCGAAGCGATCGACGTCATAATGCGACGCCGCTGTCGACATGTACTCCATGCCGCAGCACGCCGTGACGAAAGGATATTGGAAAATGGAAAATTTGCGCGCCCAACCTAAAGCATCGCCTAATTTTGTACTGAAAAAACCGGTCGGAGATTTCAACGTCATAGATTTACTCCCACTCTAGCGCGCCCTTTTTCCAGACATAGCAGAAACCGAGCACGACAAACCCCATAAAAACAGCCATTTCGATTAAACCAAATATCCCGAGTTCTCTAAATAAGACCGCCCAAGGAAATAAAAAGACCATTTCCACGTCGAATATGATGAAAAGCATCGCAACGATGTAGAAATGGACCGGCATGTTCCCGCCCGGAAGCGAAAACGGCTTTTTCCCGCACTCGAAGGGCTGAGATTTGACATCATTGGGCATTTTGGGGGCTAAAAACTTCGGCAGCGTAAGTAAAAGCGCGGCCATCCCTAAAGCAAATAAAAAAGCGAATATGATTCCCAGATATTCAAACATAGTATTGTCTTTTGGATTTTTTTGTAATGAGATCCCCGGAAAAAGCTATGGAGAAATCGTAGTAAGATAGTAGTTTAGCGAAGTGTCCCTCATCAATCAAGTACTATTTCCATGTATATAATAGGCTATTTCATGCACAAATCACTGACTGCGGATCAAAAACGACCCCTTTTCTTTGATTTTGGCTAAGAACAGGAAAATGGACTGGGCAGCTTACTGCCGGAATTCGTCCATCAGGATAATAGATTCGGCGATATCTTTCATGGATTTGCAGTTATCCATGCTCTTTTTGTGGATCATGCGGTGGGCGGCTTCTTCGCTCAAGTTGTTCATTCGCATCAAGATACCTTTGGCGCGCTCGACTAATTTGCGCGTCTCTAGGGTTTCGCGAATTTTGGAAGCTTCTTCGACCAATTTGGTGTTTTCAACAGCGACGGCGGCTTGGTTTGCAACCATTTGGAGGACGCTGACTTCCTCGCCGGTAAATTGATGCACTTCGTTGGTATAAACATTGATGACTCCGATGGCTTTATCTTTGACAATCATAGGAACGGCGATCATAGATGAAAGATTCTCTTTTACGGCAAGATCGCGATACACATAGCGTGAATCTTGACGCACGTCAGCCACAACGAGCGGTTTTCTCGTCTTCACCACATCACCAAGTAAACTGTTATTGACCTTCAAGCCGGGCTTTTTCTTGTATTCTTCGCTTAAACTTTGTGTGGCTTTGATGCGCAATTCTTCGCCTTTGTCGTCCAAAAGCATGATCGAACAAATCTTGGAACTGAGCATTTCGGCGGTCACGACAACAATCAGGTTCAAAATTTCGTCGAGATAGCGCTCGGAGATAATGGAATTGCTGACTTTGACCAAACTGTCGAATTGGGTGGCTTTTTGTTTGGTGTCTTCAAAAAGACGGGCATGCTCGATGACGCCGCCGACTTGCTTGGCGATCGTGTTCATCAAATTGACGGAACCTATGGAATATTCGTGCGGTTTTTTATGCTGAACGTTGATAACGCCGCTGACCCGACCTTTATAAATGATGGGCACGGAAAGAAAAGCCTCATAACGGTCTTCGGGAAGAACATCGAACCCCTTAAAACGCGGATCCTGATAAGCATTCTTCTTGATAGCAACTGGTTTGTTATGTTCGGCAACCCAGCCGGTGATCCCTTCCCCGACTTTCAAATTGATTTTGCCGAGGACTTTCTTGTGCGGGGTCTTAGCCGCCATCAGAACGAGATTCTTTTTCCCGCTGTCAAAAAGATAGACGAAAATCGAGTCCGCTTTGGTCATTTCGTTAACAATGCCAACGACATTGTCGAGGATCCCAGTAAAGTCCAAATCAGAACAGGTGATGTCGACGATGCGGCGGAGAATTTTGAGTTCTTCTTCGCGGGAAATGCTTAATTTATTCTTTGTAACGGTTGTGGCCATAGTGATTTTTCTTAAAAGAAACAAATAAGCGGATCATCAAATAGTATGATAACCCGCTTATCTTTCCCTCCCAAGAAATCATGAGCGTTTAAAATATATCGCGACGGATAATCGCGTGAATTTTGTTTTTAAGACCTGATGCTAACACACGTTTTTTTTGAACGCAAGTAGAAATTCTTGCGGCTTATTTCTTCTTTCCGACCACCAAGCAAACACACTCGGTCGCCTTGGGACTGGCTACCGCGGCCGCTTCTTCTTGATTAACTTCAACCCAAGTGTTGCACTCTGCGCCTGACAATATGGCGGACTTGAAATAGCGGCGTTCCTGAACACTCAAAATCACCAAAAGGTCCTCCAAACCCTTTTGATCATAAATCCGTTGATGGCCGTTCTGCGCTTTAACTCCGTACGGCGCGGTCAGAACAAAAATCCCGCCCGGCTTAAGCACGCGAATGATTTCGGCCATGGCTTTTTTGTCAGCAAGCTGCACTTCCTGCGGATCGGCGTAAAATCCAATCCCTACATGTTCGAGCGTGGAAATGCTCAGAACCGCGCTAAATGATTCTTTTTCGAAAGGAAGTTTGGTCATATCACCCTGAACGAAGGTCAAATTCGGATGACGGTAAGGATACTCGCGAAAATCAAATCCCGTCACCAGGTATCCTAAAGCAGCCAACTGCAACGGCAGCGGACTTTCCGTGCAGCCAAGGTCTAACACTTTGACGCCTTTCGGCAAAGCCCCAACGGCCTGGATCGCAAACGGGATCTCGACGATGCGCTCATTGATGTTGACCGACTTTAAGGTTTGTTGCGATTTCATTTTAGAAAAATCAAAGCGTTTCTTATATTTCACAAAGATCGGATTATTAATAAAGAAATTCTTTTCTGCCGCCATCAACTTGCCCTTTCAATAATGACCGCCATCCCCCCGCCGCCGCCGTAACACACAGCCGCAAGTCCGTATTTTTTGTTTTGTGTTTTCAAAGCATGGGCCAATGTCACGACAATGCGGCTGCCCGCCGCTCCTAACGGATGGCCCAATGCCAAATCACCGCCGCAGATATTCATCTTCTTTACCGGAATCTTTAGCGTGTCGCGAGTATAAATCGCCTGCGCGGCAAACGCTTCGCAAATTTCAAAAAGATCGATGTCCTTTAATTTTAAACCACAGATTTTCAAAGACGCTTTGACCGCGTCGACAGCCGCGGTGAATGTCAATTCCGGTTCCCCGGCCACCGAAGCATAGCCTAAAATTTTTCCGAATGGCTTAATCTTTTGTTCATTCGCAAAACCTTTGCTCGCCAACAAAACAACAGCAGCTCCGTCGGACGGGACCGAGGCATTTCCAGCGGTCACCGTGCCGTTAGCAACAAATGCCGGAGGCAATATTTTAAAATTGTCTAAACTCACTCGACAACGAACGCGTTCATCCTGTCCAAAAGAATTTTCGCCCATCTCGACCTTGACAATTTCTCCCAATGAGGAGGAGCCGCATCCCGCGGCCGCCGCTTTCTGATGACTTTCCAACGCATACTGATCTTGAGCGGCGCGGGAAATCTTAGCCTTCTTGGCCAATTCTTCAGCGAGCTGCCCCATATGTTGTCCGCTCGCATTGCACCACAATCCGTCATAAAGCAAACTATCGACCGGCGCGCGTTCACTAAAAGGCGTGTCGACTAATTTGGAAAACATCTGCAGCGTACGGCTGGCACTTTCACTGCCTCCGGCGATGATGCAACGCGAAACCCTCAAAGCGATCGACTGTCCAGCGGAAATAATCGCCTGCATCCCGGAGGAACAGACACTATTGACCGTATAAGCGGTAGTCGTCGCCGGTAATTGTGCGATCAAGGCGGCTTGGCGCGCCGGATTTTGTCCGCCGCCGGCCATGACCGTGTTTCCCAGAATGACTTCATCAATCAACGCCGGATCCAAACGGGTACGGCCCATCAAGGCCGCGATGCCGACCGCGCCCAATTGTGCTGCGGAAAAATCCTTGAGACTTTTGAAAGGACTTCCCACTGCGGTGCGGACAGCATCGATGAGATAAACCGGCTTGGTTTTAAAAGAATAAGCAGGCATTAGAGATTTGCGATAATGGTGTCGACGTCGACAAACTTCTTAACCAATTGGCGCGCTTCGGTAATTTTGTCTTTGTCCGTTTTCTGGATTTTACAAACCAGATGGTCGATCTTTCCGGCGACGGTATACGTATCGTCTTCCGATAGAAAAACCGGAATGCGGCTTTTTTGCAGCAGCTCCATGATCTTGGCATTCGGCATGAGACCGCCGGTCAAAATGATCCCCGCCATGTGCTGTTTATTTCCCGCCGTAACAAGATTGGTCGTGACTGCTACCAAAATATTATCGACCCGATCGCCCGACGTAATGACCAACGTTCCTGTCGTTAAATAATTGACCATGTTGTACGGCTCCATGGCGGCGACAATGGTGTTCTGGACACGGCGGAACAAATATTCTTTCCCGCAGAGGACTTTGAGTTTTAAAAAATGCATGATCTGCCCCACCGTCGGGTCGCGTAACAAAGGATTAAACGGGATCGTACCCAAAAGACGCAGGCCTTTGCGTTTCAATCCGGCGGCGACGACTTTCTTGATCCGTTCCATTTTATCGGGAAGGACTTTATTTAGAATAACGCCCAAGACTTCCACTCCGGCGGTATCAAACAGCGCTTTATTGAGCATGATCTCATCGATACTACGGCCGATCCCGCCTTCACCGACGATCAAAACTTTTGAGCCGAGCATATGCGCGACGTCGGCATTTGACAAATCAATGACCGAACCGACCCCGGCGTGGCCGGTGCCTTCAATGATGATGGAATCTTTACGTTGGGTGAGGTTCTTAAACGACGAAAGAATGCGATTACGCAGCAGTTCGTTTTGCGGATTGAAAATATATTGTTCGGTGTAACCAGGACCGATCGTGACCGGGCTCATGTATTTAAGGTTTTTACGGCAGCGGTAAACTTCGCCGATTAAATAACTGTCTTTGTCAACGTCCGCCTGGTCGATGGTCACCGTTTGCTGGCCGACGGGCTTTAAAAACGCGGGTTTTAAACCGCGCTCTTGAAATGTTTGATAAAGACCGAGCGAAACCGTCGTCTTCCCCGCATTTTGATAAATGGAAGAAATAAAAATATTTTTGATTTTTTTCACAACAACATTATAGTACAGCCAGAATTAAGGTGAGATCAAATTTTATCTTTCCTCTAGATAAAGGTGCTAGCGAATAAGGGTGATAAATTGAGCCGGCGAAAGGATTTTGACCAGCTTGGTTAGCGAAACCGGTAAATGACGGGCGTTACCGGTTATGAGACACTCCGCTAGTCCGGCTAAAGCGACTTCTAAGAATTTTTCATCGTGCGGGTCAGGGAGGGGTTTTTTCAACGGCAGGCCAACACTGCTCTCTCCCTCAGCCTGGAGGAATAATAAAAAATCTGCAACCGCTGTTTTATCAAACTTGAACTTGGAGCGTCGAAAAACGTCATGATATTCCCTCAAGACGCGGCTATCATAATATATCGTTAAAGTGCCTTTCGCCAGCAACCGGACAATCTCCCCGGGCGCTCCGTGCGGATTCAAAAGCCCCGAAACAAGCACATTGGTATCAACAACAACTTTCATAATCGCTGACGCTTACGCGCGCTCTTGATCTCAGCGGCGATCTCTGGATCTGTTAATTGATCTAAGCCGGATTTTGCCGATTTTTCCTGTATTTTCTCGACGGCATGCAAAGCACGCACCCGGCGGATCAATTTTAAAGATTCTTCTAGCGATCCTCCCAAAATCGGAGAAATGACCGCGATCGGTTTACCATTAGAGGTGATCACCAATTCTTTCTCTTTCTTCAGGCGCTGCCACACCTCTGCCGACTGATTGCGCAACTCTCTAACCGTAATAAACTCCATCCGCTCCTCCTTTGTGTACACATCTGTTACCCATAAGTATACACGGTATGGACACAGATTCAAGGAGCGAAATTAAGAATTGATATACTCGGGGGTATGGGGGAGATTAAAGAAATTTTTTGAAGAATGCGGGGATTTCATCGGTAAAATCTACGACCTTGACTCCGGCGTCCATGAGGGCCTGGACTTTGGATTTTGCAGTCGTGTCTCCGCCAGAAATAATCGCTCCGGCGTGGCCCATGCGCTTGCCTTCCGGCGCCGTTTTCCCGGCAATAAAACCGACCATGGGTTTTTTGATATACTGTTTAATATATTTTGCGGCCAATTGTTCGTCTTCGCCGCCGATTTCGCCGACCATGACGATTCCTTTAGTATCAGGATCTTTTTCAAACAATTCCAACACATCGATAAAGCGCGTCCCAATAATCGGGTCACCGCCCAAACCGACACATGTCGATTGCCCGATGCCCGCACGGGTCAAATTGTCGACGACTTCGTACGTTAGAGTTCCGCTACGCGAAACCACACCGATCGGCCCGCTCTTGTGAATGTGGCCCGGCATAATCCCAACCTTAGATTTGCCCGGAGAAATGAGTCCCGGACAATTTGGCCCGATCAAACGAATTTTGGTCTTGCGCAATTCGCGGCTGACTTCCACCATATCGATGACGGGAACGCCTTCGGTAATACAAATGATCAATTCAATCCCAGCTTTAATATCTTCCAACATTGCATCTTTAGCAAATTTGGCAGGAACATAAATGACGGCAGTATTGGCACCGGTCTTGGCTTTCGCTTCGGCGACCGAATTAAAAACGGGGATGCCGGCGACGTCTTGTCCACCTTTACCCGGAGTCACACCGCCGACGACATTCGTACCGTATTCTTTCATCTTCTGCGCGTGAAAAGACCCATCGCGGCCGGTAATGCCCTGGACAATCAATTTTGTATGTTCATTGATCAGAATACTCATTTTAAGCTTTCGCTAATCTTACCGCTTCTTCGACGGCCGAACGCATTGTCGGGAACGAAACGATATTAACGGTTTTCAAAATTTCTTTAGCTTCTTTTTCATTGGTCCCGATCAACCGCACTGCCATGGGCACTTGAATATTTAATTCTTTGCGAGCTTGCAGAATCCCGTTGGCAATATCGTCGCAGCGGGTAATGCCGCCAAAAATATTAATCAGGATCGATTTGACATTCTTATTTCGCAAAATGATTTTTAAAGCGTTGAGGACTTTGGCCGGATTTGAACTTCCGCCGACATCCAAAAAATTAGCCGGCTCGCCCCCGAGCAATTTGATCGTATCCATCGTCGCCATCGCGAGACCGGCGCCATTGACGATACAGCCGACATGGCCGTCCATCTTCACAAAACTCAAACTCAAATTTTTCGCTTCAGTTTCATCGGCATCTTCGTAAGAGGCATCGCGCAAGATTTCCAAATCGGCATGACGAAATGCAGCATTATCGTCAAAATTGACTTTGGCGTCCGCGGCATACCATTCACCTTTACCATCTTTAACCAACGGGTTGATTTCGGCCAAAGAACAATCCTGGCAGAAGAAAACCATAATCAGTTTCTTTAAAATATCAGTAGCAGCTTTTTGGTCATTAGCCTCAGGGAAAATTGATTCGATAAATTCCGGCCAGCGGGTTTCATCGATGGTTCTCTGGCCCTGCAAATAATATCTTTTGATAGCGTTCGGATTGGTCTTGGCGGTCTCTTCGATTTCGACCCCGCCTTCGGCGCTGGCGATCAAAACTACATCGCCTTTGATATTGTCGATAGCGACCGCGGCATAAAATTCTTTTTTAATATCAATGGCCGGAACGATAAAAATCTTTTCAACACTATACCCTTTGATTTTTAACGCTTTAATGCGGTTGAAATGTTCATGAAATTCCACTTCATTCTTTACGACTTTGATCCCGCCGGCTTTACCACGGCCGCCGACCAAGACCTGCGATTTTAGAACGACCGGATATCCCAGGCGATTGGCAATGGTCAAGCCTGCGGCCAGTTCGGTCGCGACTTCTCCGCCTGCGGTAGGAATGCCGGCATTGCTAAAAAGGTGTATCGCTTGGTATTCGTGTATCTTCATGATTTTTAAGCCTTTATCATTTTGCTTCCTTGCTCAAAAATCATCCTTCAGGCCACCGATTAGGCCCCGCTGGGGGCAGGGACTGAAGGATATTGAGCAATGCGTAAAAGCATACTGGAGCGGGAAAGCGATGTCAAAACAAATATTAATCAAGATACTGCGCTAATTCGCGGAGTGTTTTTAATCCGGCCCTTCCGTCGGGTTTTAAACCTTTGTCTTTCTGAAAGGCCTTGAGGGCATTCCAGGTTTTTTCTCCGGCCCTTCCGTCGAGCGAACCGGGATCGAAACCGGCTTTTTTAAGCGCTTGCTGCACGGTCGGGATATGTAATTTACCGTCTTTGAGCAAACCGATTTCTTCATGAAATTGTAAACGGCCCCATGTTTCAAAATCTACAAAACGCGACGGCTTTAAATCATTATCTTCCTGAAATTTACCCAGTGCAATCCGTGTGTTCGTCCCCATAACTCCATCGGGATTTCCGACACTGTATCCATAGAGCTTAAGAAAAGTCTGCACTTTCTTGACCTGCAGATTATGTTCCATCGGAGCCATCGAACCAAGAACTTGCTTTTCTTCCGCGCCCTCTTTCTGCAGTAATCCGTAAATAAAATCGCACCCGCTCAGTAAACACAAGAAAAAAAATATTGTTAAATATTTAGGGAATTTGCTCATTGCTGCCTTTTGAGCAATGGTTCGATTTTTGAGAAAAATGACCACGAAGAATACAGGCCGATGTACTGAATATCACCGATTTCTTTACATTTAAACAAAACATCGTCGAGATCAGTAATCGTCACACCCGCGGGATTCATCGCTTCATCTTCATTCTCGCTTTTATACATAATGACACGGGCTTTATCCCAAAGCCGGGAGGAAGGACTATTGAGCGTGGCGTTGATTTTGCGGGCGTAGTTCTTGGTCCACATAAAAACAATTTTAACGATTTGTTCGATCGGGCTACGGGTGACGCCATTGATTTCCAGAAAAATCAAGTCAGGGTCAGCGGTTGATAAAGTGGCCAGTAAATTTTTTTCTTCTACAACCGGACTAACCAGAATTCTTTTACGCATCAGTTGTTCGGACATTGTCCTTACCTGTTTGGGCTGCGAACCGAAAACCACCGCCTTAAGGGGGTCAGCCGACCGACTGGAATCCGAGGAAAAATCATTGATGTGATCATTCATAGCAAAACATTCTATTGGAAACCCACGTCTTAAACAACCTAAAAAATTACTCCTCTTCCAGCACCATCCGGACTTTTCCGATAAAAGAAAAGGATGAATAAATCCCGATATATTTCACATCACCGGACAGATTACATTGCCTAACCACATCATCCGTGTCCGCCATGTCTGCACTCCGGGAACCGGTCGGCGTCATTTCAACATCACTCTTAAAAAGGACGATTTTCGCCCGCTCCCACAAATATTTACTGGGCGTATTAAGCACTTTATTAATTTCCCGGGCCCGCCCGCGCATCCAGATAAAAATGTCCGGGACGATCTGTTCAATCGGCTTCGTAACCGTGGCATTGATTTCCAGCACAATCAAATCCGGATCGGCTTCATTTAATTTCGACAATAACTTTTGCTCATCGTTGACCAACCACACGCGCATGTTTTTTCGTTCGAGCTGCTGTACAATCTGCTGGCCCACCGAACGCAACGTACAAAAAACCAAGGCATTATGCCGTCCGGAAAATCCGGCTTCCGGCGAAGTCTTCCTAGCAACTTTACTCAATGAAAAATCCTTCTTTAAAACCAGGTTTTATACTTTAAAAGAACTTTGTCGTCAGGCTTAAGCGGATCAGACAAACGTTCCTGATTATGGTACTGATACAATTCCTTATCAAGTTGAACAGAGAAATGCTTATTGAGTTTCAAATCCGCCCCGAGGGTGTGTTTAAGATCCGCGGTCTGCTGATCAAAACCTTTCTGTTCAACCTGATAGCCAAGATCGAGAAAATTCGTGACTTCTTTTTTGACCCCGATACCCGCAGTTTCGGTTTGTTTTTGATAGATGATGGAAACGTCTTTGATTCCATGCTTTTGCGCCAACCGCCCACCTTCACCGTCGAAAAGAAAATAATCCACCATATCTTTTGCCAAGTCGGGGGTCAGTCGCTTCTCATCAACCGAAGATTGCACCCCTTTCAAATTCTTTCCTGTCAAAAACATCAACATCAAAACTTGTTCTTCGATGGGCGGATTCGTATTCGAGCTAAACTTCCATTGCGGCGCCTTCGCTGTTCCAAGTAACGCGACATCAATATCAATTTTGCCGATCGCGGCCGTCCCTTTTATATCAAAACCGGGTTCAGCAAAAATTCCGGTGAACCCCAATATACTGTGCTCCAACTTCAACAAAGCGTTTTTGGTGAGCACCTTCCCTTGACTAACCTGCAGCATACCCGACGGCTCATATCCGGTTTCAACACGGCGAAAGACCAAAGAAAGATCGCCGGGCGCATCGGTCAAAGAAAACATCGGCATAATGAGCTCGACAATATTAAACGTCCCTTTCACGTGCGCTTCTTGCGGCGGGCCGTCGAGATAAAGATCAATATCTTTAATCACGCCTTTGGGGTTGCTGGCCAATTTTCGCGGAACTAAGGTCAGTATTTCTTCAATAGAAATGTTACTGGAATAAATATTGCAGGCAATGTTGCCGCGACGATAATTTCCCGAAATGACAATGGGATCGCTGTACGGCATAAAAATACGGATGTTCTCAAAATCGATTTCTGCGTCTTTGGGATTCAACGATTTAAGACGGATCGCCAGACGCTGAATACGAATGACCGTGTTTTCGGGAAACCATTTAAGGTTCTTTAATTCAATCTGACGAAACACCAATTCATCGGACAGCTGGCCGGTCACGTCCTGAAAAGTCACATCTTCGGCGGGAACATAATCAGTAATAAACTTATTGGTCATCATACGCAAGCCGGGCCGGGTGGAGGTCATGAAAACGACGACACTCATCGCGGCGAGCACGATGATCACGAAGATCAACAGAATCAGTTTAATTTTCTTTAACTTTTCTTTACTCTTCATCGCTTATTCTTCCCGCATGAACATGTCGACCTTCTCGATGGCAATGGCCACGGCCTGATTAATCGGCATTTGTTCTTGTCCCAGCGAAGGATCAATATTAAAAACTTGCATGGCGTATTCCTGCATCATCGGCGCCGACAACGAGCCTACAGTCAAACGCTCTGTCGTTGTCTGATATTCGGGCGCACAATGGTTTTTCATCGTCGAGCAGGTCACCAGGCCGGCCTGGCCGTGCTTATCTTTTTTTGCCGCATAGCCAAAAAGCCGGCAGATCAAGGGACGCCAGGGATAGACCGAGCAGCGGCCATTTCCGGCGATGGCAGGATCAGTCTGATAAAAAATGCACCAGCCTTTTTGATCAACACGGATCTTCTCCAAGAACATCTCGGCGTGACCTTTGTTCCAGATTTCATAAGCCAATGGCATGACCTCCACAACGGTGGCGCAGACGTCAGGATTTTCGCAGCAGCGACCGCAGCCGTTCACGCATCCTAAAGACGTTTTGGTCTTAAAGATTTCAATCTCATCATCAAGCTTATGAAAGAGCTCTTGGATTCTGTTTATTTTGTCTTGCTGGTGGGTAGGAATTGGCATGATAAATCAATAATACATGAAAAATCTGTCGCCTGCGGGAAAAACTGAGGCGACAGATTATCAAAGCTATTGCAGACAAGGTTGGATTCCGAATAATTCGGCTAACCCGACTTAGTTAGAAATCGTATCGGCAGCAGGTTCGGCGGCCGGAGCACCTTGCAAAAACGTTGCAAGTTTCTTCCAAGTTCTCGGACCAACTTTTCCGTCGGCATTCAAACCGTTTTGCGTTTGGAAATCACGGATCGCTTTTTTGCTTTTCGGGCCAAGACTGCCGTCGACAGAACCGTTGTAAACACCAGCATTCTTGAGGGCTTGCTGAATATCTTTGTTGGTCGGTTTATCGGTGGTAACCGGAGCGCTTAATTCCATCGAAGTCGCGTCAGTAGTAAATGGCGTGGAAATAGCGGTGTTCAACGGAGCGCCGATACTATGCGCTTCCAGCGTCACGGATTGCGGGGCCAAAATCGCATTCCCGGTTAAAATTTGTTCGGGCGAAAGAGCAGCATATTCTTCTTTTTTCTGACCACAACCGGACATGACCACGAGAGATAAAGCAACAACGACAGACGCTGTGAAAATGTTCATCTGAATCTCGACTTTCTTTCTCTGAGACAAAAAAAGCCATGCCTTTTCTGCTCGGGTTAAGTAATGTTTATCCTGAAATTGGATTCTAAAATTTTTTGATTAATAACGGGTTAATTCTAGCGAAATTCTATCAAATGTCAAGCCAGCGGCGAACTCTTATTTTGTTATTATCCCGTATCGTTATTGGCTTTTGATGCTACTATAAAAAAAGTGGTTTTACGGCATCATAAAAAAACTAGCCATGGAAAATCTTTCACTATTCATCGACTTTTTCATTCATCTCGATAAGCATCTTCTGCTCTTTGTGCAGAATTACGGGACCTGGACCTATCTTTTCCTTTTTCTTATCATTTTTTGCGAAACCGCTCTGGTGGTGACCCCATTTTTACCCGGCGATTCACTATTGTTCGTGGCCGGAGCCCTTAGGGCAACCAGATCCCTAGACCTAGGAACGACACTCTTGCTTTTATCGGTGGCCGCTATCTTGGGCGATACCGTCAATTACTGGATCGGACATTTTCTGGGACCAAAATTTTTTCAGGAAAAATACCGGCGCATTCTTAAGCCGGAATATCTGAAACGTACCCACAGCTTCTTTGAAAAGCACGGCGCCAAAGCTATTATCCTCGCCCGTTTTTTCCCGATCATCCGGACCTTCGCGCCATTTATGGCCGGCATCGGGAAAATGAACTATAAAAAATTCTTTCTCTACAACGTGACGGGCGGCCTCCTCTGGATCTTTAGCATGACACTAGCGGGATACTTTTTCGGTAATATCCCCTTCGTCAAAAAGAACTTCTCAGTCGTAGTTTTCGCGATTATCATTATTTCCCTGCTTCCCGGAATCTGGGAATTCTACCGGCACAAAAAAGTTTAAGGATTTACTTCTTTAGGGAGGCTATTTAAGATCTTCTCTAACTTCTTGAGATCTTGAATTGTTGCGGTGAGCATCTGTGCGGGAATCGGCTTGCCGGATTCTAAACGATCCAGAATCAATGTGATTCTTTGCAAATGATTTCGTATTTCTGCAGGAATTTCTTTCATCATTTAACTCTCCTCACAACTAACGCAACTGGCTTGTCAGCGTTTCAATATCAAGCTTAGCGATCGCCAATTCATTTAAAGAATCCAAAACCTCTACGACATCTTTAAAACGTGACGATTTATCCGCACGCAAAATAACACCCATATCGGGATTCTTTTTCTGCATATCGCCTAACTGCGCTTTTAATTCTTTACGCGTTACGATTTTACTATTCAAATACAAGACACCTTCATTACTCACTGTTACATACGCCCTAGTCTGATTGCCATTGTCCATAGGCGTTGCACTTTTGGCCTCAGGAAGATTAACCTTAAGCGTCGACTGCGTCATGAGCGGTGTGGTGACCATAAAAATAACGAGCAGGACCAAAATCACGTCGGTAAACGGCGTAATGTTGATATCGGCGACAATGCGTTTTTTACGGTTTTTTCTATTAAACCTTAGTAACATTCAACAAATCCAGTGTTTGTGACGCGCACAATTCCATGTCGGTAACAAAATTATCGATAGTGCGTAAAAAATAATTGTAGGCGATGACCGCCGGAACCGCAACCGCCAACCCGGCCGCGGTACAAATCAAAGCTTCCGCGATCCCGTTGATGACCACATTGATGCCGCCAAACCCGCTGGTGGCAATATCTTGAAAGGCATGCATAATCCCCAGGACCGTCCCGAAAAGACCGATATAAACCGCGGTGCTACCGATCGTCCCGACGACGCTAGTAAATCTTTCCAATTTACCGGCTTCGATCGTGACTTCACGTTCCATCGCGTTAGAAATCACAAATTCGTTATGCCCATGCAGATTCAATCCGGCCAAAACGACATTGGCGAATGAGGTTTTGGTGCTTTTACAAAGCTCGATGGCTTTCTTAATGTTGCCCTTTTCCAACTCAGGGGCAATCTTGTCCATAAATTCCTGGCGGCCGATACTCGCACGGGCGCGGAAGTACATAATTCTTTCCACAATAATCGCAATGGAAATGATCGAACATCCCATCAGTAGATACATCGTGAACCCGCCGGCGCGGAAAAGTTGCAACAGTGTCATATCAAGCTCCCCTTGTTAGAAACTACAGCAGTTCGGCCAAGGCCGCACCACATTTAAAAACCATAAAACCCAAAATCATCGTCAGAATAATATTGCCAAGCGCGTAACCGGACTGTCCTTCTTTAAGCAAATCTGACGTTTCCAACATCACACTCGAAAGGGTCGTAAACGCCGCGCAGAAACCGCTCATTAAAAGAATCCGGTAATTATGAACAACCAAAAACTTTCTTTCAAAAATGACGTCGAGAAAACCAATTATAAAACAACCGGCGAGATTCACCGACAATGTTCCCCACGGGAAAGCCGTCCCCGCCCTGTGAGCCACAAAACCAGCTAAAAGAAAGCGCGAAGCTGTTCCCGCGGCGCCGCCGAGAATCAGATAAATCCATTTCTCCACAATCGATCCTTTTGTAAATTATCAACGTCATTATAATCAAAGACCTTAAAGACGCAAACGATATATTAGCCAATTTCCTCGACAAAAGGCCAAAGTTAAAATAAAATCACTCTCGATAAATACTTATTACGACTTCAAAGGAAAACCGCATGCCCAAAAAGCCCACACAAAGAAAAATCATCCCGAAAGAAAAAATACAGAAGTTCAGCCGCGCCAATTTACCTGCCACCGTTCAGACTGTTTCGGTCATGATTGAGATTCCTAAGGGCAGCCGCAACAAATACGAATACGACAGCAAAAAGAAAATCCTCAAATTTGACCGCATGCTTTTCTCGGCGGTACATTATCCCAGCGATTACGGTTTTATTCCCGATACTTTAGCCCTCGACGGTGACCCACTTGACGCGCTCGTTTTAGTTTGGGAACCGACCTTCCCCGGCTGTATGATCGAAGCCAAACCCGTAGGACTTTTCAAAATGTGGGATGAAAAAGGCCCGGACGAAAAGATCCTCTGCGTTCCGATCCGCGATCCGCTATGGAACCACATTAAAGACTTAAACGACATCCCGCCGCATTTGCTCAAGGAAATCGAACATTTCTTTAAGATTTATAAAGATTTGGAAGAAGAAAAAACCGGGATCGAAGGTTGGGACAATTTACCGGCCGCGATCAAAGCCATCGAGCAGTCGAAAAAACGCTACAAAGAAACTCCGCATTAATTTATTCCGACAATTTATTTTTAGAAGACTTTGTTGATTTTTGCGGAAACACGGTTTTTTTGGAAATACCGGAACAGCCGCAACCTCCCTGGGAACCGCAGCCGGTTTTTTTCTTGAAAAAGGCAGCATAAGTCACAATGGCGGTCGCGGTTAACACGATCGCAATGGCAACAACGGATTGAATGTCACTTGTCATATGAATACCTCGACTTAATGAAAACCGAGCAGAAGCCCACCCTGATAAACCGCCAAAGATACTAAATACGCCAGCGTTGTCATATAAACAATTTGGAACAGCGGCCAACGCCAACTATTGGTTTCGCGGCGCACGACGGCAACCGTGCTTATACACTGCATGGCAAAAACATAAAACAGCATCAAGCTGATACAGGTCAATGGAGTGAACAGCGCACGACCGTCGGGCCACGCAGCTTTCGCGAACGCTTCCCGTAAGTGATCGTCTTCCCCTTCGCTTTCAATATTAAAAACAATGCTCATCGTGCTAACAAAAACTTCTCGCGCCGCGAACGAACCGATCAAGCCGATCCCGATACGCCAGTCATAACCGAGCGGCTTAATCACCGGCTCCAATAGCAGACCGGCCTGCCCGGCGATACTTTGTTTCAAGGCTTCCGACGAAGAGAGATGGTCGTGTTTCGGATAAGTCATCAATCCCCAGAGAATAATCGAAAGAACGAAAATCACCGTCCCCGCCCGCTTTAAGAAAATCACCGCGCGTTCCCACATATGCATCATGACGTCTTTAAAAAGTGGCAGGCGATATGGCGGCAACTCCATAATAAACACCGGCGTTTCACTGCGTAATAACGTTTTCTTGAAAATCATCGCCATAACAAAAGCGCCGAAGATCCCCACCCAATAGAGTCCGAGCATGAGTCCGGCTTTTTGCCAGGCCAACGCGCCGGGAAGCAAAACGGCAATGATGATCGTATAAACCGGCAAACGCGCCGAGCAGCTCATGAGCGGCGCGACTAAAATCGTCGTCAAACGGTCTTTGGGACTTTCAATCGTGCGCGCGGCCATAACACCGGGGATCGCGCAGGCAAAAGAACTTAACATCGGAATAAAAGATTTCCCGTGCAGGCCCGCCCCACGCATCAAGCGATCCATAATAAAAGCAGCCCGCGCCATATATCCGGTATCTTGCAAAAGACCGATAAATAAAAACAGGATCAAGATTTGCGGTAAAAAAATCACGACCCCGCCGACGCCGGCGATGACTCCGCCCGTGATCAAATCGCGCAGGTCGCCTGCCGGCATCACATTCTTAACGACGCCGGAAACGGAGGAGAAGAATGAATCAATGGCATCCATCGGATAAACCGAAATCGTAAAGATGCAATAAAACATGAGCGCCATCAACCCTAAGAAAATCATCCAGCCCCCAATCTTGTGCGTCACAACCGCGTCGATGCGGTCGGTCGCAGTAATCTGCCGCGCGCCGGACTTTTCCTGAAAAACCCCTTTTAAACTTTTAGAAATCCAATCATACCGTGATTCAATCGCCACCGAACGCCAGTTAATGCCCCATTCGGTCAAATCATTTTGTATCGCACGAACACATTCATAAACCTTTTGCCGGCCGCGCAAAATTTCTTTAAGCGTTTTATCATCCTTCGACAATAAAATAATCGCTTCCGAGAACGTATCGGACTTAGCTAAGCCTTCTTCCCGCCAGAGAAGGATCATCAGTTCTTCGATACGAGACTCTACCTGTTCGGGCATTCTCCACAAACGACGGTCGGCAGGAGCAACATCGGTACTGATCAAACTCTTTAATTCTTCGATCCCTTTTTCTTGATTTGCAACTCCAGCGATAACCGGAACGTGCAGAACATGAGACAAAGCTTGAACGTCGATGTTTTTCCCTTGTTCCTTAACCTCGTCCATCATATTCAAAAAAATAATGACCGGCAAACCAAGGTCTTTAATTTGACTAAAAAGATAAAGATTGCGATCAAGATTCGTCGCATCAACAACACAAACCACAATGTCCGGCCGTGGGGTATCTTTCATTTGGCCAAAAAGAACATCACGCGCAACTTTTTCATCAGGAGAACGAACATCAAGGCTGTATGTCCCGGGAAGATCAAGAACATTGATCTCCCGATGATCCTCATAAATGATACGTCCCAGCTTTTTCTCGACGGTAACACCGGAATAGTTACCGACCTTTTGGCGCATTTTTGTCAAAGCATTAAAAACGGTGGTCTTCCCGGAATTAGGATTTCCGGCCAAAGCCACGGTTAAGATCTTTTTGTCTTGAAGAGGATTATTAGGGAATGCTTCTGGCACGGCGATAAATTCCTTATTGATCAGAAAGAGAAACAATGATGCCTAATGCTTCATCACGGCGCAACGAAAGATGGTAGCCGCGTATTTTAATATCGATTGGATCTCCCATCGGCGCGAAACGAATAATCTCGATCGGAGTTCCGCGAATGATGCCCATTTCCAAAAGACGCTGGGAAAGAAATCCGTGTTCAAGAACTTCTTCCACTATGCCCTTTTGTCCGACGACAAGCTGACTTAAAGGTATTTTACTCATAAATGATCTTACCTGCGGCGATCTTCAAGTTTAAAGCGAACCGGAACGCGAACGGAAGATTCGATCGCGACCCCGCCGATCTGCGCGGGTCGAAAGGTCCACTCATGCACTGCTTTCATTGCTGATTGGTCTAGAATATCATAATCGGAACTGTGTTCAATTTCTAATTTGAAAGGACGGCCTTCCTTATTGACCGCTACGCGAAGAACAACCAAGCCTTCCCAGCCGTTCTGACGAGCCTTAGGCGGATAACGCGGTGCGGGATTAGAAAGATAATCCAGTTTCATCTGAGCGATAGCTCCCTGCTGCGCAACGCCAACTGCGGGCAATGTTTCCTTAATTTCTGGTTTCGGAACAACGATCTGGGGCGAAGGAAGCTCAACCACAAGCCGATTCTCGATCACGGCCACAGGAGCTGTTATAATCTCTTCTGGCTTTTGAATCATGGGCGGTGGTTTGGGAACTTCGTCTATGATCTGAACGTCAATACTCGCCGGAGCCAACTCAACGGCGAACTTAGGTGGCGTATAAAGATTTCCCAACAAGCCCTGGGTTACAAAAAAAAGACCGTGGACAACAAAGGAAATAACCACGAACTGCGCCATGGTCATTTCGTAGCCCCGCCTCCATGAACCACATTGACCTGGGAAGCCCCTGCCTGACGGGCGCAATCCATAGCCTTCACAAAATATTTATATGGTGTTTCGCCGTCACCGCGCAAATCAACCGATTTTCTCGACGCTGAAATTAACTGCGCTTCGATAGCGGCGATCAGTCCGGCACCTGAAACAGGCGTCCTATTCACAAAAAAATTACCATCCTTATCAATAGTAACTACCACCCGTTGAGCATCGCGCTTATCCTGGGTAACCGCTTTAGGAAGATTTAATTTGATAATCGGCGTAATAAAAGAAGAACTTAACATGAAAAAAACCAAAAGCTGAAAGACCACGTCGATGAGTGGCGTCATATCGATAGCCATCGAGGACTTTTTGGAGCGGATAAAATCCATTATTTTACCGTCTTTGTTTCGTTCTCTATTTTCTCAGCTTCTTCAATACGAAAACTGGAGTGGGTCTCTTTACCAAAAAACCGGTCAAGTTCAGTGATCACCAGCTGCATACGCCGGGCAATAAAGTCCACCTTGTTCTCAAAATAATGAAAAAACGCTGTCGCCGGGATCGCGATACATAACCCAAATACCGTTGTAACCAAGGCCTCCCAGATGCCACCGGCAAGATGACCAGCCTGCACCTGCCCATCAAGTAATTCGATTTGATGAAAAGCACCGACCAAACCAGTTACCGTTCCCAAAAGTCCAAGCAACGGCGATAAATGCGCGATCGTCGCCAATAATTTTAAATTTCTCTCAACACCCTCCAGCAGCAATGAACCTTCGCATTTTAAAATATTGGCCCGATGCCCGTCGGCAGGAAGATTCAACAAATAATGTTCCGCTATTTTCGCCACGGCGTGCTCTTTGCTCTGAGAAAATGTTAAGGCTTGCGCTCGCTTATTCGCGAAAAGTAATTTTTTTAATTCCTTACGAAATGCCCCCTCGTCTAACTGTGTGCGCCAATGATAATAAAAACGTTCCAACACAATTGCCATCGCAACAACCGAGCACAACAGTAATGGCCACATCACGAAACCGCCCCGCTGAAATAATCCCCATAAAGTTTGATCCCAAAACATTATTTCCTCCCCCTATTTAGTGCCGCGGCGCGCTGATACGAGCGCGAACTTTAAAGCTCACAAAATCAATTGTCATAATGACAACAAAGATCAAGACGATCGCGGTCATCAAATGTTGATATTGCAACATTTGCACATAGCCGACGAGGTAATATCCAATCCCGCCCGCGCCGACAAAGCCCATGATCGTGGACGCGCGAATATTGTATTCAAACATGAACAACAATTGACTGATCAAGGTATTAAAAGTTTCCGGCAAGATAGCAAAACGAAAAAGCTGCAGGCGATTACACCCAGTGCTACGTACCGCCTCAATAACTTCCCCATCCACGGCTTCAAAGGCTTCATAATAAATCTTCGCCAAATAACCGACCGTGTAAAGAGCCACGCCAAGAACTCCAGCCTTAGGGCCCAAGCCGACCGCGATAACAAAAATAATCCCAAACAAAATAGAAGGCACCGTGCGTATTGCGCCAACCAAGCCACGCACAATGGTCGTAATGATTTTGTCAAATAGCGTATGTGTCCCTAAGAACGCGAGTGGTAGTGATAAAAGAAAACCGAGGATGGTTCCCGAAAATGAGATTTGTATCGTTTCCCATATCGCTGGAAGAAGGACCGGCAAGGTATCCCAATGAGGCGGAAACAATTCGCTGCTAAAACGCGCGAGATTTTTAAACGCTCGACTCCACTGCGATGGTTCCAGCAATCCTAAATTAAGAAATGAAGCTACCGCCAATAAAGCGATCACAACAATGATGACCGCGCTCGTCGGAAATCGCCTTTTCATAGGCTGTCCTTCATCATTTCCTCAATAATCCCCTCCTGAGAAGACGTATTGAGGATCAATTTCCCGCCGCGCATGATCGCAACGCGATCAGCATATTCCTTAGCAAGAAAAACATCGTGCGTTGTCGCTAGAAAAGCGATCTTATTCTGCGTTAATTTTTTGACCATCGTGAGAATTTCCATCGAAGTCACAGGATCTAGCTGTGAAACAAATTCATCGGCGAGGATCAGGCGCGGATTCTGGATCAAGGCGCGAGCGATCGCAACCCTCTGTCGTTCCCCGCCACTCAAATGCCAAATCTTTTTATCGATCTTATCCCCGATACCCAGATCAGCCATCAAACAAGCCGCATAGTCCTGATCTGATGAACGGAACTTTCCGAACAGAGTCGCCAAGGTTGGCGTACGCCCCAGAACACCCATCAAAACATTTTCGATAGCTGACAAATTCCGCACCAGGCCAAGATTTTGCGGGATATAGGCGACAACTCTCGCGGATGGGGTCGCGTCACGATCAAAAAAATATTCCACCTGCCCGCGACTAGGACGGATCAAACCCGCAAGAATCTTGATCAAAGTCGTTTTCCCACTGCCGCTTCGACCCAAGACCATGGTGGACATCCCCTCTCGAAGATCAAGATCAACACCCTCAAGAACAAAGCTTTTATCATTGTAACTATGCCAAAGGCTCTTGGCGCGCAGAACCAAACCGATGGTGTCATCGGTAAAACGCGGTTTTGAGATTTTAGGTTTAGCGGTGATCATTATTTACTAGTTTTTTCTTTAAATTGAAAACCTGTCAGCTCAAGCATCCCTTCCAGCGACTTAAGGTGCCCGGCATCCGCTGTTTCAAAACGAACAAATATCCCCGAGACAAATTTTCGCATTAAGGCGCGATGCGAATCATCACCCAGTTCCAGCAAGGCGTCCTTAAGCTTTGTCTTAACCGCCGCGTCCATTTCTTTGCTCACCACGACGACATGCGACGGGATCGGCCCCTGCTCAGCTAGAATACGGGTATTATCTAAAACCTCACGATAAAGTTTCTCCGGAACATCACCGGCAATAACGGAAACATCAACTTGCCCGGCTTTTAACGCTTCGTAGGCTTGCGCATAACCGCCGGCAAATAAGATCTCAGCAAAAAAATCTTTTGGATTTGCTTCACCCTCACCCTTAATAACAAAACCATCCGCTACTAATTTTGACAAGGGCGCCAAATATCCTGAACTGGATAATTGGCTAGGGAAAGCGGCTCTTTTACCTTTTAATTCTTTGAGATCCGCAAGTGGGCTTTCTTTAAGAACGACCCAATATGAAAAATAATACGGCTTCTCAGCTTTTTCGTCTCCGACCATAACATCGCGAACCTCGGCCAAAATGACTTCCGCCTGTGCATGCTGCTCGGCCATAACCGCCGGCCATGCGCCCATAAACGCGGCCTGCGCGTGACCAAAGCGCAAGGCTTCGATTACGCCCGCATAGCTCGTCGGAAAAAAGATCTCAACATCAACCCCCAAGCGTTGCTCCAAAAAAAACTCAAGCTCTTTGGCTTGACTGCTTAATTGCTCGGGTGTTGATGTCGGCTGTATCGCGATAACGATCTTGTCCGCGCCGGTCGCATCCGCCGGCGTGACGAACGCGCAAAAAACACAGATCAAAAGTAAAGCTGTTTTCTTGAATTTCCACATAAATATCTCCTAAGCGATTTAATTTGTCATTGCGAGCCCCAGAATCATTTGTCATTGCAACCTGCAATGACGGTGCTCCATTCTCAATATTACCAAACCGTTTTCACACCCGCGTAATAGTTACGCGGCGCGGCAGGGTCGATCCCGTCGCTGCGCACACGTGCAAAATAATGTTCATCAAAGATATTATTAACCCCGCCCAAGAGGCTAACCGTGTCTTGATAGACTTTCCACTCCGCGGTCAAATCCCAAACCTTGTAGGACGGAACCATAAATTGGGCACTATTGGTATCGTTAGCGAAATGATCATCCACAAACGTCCCGCCGAAACGAACCTGACCCTTATCCTGATAAGCATACTCCAAGCCTGTCTTAAAAATAAAGTCCGGAGCGTACTGCGGAGTTTTTCCATCATTAGGCCCGTACACAAAACGCGCTTCAAGAAGCATGATGTTTGCAAAAAGACTTAATGATCCAAAGCGGTCATAATACTGCGACTGTTTTACATGATCGACCCAACGCACAAGATCAAAATCGGCCGCCAATTCAATACCCATGTGCTTAGCATCGCCAACATTATCCGTCGTGGTTCCCGAGGTCCCGATCTGATCATTAAATTTCATATAGAATAAGCTCGTATCCCAGCCAAAGAATTCCGCCGGAGTTCCGCGCATACCGATATCCGCCTGCCACGACTTTCCTTCTTCGAGGTCATTGTTAACGACCTGTCCACTTCCCGTCGGAACAGCTTGAGTATAAATCTTCGGGCGGTAGCTTTGCGAAACGTTGCTATATATTTTTAGATCAGACGAAACATCGTAAGCCAACCCTAAGCCAAACAGCGCAACGAAGTCATAATCTGACTTATCTGCGAGCGGAACCGTTGTCTTGTCAACATTGACATTCTCTTTAACAGCTTGCCAGACATTTTCTAAACGAACACCCGGGGTCAGCGAAAACGGACCGAACTTAAAACGATTCTCAGCAAAAAGCGAAACATCATTTAAATTACGATCCGTGTCTTTACGAACATCGCCATCAACAGCATCAGCAGTCGTTGCGCGTTTATCAACGCGCGGAGCCGTAACATGATAATAAAGAACACCGGCGCTCAGAATATGGTCTTCTGAACCAAAGGCATTGTAATTCTTCTTCCCTCGTGTTTCTGCACCAAATGTATAAAATTCCTGACTCTCGATCTCGTTGCTAGCAAGCAGCGGGGCTGTCCCAAAACTACTGCCAGTCGTTCTTTGGCGCCAGCTCAAGCGTTCATAATAGCCACCAAATGTTTTAAATTCTAAGGAATGATCCACATCGACCGTTTTATCAAGAGCCACCGACCCCGCATAACGATTTAACTCAAAACGATCATTTAACCGATTTGTTTTCGCAGGATCAGCATCAAAATCAGCGCGTGTTAAACCACCCGGTTCACCATGTTTTTCTTGGTAAGCGTCCAAAGCGAATTTCCAAACCGTGTTCTCATTCTGCTTAACATTGAATTTCGTGCCGCCATTGTAAAGTTCAACTTGGCTGTTGTTATTACGAAAACCCTGCAATTGACGATGATGAAAATACCCCAAATAACCAAGGGCGCCATCCGTGCCACTTAACGCCATATAATTAGAGTACAAATCAGAACTGCCCATGATGTTTTGCATCGTCAATGACAATGGGCCATCCGCATACGGTTCTTTCGTTACAAAATTTAAAACCCCGCCCGGCTGAGGACCATAAAGCAACGACCCGCCACCGCGAATAAATTGGATGTGGTCGACTGTTTCCATGGCCGGAACGTAATACGCTTCCGGATAACCAAACATGTCCGCGTGAATAGGAATGCCGTCTTTTAATATTTGGGTGAATTGCGCGCGGTGAGGCTCAAGCCCACGATAACCGACACTTAACAACGGACTCGATTCTTCGCTCAATAAAAGACCGGGAGTCTTTTGCAAAGCTTGCCGAAAATTATTGTTCACGATCTCGGGAATATTAACAAGATCGATCACGGATGTTTTCTTGCCATCGTAGATCTTTGCACCATCGACATCAGGCAGAACATCGGTACTTTCTCTGGTATCCATAACGAGAACTTCTTCTAGCTCTAGCGTTTTCTCAACGCCCTGCGCCCATACCGGCCATGCAACCAGAGTACTTAAAACAATTCCAAACATCCTCGACTTTAAACCCATACTTCCTCCTTTATAATAAGGGGTGCAATCTTCCAACATAGCTTCATATTTCACTCAGCAAATTTGTTTGGTCTGAAAAATATATAAGTCTTATTGCGACGTATTTAGCATTCCTAAAGTAACAAATCGTCTTTATTTGTCAATATTTATTTTGCGGTTATACGTTGTTATATAACTTATTTCTCGTCTTCTTTGGGTAAAATATTCCCCTTTTCATTGAATCTTTTGATCCAAACGACCTGATCTTCGACATACAAAGCCTTTTCTTTGATCTTACCGTTTGCATAATGCTGCACAAAAACTCCTTCCCTATCAATTTCATTCGCAAAGACCGGAAAGGCAAGAAAATTAGAAAAAATAAGATAACAAGTCATCCGGTGTCGCATAAAACTTCTTTATTATTTAGGGAAATTGCAGTGCAACGACGTCACTGACGTCATGAAACTTATCTCCCGATTCAAATTGTTCATCAATCGCGACCCCGTTGATAGTTCCGGTGATACGAAAAACATATTTTCCCGGCTTTGTTGGAAAAAAATACGCGGCGTAGCGGCCAGGGTCATTATATTTCTTGTTGAAAGCCAGCTCCAGTGCTTTGTCCACATCGCTTCTGGTGACAACAACCCTTAATTGTCCTTCGAGACTTTCAACTGGTTTGTTTTTTTGCGTCACACGCAAATCCACACCATTCATTTGTCCGGAAAAAGCAGGTTCATTAATAAAACCGACAATAAATTCAAATTGCCCTGCCACAACACGCTTCTCGTGGGCAAAGGACGCAGGAACAAACCCCGCGGCCAATAAACAAAACAGAAAGACCGCTAATATTTTCTTCATATTTTTTTCTTTCATTATTTTATTGGATTACCACTTCCACTCAACACCGCTATACCACGCGCGGCCGTTGCCGGGATTAAAAACAGCGGCATTGGCATCTAATCCGGCGGCGTTGTTAACAATGCCTGTGGAGGCGGCATAAGTTTCATCGCCGAGATTTTTTCCTTCCACGAAAACAGAGAAACCTTTCGCCGTTTTGTATCCGGCCTTTAATCCCCAGATCGTGTACGGATCACTGTAGAACGTATTGGCCATGTCGATCGGGTACTTTGTCATAACACTTTCAAAGTTCGGGCCCGCATAAAATCCCGATGGATGCTCATAAACCAATTCCATTTTGATAAAGTGTTCCGGCAAGCCCGGGAGCTGATTGTCGCCATGCACCGGGTCATTATCGAAACGAAAGTCACTCCAATTGTAAACGCCGTGCGTGTAAACCTTGTCTTGCTTTCCCGCCGACTTTGCCAATAAACCATGCAAAAGATCCAATTCCCCGCCGAACTCGATACCTTGATGAATCGTTTCCCCGCGGGCATTGATCGTGCCCAAAGGATTGCCTAACCCGTCGCTTAAACTCAACAACTCTTTTTTAAGTTGGGAATAATAAAACGTCGCGTCATAAGCATACCAGCCCTCATCACCGCGCAAACCGGTTTCCCACGTATCGCTAGTCTGGGCTTTATTCGGCAAAAAATTACTCGCCGAGTCGAACAATTCCGAGAACGTCGGCGGCTCAAATCCGCGCGTATAGCCGATAAACGCCTGGCTCTCTTCACTTAAATCATAAGTAAAGCCAGCTTTAGGATTAAGCGCGCGATAAATGCTGTGCCCGCTATCATTACCGTTGGTAAAATAATAGTCCGTGCTTTGACGTGACGCATAACTTAATTGTAAGCCCGGCACAAAAGTCCAACGCTCCGCGAATTCCAACTGATCCTCCGCGTATAAATTTAAATTGTACGCCTCTTGGTCATTTTCCGCCGTACGCGAACCCTTAGCCCCGCCGACATTCAGGAAGCGGTCATCTTTGATATAACCTAACGTCGGAATAAAACCGACCACCAGCTGATTGTTTTTTCCAAAAAGATCGGCGGTATTTGTGTAGCGGACCTCGCCGCCATAATCCTGCGAATCCTGCTCGAGAACTTGAAAAATCGGATGAAACAATTCACCGTTAAACATATAAAGAGAAACATCCCATTGATGTTCGTCCTTGTTATAGGTCGTCTTATTGGCAATGCGGTAATAGTCCACATCGCGTTTCTGATTTCCGGATAAACTATTCGCGTTAGCTTGCGTGGGATCGGCATTAAGTTGGGACTTTCGCAACGCTCCGCCGAGTTTCGCCTTTGTGACCGCGTTGGTCACATAGAAACGGGTTTCCAATTCCGGATTAACCTTGTAACCGAAATTCATAAACTCATAATGATTATCCTGATCAGTATGATTACGAAAACCATCCTGTTTATATTGACTTAAAGAAAGATAGTAATCAAAAGGCCCCCTGACCTGCCCGGAGCTCATCTGCGAACGGATGTAACCGAAGCTTCCGCCTTCGAAGCGGCCTTGCAAAGGATCAGCGGTGTAACCCGTTGGGGAAACAAAGTTAATCGCGCCCCCCAAAGTCGTCGCGCCATAACGCAAAGCATTGCCCCCGCGAAAGACTTCCGTATAATCAACAGCCAGCGGTTCAATTTTATAAAAATCACCGGCGCCATCCGCCTGATTAAGCGGCACACCATCCTGCAATAAGAGAATACCGCGCAAATGAAACGTCCGCTGAAGACCCGAACCGCGTATCGAGACGCGTGATTCTTGCGCTCCGGTGTCACGCTGTTGAACAAAAATCCCTGGCGAGTAACCCAAAAGATCTTGCGGTGTGGTCGCGCGTCCGGTTTTATAATCATCCGCGTGGATCACATCCACGCCGCCGGGAATATTCCTAATCGTCTCTTCGGCCTCTTCGCTATTGGGAACAACCGCTGACAAATTTTCCTTTTGCCCAACAACCAAGATCTCCGATAAGGTCACGGATGTGTGGTCGCTGGCCGCGAATACGGCCTGCCCCTGCGGGTCAAACAAAAACAAAACACCGATAAAAATAGCACCAAGCTTAACTCTCATAACACCTCTCCCAGTAATGCGGACTGCTTACGAAAACAGTTTTTTCCGCAGATTAAATATTAAAAACTTTTGAGATTTGAGAATTAAACTTTGGGGACGTGTTCGACAGGCTTAGCGAGCAGAAAGGAATATTGACTTGAATCGTGGCGGGATAAAACAAGACCCGTCAAAGAATGTTGCTGTTGAAATGATGCGGCCAAGAAATGGCTTGCGTTGCCGCCGGGAGCAGAATTTTCTTTGGGAAATCCCGCCGGATGAGCCAAGACAATTTTTTTACCTTCATTGGTTTGCGCTTTAACCACTTTCGTACAAAGACAGATCGCGCGCTTACCCGCGCAGACCTTTTTCTCGTCGGAGGCTTTAATAAATACTCCAAGCGGTAAAATCCAGAGAACAAAAGCGGCAAGGATAAAAATATTTCTTAAACGCAGCATGGGGTGATTATAGCAAAGAGATTTATAAAAGCAACTTTTGGCGACAGATTGGAAGGGTTCCGTGCTCAAACTGCGCGCGGAACCCTTCCAATCTGTCGCCAAAATCTAACTACGAAATTCTGCGAACAAATCCGTCGACAAATAACGTTCTCCGGTGCTCGGGATGATCGCGACGATCAACTTGCCCTTGTTTTCCGGACGCTTGGCGACTTCGAGCGCCGCATATACCGCCGCGCCGGAAGAAATCCCGCAAAGAATTCCTTCTTCGCGAATCAGGCGCTTCGCATAAGCAAAAGCTTGATCATTATCGACCTGAATAATTTCATCGATCAGCTTGATTTCCAAAATACCAGGAACAAAACCGGCACCAATCCCTTGAATTTTATGCGGGCCCGGGTTACCACCGGATAAAACGGGTGAGCCCTTTGGTTCAATCGCGATCGCTTTAAAAGACGGCTTACGTTCTTTAATAACACTGGCGACACCGGTCAAAGTCCCACCGGTCCCTATTCCAGAAATTAGGAAGTCAACTTTCCCGTCAGTATCACGCCAAATCTCTTCCGCGGTGGTCTTGCGATGGATTTCAGGATTAGCCGGATTCTCAAATTGCTGCGGTTGAAAATAATTCGGATCAGATGCGGTTAGTTCTTTAGCTTTCGCGATCGCGCCCTTCATTCCTTCCGGTCCCGGCGTCAAGATCAAAGTCGCGCCAAGAGCTCGCAATAAAGCCCGGCGTTCCAAACTCATTGTTTCCGGCATCGTTAAAATCAATTTGTAGCCTTTGACCGCGGCCACAAATGCCAACGCAATCCCCGTGTTCCCGGAGGTCGGCTCGACGATTGTTGTTTTTCCTTTAATAATCTTGCCGGCTTTTTCGCCGGCTTGAATCATAGCCAGACCGATGCGGTCCTTGACCGAACTTAAAGGATTAAAGAATTCCAATTTTAAAACGATCTCGGCATGGCCGCCTTCATTTAATTTGTTTAGACGTACGAGCGGCGTGTTACCAATTAATTCAGTAATGTCATTTGCAATTTTCATACTTATCGTCCCTTCTTTTTGCTATTAAATATTAAACCGTCTTTAAATATTTTTAGTTCTCCTTTAAACATCACATTCCAGCTTTCATCGGATGTTAACGGCCGCGTCGCGATGATCGAAACGATATCATTTGGCGCCGCTTCTTTGCTAAAGTCGACCTGCAGATCAGCGTCGATCAAATGGGCTTTGCCGAACGGCGCTTTACGAGTGACCCAGACCAGATTAGTCGAGCAATAAGCAAAAAGATATTCGCCGTTGGTCATTAAGACATTAAATGTCCCGAGCGTGGCCAGGTCGAGAAATAACTCCTCGATCAAAGCCATAAATACTTTTAAAGAACGCGGCTCTTGTGGAAAACGGTCATAAACCTGGTCAAGCATCCAACAGAATGCATGTTCGCTGTCAGTTGTTCCAACCGGTCGAAAAAAGTTGAGTTTTCTTTTTTTAATCCCCTTTAATTGCCCGTTGTGCGCAAGCGTCCAATTCTGTCCCCACAACTCGCGAGAAAAAGGATGAGTGTTTTCCAGTGCAATCTTTCCAATATTGGCCCGACGGACATGGCTAATCACGATCTTACTCTTGATCGGATAATTCCGCACCATTTCGGCAATCTGTGAATGAGCGCCCGGCTGCGGGTCGCGAAAAGTCCGGTTCCCTTTGCCTTCATAAAACGTGATTCCCCAACCATCTTTATGCGGACCCGTGAGTCCGCCCCGGCGGAGCAAGCCGGTAAAGCTGAAACAAATATCGGTGGGGACATTGGCACTCATCCCCAAAAGTTCACACATGGTTTTGTCCCTTTTGATTGCCGCACCGTCGATCAGCACCACTTCAATTTGATTAAATATCGTATTCACTATAAGTGATGTTCTTGGGGGTCAAACAGATGTCCTCGCCCTTTTGGGGTTTTAAACTTTTGTATTCTTCTTGAGAAATTTCCGCCTGCACTGCTTGTCCGTCTGTGGTCACAGCATCAATCCTGACAACCGACCCGGCAGGATTGATAAACGTAATTTTGGCTTTGATCGAATTCGCCGAAACTGGCTTGCGCGTCACGTTTAATTCATGCGGCCGCACATAAATTTTCTTTGCGGTTGTTTCAACACTTCCTTCTTCTGTGCGTCCATGAAACAAATTCACATTGCCTAAGAAATTAAGAACAAAAACGTTAACCGGGTTGTGATAAACCTGTTCCGGGGTTCCCACCTGTTCGATTTTTCCTTTATTCATGACCACGATACGGTCCGCGACTTCCAGCGCCTCTTCCTGATCATGCGTGACAAACAAGCTCGTAATATGAAGATCGTCGTGAAAGCGGCGCAGCCACTGCCGCAGCTCTTTGCGAACCTGGGCGTCGAGCGAACCGAATGGCTCATCGAGCAAAAGGACTTTGGGCTCTATGGCTAACGCGCGCGCCAAAGCAATGCGCTGTCTCTGCCCGCCGGAAAGCTGTGAAGGATAGCGCGCTGCGACCCAATCCAGCTGTATTAACCCTAAAAGTTTATGGACCCGCTTCTTTATTTCTTCCTCGGAAGGGCGGATCTTTTTCGGCTTAACCCGCAAACCAAAAGCAATGTTCTCAAAAACCGTCATATGACGAAAGAGCGCGTAGTGCTGAAAAACAAACCCGACATTGCGGTCTTTGGTTTCTTTATTTTTCGCGTCCTCACCATGAAAAAGAATCTCTCCTGTTTCGGCGCTTTCCAATCCGGCAATAATGCGCAATAACGTCGTCTTACCCGAACCCGACGGCCCCAACAAGGCAACCAACTCTCCGGTCTCAACTTTCAAACCGACATCATCGAGCGCGCGGAATGTTCCGAATGTTTTTGTAACCCCCTTAACCTCTATGCTCATGTCCGATTCTCCGTTGTAAGTTCTGCTCGATATTTGTATTCAATCCAAGATTTTATGAAAAGCGTGACAATGGCCAATAACGCCAACAACGAAGCCACCGCGAACGCCGCCGTAAAATTATATTCGTTATAAAGAATCTCGATGTGCAACGGTAACGTATTGGTCAACCCGCGAATATGTCCGGACACAACCGAGACCGCGCCGAACTCGCCCATCGCGCGCGCGTTGCAGAGAATGACCCCATACAAAAGACCCCACTTAATATTCGGTAATGTTACGCGCAGAAATGTTTGCCAACCGCTGGCACCCAAAGTCAATCCCGCCTCTTCTTCTTCGTTACCTAACGCCTTCATGACCGGAATAAGTTCGCGCGCGACCATCGGAAACGTCACAAAGATCGTCGCCAAAATGATCGCCGGCGGCGCAAAAATGATCTTAATTCCGTGTTCCATCAACCACGGCCCCATGGCCCCTTGCGCGCCGAACATCAACACATAGATTAACCCCGAAATAACCGGCGAAACCGAAAGCGGCATATCGATCAGAGTGATCAAGAAATTTTTACCCCAAAAATCGAATTTCGCGATCGCCCATGATGCAGCAATCCCAAAAACCACATTAAGCGGAACCGCGATCGCAGCAGTTAATAGCGTCAACTGAATTGCCGCCAAAGTATTCGGCTCAGCTATCGCTTTCCAATACACTTCAATCCCTTTATTAAGACCAGTAATAAAAACGATACTTAAAGGCAAGAAAATAAAAAGCCCCAAAAAAGCCAAGGCGACCGCGATCAAGGTCCATCGTACCCAAGCTGGTTCTGTGCGCTTTCTCATCTTAATTCATCCCGATCCGTCTTGAGGACAACCCTTGTAAAAAATTGATGATCCCTATCAAAATAAAAGAAACCAAAAGCATCACCACGGCGATCGCCGAAGCACCGGCGTAATCATACTGCTCAAGTTTTGTCATAATCAATAAAGGAGCGATTTCGGTTTTTCCCGGCATATTCCCGGCGATAAAAATGACCGAACCGTATTCTCCGATACAGCGCGCGAACGCCAGCGTGAATCCGGTGATGAGCGGGGGGACCAGATTCGGAAAAATAATCTTTGAAAATATTTGCCAGCGGTTTGCGCCAAGACTTAACGCGGCATCTTCCAGTTCACCATCCAATTCTTTCAAGACCGGCTCAATGGTGCGGACCACAAACGGCAAGCCGATAAAAACAAGCGCCAGCGTAATCCCAAGCGAACTATATGCGGTCTGAAGACCCAAAGCATAAAGCGGCTTTCCCAATAAACCATTTTGCGCGTACAAAGAGGTCAAGGCGATCCCCGCGACCGCCGTCGGCAAAGCCAGCGGAAAATCAACAAGCGCATCAATAATCTTTTTCCCGGGAAAACTGTAGCGGGCCAAAACCCACGCGACCAAAAACCCAAAGAACACATTCACTAATCCCGCGACAAAGCTGGTGCCAAAACTCAATCGATAGGCCGCCAACGTCCGCGGGTTGGAAATCACCTCCCAAAGTTCAGCCCATCCCATTGTCGATGTTTTGATAAACAACATCGACAACGGGATCAGGACAATAAGGCTAAGATAAAAAACCGTATAGCCTAAGGCTAAATGAAAACCGGGAATAACAGATTTTTGTTTTAATAAAAACATTTACGATTCCTGTGTCACTTTGCGTAGATCTGGTCGAATATCCCTTTATCCGCAAAATGCGTCTTTTGCGCTTTTTGCCAACCGCCGAAAACGCCATCAATTGTGATTAATCTCACGTTGGCGAACTTGCCCTGATACTTCTTGGCAACGCTTTCCAAACGCGGACGATAATAATGCTTGACCGCTAATTCTTGCCCCTGCTCAGTGTAAAGGAAGTTCAAATACGCTTCTGCGACCACGCGAGTGCCGTGCTTATCAACATTACGGTCAACGAGCGTAACCGGCGGTTCGGCAAGGATACTGACGGACGGAACAACGATCTCGAGTTTATCCGGGCCAAGTTCATTGATCGCTAAAAAAGCCTCGTTTTCCCATGAGATAAAAACATCCCCAATGCCGCGCTCGACGAATGTTGTAGTCGACCCGCGGGCCCCGGAATCCAAAACTGGGACATTCTTATAAATCGCCTTTACAAACTCTTGCGCTTTAGCTTCATCATTGCCCCATTTCTCAAGACCATAACCCCAAGCCGCCAAATAATTCCAGCGGGCCCCACCGGACGTTTTAGGATTCGGCGTGATCACAGAAACACCCGGTTTTATTAAATCATCCCAATCTTTGATATTCTTCGGGTTTCCTTTACGCACTAAAAAAACAATGGTCGAAGTATATGGCGAACTGTTATCCGGCAATCGCGCTTGCCAGGTCTTGGGAAAAAGACCGGCTCTCGACGAGATCTCATCAATGTCGTACGACAAAGCCAAGGTTACCACATCAGCCTCTAACCCGTCAATGACCGCGCGAGCCTGTTTACCGGCCCCACCATGCGATTGCTGGATTTCAATCTTTTCGCCAGTTTTATCTAACCAGTATTTTTTAAAAACTTCATTAACGTCTTGGTACAACTCACGGGTCGGGTCATACGACACATTAAGCAGTGTTTTTTTCTTTGCCGCGAATACTTCCGGCGCGATTGCAACATCAGCGAACGCCAAGATTAATAAAATTAATAATATTTTTTTCATTTCTTTCCCTTCAGATATTTATATTTGATAATTCATTGAAATCGTTAGTTTTTGACTTTCCGCCCTCGCAATGACATCTTCTAAACTTGTTTTATCTAAAATATTCGCGATCGCATCCCTTACATCTTTCATCACTAGGCGTATGCCACAACAACTTTCTTCGCGACATTCTTCACATTTTTGATAAGCAGTTTGGCTTACGCAACCCACTGGAGCCAATGGACCATCAAGAATTCTAATGGCTTGCCCCATTTTTATAGATTTAGGGGATTTTGAAAGGGAGTATCCTCCACCTTTGCCTTTTTTGCTTTCCAAAAGTCCGTTTTTCTTCAAGTCTAGCAAAATTGCCTCTAAAAACTTCTTTGGAATACGCTCTTCTTTCGCCAAATCAGCGATCAGAACGGGCCCTTGATTATATTTCTTCGCGAGATATATAAGCGCATTAAGTCCGTATTTCGTTTTCTTTGAAAGCATTACAATCTCCTTTAAACCTATCGACTTTATAGAGTATATAATTTTTGATTTTTTTGTCAATGCTTTTTACAAAATAAAAAGCCCACAGCTAAAGACTAGCTGCGGGCTTTATTATCGAGGTAAACTGTTAGTATTTAACGGAGCAGCCGTAGGATTTTGTTGAGGCCTCAACAACAGGCTGGCCGGCCATTGCGGCGCCAAGTGCTTCGCGGACATAGTTTTTTGACCCTGCAATATCAGCCGGATCGGTACTCGCTTTGTCATCAATGGCACCTTGATAAATCAGGACGCCTTCGGGATTGATGACGTACATATGCGGCGTTGTTTTGGCACCATACATTTTGCCAACCTTGCCATCGCCATCCAAAAGTACTGCGGTTGGCGCAGCACCTTGTTCGGTAGTTAAAGCATTAGCTTCCTGCGGAGTCACGCTACCTTCTTTGCCGGTTGCGGAAGAATTGATCGATAACCAGACAACATCCTTGGCGGTGAATTCTTTTTGCAAAGTTTGCATATTACCACTGCCATAATGCTTTACAACAAACGGGCAAGAATGATTAAGCCATTCCAAAACAACAAACTTTCCCTTAAAACCCGATAAACTGTGCGCCGTTGAATTGCTATCGGTTAAAGTAAAATCTGGTGCCGGCTGACCGGACGTGACCTGCGCGTTTGCCACGGAACTAAAGCTGATGACGACCAAGGCCGCCAGAACACTGAGGATTTTGTTTTTCATAGACTCTCCTTTTGGATGTGGGTTTGTAAAAAATCTAACACGATGCCTGGGGTGATGATTTCCGGCAACATAACCGGTGGCGCGCCATCCCCCGGATAAAAGACATAGAGCGGAATGCTGTTGCGGCCATAAGCGGCCAACGCCGCGGTGATTTCCGGATCATTATTGGTCCAATCGGCTTTAACAGGAATAATCTTATGTTCTAAAAACGCGTCGATGACACGCTGATCGCTAAGAGCCACGCGGTCATTGACCTGACAGCTCAAGCACCATGCGGCGGTAAAATCCAGAAAAAACGGACGCTTGGATTGGATCAAATCATGAAACAATGTCTGAGAATAATTTTGCCAGACAAATTTATTAGCCGAATCCACCATGGCCGACGGCGCGGAAGCTTTGACCACAACTGGCTGTTGAACAGCGTACCACGCAACCATAAAACCGACAAGAATAAAAAGACCGGCATTATAAATAACAAGAAACGATTTTTTCACCGGGATTTGCGCCCGGCCATAAAAATACAGCCCCACACTCAAACAAAGGAACGATGCCAAAAGGGCGGTGAGCGCCGCAATTCCTTTTTGCAAACCGAAGACCCAGACGAGCCAAATCACCGAAGCGAGCAAAATGAACCCGAGAATGACTTTCATCGTATTCATCCACGGGCCAGGCTTAGGGATACTCTTTAATAATTTGGGGAACCGCGACAAAATAACGACAGGAATTGCCATCCCGACGCCAAGGCAGGTGAAGACCGCAAACGCTTCAAACGCACTGCGGCTTAAAGCAAAACTTAAGGCCGTCCCCATAAACGGCGCGGTGCAAGGTGTCGCCACAATCGTGGCTAAAACACCGCTCAAGAAACTTTCCGTGTATCCTTTCTTTCCGGCGGCGGCATTTCCTAACGTTGTCAAACCGGTGCCGATTTCAAAAACACCGAAAAGATTAAGCGCAAAGATAAATAATATCATCGCGATCGCAACAACAAAGACCGGCGACTGGAATTGGAATCCCCAGCCGATGGCCGACCCCAAAGAGCGCAGCGAAATTAAAATAAACGCAAGAATCCAGAACGAAACAATGATTCCGGCCGCAAAAACAAGGCCGCTCGTAAAAGCTTTCTTGCGATTGCGCGAATGTTCAACAAGATGCAAAATCTTTAAAGATAAAACCGGAAGAACGCACGGCATCAAATTTAAGATCAATCCGCCGATCACGGCAAAAACACAAGCCGCGATCAACGTCATGGTAGAACCGTTGGGCGCAACACTATTCGCCGTCGGCATTTTTACCGCATTCGACACAATCTGCTGGACGCTGGAATTGACCAACATCGCCTGCGGATAATCAACACCTTCCCAACCTGATTCATTCACTAAAATTCCGCTCAGCGAATTCAAAGGCTTTGTTTGCAAAGCGGACTTTTCAATACTCAGGGTGTAGTTATTATCGTCTTTTTTCAAAACTTGCGTCGCGGCATGGTTGATGACATCAGAACGATCAGGGAAAAAGGAGATTTGCGAATTTTCTTTAATAACCGGTTGCGGTCCGATCTCAAAAAAGACTTCACCGTTTTGTTCATACGCTTGGGTCTCGACCTTGGCCACAGAAATCGACCACTTCTTTTGAGTGTCTTCGAAAACTTTTTTCAAAGCAGGATCGAATTGCGGCGTCGTAGCGGTCACCGGCAGTTTAAGTTCCAAATCGGCGCGGCCGGGGATGCATTCGATCTTGCATGCCAGCCAATCGACTCTGGCTTTAATGACAACATCGCCGTCAATTTTTTGTGGCGTCTGAATAAGCGCGAATAAAATGACCTGGTTTTCATAACCATAGGTTGTCAGCGGCGGGACATTGATGCGATGGGGATAGGGCCACTGGATTTCACCGGCAAAGAAACCTTCCGGCAAATTCCACTTGATCGTCGGCTGTAGTCCGGAATCGCCCGGATTTTTCCAATACACATGCCACTCGTCATCCATTTTCATCCGCAGCCCAACCCACAAGGCCTCGCCGGGCTTCACACTCTTTTGCGGAGAAACCAAATCCACATGCGTATGCGCCTGATAAACGGACTTTGCAACCGGTATTGAGGTCATGGTCCCCGCACAACCAGCGCTTAATAACAAAACGAAAATCGCACCCACGTTAACTTTTATTTTCATTTCAATGCTCACGATATTTTTTAACAAAGAATTTTTCCTGTCCAATGGGTACAAAGTTTAAGGAAGGATTATATATCATATCAATTTTTTTGTCGTCGGGCTTGCGGTCCGTTAAACCAGCATAATAGCGAAAGAAATCTTTCTGTTCCTCGAAACCAAATTTTAGCCCCAACACGGCCAGCGGCTTTATAAGCTCCGGCTTTTTCATCCGCTCATAAGCCAGAATAGCTAAAGCCATACTGTTAGTGATGGTATCATGAAAAGTCAAAATCGACACCGCTTCATACGCTGAGGCCAAATGGGGCGGCCAATGTTGAAAATAATCTAATTCCATACTTTCTGCAAGATCTTTTGTGTCCAATCGATAAGAATCTTCTAAATATTTCAATGCGGCACTGTATTCACCCCGCTGAAAATAAACAAGTCCGAGATTGTACTTCAACCAAAAATGTCGCGGTTCTATTTGTAGCGCTTTGTGAAAATATTTTAACGCATCACCCGTATGACCTAAATAATAATCGCAAATCCCAATCATGGTATAACTGCGGCTCAAGGAAGCGGGAACGCGAATAAAACTATTATCTTTGATATAAGTCAGGCTGACACTCAGGGCTTCGTAATGTTTCTTAGCCAGTCGAAATTTCTCCTGATCATATTCCACCTCGTGCCTCAAATACTTCGCCGGATACCGGGCATAATCTTTTAAATAATTAACCCGGATGAACTTTGCCTTTTCCACGTTTACACTAACCATGATCAAAAGGGCAACGAGGACATAGTATGTGGCCGTGCGAAAGAAAAGCGGCTTAAGGAAATTAAACGGTCGCATCGTCATAGACTGACCTCGGGCATGGCTGCTGTTTTTCGTTCCTTAACAGCAAACCATAGCAAAGCGCCCAGCGTAAGCAACAGAACAATTGACAGCATGAGCGACAGCACGACGATTCCTTTGGGCGCGTAGCGGAAGATAACTTCAGTGGCACCGGCGGGCAAATGTACACCTTTAAAGGCCACATTTGTACGAAGAACTTCCGCAGCACGACCGTTAACAAAGACTTTCCAATCTTTATGATAACTGTCGTTGTAAACTAACAACTTTTCTTCTGCAAAGTTGGTCCTGATTCTCACAGAGTTAACATCAAACGCTGTTACCGCAAACTGTCCTGAAGGACCTTTGATGGCTAACGCTGCTTTAAAATCCGTGCCACTTTTAGCAACTTCATCGCCGCCATACACATAAAATTTATACCGCGTATAATTTTGCAACATCGCAAACGGCGCCTTTAGCGTCAGATCATAAGACCAAAAGGTGGGAAATCCGACATCGTAAAAACGCGAAGCATCCGTCATGGTGATGCGCGAGTACGCGGTATCATCATTTCCGATTTCGCGGTCAGAAACCGGCCGGGCATAGGAAAAGACTGGTTTGGCCGAAGGAGCGCGGATGCAGTCTTCAATCAAAGCTTTGTTGATATAGTCTGAGGCGAAAAGCGACTTTTGATTATGCCCATCGATCACTTCAAGCGGCTGAATAATGACCGACAAAAACAATAAAACGGCCAAGACAATCCCGTTTTTATACTTTTGACCGAACAGAAAGATTATCCAAAATACAAAACTAAATCCCAGGGTCATATACGAAGACCCCGGTACGTAAGAATGCTTCGACAGAAATAAGATTATTCCGACGTGTATCAATACAATCCACAACAAAAACGCAGGCCGGTATTTTTCACTCAAAACTGTTCTATAAAGAATAAATTTCCGCATCTGTTCCGCAGTCATTAAAACTAAAACCGCGATAAAGAACGGTAAAAAGAAATGCATGTTGCGGATCAGCTTAAAATAAGGAACGTACTCAAAGACAAAGCGATGAAACCCGGCCCCGGAAGACATAATAAGAAAAAATAACGGCAAAGCCATAAGCCCGCATACGGCCATGACTCTGCTGATCCGCAGCGATGCCCCGACCATGAGAACAACATAAAGAAACAAGGACACGTAGAAAAAACAGTCGTCGCCATACTGCACAAGATCGAAGTTTGAATAAAGATCTTCCAGGTCCATGCGACTGGTAAAACCATTTTGCGCAGTTTTGTCATAATCGGTAAAATCGACTCCAGTTCTTTTTTCAACATTCCCGCTGCGGAAAGGGGCCACGACATCCTTGTTAACGGTGCTTCGATAAGCCAAATAGCCCGGCACAAAAGATAACGCCATAACACTCAGCGCCAAAACCGCCAGCACCACTTGAGCGCGAAGAAAGCGCACGACGTGCGGTACCGCTTTTCTAAATTCCGAGAAATAAAAGATCAATGTCGCTGACATAGCAATAATAAGAACGGTTAGAAAATAAAACGGAAGATACGAGGTCAAAATAATCCCAACGGTCAGCGCGAGACCAGCCAAGGCTTTACAGGAAGGATGGCGGAAAAATGAAAACAAAAAATAAAAAAACCAGATTGATGGCACATAAAGCAGTGGCGGATGAAATTGCGCGAACATCGACATGCTGACCGAAGAAAATAACAGCAGTAGAAAAGCAAAGTACGCGGCCCGCCGATCATTTAAAACGATCTCGGCCAATAAATAAAATCCCCACAGACCGATCCAAAAATACGCGCTGAGCGAAAAAATAAAGGCCTGATAAAAACTTAAACCGCAGACACTGAGAATCCCGGTCAGCAACCAAAGCGGATTAAAAATACCGGCATAATTAAAAAAAATTTGTGTCGGTTCTCCCCATAAAACAAAAGGTTCCCATAAAGGGAAAACTCCTAACTTCAGATTGTCGATATAGAACTTAACGACCGAGTAAATATGAAGTGTTTCCGAACTGATGAGCGCCCGCCCAGACAAGATGGGTTGAAAAAGGAAGCACCAGATACCAAATGGAATTAGAAACAAGAGGAAAGCCATTATTTTATTCTTGGGAGGCATAATCGGTTCTTAAAGAGCTACCTTCAGCAGCTCTAACGGTGAGTATCGTACTGAGGTCGGAATAAAGCAGCCATGTGTACAATCGCATTTATGTTTACTCGTGTCGGCCCTGACTTCTCGAAACTTTTCATGCTTCAAAGCTTTGTTAAGATCAAAATCAAAATCGCGGATATCGATTTTTTCCGCTCTCATCTCACACGCCGCGAGAATACCATTGGGATACAGCACGGCCATTTTACGACCGGCGCAGCATGTGATCGGCCAGGGTTTTTTGTGTAGGAAATTATCGTAAGCAATGTGGAAATTGTTCAGACTGTACTTGGTAATCAAGCCGTTAAAAAACGGACTGGCAAAAACGCTCGCCGATGTTCCCTTGATTTTGGTTAAATAATATTTAAGATTGTCGTGCAGAAAAGCCAGCGTTTCTGACGGCAGCCGCAAACCTTCAACCATAGACGGCATATCGCGCACCGGCTCAAACCAATGATAATCGGGACCGACTTTTTCGCGAATATAAAACGCTAACTCGCGGCAATCCACAATCGTCGCCGGAGTAAGAACTGAAACAACCAAAACTCTTAAACGCGTATTCTTCTGGCGCAATTGCTTTAGCGCCGCAATCGTCTGCTCCGCTCTTTTAAAACATCCCTTCAATTCCCGCACCGCGTCGTGTTTTTCGCCGACCGCGTCGAGTGAGACTTGGATCGATAAATTCAACTCTGGAAATGTCGTTGTTACCTTTTTTACAAAAGCCGCAATACGGTCACTAAAAAACCCGTTGGTCGGGATCTGCACGACGCTGATATTGCAATTCTTAACAAAGGTCGCGATGATTTCAAAAAGATCCGTGCGCAAAAAAGGTTCACCTCCGCCGATCAAAAGGCCGTTGAGGGATTTAAGCTTTTCTGAAATCTTTTGGATCTGCGAAAGCGCCATTTCCGGGACATGATTCAACTCGTCGCCGTAAAAACAAAAATTGCATTTCGCATTGCAACGACTGGTCACATACAAGATCAACGTATCTAGACCATGCCCCTTAAGCAACTTCGTCGATTCTCTGACAAAAAATTTAATATTTTCCATAATTATAGGTGGTCGTAAATTCTTAAGGCTGTTTTGTAAAAGATCGTCGGCAGAAAAGAAAGAATGCGCAGGCCCATCATGCGAAACTGAAAATTAAGCGGCCGACATTGGGGGTGAAAAAGAAACCTCCGTGCTTCGCGGTTGTGGCCCGCATTCAACCGCTGGATCCCCGCACGCTGATAAATCATCGCGACCGCTCTTGCAAACGCCGCGGCCTGCGATTCCATCAACCCCTGTCTTTGATACATACCCCCGAGGATCGCGACATTAACTTCCACATAATTCGCACGGTTTACAAAATGGCGTCCTTTATTATTGACACGATAAACCATGAGCGACTCGTTGATGGCCTTGACGCCATTGCGATACTTTTCCGCCATGCGCACAAAAAGATCCCAATCTTCGGACACTTTCAAGCTTTCATCAAACAATCCGATGTCCAAGAGCGCACTCTTACGAAACGCATTTGAAGAAAACGTATGATAATTATGTCCTTGTAGATGATACGTATTAACATCTTGGCCGGACGGAAAACGATCGCGGGGAAAGCCATGAAAAGTTGAGTTCGGTTTACGATGGAATTTACCGTCAACTAGATAATTTCCGTCCGTATAGACCCACATCGTGCCCGGATCCTGCAAAAATAACTCCATCTGTTTCTCAATGATCTGCGGCCGCCATAAATCGTCGGCATCCAAGAAAGCGATAAATTCGCCGCGGGCCATTTTAATTCCCAAATTACGAGAATACCCAGGACCTTTGTTACTTGCATTGCGATGAATGCTGATAGGAAAGTGATTTTTGCTGACCTTTAAGTCTTCCACCGTTAATGGCTTATCTGAATAATCGTCAATAATTATGATCTCGACATTGGGGTAGGTATTATCTAGACAAGACTGAACCGCTTCAGTTAAATATTTAAAATCATTATAAAAAGGAGTGATAACGGAAACCAGCGGCAGGGTCGCCGTTACGGATGCGGTATTCTCAAGGATATTGTGATTGGTTCTAAGAGACATAGAAATTATGCCGTTATTATATCGACAAAAGTTTGATAATAATAATTTTTTTCGCCAAAGTTATTTGCTATACTGCTTTCGTTAAATAAATTCCCATCACAATCAGAGACTTATACTGATCTATGATCATGCAAAAAGAGAAACCGGCGGTCCTCCTGCTTTATCCCAAAACCGGGA
>Ga0163144_10000368_pt1 | contig 103965 bp, 77 predicted proteins | sample OliLak19BULKMAT1_FD_123175 | JGI IMG/M metagenome (GOLD analysis project Ga0163144, IMG submission 123175) | Freshwater microbial mat bacterial communities from Lake Vanda, McMurdo Dry Valleys, Antarctica - Oligotrophic Lake LV.19.BULKMAT1 | ecosystem: Environmental > Aquatic > Freshwater >...
CCGCGCTCCGCGCCGGTCACGCCGATGGCGGCATCGAGCACGAGCGCCAGCACCTCGTCGAGCACGCGACCCGATCCGAGCGCCCGCAAGCCCTCGAGCAGCGTCGCCATCTGGCGGATGTCACCCACCGCGGTGCCTGCCACCGACGTGCCCGACGACGGGGACGCCGCGTCGGTGAGAAATACCACTTCGGCGCCGCCGGTGCGGCCCAGTTGCACGCGATCGCCGTGCTTCAATCGGTGCTCGGTGATGGCTTCGCCGTTCACGAACGTGCCGTAGCGCGAGCCGCGATCCTTGAGCAGCAGCTCGCCGTCCTGCTGCACGATCTCCGCGTGTTCGCGCGACACGTCGCTGCCGACCAGACGCACGTCGCTCTCGGTGCGGCGGCCGATGGTCAGCGTGGGCTTGTCGATGAGGATGATACGGCGACCGAGGCCGTCGTTGACTTCAAGACGTGGTTCAGCCATGTGGGATTCCGCCGATCATAAGCCCGATAAGGCTGGCCGCGCCAACAGACCTGGCGCGCACGGGGTCAGCGCCGGACGCGCCACCAGGCGCCGATGGCAGTGCCGGCCAGAGCGGTGAGGCCGCTCCAGCCCGCCCACAGAGCCGGGCCATCGGCAACCTCGGGCAGATACGCGGCGGCGGCGGCGCTCACGACCACCACGGCCCCAGCCGCCGCGGCGGATGGGCCGCGCCGCGCCGGCGGCGGCGCCACGCGCCGGTCGGTCGTGGCCCGGCCGCAGCGGAAGCAGATGATGGCTTTGTCGGCAATCTGGGTGTCGCAGAATCGGCAGCGCATGTGGAATGGGGGGCGGTCACTTGGGAGCGCGTCTCAGCATACGCAATACTAGCCAGCAGAGCCAAGACGCCGATGATTCCTCTGCGCGACGTGATTCCTTCCCGCACCTGGCCCGGGGTGACCGTGGCCCTGGTGGCGCTCAACGTGCTGGTCTATCTGCGCGAGCTGGGCCTCTCCGAGCCCGAGCTCGAGGTCTTCGTGCGCGCCCATGGCCTCGTGCCCGCCCTCTTCACCTGGACCGACGTGTTCTCGTCGATGTTCGTGCACGGCGGCCTCCTGCACCTCGTGGGCAACATGCTCTACCTCTGGATCTTCGGCGACAACTGCGAAGACCGCATGGGGCACGGCCGCTTCCTGCTCTTCTATCTGCTGTGCGGCATCACCGCGGCCCTCGCGCAGACCTTCGTCTCCGCCGACTCGCTCGTGCCGATGGTGGGCGCGTCGGGCGCGGTCGCCGGTGTGATGGGCGCCTACTTCGTGCTCTATCCGCGCTCGCGGGTGCTTACGCTCTTCCCGTTCCCGCTCGTGGTCTTCGAGATGCCGGCGGTCTACCTGCTGGGCCTGTGGTTCGTGATGCAGTTTGTGAGCGGCTTGGGATCGCTCGCGCCGCCAGCCGGGGGACAGCTCGCTGGAGGCGTGGCCTTCTGGGCGCACATCGCCGGCTTCGGCGCCGGGGTCATCCTGGTGTTCCTGTTCCGCCGGCCCGAGCGCCAGCAGGTGGAGTGGTGGGGCGGCCCGGCCGCGTGAACCCACCGCGTAAGCGACGCGACGCGCGCGCCGGCGCTACGAGCGCTGGCGGATCGCGCGCGACACGCGCGCCAGCTCGATCATCAGGCGCTCGAATTCGGCCGACCACGCCGCCGGATCGCCGGCGGGCTTGCGCTGGATGAGCGCATCGGCGTCGCCTTCGAGCGCGCGGCGCCGGTCGATCAGCTCGCGCACCGCGGGGTCTGCGCTCTCCGATGCCGTGTCGCGGTCGAGATAGAGCCCCCGGGCCATCGTGCCCTGCGGCCCGGTGGCCGTGGCCTGCACGCCCGTCCGTTCGCCGGTGTCGCTCAGGATGGCGCGTTCAGTCGTGAGCTGCGCGCGTTCGCTGTAGTGCCGTGCCACCCCGCCGCTGGCGGCCGCGAACAGTTCCCAGACCGACGTGCGGCCGTTCTTGTCGAGGTCGGACGTGGCATCCGCCAGCGACTTGGCGAAGTAGTCGGGGAACACCGTCGCGTAGCGCTGGGCCGCGGTTTCGGTAGCGGTAATCACCACGCGGCCGCGCGTGGCCAGCGCCTCGACGAACGGCGCGCTCGCTTCGGTGGTGTTCACGACCACCATCCGTCCGGGCACGGTCGTGAGCATCACCGACCAGTCCGCGGCCGTCAGGTCCGGACCCACGAGGTTGAACTTCGCCTGCTCGCCGTCGAACGTGCCATGGCCGAGCAGCACGACCAGCACGAGATCGTCCTTGCTGGTCTGGCCCTTGAGCGTGGCAAAGGCCTTTCGCACGTTGTCAGCGGTGGCTGGCGTGCCTGACTCGCGCGCGGTTTCGTCGACGAGCTGCACGATCTGGGACGGCTGGAAGCCGAAGCGGCTGACGAGCGCCGCGGCGATGGCCTTGCGCCAGCCGGCCAGTTGCGCGGCGTAGTCGGGTCCACCCGAGGCGCCGCTCACGACGACCGCCCAGCGGCCGTCGCGGCCCGCCGCCGGCGGCGTGGCCGGCGACGAGGCCGGTTGCGCCTCGGCCGGCACGGCCAGCCCGGTCACGACACCGAGGATTCCGAGGAGTCGTCGCACGTTGCTCATGCCAGTCCTACGCGCCGCCGCAGGCCCCACTCTGCCGCAAGCAGCGCAATCACCGCAAGCAGACTCCACGCGCCGTGCCACAGATCGCGGAACTCGGGTGGACCGTCGACTGCGCGCGAGGCCTGCAGGAGCGGCGGAATCAGGCCCACGTCGGCCGACCGCACGTAGCGTCCACCGGTCTCCTCCGCGAGCCGCTGCAACACCGGCTCGTTGAGGCGCGGGTCGGTCATCTCGGGATCACTGCCCCCAGCGAGAATCGCGCGCTCGGCCGTGCCGAGCGTGGCGCCCGCCCGCCGGGCCTCGGCGGTGACCCGATAGACGCCGGCGTCACCGAAGGACACGCTGGCCGCATAGCGGCCGTCGGCGGCGTCGGTGAGCACGGCCGTGACGCGTCGCTCGTCGCCACCCGGCCAGGCCACGCGCACCTGCACTTCGGCGTCGCGCACTGGCGCGAAGTCGGGGTCGCGCACCAGCACCGACACGACCTCGGTCGTGCCCGGCGACGGACTGCCGATCGCCGCCACTGACACCGCGTCGAGTGTGCCGCGGGCCAGCCACCGCGCGAGCTGACGCCAGATCGTGTCGTAGGTGGTGTCGGCGGCCGGCAGCATCATGCGCCACCGCCACGAGGCTTCGCCGGCAAAGACCATTGCGCGGCCTTGTCCGTAGCGCTGCACCGCCACCAGGGGACGCATCTCGCCACCGCTGCCCGCCGTGGTGGCGAGCACCAGCGCACCCGGGCGCGGACCGCCAACGAGCGAGATCGACGCCAGCGACGGCAGCGCCGCCCAGCGCCGCCGGGCCTCGTCGGCCGATGCGCCGATGCGCGTGGCCGGATGGTCAGCCCCGTCGCTCGTGAGCTGCGCCGACGCCGCAGCCCCCGGCGCGACGTTGGCCGCCCGAGCCACCGTGGCGCGGCGATCCGACATGTCCACCGGCAGCACCTCGTCGAGTGGCGTGCCGGCCAGCCCCTCGCGCTCGAACGAGCGCCCGCCGAGCACGAGCAGCCCGCCGCCGCGGGCCGACACGAACGCCGCCGTGGCTTCGAGCTGGTCGTGCGTGAAGAAGCCGGCCTCGACGTTGCCGAAGACCACCGCATCGTAGGTGAAGAGTTCGGCGCGGGTGTGCGGAAACCCGGCGGCCAGCGCGGCTGCGCGCGAGGCCGCCGCCTGCACGAAGAACGTCGGCCGGCCGTCGTCGGTCTGGCCCTTGCGGATCACCGAGTCGACATCGAGACTGCTGTCGCGGGCGAGCGCGCGCTTCAAGAAGGTGTGCTCGTAGCCGGGCGCGCCTTCGACCAGCAGCAGCCGCCGCGTGCGGCCGGGCGGCTCCACGAGCACGCTGCGCGTGTTGTTCTCGGACGCCACTTCGCCCGGCGCCACCGGCACCTCGATGCGGTAGACCGTTGGCGCACCGGGGTCGGGGGACACGGTGAACACGGTGCTCACCGGGGCGCCGTCGGTCACCGCCAGGCGCCGCACGTCCACCGCCCGGCCATTGGCCGTGAGCGTGAGTTCGAGCGGCTGGGCGCCGTAACCCGTGCTGAGCGCCGACACCTGCACGTCGACGGTGGAATCGGCCAGGCGCGGCTCGCCAGCCGACATGGCCACCACTTCCCGGTCGCGGGTCATGCGGGGTTCGCCGATGCCCACCGTGAAGACCGGCGCGTTGAGGCTGGCGACGTCGCGCGCTGACGTGTCGCCGCCGTCGGACACGACCACGATGCCGCCCAGGGTGCGACCCCGGTAGTGGTCGGCCACGGTGCGCAGCGCACCGCTCAGGTCGGACCGGCCGGCCGAGGCCTGCAGGTCGCCGAGCTCGGCGCGCACCACGCCGTCGCCGAACGCCCACACCTCGGTGCGGAACGACGGGTCGAGCGCGGCCACGAGATCGGCGGCGGCCGTGCGGGCCCGCTGCATGCGGGCCGGACCCTCGCCGTCTGCGACGCGCATGCTGCGCGACACGTCGACGAGCACCGGCACGACGCGGTTGCGGGCCGCCGACGCCGGCACGACCCGCACCGGACGAAGGATGGCCGCAACGAGCAGCAGCAGCGTGAGTGCGCGCAGGGCCGTCAGGCCCAGTCGCAGGCGCGACGGCACGCGCGCCCCGGCGTAGGTGAACAGCGCGAGCGCCACGGCGCCCGCCGCCACGAGCCCGTAGCCCCACCACGGCAATGCGACAGCAAAGCGCATCGTCCGCTACCGCTCCGGCCGCCGTGGGGTGGCGAGCGACCGGTAGTACTTCTCGACGAGCTTGCGGTAGTCGTCGGGCACCGCGTCGGACGCCCCGGCGCTCAAACGGTCCTTGGTCTCCTGCTGGCGCAGCTCATCCGACATGCTGCGTTCCACCTTCTCGAGCGCCAGCAGCAGATTCTGCTTGAGCGATTCCCAGCGGGCGAAGTCTTGCTTGAACGCTTCGGTACCCGGTGCCGACACGCTCGGCTGCCAGTCTTCGGGCGTCGACGGTCCTCGCATGTCGGGTGCCGCGCGGCCCATGTTCTCGACCTGCGCCCGCGCCTCGCGCATCTGCTCGGCGACCTGCCGCTGCAGACGCGCCACCTCGGCGTTCGCGGCGGCGTTTGCAGCGGCGTTCTCACCGCGCGCCCCGGCCTGGCCGTTCTGCCTCTGACGCGGCTGCCCGTTCTGGTCGCGCCCGCCGCGGGCGTTCTCGCCGCGCGCGTTCAACTGCTCCAGCGACCGCTCCACGCCTTCGATCTGCTCCCGCAACTGCCCGGCCTGCGACAGCGTGTCCGAGAGACGTCTGGCCGCGCCGGGATCGCCCGCCCGGCCGGCGTCGAGCCGCTCGGCCACGCGGTCGAGCGTGCGGGCCACCTCGGCGGCAATGGCGGCCGCCGAGGAGGCGTCGGCTGTCGTTGCGCCGGGTTGGGTGCCCGGGGGGGTGCCCGGCTTCGCGCCTGGCATGCCGGGCCGCGTCGACTCCGCCGAGGCGCTCGGGCCAGCCGGTGAGGTCCTGGCAGCGTCCTTCAGCGTGCGTGCCGCCTCGCGCATCCGCTCGGCCACCTTGCCCGATTCGAGTTCGCGGCCGGCCTGATCGAGCGCCGCCTGGCCGTCGGTGCCGCGCGCCTGACGCGACAGGTCGCGGAGCTGCTGGCCGAGCCGCTCGGTGCGGGCCGCCAGGCGTTCCTGTTCCGACGCCATCTGACGGCCGCGGCTGCTGGATTCGCCGCCCGCCCCCATGCGCCGCATCTCGCCGGCGAGCCGCCGTTCGGCCTCGGCCAACTGACGCGCCTCGAGCTGCAGGTCGCCGAGCCGCCGCTGCAGGTCGTCGGCTGTCGATCCGCGCAGCGCCTCTTCGGCGCGGCGCATGCGCTCGAGCGCGCGGCCGGCGCTCTCGCTCGCCCTGCCCGGGTCTTGCTGCTGCAGTCCGGAGGTGGCCTGCCGCATGTCGTCGGCCGCTTCGCGCATGGCCTGCTGTTCGGACGCCTGCGGCGCGCCGGATGACGGCCCGCCACCCGCGCGCTGTCCCGCCTGTCCCGCCTGTCCCGCCTGTCCCGCCTGCCCAGGCTGGGCCTGTGACTGCTGGGACGGCTGCGACGACTCGCGCCGTTCGCCACTGGCATCGCGGCGCTCGGGCAGCTCGCGCGCGAGCTGCTCGAGTTGCCGCCGCAGCTCCTCCTGATCGCGCGACAGACGTTCGAGCCGGCGCTTGAGCGCATCGGCTTCGAGCGCCGCCTGGTTGCGCGCCAAGTCCTGCTGCTCGCGGCTGAGCGCCTCCTGCCGGCGCGCCAGCTCCCGCAGCTTCGCCAGTGGATCGTCCTCTTGCCGCTCGTCTTGACGGGTCTCGGACGAGGCCGGCGTCTCGTAGTTGGTCTGCTGCTGCTTGCGCAGTTCCTGGTCGAAGAGCGACGACAGGTCAGGCGTGTTGCGATTGCCGCCGCCCCCGCCGCCGCCCTGCTGGCGCGCCACCTGGCGGCGCTGCACGTCGGCTTCGGCGCGCAGCAGCTGATTGAGCGCCTCCTTCTCGTGCGGCAGCGCGGCCGACGGCTGCAGCTTCTCGAGCGCGGACGCGGCCCGGCGCATGGCCTCGATCGCCAGGCCCATCGGGTCGTCAGTCACTTCGTTCACGGTGGCCGGGCCGCGACGCCGGCGCGGCGGTCCGCCGCCGGCGGCCTGCAGCTGATTGCCGGCCTCCTTCGCCGCGCGCTGCTCGAGCGCGCGTTGCGCCGTGGCCAGCGTCCTGAGGTCCTGGGCCGACCCGGCTCGGCTCGCCCGCCGCCCGCGACTGTCGAGCTTCCAGGTGGCGACGACGATCTCTTTCTGCGCCGCCGCCAGATCCTGCACGCCCTGCGCCTGCGCGCCAGCGGCCATGGCCTGGCTCTGCGCGGCGACGAACTCGTCGTTGAACGCCTTCACTTCGAGAAAGTAGATGTCGCTGCGCGATTCCGACGACGGCTTGCCGCGGCCCACGTCGCGCGCCCGCACGTAGTAGGTCACGAAGTCGCCGGGGGCCACTTCGAGGTCCTCGAGGAACAGCAGGTGCCGGCCGTTCACCGTGAGGCCGTCGCGCGGCCCGGGAAACGGCACGATCACCTCGGCATCACCGGGCTTCTGCAGCACCAGCTCGAAGCTGCGCACGCCGAAATCGTCGTCGGCGCGGGCTTCGATCAGCACTTCCTCGAGCGGCGTCACCTGGCGATCGCCGGCCGGCCGCACGACCCGCACGTCGGGCGGCCGGTCGAGCAGCGTGCGGATGAAGTACTCGGTGTCGTCGGCCGTCTCCACGCCGTCGTCCTCGACGAGCGCCACGCGATACGAACCATCAGCCCGCACGGTGAGCCCGCCCGAGGCCAGGCGCCCGTCGACGCCAAGCGGCACGCGCGTGCCATCAGCCAGCACGATGGCGCTGGCCTTCACCGCGCGATCGGCCGTGACCGTGAGGCGCACGATGGTGCCCTCGGGCGCGTAGATGTCGCCGCCGTCTTCTTCCCGGCGCGGCTCCAGTTCCAAGGCGGGCGGGTACGCGTAGTCGAGATCGATGCGCTCCACCGTGGGCGGATGCACGACCGTGACCGTGTAGTCGGCCGAGCGGAGCCCACCAGCGCGCACGCGATAGGTGAAGGTGGCCGACACATCCGGCACGACGATCTCGAAGGCGCCGCCATCACGAGCGGTCATCGCCACAGGCGTCGCGTCAGTCCCCTCGCCGGCCAGGAACGTCGGCGTGAGCGGCGCCACGCCGCCCAGCACGCGCGCCACGATCGTGACCACGGCGCCCGCGCGCACGCGCACGTCACCGGGCTCGACGCTGATCTGGAAACGCGACGGCACGACGTAGGCCGCGGCCACCCGCACGGCGTCCGCCGCAGGCCCGAGGAAGAACGCCACCGCCACGATCAGCGCCGCGGCTGCGCCCAGGGCGGTGCGGCCCGCATAGGTCAGGTCGCCGGGGCGCACGATCCGGTCGGCGCCCTCGGGCGAGACCGCCCCCAGCGCCGAGGCCGCCAGCCGATCCGCCATGGCCGGCGCGTGGTCGGCCCGGCTCGCGTAGTCGACCGCGGACACCACGACGTCGTCGAGGCCGCCAAAGCGTTCTTCGACCAGGCGCGCGAGCTGGCGGTCGGTCGACGACCCGCGCACGGCCCGCAGCGCGACGGTCAGCGCCAGTGCCGCCACGACCGCGCCGAGCGCGACGAGCAGGGCGAAGGCCGCGCCCGTGGGCGCCGCGAGGGCGACGGCAAGGCGGGTCGTGGCGAGGACGAGGGCCGCAGACAGCGCGCCCGTGGTCCATCCTCGGCGCCACGCAAGCGCCTTTCGCCGACGCGCGATGTCGGCAAGGAATGTCCGGAGCGACGTGAGCTCGTCGGCCATGTAACCCGCTCTCGCTATCCTACCCCGGGTTCAGCGCTCCGGCCGGCCCGCGCCACGCGTCCCACCAGGCTCTCGACCACCAGCACGGCCAGCATCACCAGCAGTCCGATTTGCCACAACCGCTGCTGGGCCTCTTGCGCCCGCGCCTCCTCGATGGCGGGCGCCTCGCGCGTGTCGTCGACCCGGCTCACGCTCGCCGTGAACGCTTCGGCGGTCGTCACCGCCGGATCGCTCTCAGCCGGATTCACGTTGACGACCACGGTGCGCGCCGCCTGATCGCCCACTGCGGCGATCAGGTGCGCGCCCGGCACGGGGGGCACCCCAGGCGGCACCGACGGAAGCACGAATGCGGAAGTGCTGACGCCGTCGCGCGTGAGGTAGCGCGCGGTCTCGACCAGGAAGGGCGCGAAGCTTGGCTGCACGGGAAACCGGTTCCAGCGATTGTCGAGATCGGAGGCGAACACGAGCAGCGTGCCGCGGCCCACCTGGCGTTCGCCGAGGGCGAGCGCACCGCCGGCAAACCGCGCCAGCACGCTCCAGCCCGATTCGTCGAGCAGCCGCCGGTACTGCTCGATCGACACGCGGCCCAGCGACGACGCCGGTCCGGCCAGCCGACGCAGCACCGGATGGCGGCTGTCGGCCGCCACGATCGTGGCCTCGTCGCCAGTGGCAACGACCGGCTCGGGCGCCAGCCGCACGGCCATGCCCAGCACGTCGCTCAGACTCGGCAGATCCACGTCGGGACCAAGCGTGAGGAACACGCGGCCCCCATCGCGCAGATACGAGGCCAGGCGCGCGCGCCCGGCCCGGTCGAGCGTGCGCGTGCCCAGCACGAAGATCGCGGCCGGGCGGTCGCCCGGGCCGACGGTGTTGTAGCGGCGGCCGTCCATGACCACCACGCGCGTGGCCGGGTCATCAGCCGCTTCGAGCGCGCGCTGCACGTAGAGTCCGGTGCGCGCGGATTCCGGCGGATCGGCCGTGAGCACGATGAACGTGCGCGGGCGTTCGGACTCGAGCCGCAGGTAGCGGGTGTTGTCGCCGGCCAGTCCGTCGGCGTCGTCAATCACCACCTCCGCCACGCCCGCCGCCGGAAGCGGACCGGCAAAGCGCACATCGGCCGAGGCAAAGGGCGCCAGCTCGGTGCGCGTCTGGCGCACCTCGGCCCCGTCAACCCGCAACCGCGCGGTGACCACTCGCGGCCCCGGCGCGTAGCTCTGCACGACCGCCGTCGCGCCCTGGCCATCGCGGCTGAACGCCGCCACCGCCACATTCGCGGCGGCAGGCGGCACGGCGGCCACCGACACGTCGACGCCGTCGGGCACGCTCACGGCATCGCCGCCGGCCAGTCCCTGTTGCTGCAGATCGGTCACGACCACGATGCGCCCGCGCGAGGCCCCGAGCGCGTCCACCGACGCGCCCAGCGCGGCGGCGTAGCGTGTGCCGCCGGCTCCCGGCGTCAACGCCGCCAGGAAGGCACGTGCCTCGGCCCGGTTGGCCGTGGGCGCCACGCCGGTCTGGCCGCGGTCGTCGAAGGTCACGACCCCCACGAGATCGGCCACGGGCGCCGCATCCACGGCTGCCACGGCCAGGCGCATGGCCTCACGCCACGTGCCCGGGGCCGACATGCTGAGCGAGGTGTCGACGGCCACGACCGTGATCGGCGCCTTCAGTGCATCAGCGCCGCGCAGCACGTAGGGTCGGGCAAATGAGCAGGCCAGCAGCACGAGCGCGGCGATGCGCAGCGCCAGCAGCAACAGATCGCGCAGCCGGCGCCGCTCCTGCTGCTGCACCGGCGCCTGCGGCAGCATCTGCGCGGCCGGGAAATCGATCACGCGGTCGCTGCGGCGCCGGAACAGATGCAGCAGGATCGGAATGCCGACGGCGAGCGCGCCGGCCAGGAACGCGGGCGCCAGGAAGCCCAGGCCGAACATGTCAGCGCCGCCCGCGCGCGTTGAGGTAGGCCATGAGCGCCAGGTCGAGCGGCTTCGACGTGTCGAGCAGGTGGTAGTCGATGCCAGCGCCACCCAGCTCACGGCGATAGGTGTCGACGAAGCCCTGCACCGCGCGCAGATAGTCGCCGCGCACGGCGCTCGGATCGGCCAAGACCTCGGTGGCCGACTCGCTGTCGCGGAAGCGCGCCACGTCGGCGAAGGTGAACTGCAGTTCCTGCTGGTCGAGCAGGTGGAAGACGATCACGTCGGTGCCCCGCTGCCGGAAGTGGCGCAGGCCCTCGATCACCCGCGCCTGGTCGTCGAGCAGATCCGAGATCACCACGACCAGGCCGCGCTTCGAAAGCACCTTCGCCAGGTCGCCGAGCGGCTTGGCCACGTTGGTGCGATGCCCGGCCGGCAATCTTTCCAGCGCCAGCAGCAGCGTGCGCAGGTGGCCGGCGCGGGCGCTCGGTGGCACCCGGTGCACGATCTCGTCGTCGAAGGCGATGAGGCCTACGGCATCGCGCTGCCGGTGCATCAGATAGGCGAGCGATGCCGCCAGGAAGCATCCGTACTCGCCCTTCGTGACGCCCCGCGATCCGTAGTGCATCGAGCCGCTGACGTCGAGCAGCAGATGGCACTCGAGGTTGGTGTCTTCCTCGAACTTCTTGACGTAGTGGCGATCGCTGCGCGCGAACACTTTCCAGTCGATGGTGGCGAGCGCGTCGCCCGGCAGGTACTGACGGTACTCGGCGAACTCCACGCTGAAGCCCCGCCGCGGACTGCGATGCAAGCCGGTCAGCACGCCCTCCACGACGATCTTCGCCTTCAGATCGAGCGAGCCGATCCGGGCGAGCACCGCGGGGTCGAGATAGCGCGCCGGGGCGGCCATGTGGCTAGAGCCCGCTCGCGGGCACCTGCACGGCGGCAATCAGGCGGTCGACGATGAGGTCCGACGTGATGCCCTCGGCCTCGCCGTAGAAGTTCGCAATGACGCGGTGACGCAGAATCGGCTTGGCCAGCGCCTGGATGTCCTTCACCGACACGTGGTAGCGGCCATGAATGAGCGCGCGCGCCTTGCTGCCGAGAATCAGCGCCTGCGAGGCGCGCAGACCGGCGCCCCACTTCACCCACTTCTCCACGAAGTCGAGCTTGGGGCCGCGGCCGGGCCGCGAGGCATCCACCAGGCGCACGGCGTAGCGCGCCACTTCGTCGGCCACGACCACCTGCCGCACGTAGCCGTGGAACGCCATGATGTCGTCGCCGCTCAGCACGCGCTCGGGCTTCGGCCGGCTCGTCCCGGTCGTCTGGGTGACGACCGTCACCTCGTCGTCTTCTGAGAGGTAGCCCATGGAGATGTTGAACATGAAGCGATCGAGCTGCGCTTCCGGCAACGGGTAGGTGCCCTCCAGCTCGATCGGGTTCTGCGTGGCCAGCACGAAGAACGGCCGTTCGAGCTCGTAGGTGCGTCCCGCCGCCGTGACGTGGAACTCCTGCATGGCCTCGAGCAGCGCCGCCTGGGTCTTGGGGGGCGTGCGGTTGATCTCGTCGGCCAGAAGGATCTGCGCGAAGACTGGCCCGCGCACGAAGCGGAGCGCGCGCACGCCGTCGGCTTCGTCGAGAATTTCGGTGCCGGTGATGTCGGCCGGCATCAGGTCGGGCGTGAACTGGATGCGCTTGAACGACAGATCGAGGATGCCGGCGAGCGTCTTGATGAGCAGCGTCTTGGCCAGGCCCGGCACGCCGGTGAGCAGACAATGGCCGCCGGTGAAGAGCGCGATGAGCACCTCGTCGACCACCTCGTCCTGCCCGACGATCACCAGCCGCAGTTGTTCGAGAATCTTCGCGCGGCCCGCCGCCACCCGCGCTGCCAGGTCTTCGCCGTGTGCTTCTGCCGTCCGGTCCATGCCCTGCCTGTCCGCGGTGTATCGAACGCCGTCTTCGGGCGCCGTTCTTGGGAGCCCCAGCCCCCAGTCCCTAGCCCCCAGCCCCTAGTGCGTCAGCGTGTAGACGATCTCGTTGATCATCATCTGGTATGCCACGGCCGTCCACTTCAAATATCCCGGATACTCTTCGGCGTTCGACCATTCCCAGCCGTCGCCCATGTCGGTGTTCCAGTTGGCGAGCACCATCGGCCGGCCAGTGTCGTCGAGAATCGCGCGCAGGCGGGCGGTGTAGCCGCCCTTCTCCCAGGTGCGGCCGTTGAAGAACGAGCCGAGGCCCGGCACTTGCGGATAGCGATCGAGCTGGTAGAACGACGAGTAGATCGGATGCGACGGCGGCAGGTCGACGATCTCGCGGTCGGGAAAGATCTTGGCGAGCTGGCGCACGGTGAGCTCCCACTCGAACGAGCCGTGGAAGTCGTCGAGGGTGAGCGTGCCGCCGCGCAGCAGGAACTCGCGCAACGTGGCCGCCTCCGCATCGCTCAGCACGGCGTTGCTCGGCTCGACCAGATAGAGCCATGGATACTGGAACAGACGCGGGTCGTCGAGGCTCATCACGAGCGGCTCGCCCACTTCGATGGCCGTGGCCGTCTGCACGCGGCGCGACAGGTTCTGCTCGGCCGCGGGCGCGTCGATGGCCCACGGGTCGTCCCAGAAGCCGAAGCGCGTGCGCATCGCCAGGTCGCCGGTCGTGGGCGTGTACTTCACGCGCACGAAGGTCCACTGCAGGCCGGCCAGGCGGTCTTCCTTGAACACGCCCGACTGCGCCGCCGCTTCGTGCACGAGCGACGACACCGCCGGGGCCACGCAGGTGACGAGCCCGACGACCGCGGCCACGAGCGGGCCGCGCCGCGCGAACGCCCGCCAGCCGGTGCGCACCGCCACTGTCACTGCGGCGGCTCCACCAGCCGCAGCAGCAGGTCTTGCGCGCGGGCGTAGGTGGGCGCCACTTCGAGCGCGAGCAGCGCCTGCCGCTTGGCGTCGTCCTTGGCGCCCGACTGCTCGAGGGCCTCGCCCAGATCGGCGAAGGCGCCGGCGCGGTCGGTTGGGCCAGCGGCCACGGCCACGCGGAACGCCTGCAGGGCCTCGGGCACACGGCCCGAGGCCAGGGCGAACCGGCCGAGCTCGGAGTGTGCCCCCGCGTCGAAGGGATCGATGGCCACCACCTTGGCGAGCGCGGCCTGACGACGGAGCGCCTCATTCGGGGCATCGAGCAGACCGACCAGCGTGCGCGCCGAGGCGATGGCCGTGTGATCGACGGTGGTGAGCGCCTCGAGGGCCCTGGCCGCCCCCGCCTTGTCGCCCTTGGCCTGCAGCAGGCTGGCAATCCGTGCCTGCGGGCTGCCGTCGCCGGTGGCCAGCGGCACGAGCGCCGCGGCCTTCTGATACACGGCCAGCGCCGCCGCCGCGTCGGTGGCTTCGAGCGCGCGGCCGAAGGCCACCTGCACCGGGAAGCTGTCCTGATTCGCTTCGGCCACCGCGCGCAGCCGCTCGATCGGCAGGTCGGGCTCGAACCCGTCGGGCGTGACCAGCGCGCGGCGCAGCCGCCCGAAGCGCTCGTCGAGGAACGCGTCGAACGTGGTCTGCAGGTCGTCGACGCTCACCTTCAGCACCCGGCTGAGGGCGGCGTCGGTCTCGAGGTCTTCCGAGAAGACGCGCACGAGCTCGCGCAGCGAGGCTTCCGAGAAACGCGCCGTGATGTGTTCCACGAGCAGGGACGCCTGGTAGTAGGCCAGCGAAATCGTCTCGGGATTGCTGAAGCCGGCGTTCAGGTCGCGCAGCTTCATCACCTGGCCGCGGTTGATCGCGCCGGCAAACGTCACTTCCATCTCGCGGCCCCAGGCGGCGCGCGCGCGCGTCTCTTCCCACACCGAGATGCCTTCGGTGAGCCAGCGTGGCACGCGCTGGTTCGAGAGCTGGATGGTAATCACATGGGCCAGTTCGTGCCACAACGTGGCGCCCCAGTTGAACTCGCCCGGCGGCCGCGCCTTGGGCGAGTCGAGCGTCACCACCTTGCCGAAGCACGCACCCAGGGCGCCGATCATGCCGGGCAGGCCGACATTGCGCACGGCGAAGTCGTCGTGGCGCGGAAACATCTCGATCAGGATCGGGCCGGTGGGCGTGAAGTTCCAGCGCTTCGACAGCGTGGCCATGGCCTCGCGCGCCAGCGCCGGCACGTACTCGCGCATCACGCCGGCTTCGTCGGGATGCAGACGAATCACCAGGTCGCCTTCGCGAATGGTCACGAAGCCGTCGAGCGTGTCGAGCAGCCCGAGCAGGTTGTAGGTAACGATGTCGTAGGGATCGACGCGGAAGGCGGTTTCGAGCGCGCGGCGCGCGCCGCGCTCGTCGCCGGTGCGCATGAGGTGCGCGCCCAGGTCGGCGAACGCCCGGGTGTTGGTGGCGTCGATGCTGATGGCGCGGCGCGTCAGCTCGGCCGCCTCCTCGAAGCGGTAGTTGCGCGCCGACTGCGCGCCGACGATCCGGTAGACCTCGCCGTAGGTGGGATTGAGCTCGAGCAGCGCGTCGGTCGTGGCGGTGTAGTCGGCGGTGCGCTTCTCGAGCCACGCCACGGCGGCGGTGAGCGACAGCGCCTCGAAGTGATTCGGGTTCACCGCAAGCGCCTTCGCCAACTCGGCTTTCGCCTCGGGGCGCTTGGTGTCGTCGAGAGCCAGCTCGGCCAGCAGCACGCGCGCGCCGGTCGACTGCGGGTTGAGGGCGAGCACCTGCTGTGCCAGCTTGCGGGCCAGCGGCGGGTTGTCGTCGGCCATGGTTCGCGCCAGGCCCATGAGCGCCGTGGGGTCTTCGGCACTGGTGCGCAGGGCGGCCTGAAACGACTTGGCTGCGTCCGAACGGTTGTGCTTCTCCAGGAACAGCTCGCCCCACGCGACATTGGCCGTGACGTCGGTAGGCGCGCGCGCGATGGCCTCGCGGAAGAAGTCGCTGGCCTGCTGGAAGCGGCCGAGCGCGCGCGCCGCGCGCCCGGCGCGCACATAGTCTGGGGCCGACGCCGCCACGATGTCGCGCGACAGGATCAGGCTGAGGGTGCGCAGCGCCTCGCGGCGGCCGAGCATGCGCTGCAGCACGCCCAGTTCCACGGCGGCGTCGCTCAGCGGGCTTTCGGACGCGGCCGGCTGCAGCACCTTCTCCGCGTCGGCATACTTCCCTACCGCGACGAATGCCCGGGCGCGCAGCACCGCGACGATTGGGTCGGGGGCGAGTGCCGCGACGAGCGTGTGCACCTCGTCGTAGCGCCCGGTGTCGAGGGCCCGGGCGGCGGCAGCGCGGGCGTCATTCGGCGCGGCTGGCTGCACCGCCGGCTGGGCCACGGCCAGCGGCGCCACTGACGCCATCAGCAGCCACCCGGCCAGCAGAGCCGTCACGTGTCGACCCGAACGGGAGCGGAGAATGGGGCTCATGAAACGACCTGACGGCCAGTATACGGCTTCGTCACACACGCCCGTACAGACGGCCAAGCGCCGGTCTTGGCCGGCACCGCGGGGCGGCGCGGCCATCATCAGAAGAGCGGCCGCCACGTGAAGAACAGGATTGCGGCAAACACCTGCAACCCGGCAAAGACCGCCACCGCGGCGATCCGGTAGCGCACCGGCAGCGCATCGGCGAGCCAGAGGAACACCGGGAAGAGCACCGACGTGGCGCGGCCCACCGACAGCCATCCGCCACTCGCCAGCGAGGGCAGCACGTTCAGGGCGAGCAGCGTCGCCGGCGCCACGCCGAACCGCCGCCACACCGGCACGATCGCCACCGCCACCAGGCCCGCCGCCAGGATGTTGAGGAAGTCCGGCACGTTGCTCGTGGCGTACTGATACGCGCCCTGCTGGGCCACCGATTGCCACTCCCCTGCCAGGAACTGCGCGACGCCGACGTTCTGCCGGCCCCACGCCGCCTGCAGGCGAATCCACATGAACGGGTCGCCGGTGACCTCGTAGACGTAGGCCGAGTAGAGCAGCATGCCGAAGCCTGGCGCGGCCGCCACCATGAGGCGGTCACTGATGCTGGCCCAGCCGCCCGGCGGGCGGCGGAGTCGGCCATGCTGCCAGAGCGGCGCCAGCACGATCAGCGCGAGCGGAATCGAGAGCAAGCAGCCGTTCGGTCGCGTCAAGCCGGCAATCAGGCCCCAGGCGAAGCCGGCCCAGCGTTCATCCCGCCGCACGTGATACCACGCCCCCAGCATGCCGAGCAGGAACAGCGCCTCGGTATAGGCCGCGCTGAAGAACACGGCGAAGGGATAGGTGGCAAGCAGCGCCACGGCGGCCGCGGCACGGTCGTCGTCCATCATCTCGCGCGCCAGGCGATACAGGTAGCGAGCGGCCCAGGCAAAGGCCAGCATCGACACGAGCGTGCCGCTCCACAGTACCTGCCGCGCCACCAGCAGCGAGCCCCAATGCATCAGCGTCGGGAAGGCCGGGAAGAACACGAGGTTCTGCTGTCGGTCGACGCGGTTGGGGAAGTACTCGTAGCCGTGCGTGGCGATTGTGAGATACCAGCCGGCATCGAAGCGCGCCGGCAGATTGCCCACTTCGCCCTCCGCCACCCGGATCGGCGCGCGGCCCAATGGATACCCCACGGCGTAGACGGCCATCAGCCCGACCACGAGCACGCCCACGCGCGTGGCCACGACCACCGGCCAGGTGCCGCGAGTAACGGGATCGACGCGCCAGGCGCGCCATCCCTGCACTGCTCGCGCCATCACCGAGGGCGACGGCTGCCACCAGTGACGTAGCGTCAGCACCACCGCGGCCAGGAGAGCTGTGCGCCACCACGAGGTGACCGACAGGCGCGCGCCGAGCACCTCCGCGCGGAATCCGCCGGTGACCGCGGCAGACACGGTCAGCAGCACGAGCACCGCGGTGATGACATCGGTTGCCGCCACGACGCGCGAGACGCGGCCCACGGAACTGCGGGGCGCGCGCGGCGCCGTCTGCACCATGCGCAATCCTACCGCCGTCCGAGCGCGCGGTCTTCAACGGCGATGCGCCGCAGCATCAGCCAGCCGAATCCCAGGAGCGCCGCCGCGCCCGACACGAACGCGCCGACGATGAGCGCCGCGCCCACGATTTCGCCGCACACCGCCAGGTAGTTCGGATGCCGCATCAGTCGATATGGCCCCTGCGCGATCGGCGGTTCTCCCGGAGGCACGAGCACGCGGAACGACCAGCGCGAGCCGAGCGACGAGATGGCCCAGCCCTTCAGCGCCTTCGCCAGACCGAATACGGCCAGGCCCGAGGCGAGCGCCACCTGCGGCGAGGGTCCACGAAGCGCGCCCTCGATGGCCATCACGACGAACGCGAGCGGATAGGCGACCTGCATCAGGTGGTAGACGTCATCCGGCGGCTCGACCGCGCCACGCGCCCGCAGCACCGACGTGTTGTGAGCCGACAACACGGCCTCACCGGCCATCACGGCCAGCACGGCGACCACGGTTCCGAGCGCGATGATGACGGCAGAGGGCATGACGGCGCTACGCGGCGGGAATGTCGGCAGCGTAGCGCACGATCGCCTCGAAGGGCGCCGTCCACGCACGCGCGGCGAGGGTGGCCGCGCGCAGCGCCGGATCGAGACCGACCATCGCGCGCAAGCTCCGGTTGAAGCGCCACTTGGCGCCAAACGCCGCCTGGCGCTGCTCGGCCAGCACGCGCACGGCGGCCGCCCTCGTGAGGCGGCCGGCCAGCACCTCACTCGTGACACCGGCGGCGAACACGCCACCCTGCAGGGCCAGGCGCATGCCGTCGCCGGTCATCGGGTCGATGAAGCCGGCGGCATCGCCCGCCAGCAGCACGCCCGGATGCCCGGGCGTGACCACGTCGAGCGCCATCGGGCCGAGCACCATCGGCGCAGACGCCGCGGTGGCGCGCGTGAAGCGTGGCGCCAGCATCGGGTCGGCTGCAGCCGCCGCCAGAATCGCTTCCCACGGCGCGCGTACGGCGTGCTGTGCTCGCGCGTAGGGCACGACCAGGCAGACGTTCGTCCATCCACCGAGCACCGGCGCAATGCCCAGATAGCCGCCCTCGCGCACATGCATCTCGCCACACGCCGGGTCCACGCCGGTGACACCCTCGGCGTAGGCGCCGAGAGCCCAGCGGCGCGGCGCCACCGGCGCGTGCGCCAGGCCGAACTGGCGCGCGACGACCGACCCTCGCCCATCGGCGCCGATCACCACGCGAGCGGGATGATGGCGGGCGCCGCCCGGCGTGCCCACAGTCACACCCGTGGCGCCGTCGCCACCCACGTCCACGCTCCGCACCGCGACGCCATCGTCGAAGGCGACACCGGCCCGGCACGCTTCATTCACGAGCCACGCGTCGAGCCGGGCGCGCGTGATCGACAGACCCGTGACGCCGTCGGGATAGCGGCCATGCACCGCCACGCCGCCAGGACCCGAGAGCCGCATGCCGCGCACCGGCTGTCCCAGCAGCGCGAGCCCCGCCACGTCCACATGGTGGCCGAGCACGGCCAGCGCGCCGGGATTCAACGAGTCGCCGCACAGCTTGGCCCGCGGGAAGCGCGCGCGCTCGACCAGCCGCACGCGCGCGCCCTGTCGGGCCAGCACCAATGCCGCCAGCGCGCCGGCGGGACCGGCGCCCACGATCACCACGTCGTCGGCCGGCACGCTCATCCGGCGTGCCCCAGCACGAGTGCGCTGTTCTTCGATCCGAAGCCGAGGCAGTTGCACAGGGCCGACTCGACCTGCACGGCCCGCCCCTCATTGGGCAGGAAGTCGAGATCGCAGGCCGGATCGGGATCGGTGAGGTTGATGGTGGGCGGCAAGAAGCCGCGATCGAGCGCAAACGCCGTGGCCACGACGCCCGCGGCGCCACTTGCGCCCTGGGGATGCCCGATCATCGACTTGGTCGACGACCCCGGCAGCTTCTCGGCCAGCGCGCCGAAGGCTCGGCGCGTGCAGCGCGCCTCGACCGCGTCGTTCAGCTGGGTGGACGTGCCGTGGTAGTTCACATAGCCAATCGCGTCGAGCGCACGGCCCGACTTGGCCACCGCCGTCTGCATGCAGCGCACGATCTCGTCACCGTCGGGCGCCATCTGTACCCGGTGATACGCGTCACAGGTCGAGGCATAGCCCTCGACCGTGGCGTAGATGTGCGCGCCGCGGGCACGGGCCCGGTCTTCGCGTTCGAGCACCACCATCCAGGCGCCTTCGCCGAGCACGAAGCCGTCGCGCCCCTTGTCGAACGGCCGCGAGGCCTGCTCGGGGCGATCGTTGTAGTGGGTCGAGACCGCGCGCATGCGGGAGAAGCCGAAGATCATGCCCGGCAGCACGCACCCATCGGTGCCGCCCGACAGCAGCACGTCGGCCTCGCCGGCCCGCAGCAGCGCGAGCGCATAGCCCATCGCGTCGGTGGACGACGTGCAGCCGGTCGAGAGCACGTGGCTGATGCCGCGCAGGCCGAGCGAGATCGAGATCTCGCTCGACACCATCCCGCAGATGCCGATGGCAATGGCATACGGGGTCACGCCGCGGCCGCCGTTTGTGAAGAAGTCCTGATACTGCCGCTCGCCGACATCGATGCCACCGCCGCCGCTGCCGATGATCACGCCCGCCCCCGGCTCGCCCACGCGCAGCCCGGCGTCGCGCCAGGCCTCGCGCGCGGCAATCACGCCGAAGAGCGCGGCGCGCGAGTAGCGTCTGGGGTCGGCGCGCGATTCCCAGCCCTCCTGGTCTTCGCCGTCGAGCGCGCACGCGGCCGTCATGTCCACGGGCGGCACCGGCGCGGCCACGCGACAGGGGTAGGTCGATGCATCGAACGCGGTGATGGCGCGCGTGCCGCTCACGCCGCGTGACACGTGGTCCCAGTAGCGCGCGGCCCCGACGCCGAACGCCGACACGGCGCCCAGGCCGGAGATGACGATGCGGGGGGTACTCACAACTGGACTGGGGTCACGGGAATTTGCGCGGAGTCCCTATAATACGTGCGGCTGCCAGCCCTCGGCCGCGGCATCCCCAGAAACCCATGACCACCCACCGCGCCGCGTCCCCGCCGCTGCAGGTCATGGCCTGGCTGGGCGGCGTCCTGTTCGTCTCGGCGCTGGCGCTCTACGTGTGGTTCTTCGGCGCGCTCGGCACGCCTGGCCCCGAGGGCGGACCGGTGGGTCCGGCCATCGCCTGGAACATTACCCTCTTCACGCTCTTTGCCGCGCACCACAGCCTGATGGCGCGCAGCGGCGCCAAGGCGTGGATCACGCGCACCGTGCCCGCGACCCTCGAACGCTCGGCCTACGTGTGGGTGGCCTCGGCGCTGCTCATCGCCGTGTGTCTGCTCTGGCAACGCGTGCCGGGACAGCTGTACGCGCTGACGCCGCCCGCCGCGTGGCTCGGCTGGGCGGTACAGGGCGCGGGCCTGGTGTTCACGGTGGGGGGGGCGCGCGTGCTCGACGCGCTCGACCTGGCCGGTATTCGCCAGACGTCGACGCCACTGGCGTCGTCCTCGCCGATCCGCGTGGTGTGGCCGTTCACCGTAGTGCGTCACCCGATCTACCTGGGCTGGGCGCTCGTCGTGTTCGGCACGCCCACGATGACTCTCGACCGCCTGGTGTGGGCGGTGGTGAGCACCTTCTACCTGGTTATCGCCATACCTTGGGAGGAGCGTAGCCTTTCCGCTGCCGCGGGGCCGGCGTACTCGGCGTACCAGAAGCAGGTGCGCTGGCGGATGGTGCCGGGGCTGTATTAGCCCCGGGCCCGGTCTCGACCGGCGCGTCGTCTTCGTCCTCGTCGTCCATCACGGGCAGGCCGACGAGATCGTCGACGAACACCAGCGAGTGCATCGACGGAATCTCGAAGCGCTTGCCACACGTCTTACAGGTGAGCTCGTCGTCGACCCGGATGAGGTGATTCCGCAGCTTGGCGAACTTGGCCCGGTCGGTGTCGTCGGCGTTGCCCGGCGGCCGGTCCTTGCGTGTGCGCCGCACCCAGCGCAGCTGATAGTCGCCGGCCCGCTTGCACCGGGGACAGGTGTAGCGGCCGTTGCGCTGCTCGGGTTTCTCGTTGAAGAAGGCACGCTCGTCCAAGGCCATGCCTAGATGTTATCGCTGAACGTCTCGGGCGCGTATGATCGAGACAGGCACCGCTGGCCGCCAGCGACCAACCCATGGCTGAACCCCACACTCCGGCTCCATTGCCCTCGTCGCTCCCCGTGCTGCCGCTGCGGCGCACGGTGGCCTTCCCGCTCACGCTGCAGCCGCTGGCCGTGAACCGTCCGGCCTCGGTCGAGTCGGTGAACAGCGCGCTCACCACCGATCGAATGCTGCTGCTGGTGCTGCAGAAGACCGACTCCGAAGAGCCGGATCCCGACCAGCTCGAAGACGTGGGCACGATCTGCATCGTGCGCCAGATGGCGCGCGCCGACCACGGCCTCAACATCATCTTCGAGGGCGTGGCCCGCGTGCGCGTCGTCACGGTGAGCAAGACCGGCACCACCATCCTCGCCAGCGTCGAGCCGCTGCCGGAGCGGCTCGAGACCGACGTGGAGACCGAGGCCTACGAGCGCCGCATCCGCGAACTGGCCGAGCGCGCCGTCACGCTCGCCGCCGGCGCCTCGTCCGACGTGCGCCAGCTCGTGCTCGGCATCGAGGACCCGCTGCGCCTGGTGTATCTGCTCGGCTCGATGCTCGACGGGTCGGCCGCCGAGAAGCAGGCCATTCTGGCCGCCGACCCGCTGCTGAAGAAGCTCGAACTCGTGCACACGCTGCTTTCGCGCGAGGTGTCGGTGCTCGAGCTGAAGAGCAAGATCGAATCCCGTGCTCAGGCCGAGATGTCGGAGTCGCAGCGGCAGTACTACCTGCGTCAGCAGCTCAAGGCCATTCAGGAACAGCTCGGCGAAGGCGAAACCAGCGAGATCACCGAACTGCGCGAGAAGGTCGCGGCGGCACAGCTGCCCGAAGGCGTGAAGAAGACCGTGGATCGCGAGATCGATCGGCTTGGCCGCCTCGGCGGCGGCGGCAACCAGGAAGCGCAGCTCGTGCGCACCTATCTCGACTGGGTGCTCGAAGTGCCGTGGTCGACCAGCACCGCGGACCGCCTCGACCCGGTGGCGGCGCGCGCCGTGCTCGACGAGGATCACTACGACCTCGACAAGGTGAAGGAGCGCATCGTCGAGTACCTGGCGGTGCGCAAGCTGAAGGGCGACCTGAAGGGGCCGATCCTGTGCTTCGTCGGGCCGCCCGGCGTGGGCAAGACCTCGCTCGGCCAGTCGATCGCCAAGGCCATGCAGCGCAAGTTCGTGCGCATCTCGCTCGGCGGCGTGCGCGACGAAGCCGAGATCCGCGGCCATCGCCGCACCTACATCGGCGCCATGCCCGGACGCATCGTGCAGGCGCTCAAGCAGGCCGGCTCGGTGAACCCGGTGTTCATGCTCGACGAGCTCGACAAGCTGGCCGTGGGTTTCCAGGGCGACCCCGCCGCGGCGCTGCTCGAAGTGCTCGACCCGGCGCAGAACCACAGCTTCCGCGATCACTACCTCGAGATCCCGGTGGACTTGTCGAAGGTGCTGTTCATTGCCACCGCGAACCAGCTCGGCACCGTGCATCCCGCGCTGCTCGATCGCATGGAGATCATCCAGCTCTCGGGCTACACCGAGGAAGACAAGATCCACATCGCGCGCCGGTTCCTCATCCCCCGGCAGCTCACCGAACACGGGCTCACGAGCGAGGCCGTCGCGTTTGACGACGCGGCCCTGCGGGTCGTGGTCAGCGAGTACACCCGCGAGGCCGGTGTGCGCAGCCTCGAGCGGCTGATCGGCACCATCAGCCGCAAGGTGGCAGCGAAGGTGGTGGCCTCGGGGGCCACCGTGGCCGCGACCCCCACTGCCGTCACGGGCGACGGCATCGATGACTATCTCGGCCCCGCGCGCTTCAAGCGCGAGGTGGCGTTCCGCACCTCCACGCCGGGCGTGGCCACCGGGCTGGCCTGGACCGAGGCCGGCGGCGACGTGCTGTTCATCGAGGCATCGCTCCTGCCCGGCGGCAGCGGCCAGATCATCCTCACCGGCCAGCTCGGCTCGGTGATGCAGGAATCGGCACGCGCGGCGGTCAGCCACATCCGCTCGCAGGCCGTGGCTCTCGGCATCGACCCGGCGTTCCTGCACCACAAGGATCTGCACGTGCATGTGCCGGCCGGCGCCATCCCCAAGGACGGCCCGTCGGCCGGCGTCACGATGGCCACCGCGATCCTGTCGGCCATCACCGGCCGCATGGTGCGCGAAGACGTCGCCATGACCGGCGAGATCACGTTGAGCGGCATGGTGCTGCCCGTGGGCGGCATCCGCGAGAAGGCGCTCGCGGCGCGGCGCATGGGCCTGCGCACGGTGATCCTGCCGGCGCTGAACGAAGCGGATCTCGTGGACATTCCCGAAGACCTGCGGCGCGACATGCGGTTCGTGTTCGCCAAGGCCCTGCAGGACGTGCTGGCGGTGGCCCTCACGCCGGCCACCCCACTCGAGCCCGCCGTCGTCGCGCACGGCCCGCAGGACGTCGACGCGTAGTGCGGCCGATCGTCTACGCCATCTCGGGCCACGGCTTCGGGCACGCCTCGCGATCGATCGAGGTCGTGAACGCGCTGCTGGCCGCGCAACCCGACCGGCCGGTGCACATCCGCACCTCGGCGCCGCGCTGGCTCTTCGACCTTACCGTGCGCGGACCGTTCGTCTACCACGCACTCGACACCGATCCCGGCGTGGTGCAACACGACAGCTTGAGTCTCGACGCCGATGAGACGGTGCGCCGGGCCTCTGCCTATGCGCGCGACCTGCCGGCGCTGGCCGCCCGCGAGGCCGAGGTGTTGCGACAGCTCGACGCCGCCTTCGTCGTGGCCGACATCCCGCCGCTGGCGCTCGAGGCCGCGCGGCTGGCCGGCGTGCCGGCCATGGCCATCGGCAACTTCACGTGGGATTGGATCTTTCGCGACTACCCTGGCGGCGAGGATGCGGCAGACGTGCTCGGCGAGGTCTACCGTCGCGCCGGACGGGCGTTTCGCCTGCCCCTCGCCGGCGGATTCGAGACCATTCCCAACGTCACCGACCTGGCGTTCATCGCGCGGCGAGCCACGCATGCCCCGGCCGACACACGCGCGCGCCTGGGCCTGCCCGGCGGCCGCCTGGCCCTCGTGTCATTCGGCGGCTACGGCGTGTCGGGCATGAACCTCGACGCGCTCAGCCGCACCACCGGCTGGACGCTGCTGGTCAGTGCCAGCGTGCCCTTCGGCCCCGACCGCGTGCCGCTCGCACAGGTGGGCACGCGCGGTGCCCTGCATCCGCTCGACGAGCCGGCCATGTACGGCGTGGGGCTGCGCTATGAAGACGTGGTGGCGGCCGTGGACGTGGTCGTGACCAAGCCGGGCTACGGGATCATCAGCGAGTGCCTGGCCAACGACACGGCACTGCTCTACACCGACCGCGGCCACTTCATCGAGTACGACGTGCTCGTGCGCGAGATGCCGCGCTACGTGCGCTGCGCCTACCTGCCGCAGGCCGAGTTGCTGCGGGGAGATTGGCAATCAGCGCTCGACACGCTCGTAGCCTCGCCGCCGGCGCCGGAGCGTCCCGCCGTAGACGGCGCCGTGGTTGCTGCGCAATGGATCGTGCGGCAGCTCGCCTGACCGGCGGGCGATGCGGCAGCACTATTTTTTGCACCCAACACTCGAGGAGCCCTCGATGATTTCCCGCCGTACCCTGCGCTCGTCCGCGGCGTTGGCCGCTGGCTCACTCGGCGCCTCCTGCGCGCGCACCGGTGGGGACTCAGCGAGCGGTTCTTCGCCCTGATTGTTCCCAGGTCTGGTGAACCGTTTGTCGTCTGCCCCGCCTTCGAGGCAGACCGCGTGCGGGTCGGTTCGCCACGGTGCATGACGCCGAACGCCCCCCGCCAGAGCGAGCCGAGGCCGAGGGTGACCGCGACCAATCGGTTGCGACTCTCCGATACCACAACAAGCTCCGCGGCTAGCGTTTCTCCGCGTCCCACCCGCACTGCGCCAACCGGCGCGCGGCCCGGTGTGAGGTGAGACCTACGCCGCGCCCTGCGTCAGCTCGCGCCGCAGCGTCTCGCGGTCGAGTTCGTTCTCCCACCGCGCCACCACGATGGCGGCCACGCCGTTGCCGACGAAGTTCGTGAGCGAGCGCGCCTCCGACATGAAGCGGTCGATACCGAGGATGAGCGCCAGGCCCGCCACCGGAATCGACGGCACCACCGCCAGCGTCGCCGCCAGCGTGATGAAGCCGGCGCCGGTCACACCCGACGCGCCCTTCGAGGTCAGCATGGCCACGCCCAGGATGGTGAGCTGCTGGCGCAGTGTGAGATCGATGTTCAGCGCCTGCGCCACAAACAGCGACGCCATCGTGAGATAGATGTTCGTGCCATCGAGGTTGAACGAGTAGCCCGACGGCACCACCAGCCCCACCACCGACTTCGAGCAGCCGAGGCGCTCCAGCTTCTGCATGAGCGGCACCAGCGCCGACTCCGACGACGACGTGCCCAGCACCGTGAGCAGTTCGTCCTTGATGTAGAGGATGAAGCGCACGATGCTGAAGCCGGTCAGCGCCGCGATCGAGCCGAGCACGACCAGCACGAACAACGCGCACGTGAGATAGAAGCTGCCCATCAGGGCGGCCAGCGGCTTGAGCGACGCCAGCCCGTAGCGGCCGATGGTGAAGGCCATCGCGCCGCCGGCGCCGAGCGGCGCCACCTTCATCAGCGTGTTCATCATCTTGAAGAACACGTGTGAGCTGGTCTCGATCACCGCGTGCACGGCGTTGCCCTCCTTGCCCAGGTGGGTCATGGCGTAGCCGAAGAGCACGGCCACAAACAGCACCTGCAGCAGATCGCCGGAGCCGGTGAAGGCATCGAAGAAGGTGCGCGGGATGATGTGCAGCACGAAGTCGGTGGTGCTCTGCGTGGCGGCCACGCGCGCGTAGTCGGCCACCGCCTTGCCGTCGAGCGTGGCAGGGTCGACGTTGAAGCCCTTGCCCGGCTGCAGCACGTTGGCCACGACCAGGCCGATGGCCAGCGCAAACGTCGATACCACCTCGAAATAGAGCAGCGCCTTGCCGCCGACCCGGCCCACCTTCTTCATGTCGCCCGCGCCGGCGATGCCGAGCACGACGGTGCAGAAGATGATCGGCGCGATCAGCATCTTGACGAGCGCGATGAACCCGTCGCCGAGCGGCTTGAGCGCTACTCCCGCCTCGGGTCGCAGATAGCCCAGCGTGCCGCCAGCAAGAATCGCGAGCAGCACCCAGAAGTAGAGATGACCGGTGAGCCGCCTCATGCGGTGTCTACGGAACCAGCTTCAGCAACTTGCCGTCGGCGCCGTCGGTGAGCAGGTAGAGGGCCCCGTCGGGGCCCTGCCGCACGTCGCGCACGGCGAACTTCTGGTCGCCGAGCAGGCGCTCTTCCCCGGTGATCTTCTCGCCATCGAGCGAGAGGCGCACGAGGTCGCGCGTGCCGTGACCGCCCACGAACAGGCTGCCCTGCCACGCCGGAAAGAGCGTGGCGGTGTAGAAGGCCATGCCGCTCGGCCCGATGATCGGGTCCCAGTAGTAGATCGGCTGCTCCATGCCGGTCTGCTGCTGGATGCCGCCGGTGATCTGGCCGCCGCGGTACTCGATGCCGTAGGCAATCGTCGGCCAGCCGTAGTCCTTGCCCTTGCGCGCGATGTTGATCTCGTCGCCGCCCCGGGTGCCGTGCTCCACTTCCCACAGCTCGCCGGTGGTGGGGTGCAGGGTGGCCGACTGGCTGTTGCGGTGGCCGAGCGACCACATGGCCGGCGGCACACCTTCCTTGCCCACGAACGGGTTGTCCTTGGGAATCGAGCCGTCGGCGTTGATGCGCACGATCTTGCCGAGCAGGCCGTCCATGCGCTGGGACTGCATGCGGCCTTCGGTGATCGACCGGTCGCCCAGGGTGATGAAGAGCGTGCCGTCACGCCCCCACACGAGGCGGCTGCCGAAGTGCAGCGTGGAGCCGAGTGACGGCGCCTGGTGGAAGATCACCTGCACGTCGTCGACCCGCGGCTGGGCGCCGTCCACGAACGTGCCGCGCGCAACCGCGGTGTTGTTCGCGCCGGCCTCACGCGGCTCGGAGTAGCTCCAGTAGATGAGGCCGTTCTTCGCAAACGCCGGGTCGAGCACGACGTCGAGCAGGCCGCCCTGGTTGCGCGCATCCACGATCGGCAGGCCGGCCACCGGCACCGACTTCGTGCCATCCGCCGCGACGACGCGCAGGCGGCCAGGCCGTTCGGTGACGAGCATCTTGCCCCCGGGCAGGAAGGCCACGCCCCAGGGATTCTGCAAGCCGTCGGCCACCGACACCACCTTGAAGGCGACGCCGAGCTTCTTCTCGGGCGCGCGCGTCTGCCCGGCAAACGCCGGCTTCTGCGCGGGGTCGTTGGGCGACCGCGGATCGACGCCGGGCCACGTGCCGCCCTCCTGCGCGAAACAGGCAGTCGTCGCGACGACACCAAATAGCGCGGCCATTACGGATCGAGTCATGCGGTGAGCTCCAGTTCAAGCAAGGCGACGTCTCCGATGTTACATCGGGCCTGGGCAGGCGGCCGCCGGGTGGCGACAGAACGCCGAAAGGGCGGGACCACGGGTCCCGCCCCTCCGCATGCGTAGCGCTGAGCCGCGCGTGTTACTGCCGGCCCTGCATCGTGGTCGTGCGTTCGCTGTCGGGCAGCGCCAACGAGATGTACTCGCCGCGGTAGTTGCCGCCGCTCACACCCACCACGATGTACTGCTTGCCGTTCAGCGAGTAGGTCATCGGCATGCCGACGATCGGCGCCGGCAGCAGCACTTCGCCGACCTGCGCGCCGGTCTGCTTGTTGTAGGCCCGCAGCATCGCGCCGCGGCCGCGGCCGGGCGTCGAGGTGAACTGCGGATCGCCAGCGATCACCAGCGTCTTGGTGACGAGCACGCCGACGCTGCCGTTCTGGCCGGTCTTGCCGAGGTTCATGCCCTTCAGCACCGGGTTGTCACGAATCGCGTCGGGCGTGTCGCCGTGCGGCACCTGGAACAGCAGCGAGCCGTTCTTCAGGTCGATGGTGGCCATCACGCCGTAGGGCGGCTTCACGATCGGCAGGCCGTTCAGGCCCTCGGCGAGCTTGCGGCGGCCTTCGTTGCCGGGGAAGGTGTCGACCGGGGCACCGGGGGCGCGCGGGGGACGCGGCAGGCCGTAGTCCGGCTCCGCTTCCCAGCGCGGCTGCCGCGCCGCAGTGCGGAAGTTCTCCGGGTTCACCTTGTCGAACTCCTCCTGGTCGTAGTGCCCCACGGTGACCGCCGAGTTGCCGGCCTGGGTATAGAAGATGCCGGTCTCTGGGTCGAAGCCCGACCCCGGCCAGTTCACGCCGCCGCTCCAGTTGGCGATGTTGATCGAGCCGAGCTTGTCCTTCGACTCGGGTCCGGTCGGGGGCACGTAGGGCGTCTGCTCCCAGCGGAAGTGCTTCAGGTTCTCGAGGGCCTGCTTGCGCAGCTCCGGCGTGAAGTCGATGAGGTCGCTCTCGGCCACGTGCGTGCGTGCGTAGGCCGGGGGCTTGCTCGGGAAGGGCTGCGTGGGGGAGGTGCGCTCGCCCTTCATCGTGGTCTGCGGCACCGGCTTCTCGTCGATCGACCAGATGGGCTTACCGGTGATGCGGTCGAAGGTGTAGAGCCAGCCCTGCTTGCTCGGCACGGCCACGAGCTTGCGCGGCGTGCCGTCGACGGTCGTGTCGATGAGCAGCGGCGCTGACGACAGGTCGTGATCCCAGATCGGGTGGTGCACGAACTGGAAGTGCCACTGGTACTTGCCGGTCTTCAGATCGACCGCCACCAGACTTTCGGCAAACAGGTTGTCGCCCAGCCGATTGCCGCCGTATTCATCGATGGTCGGCGATTCCACAGGCAGGTAGACCAGACCGGCGACCGGGTCGGCCGTGATCTGCGTCCACACGCCAGTATTGCCGGTCCAGTTCCACGAGCCGCCTTCCCAGGTCTCGTGGTACTTCTCGCCCGGGCCGGGCATGGTGTCGAACTGCCACACCTTCTTGCCGGTGCGCACGTCGAAGGCGCGCACGTTGCCCTTCACGTTGGTGCTGTAGACGTAGCCGAGGCCCTCGAAATGCGACGAGCCGACGATGACCAAGTCACCCACGACGGTCGGCGTGGAGTGGAGGCCGATCTCCGACTTCTCGAGATCCGCCTGCTTGCCGTTGATCAGGATGCCGACCTTCAGGTCGACGCGGCCGCCGGTGCCGAAGCCCGGCAGGGGCTGACCGGTCTTGGCGTTGAGCGACACCAGCTGATAGCCGGTGGTGACGTAGAGGATGCGCTCATCGCCCTTGCCGTCGGTCCAGTAGGACAGGCCTCGGCCCGAGAGCTGACGGGGCGCCCAGCGCGTGGCGCGCTCGCCCTCGTCGAGGGAGTAGACCCACTTCTGCTCGCCCGTCTTCGGGTCGAGCGCCACCACCGCGCGGCGCGTGCCGGCCGTGGCGTAGAGCATGCCCTTGACCATGATGGGCGTGCCCTCGAGCTTGGTCTCGGGGCGCGGGCCCAGGTTGTCGGTCTTGAACCGCCAGGCCACTTCCATCTTGCTGAAGTTGGTGGCGTTCACCTGGTCGAGCGGCGAGTACTTGCTGCCGGCGAGGTCAGCGGTGTACATCGGCCACTCGCCGTTCTTGGTGCTGGGCTGACCGGTGCTCTGTCCAGACAATCGCGGCGTCACCGCCGCAATGCCGGCCACGAGCAGCGCCACCACCGGCACGGCGCGCATAGCCAAACGCTTCATGGGTTCACTCCTAGCGCGGTTGCTTCGAGCGGCCGACGCGGCACAGCGCGGCACGGCGTCTGATACCGCCAGATCACGCCAGATCTATAGTCCCAATCCCGGTGCGGACACACCGGCCAGCGGAGTACTAGCGCTCCGGCACGGCGGCAGGACGTGCCCCTCGCGGCGGCGGCGGGTTCTTCAGCAGCTTGAACTGGTTGATGGCGGCATTCACCTTGAAGGCAATGCCCATCTGGCCGATGGCCGCGGTGGAGAGCGCGGGGTCACCCGACACACCCGAATCCGCCGGGCCACCCCAGGGCAGCACGCGGTCCGCGCGGATGCCCACGGGATGGACGTAGAGCATCTGCGAGGTGTCGCTGATGCCGGCGTGCGCGCCGATGGTCGCGTCTGCGTAGCCGTATTCCGCTTCGAGCCACGCGCGGTAATGCACGCGTCCCTGCTCGTAGTAGTCGACCAGGCCGTAGACCTTCGTGCCCGAGTCCTTCCACTCCTCGTTGAGCGCCTTGGCCACCGCTGTCAGGCCGGCCTGGTTGCCGCCACTGTCGCCGATGAAGAGGATGTCCTTGAAGCCGTGGGCCTTCAGGCTGCGCGCGGCCGCGTCAAGGAGCAGATCGTAGGCCGGCGACGGCAGGGAGATCGAGCCCGGGCCCTGGCGGTCGGGGTCGCCCTCGGGCACGTACTGAATCGTGGGCGCCACGAGCGCGTTGCCCAATTTTCGCGCCATCTGGTTGGCGGCGAAGGTCACCACGTAATTGTGCTTGCCGAGCACCATGTGATACCCGTTCTTCTCGGTGCCGCCGGTGGGCACGATCGCCGTCGTCTTCCCCGCCTTGAGCGCGTCGCGCGTCTCTTCCCAGGTGAGCTCGTCGATGAAGACCGTGTCGGGCGCGCGCGTCGGATTCTTGCTCGGCGGGGCGGTGTCCATCGTGGGCGGGCGCGGGCCGGCGGGCGCCGCCGCGCGAGCCGGGCCAGCACCGGCACCACGGTCGCCACCGCCGCCGCCAGCCGCGGGCAACGCCGGCACGAGCGGCTCGGCGCCGCTCAGCATGCGCCGGGCTTGCGCCAGCGCGAGGTCCACCTTGATCTGCAGCAACTGGCGGCCCACCTCCGGCGACGACTTTGCCTGGTTGATGCCGCTCACGCCGTTGTTCTCGTAGTCGTTCCCGGTGAGGCGATCGGCGCGGATGTGCTGCGGCGCGACGAACAGCAGCTCGGACGTATCGAGGATGTTGGCGTGGTTGCCCACCTGGTTCTCGGGCACACCCAGGAACTTTGCCGCGAACACCTCCTGGTCGTGATGCGCTTTGGTGTAGTAGTCATCCACCCACATCGCCTTGGCGCTGCCCGCCCAGAGCGCATTCAGCGTCCCGGCTGCGGTGCGCATGCCGGTGCGGTTGCCGCCCGACTCGCCGAGGAACAGGATGCTAGTGAAGCCGCCGGCCTTCAGGCTGCGGCCGGCGCTCACGAGCAGCTCCACGAAGCGCTCTTCAGGCAGGGTGATCGTGCCTGGCTTGCCCATGTGGCCACTCACTGTCTCCCAACTGCCTTCGGGCACATACGTCACGACTGGCGCCACGAGCGTCTTGCCCAGGCCGCGCGCCACCTTGTCGGCGGTGTAGGTCATGACGAACTTGTGCTCGCCGTCGACCATGTGCGGGCCCTTCTGTTCGGTGCCGGCCGTGCCCACGATCACGCTCGTCCAGCCGGCCTTCACCAGGTCGCGCGTCTCGGCCCAGGTCAGCTCTTCGAGGAACACCGTGTCGGGCGGCGTGCCGCCCGGGCCGGTAGCCGGAGCACTCGCTGGTCGTTGGGCCAGCGTGGTCGTGGTGAGCAGGAAGGCAACGGCAGGCACGGTCAACCACACGCGAAAGTTCATACGAAGGCTCCTCAGGCCGCTACAGCCTACACCGGGCCAGCAACGCCGCTGTCAACGATCGTCAGCGCCACGCCGCAACCGTCGTCCGGGGTGTCCTCGCCAGGGCCGGCGGCATGGCGATTGACGTGTCGATCCGCGCGCGGCGCGTGGCATGCGAGTTGCTCGTCCCTGGCTGGAGGCGTGTCATGGGCCCACTCAGAGAACTGCTCGCCGTCGACGACCGCAAGACGCTCGAGTTCTTCTTCCTCGGCCTCAAGGACGTGTCGGAGGTGGATGTCGACCATCGCGAGTTGCTCTACAACGCCAGCGTGCTCGCGCACTACTCGCAGGTCTCCACGCATTCCGACACCGAGTTCCCGACCCCCGGCGCCCTCGGTGCAGTCTTCGACCACTTCGTCGCTACGCCCGACCTGCCGGTCGACGCCGAAATGCTCGAGACGGCCGGCTCGCACTGCCTGCTCATGGCCGGCTTCTTCGAAGACCAGATGCGGCAGCGGCACAACGTGCGGTGGTATGCGCGTCTTGGCGCCAGCTTCTACTTCCGCGCCGCCGCGCACGAGTCGTCGCCCACGCGCGCGCTGTTCCTCGACACGATGGCCCGGCATTTCGAGTCGTGGCGCGTGCGCCACGCGCGGCTCAGCCGCGAACTGCGCGACACGCCGTTCCTGCTCGGCCTGCCGACGCCGACCCACCATATGTGACGCGCTACTTCACGGCGAACACCCAGATGGCGCCGCCCTCGGGCACCTCGGGGTAGTTCCCGGGCTGCAGGCGGTTGAGGCGGGCCTGCATGGCGCGCGCGTCCACGCCCCAGCCCGACGCCACGGCGATGTACTGGCGACCATCGACCAGGAACGACGACGGCTGCCCGGTGATGCCGGAGTTGGTCGGGAACTCCCACAGCAGCTTGCCACTGGCGGCATCGAAGGCGCGGAACATGCGGTCGTTGGTGCCGCCGCTGAACACCAGCCCGCCGCCGGTCGCCAGCATCGGCCCCCAGTTCGCTGAGGTCGCGAAGTTGTGGGTCCACACCCGCGCGCCGGTGTCGACGTTCCAGGCCTGCACCTCGCCGATGTGATCGGCGCCCGGCGCCAGGAAGACCGTGCTCGTGGCGCCGGTGTAGCTGCTGCCGGGCGTGTAGGTGGCGGCGCGTCCGACGAGCGTGCCGCACAGGTTCTCGTTCGCCGGAATGTAGAGCATGCGGGTCTTCGGACTGAACGCCGCCGGCGGCCAGTTCTTGCCGCCCCAGTGTGAGGGACAGAAGTCCGCGGTCTTGCCGGTGCCCGGCTTGCGCGCCGGGTCGACGTCGGGCCGGCCCGTGACCGGGTCGAGGCTCCGGAACGCCGTCTGCCGCACGAACGGCTTGCCCTCGACGAACTTGATGGGCCCGTCGGTGCGCTCGAGGAACCAGAGGTAGCCGTTGCGCGCCACGTCGACCAGCCCCTTGATGGTACGGCCGTTGCGCACGTAGTCGATCAGGATCGGCGGCGACACTTCGTCCCAGTCCCACGAGTCGTTGGGATGGTACTGATGGTGGCCCTTGATCGCGCCCGTCACCACGTCGATGGCCACGGTGGACGCGGTGTAGAGGTTGTCGCCCGGACGCTGGTCGCCCATCCACGGACCGCCGTTGCCCGTGCCCCAATACGCCAGCTTGGTCGCGGGGTCGTAGTTGCCGGTGACCCAGACGGGCGCGCCGCCCGTCTTCCACTGGTCGCCCTTCGGCCACGTGTCGCTGCCCGGTTCGCCGGGCGCGGGCACGGTGTAGGTGCGCCAGCGCGGCCGGCCGGTCTCGGCGTCGTAGGCCGCGACGAACCCGCGCACGCCGAGCTCGCCACCAGACGCGCCGACCATCACGACGCCCTCGGCCACGAGCGGCGCCAGCGTCATGTAGTAGCCGTCCTTGTTCTCGGCCACCTTGGCCGTCCACACCTCGGCGCCGGTGCGGGCATCGAGCGCCACGAGCACGGCGTCGTTGGCGGCGAAGTAGACCTTGTCGCCGTAGAGCGCAATGCCCCGCGTGGTGGGATGCGGCGCCACGAGCGCCTCGGGCACCTGTTTGGTGTAGCGCCACAAGAGCACGCCGGTCTTCGCGTCGATGGCCACCACCTTGTGCTCGGGCGTGGAGACGAACATCACGCCGCCGTGCACGATCGGCGCAGCCTCGTGGCCGCTGTTCACGCCGGTCGAGAACACCCAGGCGGGACGGAGTCCGCCCACGTTCGCCGTCGTGATCTGATCCAGTGGACTGTAGCCCCAGCCGTCGTAGGTGCGCCGCACCATCAGCCAGTCGCCATCGGCTGGCGCCGTCAGGCGGCTGGCCGTGACCGACGGGTAGGTCTTGAGCAGGGCCGGCATCGGCACCACCAGCGGCGGCAGGGGCGGCGGCACCTGCGGCGGTTGGGCCGACAGCCAGCCGGCGCCCGCCACGACCGCGAACACGAGGACGAACACGAACCGGCGGTATAACTGCATATCGCGCACGATACCCGAAAGCGGTTCCTGGCGCGGTTCGAAGTTGCCGGCCGCCGAGTCGGGCTATAGTGGCGCCTTCCTGGAGGACATCTTATGAGGATCGCTCGCATCGTCGTTGCCCTGGTGATCGTGACCCCCCCCGCGCTCGCGCTGGCCCAGGTCGAGAACATGGGCCCGAAGGCCGCCACCTACATCACCGATGAAGACGTGAAAAAGGTGAACGCGCTGCCCGGCGTGGACCGCCAGATCGTCAGCGTCGACATCGGCAAGCTGAACGAAGCGGTGGGCATCGTGCACCGCGGCAAGCTCACTCCAGGTGCGACCGCGGCCGCGCCGGCAGCCGGTCAGCCGCCACCCACGCCCTGCGGCCTGCCCGCGCCCGCCCCTGCCGACGCCGCCAACGGCACCGGCATCTCGCACGATCACCAGACCGAAACCTACATCATCGTGTCGGGGTCTGGCACCCTCGTGACCGGCGGGCAGATTGCCGCGGGCCGCAAGTCGGCGCCGGACAGCCCGGTCACGACGACGCTCAACGGGCCGTCGTGCAGCGGCCTGATCGTCGGCGCCGGCGTCGTGAAGCGCGCCGTCAAGGTGGGCGACATCATCATCATCCCGGCCGGCGTGGCGCACGGCTGGGTCGACATCCCGGATCATGTGGACTACTTGACGGTGCGTCCCGATCCGGATCGCGTGCTCAAGCCCTACGTGCATCCGGTGCTGCAGAAGAAGTAGCCGACGGCACGGCGCGTGAGCGCGGATTGAGCGATGGCCACGCCCTCTTCGTCGGCCGGCCGCAGCGCGAAAACGGCCGCTGTCGTGGCCGCCTACCTCGTCGTCACGGCGATCATGACCTGGCCGTACGTCAGCTACACGCACTTTGCGACGGCCCTTTACCGCGGTGATGCCGAACTCATCATCTGGACCCTGGCGTGGGACAACCACGCGGTGCTCGACGGCGTCCGGCTCTTCAGCTCGAATCTGTTCTTTCCGGCGCCCGACACGCTGCGCTACAACGAGCACCTGTTCGGCCTGAGTCTGTTCACGCTGCCGTGGCGGGTGGCCGGCGCGTCGCCGGTGCTCGCGCACAACGCCCTCTGGTGGACGGCGTTCCTGCTGAACGGCCTCGCCGCCTTCGCCTGGCTGCGCCGCTTCGTCACGAGTGATCTGGCGGCCTTTGCCGGCAGTCTGGTCTTTGCCTACTCGTTCTACGTGATGCTGCACGCGCACGCCCACCTGCACCTGATCTGGATCTGGGGCCTGCCGGCGTCGCTGCTCCTGTTCGAGCGCTGGTTCGATCGTCCCACGGGGCTGGGGATTGCGGCGTGGACCGTCGTCGTGGTGCTGCAGGCGCTCACGTCCTGGTATCTCGCCGTGATGGTGGCCCTCGCCAACGGCCTCCTGGCGGGGGTGCTGCTCTGGACCGGCCCGGACGCGGCACAGCCGCGGCGGGCGTGGCGGCGCCGCGCCGCGCACCTGCTCGGTGCGGTCGCCGTGGCCGGCATCTGTATCGGGCCGTTCGCGCGGCCCTACGTCGGCCTGCACGGCAGCGTGGCCGAGGCGGCGGCGAACGCGGCGGCGCCGTCGTCGTACCTCGTGCCCCCCGCAAACACGTGGGCCGGCAAGTGGTGGACCGCGCACATCGACGACCGTCCGCTCCCCATCTGGGGCGAGCGCACGGTCTTCCTCGGCTGGACGAGCCTGACCCTTGCGGCGCTGGGGCTCGCGGCCCTGGTCACCCGCGCGGCGACACCCCGACGCGCCTGGGTGTGCGCGCTGCTGGCGGTCGTGGGGTTCCTGCTGTCGCTCGGTCCGTCGCCGGAGGTGCTCGGCGGGCCGGCGCTGGCGCCCTACGCGTGGCTGTCCGCGCTGCCAGGGGTGGGCGGCATGCGCGCGCCGGCGCGGTTCGCCGTGCTGGTCACCCTCGGCGTGGCCGGCCTGGCCGCGATCGGCGCCGAGGCGCTGATGCGCACGCGGCCCGCGGCGTGGAGGGTCGTTGCGGGACTGGTGCCGGTGATGCTGGCCGAGTGGTTCGTCGTGGGCTTTCCGGGCGGCCCGCCAGCGCCGTTCCAGGTCCCGGCCATCTACCGCACGCCCGAGGTGCAGCAGGCGCGTGCGCTGCTCTCACTTCCCGAATACCGCGAGGCAGCCGAGTGGTACCTCGGCGGCGACTACCTCTACTACGCGACGGCGCACTGGCGACCGATCGTGAACGGCTTCGGCCGTAGCGAGCCCCCCGGCCACGCCGACCTGGTGAGCATCGCCCGGCGCTTCCCGGCCAGCGCCGTGGAACTGCGGGAGCTCGGCGTGCACTACGTCGTGCTGCATGCCGGCCGCTATCCCGATGGCGCGCGCGACCTCCTGGCCGCGGCCAGGGTCGATCCGGCGTGCCGCGTCGCGCTGCGCATCGGCGACGACTACTTGATCGAGCTGGTCGCGGCGCCGCGCCCGTAACAACGGAACGGCATCAGCGGGAGGCGGGTGCGCGGCACACGAAGCTGGCGGCGTCGTCGATGCTGCCACTGCCCGCGTAGGCCGCCACCTGCGGGTGCGGGCAGAGCGGGCGGCTGCGGGCCACCACGGCCTCCGCCGCCTTGCGGTGCGCCACCACCCGCGTGGGCGCCACGCCCTGCTCGACCCACTGCTCGAGCACCGTCAACATGTCGAACTGGTCCACGCCGGGCCCGCCCGAGCAATGGTGCATGCCGGGCACGAAGTAGGTGCGGGTGAACGCATCGGCGGCCGCCTGGCCACCCACCACCCGGGTCATCTCGTCGATGTAGCGTAGCGTGCCATAGGCGCTGATGCCCGGGTCGGACCAGCCGTGGTAGACGACCAGCTTGCCGCCGGCCTGCTTGAAGGGCCGCAGGTCGGGATCGAGCGGGCTCAGGATGCCGGTCATGGTCTTCAGGCGCGGCAGGTCGGCGGGAAACCGGAACGTGCGCCACGAGAAGCCGGGCGCGTCGTCTTCGAGTGCCAGGAAGCGAAAATTCGAATCGGCGAGCGAGTAGCCGTTGGGCGAACGCGCGCCGAAGGCCAACGTGCCGTCGGCCTGCGCCACTGGCGGCTCGTTGCCGGTGATCCAGCCGCGCCAGCCCGAAGGGCCGCCCTCGTGTCCCCTGGGGAACGGCGGCGCATACTCGCGGCCGGAGGCGTCCTTCAGGCCCGCGTAGATGGTCTGCACCGTGGTCACTTGCGCGCGGGTCAGGCAGTCGGCGCCATCGGCGCCTGGGCAGGCGAGGCGCGCGGGGTCGAAGGTGCACGACCGCGGATCGGAAATCAGGCCATCGACCAGGCCGTCGTTGCCGTCACACGCGGCCAGTGTGCTGCGCGAAAGCAGCTCCACCTTGTCGACCGGCAGGTAGTTGGCGGGCGAGGCCAGCAACTGCTGGAAGAACACGGCGCGCCCGACTTGCATCGGCGTGCCGGTGGCAGGATCGCCGGCGATGACGCCGTCGAAGTCACCGGGATAGCGCTGCACTTCCATCATCGCCTGGCGGCCGCCGTTCGAGCAGCCGTTGAAGTAGGCGTGGGCCGGCAGGCGTCCATAGAACGTGCCGGTGAGGGCCACGGCGGCCACGGCCGTGACGTGCGTGCCGCGATGCCCGTAGTCGATCTCTTTCGCGCGGTTCTGCCCCCACGCCGGGTCGCTCGACACGTGGCCGGTATCGGTGGACGCCGACGCGTAGCCCCGGGCCAGGCCGACATCGAGCGATCCGATGGCGCCACCGAGTCCGCCCACGCCCTGGAAGTAGAACTTGCCGTTCCACGCGGCCGGCAGCGCCAGCCGGAAGTTGACGGTGTTGCCAGGCACGGTCACATGGCCGTCGACGAGGCAATGCGCCGGCTTCGCCACAGCGCTCTCCGCCGTGGCGCTGGTGATGGTCGTGTCGGCCGGCGCTCGCCGCCGCAGGTCGGCCACGGTGCATCCGGCCAGCGCGGCCGGCGCGGCAGTCTGCGCCGGGGTTTGCGCGTGCGGCGCCACCAGGGCCGTGAGCACGGCCGCCGCCATGAGTCCAGCTCGACGCATCGCTTCTCTCCTCAGACGGAGGCTGCCGCTTCATCGGGCTGGCGGAACTCGCCCTCCCACTTGGCCACCACCACCGCGGCCAGGCAATTGCCCACCACGTTGGTCATGGTGCGCGCCATGTCCATGATCGCGTCGACGCCCAAGATCAGCGTGACGCCTTCGAGCGGCAGGTTGTAGCTGGCGAGGGTGGCGGCCAGAATCACGAGCGAGGCGCGCGGCACGCCGGCCACGCCCTTGCTCGTGAGCATCAGCGTGAGCATCATCGTGACCTGCTGGCCGATTGTGAGATCCACGCCGGCCGCCTGTGCGACGAACACGGCGGCCAGCGACAGGTAGAGCGTGCTGCCGTCCAGGTTGAAGCTGTAGCCGAGCGGCAGCACGAACGACACGATCCGGCGCGGCACGCCGAACGCTTCCACGCACTCCATCGCGCGCGGCAGCGCCGCCTCGCTCGAGGTGGTGGAGAAGGCAATCAGCGCCGGCTCCTTGATGGCCTTGATGAAGGCCACGATCGGAATCTTCCACAGCAGCATCACCGGCAGCAGCACGACGAGAGCGAAGAACGCCAGCGCCACGTAGAGCGTGAACACGAGATAGGCCAGGTTCCACAGCACGCTGAGCCCGCTCGAGCCGATGGTGTAGGCAATGGCCGCGCCCACGCCGATCGGCGCGTAGAGCATCACGATGTGGGTCACCTTGAACATCGCCTCGGTGAGCGCCTCGCACCATTGCACCATGGGCCGGCCCTTCTCGCCGACCATGCCGAGGCCAATGGCGAAGAGCATGCTGAAGACGACAATCTGCAGCACGTCGCCGGTCGCCATCGCCTCGATCACCGAGGTGGGCACCATGTGCAGCAGGATCTGGTCCCAGGTCTGGGCGGTGGCGGTGATGGGCGGCGCGCCCGATGGCGCTGGTAGCACCATGCCCACGCCCGGCTTGAGCACGTTCACCGCCAGCAGGCCGATGAGCAGCGCGAAGGTCGTGACCACCTCGAAGTAGATCATGGCGCGCAGGCCCATGCGGCCCACGTCCTTGAAGTGCCCGGCGCCGGCGATGCCCGCAACCAGCGTGCCGAAGAGCAGCGGCGCGATGATCATCCGGATCATGCGGATGAAGATCTGGCTGAAGGGCCGGATGATGTCGGCGACCTTCGGGTCGGTGATGCTGATGACGTAACCGACGATGAGGCCCACGACCAGCCCGATCATGATCTGGGCGGTGGGCGAAATACGGGGCTTGGCGGGTGTGGACACGCCGGAATTGTATTACGGGGCGGGGCGGATCCCGGCTATCCTCTCCGGCACGCTGGCCTTACGGGGCAGCCGCACCCTCACCACCCACACAGGAGCACCCATATGAAAGCGCTCATTCTTCCGGCCGCCGTCCTGGCGTTGGCGGCACTCGCCGCGCCAGTACACGCGCAAGTCCTCGGCACCTTCAGGTGGCAGACCCAGCCGTTCTGCAATGTCGTGACCCTCACCATCATTCAGCAGGGCCCGGTGTATCAGTTAGCTGGCACCGACGACCTCTGTGGCGCCGGCCCGGCGCCGGTGACTGGGACCGCCGCGGCTGGCGGCAGTGGTATCGTTTTGGGTTTTACGGTGACCCCGTCGGCCGGACAACCGGCCCACGTGTCGGCGACCTTCAACCTCACCGATTTCTCGGGCTCCTGGTCGGACAACTTGAATCGCGGTGGCACCTTCGCCTTCGGCGCCAGCGCCGCGGGCACCGCGCGCCCGTCGACCGGCCCCGCGGTCACAGGCGGCAACGGCGAAGGCGTGGGCAACACGGTGTGCACGGGCCCGAACGGCGTCGAAGTATTCACCAAGGACCGGTACGGAAATGCAGTCGACGCCAGATTCAGCTTCATCATTGCCGGGTTTGCCAATGGCCAGATCCGGGCCACTGCGTCGATTCGCATTGGCACCGCCAACCTCGTTTCTGTGGAGCACCCGCGAGCGGGCGCCTACTGCCTGGTGTTCAACGGCCCGCTCACCCAGATTCAGCGAGAATCGGCGGTCGTTTCGATCAACGGCGAGCAATGAGGCAGCGGCGCGCCGCCCTCAGCGCACTGGCGCGCAACGCTCTGGGGCGACCGGCCGCGGCAACACGAGCGGCGCCGGCGTGACCGGCCCGGTCGCCGAGAGCTGGTCGAAGGCCACCTGTTGCAGGGCTTTGACCTCGGTGCGGGGCAGGCCGAGTTCGAAGGCCGAGCACTCGTTCTCGCCGAGTGAGCGGGGATCACGGCCCGTGAGCCGGCCGAAGACGACCAGCGCTTCCAGGTAGTAGCCGTGGGTACTGGCGTGGTAGTGGTCGTAGGTCCACAGATTGACCTTGCCGGGCGCGATGCCGTCGTAGGGATTAGGATCGGCCACGCCGGTCTGCATGGCGCGCGTCCAGGCTTCGCCCACCGGCAGCACCGATCTGACGGAGGGGGCGCCGGCGGCCGCCTTGTCATTGGCAACCCGCACATCGCGGGCCATCGTTTCGATTGGCTTGCCCGCCCACGCGCCGGCGGGCGGGTAGGTCTGATCGGCACGCGACCACGTCGCCATCAGGTGAATCTCCACCTTCGGGTTGCGGGCGCGCAGGAAATCGGCCATCTGGCGGCTGGTGGCCACCAGCTTGGAGGGATCGCCCGGCTTGTCGAAGTCGAGTGTGCTCTGACCGTGCATCACCACGACATCCCAGGGACGCCGGCCGATCACGCCGAGCTTGTTCTCGAGATGGAAGTCGAGCCCGCTGCCGCCGCGCGTTTCGAGCGACACGTCGTAGGCCAGGCCGGCCTGTTCGGTGAACGACTTGAACAGCGCCGGCACCCCGCCGATGCCTTCGCTGTTGAGATCGGTGACCGTGTCGGCGCGATAGAACCGCACCGCCGATCCGGAACCGAAGGTGAAGCTGTTGCCGACAAACAGCACGCTCGTGACGGTCTGCGCCTGCGCCATGGCCGCGCCCAGCACTACGCTCATCACGATGCCCATCACCACCGCTGCAAGAATTCTCATGGCGCGTCCTTCGCTGTGCATGCGCGTCACTCTACTTCAGCGGCCGCCTCCGGCGCTCACCGCGACCGGACGAGTCTGCTCACAAGTTCCCAGTTGAAGCGCACGAAACGCTGGAACTCGCTTTCGAGGAGCCGTTCCTGGTCGCCGTGCATGCCGAACCCCTGTGACTGGTCTTCCAGGTCCACGCCGGCACCGATGCCGATGCACTGCATCCCCACGGCGCGCAGCGGCCACATGTCGGTGGCGTAGGTGCTCATCGAGGGCAGCGTCGACACCTGGTAGACGGCCTGCACCGCGGCCTCGGCTGTGGTGAAGAGCTCGGCATCGAGCCGCGTGGGCGGAATGTCCGGGCGGGTGCCGCCGCCCGCGGCGAACTGCACGTCCACCGCCGGGTCGTTGATAGCCTTCTTGAGCTGCGCGAGCAGCGCCGCGGGGTCTTCACTCGGCACCATGCGCACATCGAGCCGCGCCTTCGCCTCGGACGGAATCACGTTCGAGCGGTAGCCGCCCGTGAAGATGTTGGGCGACACCGACGTGCGCGCCATCGACGCGTGGCGGGGCTCGTGCTGCCACAGCCAGTCGGCGGCCGCCGCGGCCACCGTCGGGTCGGAGGACACGACCTCGCGATACGCCTTGGCCTGCTCCGGCGACGCCGCCACGGTGGCGAGCCGACGAAAGTAGCGCCCGGTGGTTTCGTCGAGCTTCACGTCGGGTTGCCAGGTGATGAACTTCCCCACCGCGTTGCCCAGGTGCGCGATGGCGTTCGAGGTGAGCGGCACCGAGCCATGTCCGGAGATGCCCGTGGCCGTGACCTCGACGCCGCGCGAGATCTTCTCGATCACCTGCACGGTGGCGTAGCGCACCTCGCCCTTCTCGCGAATCGTGTCGCCGCCCTCGGCGATGCAGTATTCGGCGTCGATCTCGCTGTAGTGCTCGGCCATCATGTGGCCGATGCCCAGGTTCGACTGTCCCTCTTCGCCGGATTCGGCCAGCAGGATCACGTCGCGATCGAGCGGCACGTTGAGACGTTTGAGCAGCAGCATCGTCATCACGGCTGACGCGAGGTTGTCCTTGTCGTCGATGGCCCCGCGCCCGTAGACGAAGCCGCCGTCGCGCGTGGCGCTGAACGGCGGAAACTTCCATTTGGACGCGTCGACGCTGACGGTGTCGAGATGGCCCAGGATGAGCAGCGGCCGCTTCTTTCCGTTGCCCTCGAGGCGCGCCACCACGTTGGGCCGCTGCGGATCGGTCGAGAAGATCTGCGCGGTGATGCCGGCCCGCTCGAACAGCGCCTTCAGCCACTCGGCCTCGGGCTTCTCCGCCGCCGTGGAGTCGAAGCGGATGAGCGACTGGTAGATCCCGAGTGCCTCGGGTTCCACGGCCGGCCAATCAGGTTGCGCTGGACGGCCCTGCGCGCCGAGCGACACCGCGACCGCCACGAGCACGGCGGGAGTCAGCAACCACGAGCCCGAGGTCATGTCAGTCCCTATTCTGCGGTCGGTAGGGGCACGAGCCCCACACGCTTCGCCATGAAGATGTCGGGCTTCCCGAAGCCGTTGGCATCGGGCAGCACGCCGACCACCGCGTAGCCGAGCTTCTGGTAGAACCCGAACGGATGCCCGCCGAGATTGCGAAGCCCGCTCACGGCCGCCAGCGGATCGGGATACAGGTCTGCCCCACCGAGCGTCGTACGGCCGTTCTCGTCATCAGTGCCGAGGCACACGGTCATGCCGCCGCGCTCGCGCACCTGCACCTCGAGGTCCTCGATCAACGCCCGGCCCACGCCCTGGCCCTGGCACTCGCGGTGCACCACGATCGGGTGGATCTCCCACACCCACCCGTCGTAGGTCGAGACCGCGCCAATCCACCCCAGCACGCGCCCGTCGTCGTCGACGGCCACGCGGCTGATCTTGTCGTCCTCGAGCGATTCCTGCACCGTCTCGAGGGCGTCTTCACGGGTCTGCCACACCTCGGTGCCGGTGCCGGAGAATCCGCTCACCAGCACGTCGGCCACCGCCATCAGTCGTGCCGGGTCGCCCGGCGTCAGGTCAACGATCCGCACGCACGGCCATCGCTACCATCGCAGTCATCTAGTTCTGCATCCGTGCGCGCAGTTCGCTGTCGATCGCCGCGAGGAACTCTTCGGTCGTGAGGTACGGATGATCCGCGCGAATCAGGATCGCCAGATCCTTCGTCATGCGCCCAGACTCGACCACGTCGACGCACACCTTCTCGAGCGTCTCGGCGAACGCCACCACCTCGGGGGTGCCGTCGAACATGCCGCGGTAGTAGAGCCCGCGCGTCCACGCGTAGATCGACGCGATCGGGTTGGTGGACGTGGGCTTGCCCTGCTGGTGCATGCGGTAGTGGCGCGTCACCGTGCCGTGCGCGGCCTCGGCTTCCACCGTCTTGCCGTCGGGCGACATCAGCACCGAGGTCATCAGGCCGAGCGAGCCGTAGCCCTGGGCCACGGTATCCGACTGCACGTCGCCGTCGTAGTTCTTGCAGGCCCACAGATACCCGCCGCTCCACTTCATGTTGGCAGCCACCATGTCGTCGATCAGGCGATGCTCGTAGACCAGGCCCTTGGCCTCGAACGCGGCCTTGAACTCGGCGTCGAACACGCGCTGGAAGGTGTTCTTGAAGGTGCCGTCGTAGACCTTCAGGATGGTGTTCTTGGTGGAGAGATACACCGGGTAGTTGCGGCCGAGCGCGTAGGTGAAGCAGGCGCGCGCGAAGCCCTCGATCGAGGCGTCCAGGTTGAACATGCCCAGGGCCACGCCGCTGCCCTTGGTCTTCATGACCTCGCGCGAGATGCCTTCGCCACCGCCCTCGGGCGTCCAGCTCAGGGTGATGGTGCCGGCGCCAGGGAAGTGGAAGTCTTGCGCGCGGTATTGATCGCCGAAGCCGTGACGCGCGACCACGACGGGCTTGTCCCAGTGGGGCACGAGGCGCGGCACGTTCGCGCAGACAATCGGCTCGCGGAAGATGGTGCCGTCGAGGATGTTGCGGATGGTGCCGTTGGGCGACCGCCACATCTGCTTCAGGTTGAACTCCTTGACGCGGGCCTCATCCGGCGTGATCGTGGCGCACTTCACCGCCACCCCGTACTGCCTGGTGGCGTTGGCCGAGTCGATGGTGATCTGGTCGCCGGAGGCGTCGCGGGCCTCGATGCCGAGGTCGTAGTACTTCAGGTCGATGTCGAGATACGGCAGGATCAGCGTCTCGCGGATCTTCTGCCAGATGATGCGGGTCATCTCGTCGCCGTCCATCTCGACAACGGGATTCTTGACCGTGATTTTCTTCACGTGAGGCTCCTTGGAACGCTAGCGAAACGGGGAATTATAGCGCGGCGGTACATGAAAACGGCGGCGCCCGCCGTGGCGGGGCCGCCGTCGTGTGTTCGGGCCCTGGGGCCGTCTCCGTGACCAGGCCTACTTGACGCTGTCGTTCACGGCCGCCTTGCCGCTCACCAGCTTGCAGACCGCCGAATTGGCCAGCACCTGCGTCACCTCGAGCACGCCGGTCTGTTCAATCACCTTGTCGAGCAGCCGGCCGTCGGCGTCCTTGATCTCGTCGACCACGTGGTGCACGTTGAACTTCTGCCCCACCTTCACGCCCGCACCCGCGCCGCGGTTGATGTAGTAGGAGCCCGCGCGCGTGCTCACGATCTGGCCTTCGGGCGCTGCCGGGGTCATCGACTGCAGCGAGGCCGTCTGCTCGGTGAGCTTCACCACCACCTGCTCCACGGCCGGCCGCAGGGCTTCCTGCGCCGCGCCCTGGTCGAAGTCCTGTTCGGCGCGGACGCCCTTGAAATAGCCGCCGCCCATGCGCTTGTTGCCCTGGCCCACGGCCACGATCATCACTTCGCCGGTGTCGGTGTTGACGAGGCGCGCATCCACCTTGCTTTCGGCGTTCGAGTAGCTGCCGCCGATGCCGCGCATGCCAATCGACGTGCGCTTGATCGAGAACGCCGTGATCGACCCGGTGAGGAGCAACTGCACGCCCAGGAGCTTGCCCACCTTGGCGGCCGTGGCGGAGGTGACGGCGCCGCTGGCGCCCAGGTTCTGCTCCTGCAGGATGGCGTCGAGCTGCGCGCGCTCGATCACGGTGAACTTGCCCGTCTGCACGAGCTGCGTGGCCAGTTCGTCGGCCGCCGCCCGGCCCAGGTTGTCGCCCCACCAGGCCCACGTGCTGTTGTTCTCGAAGTTCGAGACCGCGATGCGGATCTTCGCCTGGGCAAGAACACTGGACGGCGCGCCCACGAGGGCCGCGGCAAGCATGAGGACTACGGCTGTCAGTCGACCAAAGCGGACCATCGATCTCTCCTTCGCGCGGGGAACGCCGCGCCAGAACGTGCACGATCTTGCCACAGGATGCGTTCCCACCAGGATACGTTCCTCTGGCCTATCGGCTCGAGCGGCCCGGGATAACAGCCCCTCACGCACGCACGCCTGGCGCTTCGTGCCCGGTGCGCTCCACGTATTCCACATACGACCCGGGATAGATGTGCGGCTGCGCCTCGGTGCCGCTCTCGCCGCCCAGTTCGAGCACGCGGTTGCTCAGCCGCCGCAAGAACGCGCGGTCGTGCGACACGAACAGCATCGTGCCTTCGAAGTTGGCCAGCGCATCGAGCAGCATGTCCTTGGTGGCCAGATCCAGGTGGTTGGTGGGCTCGTCGAGCACCAGGAAGTTGGGCGGATTCAGCATCATGCGCGCAATGACCAGCCGCGTCTTCTCGCCACCCGAGAGCGCGCGGATCTTCTTGTCCACGTCGTCGCCCGAGAAGCCGAAGGCGCCGGCCAGGCTGCGCAGCGTGCCGATGGACTCGTCGGCGAAGTCGGTCATCAGCTGCTCCTCGATGGTCAAGGCGGGATTGAGCACCTCGAGCGACTGCTGCGCGAAGTAGCCCATCTGCAGGCTGGCGCCCAAGCGGATGTCGCCGGCGTCGGGCGTGGTCTGCCCGGCAATCATCTTGAGCAGCGTGCTCTTGCCGGCGCCGTTCTTGCCCATCACGCACCAGCGCTCGCCGCGGCGAATCGTGAGGTTCACACCGTCATGCACCACGCGCGTGCCGTAGGCCTTGGTCACGCCTTCGAGCATCGCCACCTGGTCGCCCGACCGCGCCGGCTGGCGGAAGTCGAACGTCACGAGCTTCCGGCGCTTCGGCAACTCGATCTTCTCGATCTTCTCGAGCGCCTTCACGCGACTCTGTACCTGCGCGGCCTTGGCGGCATGCGCGGCGAAGCGGTCGATGAAACGCTGCTCCTTGGCCAGCATGGCCTGCTGACGCGCGTAGGCGGCCTCGCGGTTGGTCTCGCGGATGGCGCGTTCGCGCTCGTAGAAGTCGTAGTTGCCCGAGTAGCTGGTGATCTCGCCGCCGTCGATCTCGGCGATCTTCGTGACGATGCGGTTCATGAACTCGCGGTCGTGAGAAGTCATGAGCAGCGCGCCCGGCAGCGTCTTCAGGAACGACTCGAGCCAGATGATCGACTCGATGTCCAAGTGGTTGGTGGGCTCGTCCATGAGCAGCACGTCGGGCCGCCCGAGCAGCACGCGGGCCATGGCCACGCGCATCTTCCACCCGCCCGAGAGCGCGCCCACATCAGTGTCGATGCGGTCGTCCTCGAAGCCGAGGCCGTGCAGGATCTCGCGTGCCTGGGCCTCGAGCGCGTAGCCGCCGAGGTGGTCGTATTCCTCCTGCACCTCGCCGAAGCGCGCCAGAATCCGGTCCATGTCGTCGGCCTGCGCCGGGTCGGCCATGGCGTGGTTGAGCGCCTCGAGCTCGTGGTGCAGGTCGCCGACGCGGCCGCTGCCGGCAATGGCCTCGTCGAGCACCGAGCGGCCGGCCATCTCGCCCACGTCCTGGCGGAAGTAGCCGATCGAGAGCTTGCGCGGCACCGAGACGTCGCCTTCGTCGGGCGCTTCCTCGCCGACGATCATGCGGAAGAGCGTGGTCTTGCCGGCGCCGTTGGGGCCGACGAGGCCCACCTTCTCACCAGGATTGAGCTGGAACGAGGCGTCGACGAAGAGCACCTGGCGACCGTACTGCTTGCCGATGCGGGAAAAGGAAATCATGGCGGATCCGTCTATGGTATCGCGCCAGGCGTTCCGCTGCGATGGCGCACGGGGTGTGCGACCATGGGGAATGCCCATTGCGGCGTCGCGCCTGCGCGCCAGTATCCTGAATCCATCGTGCACATCGAATGGCTCAATGAGCGGCGCCCGTAGCGTCGATTCCCATCGGCGCACCTCGATAGAATGTCGGCATGAAACGACGCGCGCATGCCCTCATCCTGGTCCTCCTCGCCGCCGGCTGCCGCACAGCCGCCCCGCCGCCCGCCCTGCCCGCCGCCGCGCCGGCACCGCCCACGACTGTCCGCGCCGAGCCCGACAGCATCCGCTGGGTGCGCGATGCGGCGGAGTACCGCGCCGCCGTGCTGCAGACCTATCGCCTCGTCACCGCGCAGGTAGAACGTGAGGCCGCCGGACGCGCGGCGGGGTCGTGGGCCGTAGTGCTCGACGCCGATGAAACGGTGATCAGCAATCTCACCTACCAGGCCGAACGGGCGCGGGCGGGTCTTGGCTACTCCACCGACAGTTGGGCGGCCTGGGTGCGCCGGCGGGAAGCGACGCCGCTCCCGGGCGCCGCGGCGTTCCTGGCGCGGGTGCGCGCGCTCGGCGGCAAGATCGCGATTGTCACCAACCGGCTCGGCTCCGAGTGCGACGACACGATCGCCGTCTTCACGCGCGACACGCTCGTCTACGACGCGATGCTGTGCCGCCCCAACGGCAGCCCATCCGACAAGAACCCGCGCTTCGAGGCGGTGCGGCTCGGCAAGACCGCGGCGAGCCCTACGCCGCTCGACGTCATCGCCTTCGTGGGCGACAACATCCAGGATTTCCCTGGGCTCAGTCAAAAGGTGAAGGACGCTGGCGAGACCGGCTTCGCGGCCTTCGGCACACGCTTCTTCGTGCTGCCCAACCCGATGTACGGCAGCTGGCAATAGCGCCGGGGCCCGGGCCGCCCTCCAGTTCACGGTCGCCGAAGCACGTCGATGGCCCATCCGAGGTTCAACGGCGTGCCGTCCCACACCGGAAGTCGACCGGCGGGAGGGAGAGGCAGACGACCTGTCCGGGCCACTGAGTATCCCCCTTCGTGCAACGCGCGATGATGGCGTCGGCACACGAGCATCAGGTTTTCGAGACTCGTCGCGCCGCCATCGCCCCAATGGGTCAAGTGATGGGCGTCGCACCTCCGCGAGGTGCAGCCGGGGAAGCGACAGCCACGGTCGCGCGCACTGAGAGCGCGCCGGATTGACGGCGGAACCGTGCGGGTCTTCCGCCCCACGTCGAGCACTGTGCCGCTGCCGTCGCCGCGCATCTCGATGACTGACGCATCGCAGGCGAGCCGCTGTGACGTTTCCGCGGAAACGTACGTCGCCCCGAAGTCCGTTCCGAGCACGCCATCGAAGGGCGTGGCCGTCCTTGCCTTCGTGGTGGAGCGATGCGCCTGGGCTGGTTCGTCTGCGTCCACATGCAGGATGACCTGATAGCGGTCACCGGCAGAACCGCGGTCGAGATCTGCTGACAAGGCCGTCTCCGCCAGCAATCCGAGGGCATCGGCCCGGCGCTGCCCGGCTGTGACCTCCTCGCAGAGGGTAGGCCCTGCAGATGTGCCAGAGGCCTCTCGGAGCAGATGGTCTGCGGCCGCCTCGAGCGCGCGTTGAACGACCGCGCCGATCTCTGGCGTGAGCCGGCCCCGAATCACCACCATGCCATCGTCATCCACCCATCTGGACAGATGTCGCCCCAGGTGCTGCGCGTTGGCTTCGCGCCCGGCCTCCGCACGGTCCACTCACCGCCAAGCGCGCACGAACCGCTCGACTTGGGCGGCGGTGCCGGCGAGCGCCAGGTCTACGAGCCGTCGTTCGTTCGCCGCCGTCGCCACGCGCGTCAGCGCACGCACCTTCGCGTAGGAGACGGCGCCTCGCTGCATGGTGACGCTGGTCAGTGGCAACGCGGCGAGTGCCTTGGCCACGCGCACCTTCTCGCGGCACGCCGAGGTCGATGCTGGTACGCCAAGCCGGGGCCCCCGACGCGCGTGGTGTGCGCGTTGGGGTGGAGTGGAGCCAGTGCGCGCACGACAGGAAGCCATTGTTCCAGCCGACGCGTGCGTCGAACTCCTTGAGCATGACGAGGAGTTCATAGGTGGCAGCGTGCAATCGCGCCGCCAGCTCCGCGATGGCCTCGCCGAGCTCGTGGGTTGCGTCGCCTTCGCGAACGACTGTCGGTTTGAAGGCGATATCGTGAACGTGGTCGAGCGTAGATGCGGACGTCATGTCCGATAGTAAACCCGTGATTTTCAGCCGCTCAGGATGCCGCCAGGGCGGCGATCGACGCGCAAGACGATTTCGCAACTGTGGCGCCGCGCGGTCGTTCGCGTAGCGGGACCTCAGCGCTCCAGAGCACCAGACGTCAGGCGAGAACGAACTGCGGGCCGGGCCCGTCCGCGAAACGTGGCAAGGGGAAAATGCAGCGCAATCGAAAGACTATTGGGCTTGAGTGTTCTATGCCCGAGCGGTCTCGGCCTGTCTTCAGGACCTGTGATGGCCTGATAGAGACCCAGATAGATCTCGTACGACGTGTCGATGCGCCGTTTCCCATCGATGGCGATCGGCAGCTCAACCTCGGTGCCGTCCTCGCGTTCGATCACCTTGCTGCCGGTGCTCAGCTTGGCCATCGCCGAGCCGAAGGGCCGGAAGTCGTTGACCATCGTCTGATCGGCCAGCACGTTGCGGTCGACCAGGAAGAGCACCCTCTTCTTGCGCCGCGACTTCCAGAGCCGCCAGATGATCTGGAAGGCCGTGTAGGTCTTGCCAGTGCCTGTCGCCATCACCAGCAGCAGGCGGTTCTGGCCCTTGGCAATGGCTTCGATCGCCGCATTCACAGCCGTCGCCTGGTAGTAGCGCGGGCCGCGGTCGGTGTCGTCGGAGTAGTAGTCCTGCAGGACAAGCGCCTCGGACTCGGGTGGCAACCCCTTCCACTCGCGGTAACGCGCCCACAAGGTGGCCGGCGACGGGAACTCGTGCAACTGCAGGTTCTGCTCGATCTCGCCGTCGGTCCTGGTACGGTCGTGGAACACGAAGCCGTCGCCGTCGGACGAGAACACGAACGGCAACTGCAGAGCGTCGGCGTACTCGATGGCCTGCTGAATGCCATCCCCCACGCTGCAGTGGTTGTCCTTCGCCTCGATCACCGCAAGGGGGATGTTGGGCTTGAAGTAGAGGATGTAGTCGGCCCGTTTGGCTTTGCCACGCTTGGTGATGCGGCCGCGGACGATCACCCGCCCCTTGGTGAACGTAACCTCCTCGCGGAGCTGCGTCAGCTCATCCCAGCCGGCCTGACGGAGGGCCGGCGTGATGAACTTGGTGCAGCTGTCGCGTTCGCTGAGCTGCTTCTTGTCCATCGCGGCAGCGGGAAGTCGCCGGGCCGCCGTAGTTTACCGCCTGGCGGGGAATCCTGCTCGGCCGCCTTTGGCCGACTCTCTGGCCGCGCGCTACCTCGCCACGCGTCCGCGGATTGCGTGCGCCCGCCCGGTGCACGTGATCCGGCCCGCGGCGTCGGGCTGCAGGCGCGCCCACAGCCGTTCGCGCAAGCGCGCGCCATCCTCGAACGGCAGCGCTGCGAGTTGGGTGCCGACGCTCGCACTGCCGGTGACCGTCGCCCAGTAGTCGTCAGCGTCCGGGAACATCCGCGCCACCGTGATGGCTGTCGTGTCCAAGTCAGTGAGTCCGGCAGCGGTCCACCGCTGGTGCAAGACGTCGAGCCGCGACGCGTCGGGGCTGGGCGGCGCTGGCACGGCCAGGCCGAGCGCACGCATTTCCTCGAACAGCGGCTCGTACGGGAAGCCGCCGCCGGGCATGTCCCAGGCGTAGGCCGATACGCTCCCGCCTGGGCGCACGACGCGCGCCATCTCCGCGACGCCGCGGGCCGGGTCGGGCACGAAGAAGATCACCAGAGGCATGACCGCGGCATCGAACGTGCCGGCCGCGTACGGCAACGCCGTCGCATCGCCCTGCCGCAACTCGGCATCGCGAAGGGCCGGCCGCGACCGCGCGTACGCGATCTGCGCCGCCGACGGATCGACCCCGGCGATCGCGCGCGGCGCCAGGCGCGCGGTCACCAGTTCGGTGAACGCGCCATTCCCGCAGCCGACGTCGAGCCACGACCATCCTGGCTCGGCGGCCAGCCAGTCGAGGAACCGCTCGCCCGCCGACTGACTCCACATCCCCATGTAGCGTTCATACGCGGCGCCGTCGTCGAAGCGAATCCCTGTGCTCGTCCCGGTGCCCATGTCACTTCCCCTTGGCTGGCGCGGGCCTGGCGGCCGGCCACGGATCCGAGAACCGCGGGTCGCTCGTGAACGCCAGGTCGGTCAGGCTCTCGAGGAACATCACGAGGTCGCGGCGCTCATCGTCGGTCAGCGCGAAGCCCTTCACGAACTCGCTCTTGTGCACGTTGCCGGCGCCCGCGCCCTTGTGCGGACCATCGGGCACGGTGCGTCCACCCGCCTCGTAGTGCCTGATGACGTCGGCGAGCGTCGCGATGCTGCCGTCGTGCATGTAGGGAGCGGTCAGTGCGATGTTGCGCAGCGACGGCGCCTTGAAGCGGCCCATGTCGTCGGGGTTTTGGGTGATCCCGTGCACGCCGGTGTTCGGCGCGGGATACGACCCGTCGGCGTCGAGGTTGTAGAGGCCGGTGTTGTGGAACTCGATCTCCAGGAAGCCCTTGCCCACGATCTCCTCGCCGCGCATCGCCGCCGGCGAGAGCGCCCGGGGATCGGCACTCGTGCGGTAGAGGTCGTAGGGCGATCGGCCCGAGAGCAAGGTGCGCTCGAACGACGCGATCGCGCGCGTGACGCTCGCCAGCGAGATCGGCGCGGCGTCGCCGGGAAACGCCGCCGCGAACATCGCCGGATAGCGCGGCTCGGCGCGCAGTCGCTGCAGCATCTGCTGCTCCTGGCCCGAGAGCCCCAGTTCCACCGGGTCTTCGCCGAACATGGGCACGAGCGCCTGCGTCTCGAGCCGGCGCTGCGTGGGATTCGCCCAGGTCAGCACCGGGCTGTAAGCGATGTTGGCAAGCGCCATCGATCCGCGCGGATGCACCTCGCCGGTCACACCCACGGCGCGTGCCTTGCCGTCACTGAAGGCGAGCCGCTGCTCGTGGCAGTTGGCGCACGAGAACGTGCCGTCGAGCGAGAGGCGCCGGTCGTAGAACAGGTGGCGGCCGAGAACCACCTTCGCGGGAGACATCGGGTTGTCCGCCGGCACCTTCGGGCGCGGGAAGCCCGGTGGCAGGTCCCACGAGTAGCTCGCCCCGCCGTCGGTTGGGCGCACGCTGAACCGCACGCCACCAAGACTTCGCACCCAGGCCACGAGCTGCCAGCGCTCGGTCTCTGACAGCGCGGCGAACGCCGGCATCTCACTCGCCGGGATGCCGTTGGTAATCACCCAGTAGATCTCGCCGTCGGTGTGTGTGCGCAGGTCGGCGCGCGTGAGGTCCGACGGCTGCGGACGATTCGGCGCAGTCGCCACGCCGCCCTTGCCGCGCGGGCCATGGCAGATCGCGCAACGCACGCCGTAGGTGGCCTGACCTGCGGTCAGGTCGGTGTCGGTGAGATCGAGCGGGCTCGCCAGTAAGCGCGCTTGCGCCGGCGCATGGTGGATGTGTTCCTGCCGGCCGTCGACACGCGTCGCCAACGCCGAGACCCAGATGAGAGCCGCGCACCCGAGCGCCGCGGTCGAACGCATCGATCGCTCTCCCCTACCGCGCCATGACCCGCGCACCGCTAGGTCATGATTTCGAGATCAGGATCGAAGACCACTTTGCCGTCCATGAGGACGTTGTACTTGTAGATCCCCGGTTCGGCTTTGGCGCGCACCGCATCGCGGGTGCGGCGCTCGAACGGTTTGCCCGACTCGCCCTTCAGTGGATTCTGCTGGTCCCACCCAATCGAGATGTGGCCGGGCAGGCCGCTGGCGTTGACCACCGTCCACTCGACCAGGTCCCCCGGCCGCACCGTGAGGCGCTCGGGCGAGGTGCTGACGACTGGTGCCTTGCCCCTCGCGGGCGGCGGGAACACGAAGATGGTGGCGTAGCGCACTCTGGGTCGTGACATGGGGTAATACGGCTCCTTGCCGGAGGCGGCGCGTCAACGATACACCACGCCGTGCGTCTCCCGGGCATGCGGACCGCCACGCGCACGGCCTGGCGGTCAGCCCTCGGTGAGCTGCTTGTAGCGGGGGTGCGAACGCAGCGGTTCGAATTCATCGACGGACGCGGCTTCGGCCTTCGGGTATTTGAGTTCGATCGCGCGCGCGAGCGCGGCCAGCGCCTCATCGAGACTGCCCAGCACGGCGTAGACCTGCGCCGCACGATTCCAGACGAAGACGTCGTCAGGCGACAGCCGCGCCGCCTCGGCGACGTGGCGCCGCGCGGTCGCCCCGTCGCCGGCCTTGGCGAGAAAGAGGGCGAGGGACGCGAGGTTCTGCGGATCGGCCGGATTCACCTGCCGGGCCTGTTCGGCAAGCGCGACTGCCCGCTGGTACGACGCCAGGGCGTCGTCGCGGCGCCCGATTCGCATGAGGGCATCGCCCAGATTGCGGTGGGTCATCGCCGAGTTGGGGCGCACCGCGATGGCGCGCCGATAGGCATCGACCGCCTTCGGATAGTCGCCTTGCTGGTGGTACATCGTGCCCATGTTGGAGAGCACCTGTCCGGCCGGCGTAATCGCCATGGCGCGCTCGTAGAACTCGAGCGCCTCCGTGCGGCGGTTCTGACGATGGAAGACCGAGCCCAGGCCCTGGTAGCCGATGACGTTGTCGGGCCGCTGTGCGATCAGTTGCCGGTAGGCGGCCTCGGCCTCCGGAAAGCGGCGTGCCTCGAACAGCGTTCGCCCCATGTCGCTCAGCACTTGCCAGTTGTTCGGCCGCACGGTCAGCGCCTTGCGCCATTCCGCCACCGCCTCGTCGATGCGGCCGAGACCGGCGAGCGCCTTGCCCAGGTAGCGCCGCGCCTCGTCGTCGTTGGCGCGGATGGCGAGCGCGCGCTGGAGTTCCTGCACGGCCTCGGCATTGCGCCCGCTGTTGGTGAGGGTGATGCCGAGGGCGAGGCGCACCGCCGCGACATCGGGCGCCAGGGCCACGGCCGTGGCGCTGGCCGTGCCGGCCCGCTCGACCCACTGTTGGTCGCGGGTCATGTTGTAGAGCTCCCAGTAGGTTTCCCCGAGCGCGGCATGCGCGTCGACGAAGCGGGCGTCGAGCCGCAGCGCTTCGTTGAAGGCGACCTCCGCGAGCTGCAGATTGCCCGGGCGGTCACGGCGTTCGAGCAAGGCCCGCCCGCGCCAGTAGGCGTCGAGCGCGTTGGCATTCGACGTCGGTGGGGTTTCGAGGCGCGTCTGGTCGGCCGCCGACATCTGCACGCTGAGGGCGCTGCCGAGCGCACTCGCCAGCCGCGCCTGCATCGCGAAGACATCGCGGGCCTGCCCTTCGGTGGCATCGGCCCAGGCCACGCGGCCGTCTGGCCAGAGCAAGCTGAGCGACAGACGGAGCTGATCCCCCGCCCGCTGCACCGAGCCGTCGACGACGAACGTGGCGCCCAGGTCGCGCGCGACTGCACCGGGCGTCGACAGCCGGCCACGCGACTCGGCGACCATCGACCGCGACAGGGTCGTCACCGTCGGCAACGAGGCGAGACTGGTGACCAGGCTGTCGGCCACACCCGCCGCGACGTAGTCGTTCGCGTCGCTCCCGGTGGCGTTCGTGAGCGGCAGCACGGCGATGACCGGATTGCGCACGTCCAGCCGCACGGACTGCAGAGACCACGCCACGGCCCCACCGACCGCGGCGACGCCGAGCACGGCCGCGACCAGAAGCCACGATGCCGTGCGGCGCGGCGGCAGCGCCGGCGGCGCCAGCAGGCCACGCAGTTCGTCGGCGACGACCCGCGCGCGCGGCGGCCGCAGCGCCGGGTCGGCCGCGAGCAGACGTGCCACCAGGCGGTCGAGTCCAGGAGACACGTGCGGCGCCAGCGTGGACATGCGCCGGGCGATGCGCTCGATCGCGGCCCGGGCCAGCGTGAACGGCTCGCGTTCCGGGAACGGACGCTTGCCGGTGATCATCTCGAACAGCACGACGCCGAGCGCATACAAGTCGGACCGTTCGTCGGCCGGCTTCCCCACCCACTGCTCGGGCGCCACATAGCCGGGCGTGCCCATGAAGCCCTCGTCACCGCCAGCGCCGCTCGCCACCGCGCCGACTGGACGGAAGCGCGCGATGCCGAAGTCGAGAATCTTCACCACGCCGCCGGGCGCGAGCATCACGTTCGACGGCTTCAGGTCGCGGTGCAGCACGCCGTGGCCGTGGGCCACGCCGAGCGCATCGGCCAGCTGGATGGCAATCTGGATGGCCTGGTCCTCGGCAAGCGGGCCCTTGGCCAGCCGCGCCGCCAGCGTCTCGCCTTCCACGAACTCGAAGACGATCGCGATGTCGCCGTCGTGGTCGACGACGTCGTGCACGGCGGCAATCGACGGATGGCTGATGGCGGCGGCCGCGCGCGCCTCGTCGAGCAGTTGCGCGCGACCCCCGCTGGTGCCCGCCTGCGCGCCCGACACGGTCTTGAGCGCCACGTGGCGCCCGAGACGCATGTCTTCGGCAAGCACCACCGTGCCCATGCCGCCCTGGCCGAGCTCGCGCACTACTCGATACGGACCAATCGTCACGCCGCTCACGGTGGAAGCACCTCGACAGGGGGAGAGGGCCTCTGCGTACGAAACGCGACGCCGGGGCGTCGACCCCGGCGCCGGTCGAGAGAACTGATGGCCGCGGCTACTGCGGCTGCATCGTGCCCTTGCCCTTGGCGGCAATGGCTTTGTTGATCGCGGCGATGGTGTAGTCGGCGCGGAACGCCACGATCTTCTTCGCCAGGTCGGTCGCCTTCGCGCGGTCGGCAATCGAGACGCCGTCGATCGAGGCCTTGCCGGCCTTCACCCGTTCGTCGTAGCGCACCGACATGGGCGCGTCGATGAACATGTTGAGCGTGATGACCGGGTCGTCGTGCATGCCGTCGCTCTTGCGATCCTTGGGCAGCAGGCCTTGATCCTCGAAGTGCTTGGTGACGACGTTGTAGGTGTAGTACTCGGGAATGTGCAGGGCGATGGCCTTGCCGGCCCACTTGCTGGTGAGCGTGTCGGCCACGGTCTGCTGGCCCTTCTGGTTGCCGCCGCTGTCGCCGATGAACACGATGGTCTTGAAGCCGTGCGCCTGCAGGCTCTCGGCCACGTCGGTGAGCACCGCCTGGAACGTGTCTTCGCGCATCGTGATCGTGCCGGGGCTGGCCATGTGGCCGGTCTTCTTCTCGATGTCGCCCTCGGGCACGTACTTCACGATCGGCGCGCAGATGGCGTTGCCGAGCTTGCGGGCGATGGCGTCGCAGTTGGCATGCAGCACGTAGTTGTGCTTGCCCGTGACCAGCCAGGGGCCGTTCGGCTCGATGCCGCCGGTGGAGATGATGGCGGTGGTCTTGCCGGCCTTGAGTGCGTCCCGCACGTCCATCCACGTCATCTCTTCGAGCCACACGGTGTCGGCCTTGGGAAGCGGATTGGCGGCATCGGCGCAGTTGTAGGGGTTGTCGCGGCAATCGCCGCCGCCCATCGAGCGCGGATCTGGGTCGCGCCGCGGTCCCTGCTGGGCGGCCGTGAAGGCGCCGGCCGCCGCGACCACGGTGACGAGGGCGAACATCAATTTCTTCATGCGCTGTACTCCTCTGAACCGAACGAGAAACTTCGGCACCCTGACCAACGGTCTGGACAACGGCCGGGTGGGTGGCCGCAGCGGCCCCCCGGGGTGGCCCCGGCAAGAGCCTATTCTGTGCCACTTTCACCCGGCCGGCGCGCGCACGGTCGCGCCGCGCGCGAGCCCAGGCCAGGGAGCGCGAGCGCTCAGGGCGTGCGGACCGCCGCCGACACACGAAGCGTGACGCCGCCATCGGTCTGCAGGATGAGCACGACGGTGTCGCCGACCGCCAGCGGCCGCGTCAGGTCGGTGAGTCGCAGGTGCGGCGACGACGCTGCGGCCGCCACGAAGCCATAGGCCGGAATCGCGAACTCGGCGACCGGCGCCGGCGATCCGCCGGGCGCAAGGCCCGCGCGAAGCTCAACCTTGGCAGCCACGCCCTCGGCCGTGGCCGACACGACGAAGACGTCGTACATCGTCGGGTTGTTCAGCTCCACGTAGGCGGAGGCGGCGGTGGCGCCGGCCGCCGGTGCCGCAATCCAGGCCGACACGGCCGATGGCGCAGGCTGGGCGGTGGCCGCGGCCACGACGGCCACGAGACCCAGGACGAACGAGATCACAGCGGCGCTCATGGCAGCAGTGTAACGCGGTGGGGGCCCGTCAGCGACGGTTGACGAGGAACTCCTGCACCTTGCCGTCAGGCGTGCGGTACATGAGCGTCGTGGCCGGCGTGGCGCCGAGCATGAGGCGCACGCTCGACACCTCCATGCCGCCGCGTTCGCGGATAGCGCCCGGCACCACGTCCGACACCTCGCCGGCCGTCACCAGGGATCGCGACAGCACCGCCACGCGCTCCGCCGTGAGGAACGCGCTGTATTCGTCCCCCAGCAGGCGGCGGTCGACCTCGCCCGCACGTAGCTGCGCGAGGAGCTGCAGCGCCAGGTCGGTGGCGGGCGGTCCGGCCACGACCGGCGCGTCAGCCGCGGGCATCAACCTGGCGAGCACTGCGCTCTCGATCGCGTCGAGCACGCCGCCCGCCCAATCGACATTGGCGATCACGGCCACCCCGGATCGCGACGCCGGGATGAAGGCGTTGCGCGAACCGAACCCGCTCACGCCGCCGCCGTGCTGCAACACCAGCACCGGGCCGCGGTCGCGAATCGACTGGCCGCAGCCGTAGCCGCTCGAGCGGCCGTCGGTGAGCGTGCGCGGCGTGGTCATCACGGCCCACGACGCGGGCGCGAGCACCGTGCCGTCCATCAACGCGAGATCCCACGCGAGCAGATCGGTGGGCGTCGACCACAGCCCGCCAGCCGCGCCGATCCAGCCGGTGCCCTCGGGAACCGCCGGTTCGACCGGACCGAGCCCGACCGGCGTGTAGCCTTCCGCCATGCCAGGGCCGCCGCGCGCCGGCTCGAAGCGCGTGTGGGCCAGGCCGAGCGGCGTCAGCAGGCGCCGTTCGAGCGCCGCGGCAAAGGGCTCGCCGCCGGCGAGTTCGGCGATCCGGCCGAGCAGCAGGTAGCCGGTGTTGCTGTAGGAATAGCGCGAGCGCGGTTCGAAGTCGAGCGGACGCGAGGCGAACTCTGTGACGATCGCCGCGGGCGGCCTGGCCGCGGCCATCGGCCGATCGACGAAGTCGAGGGGGTAGTAGTCGCGGTAACCCGACACCATGCCGGCGATGTCGCGCACGGTGATGTCGGCGGCGCGGGTGAGCGCGGGCGCGTACATCGCCACCGGATCGTCGAACGACAGCTTGCCTTCCTGCTGGAGCTGGAGCGCCACGGCACAGGTGAACTGCTTGGTCACCGAGCCAATGGCGAAGAGCGTGTCGGGTGCCACCGGCGTCTTCGTCGCCACGTTGGCCAAGCCGTAACCTTTGGCGAAGACGAGCTGTCCCTGGTGCATCACCGCGACCGTGACGCCCACGGCGTGCTGGGCCTCGACGACCGCGGCCACGTAGCGATCGAGATCGGCGGGGCTGAGCGATGCGAGTTCGAGGGCGCGGGCGGCGGCTGGCGCCGCAGCGGGCGCGGGGACAGGAGCCGCAGGGGTTGGAGGAGAAGGCGCAGCCGTGCAGCCAACCGCACACACCAACCACCCGAGCACGAAGGATCGCGACATGCCGCGCATTCTACGCGGAAGCGTGCGCCGCCGCGTCGGGGCAGGCCGTATCGCCCTGAGGGCGGCTCCCGCAGCACCGCCACACGCCATCACCCGCTATCCGGTATTCAAGCCCGGGCCCGACTTGCCGATTTCAGCCAAGTCTGGCCACCGCGGTCTGCGCGGTGCAGCGCGCGCCAATCTTGTCGCCAGTGTCGTACAACGGAGCACCAAGAGGCCTCGTCCTCACCACCGGTACCCCACCGTGCAGGTCAGTCAAGTCGTTGAGCGCACACGGCTTGCCCTCAGCGCATCGGCGCTGGCAATGCGCTTGCTGAGGGATGCGGGCAGGAGCCCCATCCATGACGTCCCCCACTCGTGTTGCCTTCTTCGTCGGCGTGCTGGGCGTACAGGCCCTCGCGCCGCACGCCGCTACCGCACAGTCTCTCGTTCAGGCCGCCAAGGCCGCCGTCGCCCAGTCGGCCGCCGCGCAGGCCTTCAGTCTCACCAGCACGCGGGAGGATCCCGCGAGCGGCCAGCTCGTGATCGTCGGCAGCGGCTTCCGGCCCGGCATCGACGTCGTGCTGAACGGTGCGCGTCTGCGTGTGCTCGCGGTGCTGAGTCACGAGATTCGCGCTGAACTCCCGACCCTGCTGCCGGGCAGTTACCGGCTGGTGGTGGATCAGCGCCGCGGCGGCACACAGCGCTTCGTGGTCACGCTTGGCACCGGCACGAGCGTCCCCGGGCCGGCCGGCCCGCAGGGCCCGATGGGACCACCGGGGCCCGCGGGGCCCCAGGGACTGCGGGGTCTGAACGGACCCGGCGGCGCAAGCGGTCCAGCGGGCGCTGCCGGATCAGCTGGCGCAAGCGGCGTCGCTGGCCCGGCGGGACCAATCGGCCCAGCGGGCATCGCCGGCGCACCCGGTGCCGTCGGTCTCGAAGGTCTGCAAGGCGCGCCAGGGCCACAGGGGCTGCAAGGCGTGGCGGGACCGCCGGGCATCGCCGGCGGCCTCACCGTGATGGCCAGCAATGGCGCCACGCTTGGCACGCTCTTGACGCCGGGGATGAGCGGCCAGCCGTCACTCGTCGCACTGCAGGACCGCGGCATCTGGCTGGTGGCGCCGGTCAATCCCGACGGCATTGCACCGATGGCCTTCTACGCGCTCTACGCCGACGCGGCGTGCGCCACGGCGCCCTACGTGCCGCTCGACACCAACCCCGCACCGCTGCTGCGCCTGCTGCAGACCGTGAACGCTGGCGACACGACCGCGTACTACGCCGGGAACCCGACCGAGGTGCGCGCCTCTGCCTCGCTGTCGCTGCTCGGCCAGCCCGCGCAGTGCGAGCCCACGGCCGGCACCGGCTGGGACCAGCCGATGCTGGCCGGGCCGCTGCAGACCTTCGACCTGTCGCGCTTTCCCGCCCCGTTCACGATTCGCTAGCACTGGCTGGCCGCGCGGACCTGACGGAGGCTCGCGCGGCTGCCCCGATCGTGGCCCGCGCGCCGTTACTTCGACGACGACAGGAAGCCGCCAGCGCGACATCTGCTAGCATCGCGCCGACGATGGTCCGCGACGAGATTCCGACTCCTGCCTTGCTCCTCGACCTCGATGCCTTCGAGTCGAACGTCGCCACGATGGCGGCATTCGTGGCCGCGCGCGGAAAAAGCTTCCGCCCCCACGGCAAGACCCACAAGTGTCCCGAGATCGCCCGGCGCCTCGTGGCCGCCGGCGCGGTGGGCGCCTGCACCGCCCGGCTCAGCGAGGCCGAGGTCTTTGCAGACCACGGCATCCCGGGCCTGCTCGTGACGACCGCCGTAGTCGGGCCGCACAAGGCCGAGCGCGCCGCGGCGCTATCGGCCCGGGCGCCCGATACGATCTTCGTGGCCGACGACGCCGGCGCCGCGCGCGTGCTCGGGGCGGCCGCCGCGCGCCAGGGCGCGCCGATGCAGGTGGCGGTGGACCTCTATTTCGGGCGCACGGGAGTGCCCCCCGGTGCCCCGGCGCGCGACCTGGCGCGGGTCATCGCGTCGTGCCAGCATCTGCGCTTCGCAGGTCTGCAGGCGTATGACGCGGCGGCCTCGCACACCCTCGGCTTCGCGGCGCGCCAGGCGCGCACCGCGGGCACGATGGCGCAGGCCGTGGCCACGCGCGAGCTGATCGAATTTGGCGGCCTGCCCTGCCCGATGGTGTCGGCCGGCTCGACCGGCAGCTACCGCTTCGACGCCGAGCTGGCCGGCCTCACGGAGCTGCAGCCGGGCAGCTTCATCTTCATGGACGTCGACTATGCGCGCATCGGTGGCGCAGGCGGCACCGAGGCTTACACGGACTTCCGTACGGCGCTCACCGTCGTCACGACCGTCATCAGCGTGCTCGGCGACGAGGCCATCGTCGACGGCGGCTACAAGGCGTTCGCGACGGACCGGCCGTTTGGACCGGAGCCCATCGACGAGCCGGGGCTGACCTATACCTGGGCGGGCGACGAACACGGCCGCCTCGACCTGCGGCACGCGACGCGGCGCCTGAAGGTCGGCGACCGCGTGACGTTCCGCGTGCCCCACTGCGATCCGACCGTGAACCTCTACGACGAGATCCACGCGCTGCGCGGTGAGGACGTCGAGGATGTCTGGCGCATCGCGGCGCGCGGCAAGAGCCAATAGTGGCGAGTCCCGCCGCCACGCTCGTCGCTGCACTGCAGCAGGACCTCCGCGGCGCGCTGGCCGGCGAGGTGCGCTTCGACCGCGCCAGTCGCGCGCTCTACTCCACCGACGCGAGCGTCTACCAGATCGAGCCGCTCGGCGTGGTGCTGCCGCGCTCGCGTGACGACGTGGCGGCCGCGATCACGATTGCCGCACGCCACGGCGTGCCCCTCACCCCTCGGGGCGGCGGCACGTCGCAGGCCGGGCAGGCGATCGGCGAAGGCCTGGTGCTCGACACCTCCAAGCACCTGAATCGCATACTCGAAGTGAATCCCGAGGAACGCTGGGCGCGCGTCGAGCCCGGCGTCGTGCTCGACGATCTGAACGCCGCGCTCGTGCCCCACGGCCTGCGCTTCGCGCCCGACGTGTCGTCGTCGAGCCGGGCGACGGTGGGCGGCATGATGGCCAACAACTCGAGCGGCGCCCGGTCGGTCGTCTACGGCAAGACCGGCGATCACGTGCGCACCCAGGAGGTGGTGCTGGCCGACGGCCAGATCGCGCGTCTGGGCCCGCTCAGCGGACCGGCGCTCGCGCAGGCCCGCGGCGGGGATTCGCTGCTGGCGCGCGCCTACCGCGAGGTGCCGGCGCTGGCGCAGGCGCACGCGGCTGAGATCGATGCCCGCTTCCCCAAGGTGATGCGCCGCGTGGGCGGCTACGCGCTCGACGCCTTCGTCGATCCGGCCGCGCCGGTCGACCTCACGCGGGTGCTGGTGGGCTCCGAGGGCACGCTCGGCTTCGTCACCGAGGCCACGCTCGGCCTGGTGCCGCTGCCGGCCGCCAAGGCGCTGCTGACCCTCGAGTTCGACGATCTGCTCGAGGCCCTCGGCGCCACGCCGCTCGTGCTCACGCACGGTCCCTCGGCCGTGGAGGTGATGGATGCGTTCATCCTGAGCCACGCCAAAGGCCACCCTACCCTGGAGAGCGACCTGCGTCAGATCGTCGACGGCGACGCCCCGACGCTGCTCTGCGTGGAGTTCTACGGCGACCATCTCGATGAGATCCGGCCGCGCATGCAGGCGCTCGAACGCGACCTCGCGCGGGCCGGCATCCGCTGCCGCGCGCGCCAGCTCATCGAGCCGGCGGCCCAAGCGCGCGTGTGGCACGTGCGCGAGTCGTCGCTCGGCTTGTCGATGGGCATGAAGGGCGACGGCAAAGCCATCTCGTTCGTGGAGGACACGGCGGTGCCGCCGGAACGACTGCGCGAGTACATCAGCCGCTTTCAGCAGGTGGTGGCGCGGCGCGGCACGCAGGCCGGGGTCTACGCCCACGCGTCGGTCGGCTGTCTGCACGTGCGTCCGGTCGTGAACCTCAAGACGGCCGAGGGCCTGGCGCAGTTTGAAGCCATTGCCAACGACGTGGCCGATCTGGTGCTCGAGTTCGGTGGCGCGCTCTCGGGCGAGCACGGCGACGGTCTGGTGCGCGGCGCCTTCAACGAGAAGATGTTCGGCACGACGCTCTACCAGGCGTTCCGCCAGGTGAAGCGCACCTTCGACCCGCAAGGCATCTTCAACCCGGGACGGATCGTCGACACGCCGCCCATCACGGCCCATCTGCGCTTCGGGCCTGGCTACCGCACGGCCGAGCCGACCACGCACTTCGACTTCGCCGCAGACGGCGGCCTGGCACGCGCCGTCGAGAACTGCAGCGGTGTCGGCCTGTGCCGCAAGACGCGCGGCGGCACGATGTGCCCGAGCTACATGGCCACGCGCGACGAAACCGATTCCACGCGCGGCCGGGCCAACGTGCTGCGCCTGGCGCTCAGCGGGCAACTCGGCCCCGAGGGGCTCGACGCGCCGGCCGTGCACGACGCACTCGACCTGTGCCTCGAGTGCCGGGCGTGCAAGAGCGAGTGCCCGACCAGCGTGGACATGGCGCGCATCAAGAGCGAAGTGCTGGCGGCGCGCTGGGATCGGCACGGCGCCCCGCTGGACGTGCGCGCCTTCGGCCACGTGCGCCGGGTGGCGCGCGTGGGCAGTCTGGTGGCACCGCTGGCCAACGCCGTGGCCCGGAGCCGCCTGGGGCGCGCGCTGAACGAAGCCGTGCTCGGCGTGGACCGCCGCCGCACGCTGCCCGCGTGGAACCGGCGCACGCTGTCGTCGCGCGTTCGCCATACGGTGCCGCGCTCGCCCGTGCGTGCGGTGCTCTTTGCCGACACCTTCACCGAGTTCAGCGCCCCCGAGATCGGCGTGGCGGCCTTCGAGGTGCTCGACCGGGCCGGCATCGGCGCGCGGCTCGTGCCGCACGGCTGCTGCGGCCGGCCGCTCATCTCGCAGGGCCTGCTCGAAGCGGCCCGCGCCACCGGGAGCGCCACCGTCGAGGCACTGCACGACGCCGCGGCCCGCGGCGAGGCGATCGTCTTCCTCGAACCGAGCTGCTTGTCGGCCATGCGGGAAGACGTGCCCGCGCTGCTCCGCGGCGCCGCCCGCGAGCGCGCCGAGACGGTCGCCCGGCAGAGCGTGCTCTTCGAGGACTACCTCGAGCGCGAACTGCAGGCCGCGCGGGCGACGCTGCCCCTGCGGGCCGGACCCACGCGCGTGGCCCTGCATCCGCATTGTCACCAGCGCGCCATGGGTCTGGCCGGTGCCGCCGCGGCGCTCTTGCGCCGCATCCCCGGCGCGACGGTCACCGATCTCGACGCCGGCTGTTGCGGCATGGCCGGCTCGTTCGGCTACACGCGCGCGCACTACGACGTGTCGCGGGCCATCGGAGAGCGTAAGCTGTTGCCGGCCGCGCGGGCCCTCGTCGCCGGTGACGTGCTGGTGGCGGCGGGCACGTCGTGCCGGCATCAGGTAGCCGATTTGGCGGCCGTCGACGCGATCCATCCGGCGGTGCTGCTGCGATCGCTCTTGGAGGACTGATGAACGTCGCGTGGATCTCGCTCGGCGCCCTGTTCGTGGCGGTCGCGCTCAGCATGGTGAGCAAGGTGAACGTCGGCGTCGTCTCGCTGGCCCTCGCCTGGATTGTCGGCGTCTACATCGGCGGCATGCCCTACAGCGCAGTGATCGGCGCCTTTCCCGTACCGCTCTTCATCACCCTCGCCGGCGTCACCCTGCTCTTCGGCATGGCCAACGTGAACGGCACGCTCCAGCGCCTGGCGGCGCGCGCGGTCACGGTGTGCCGCGGCAACGCCGGCGTCATCCCGGTGATGTTCTTCTTCGTGGCGCTCGTCATCTCCACGATCGGTCCGGGCAACATCGCCACGGCGGCGCTGCTCGCGCCGATGGGCATGGCCGTGGGCGCGCAGGCCGGTATCCCGCCCTTCCTCACGGCGCTCATGCTCGGCAACGGCGCGCAGGCCGGCGCCCTGTCGCCGTTTGCTCCCACCGGCGTCATCGTCAACGGCGTGCTCACCAAGATCGGCCTGGGCGGCCAGGAGTGGACCACCTACGGCAACAACCTCCTCGCGCACTTCGTCGTCAGCTTCGTGGCCTACTTCCTGTTCGGCGGCTGGAAGCTCTTCACCAACCGCCGCGCCGGCGACGGCGCGGTCGTGGCCGCCGCGGAGCCGTTCGAGACGAAGCACTGGCTCACCCTCGGCGTGCTGGCGGCGGTGGTGCTCGGGGTGATCGCCTTCGAGTTCCAAGTGGGCATGGCGGCCCTCACCGGCGCCACCTTCCTCTCGCTCGTGAAGGCCGGCGACGAGAAGGAGGCCATCAAGCGGATGCCGTGGGGCGTCGTGCTGATGGTGTGCGGCGTCACCGTGCTCATCGGCGTGCTCGAGAAGACGCAGGGCATGTCGCTCTTCACCGACCTGCTGGCCAGTGTGTCGTCGCCCGGCACGGTCACCGCGGTCGTGGCCTTCGCCACTGGCATCGTGTCGGTCTACAGCAGCACGTCGGGCGTGGTGCTGCCGGCCTTCCTGCCGACCATTCCCGGGCTTGTCGAGCGGCTCGGCGGCGGCGACCCGATGGCGATTGCCTCATCGATGGTCGTCGGCGGCCATCTCGTGGACCTCTCGCCGCTCTCGACCATCGGCGCGCTCTGTATCGCCGCGCTTCCTGGACAATCGGCCGAGGAATCGCGCACGCTCTTCAATCAACTGCTCGCCTGGGGGCTGTCGATGACCATCGTGGGCACGGCGGCGTGCTGGCTCCTCTTCTGACGCCGTAGGATCATCGACGATGCAGATGGCCTTGCTGGTCGCCGAAGCCGGGTTGGCGGGCGGGCTCGTCCTGTTCCTGTTCTGGCTGCGCTCGCGCATCGGCCTGGCCCCCCTCTATCTGGTCGTTGGCGCGTTCCAGTACCTTCAGCTGGTCCTGGCCACCGCGGTGCAGGTGGAGGTGGCCGCGAGCCTCACCGTGAGTCCTGGCGCGGTGGTGTACTTCCCGCTCACGATCGTGGTCGTGCTGCTGACCTACATCGATGAGGACGCGGTGGAGACCCGCAAGGTCGCCTACGGCGTGGTCATCGCGAATTTGGCCATCTACGCGCTGAGCCAGGTCGCGCGCTGGCACCTCACCCTGGACGGCCTGGAGCACGGACGGGTGCTGCCGGTGGAGTTCCTGGCGAACGGACGCATGGCCGTGGCCAGCGCGACCGCGCTCCTGGTCGACGTGGTCAGCACGGTGGTCATCTTCGAGCAGGTGAGCACGTGGGTGCGCCGCTCGCTGTTCATGCGACTGTGGATCTGCCTGATGTCGATCATGGCGCTCGACAGCCTGCTCTTCACCACCGGCGCGTTCCTGGGCCGGCCGGCCTTCACGAGTCTGCTCGTCTCGAGCTTCGTGGGCAAGGCCGTGGGGGCCACGTTCTACGCCGTCATCGTCGCGCTCTACGCGTCCTACGTCGAGACGCCGGGCCGGCGGCGGTTCGATCTGCCGCAGGGCGACGACATCTTCGACTGGCTCACCTATCGCCAGCGCTACGAACACGCGCGCACGATGATGACCCGCGACGCGCTGACCGGCCTCTTCAATCGGGGCTACTTCGACGAAACCGCGCCCCGCCACCTGGCGCACGCCGACCGCGCCGGGCACCAGATGAGTCTCGTGATGATCGACGTCGATCGACTCAAGGCCACCAACGATCGGCATGGCCACCAGGCCGGTGATGCCCTGCTCACGTTCGTGGCCCGGCAGGTGGAGCAGATGGTGCGGTCGGCCGATGTGGCCTGCCGCTACGGCGGCGACGAGTTCATGGTCGTACTCACCACCGCCGATGGACGGGCCGCGCAGATCTTCTCGGAGCGCCTGCTCGACCTCGTGAAGACGAAGTCGATGGATCACGTACTCAGGCCGAAGTGGGCACCTGCCACGATCACCATCGGCGTGGCCGTCTATCCCGACGACGGGTTGACTCTTCCGGACCTGGTGCTGCGGGCCGACGAACGGCTGTATGCCGGCAAGCGCCAGGGCGGCGGCCGGCTCGTCACGCCGATCAGCGCCTGACGGCGCTAGACCAGGCCGCGACCGCCGCTAGCCAAACGACGGGGAGCGGCGTTCCGCAAACGCCGACACGCCCTCGCGGAAATCGGCGCTGGCGTAGCACGCGGCGATGAGGTCGTCGCACGCGCCCTCCGGCGGACGCCGCGCGGCGCGCAGGCGGCGGAGCATCTGCCTGGTGGCGGTAATCGTACTCGTGGCGCGCGTGGCCAGGTCGCGGGCCAGCGCCTGCGTGTCGGCCTCGAGTTCCCCGACCGGCGACACGCGCGTGGCCAGTCCCCATTCGAGCGCCTGGTCGGCCGAAATCAGCCGCCCCGTCAGCATCATGTCTGTGGTCCGGCCCACGCCAATGAGGTCGACGAGGCGCGCCAGGTTCTCGACCGACAGACAGTTGCCGAGCGTGCGCGCCACCGGCACGCCGAACCTGGCCGTGTCGGCGCACAGCCGCAGGTCGCACGCCAGCGCGATCGCGCAGCCGCCGCCCACGGCCGGACCCGCGATCGAGGCGAGGGTCACCTTGGTCACGCGCTCGAGCCGGTCGATGACCGCGCCGATGCGCCGTTCGTAGGCGATGCCGGCAGCGCCGGTCGTGAGGTCGGCAAACTGCGCGATGTCGGTGCCGGCCGAGAAGGCGCCGCCCGAACCTCGTATGATGAGCACGCGCGCAGCCGACTGGTCCACCGTGTCACAGGCCGCGACGAGCGCGTCGTACATGTCCCACGTCATGGCGTTCTTCGCCTCGGGGCGTGCGAAGGTCAGCGTGGCGAGTGGTCCGTCGATGTCCCAGACAACATTGCTCGAAGGCATAGTGGTTCTCGATGTCACGCAGGTGATGGCCGGGCCCTATTGCGCGATGTTACTGGCGGACATGGGCGCCCGCGTCATCAAAGTGGAACCGCCGCGCGGCGACTCCACGCGCGCCATGGCCGGCGGCGCGGCCGGCGAGAGTCACGCTTACAACGCGGTCAACCGCGGCAAGCTCGGCGTGGTGCTGGATCTGCGTCTCACCGAGGCGCGCGAGGCGTGCCGGCGGCTCGCCGCCACGGCCGACATCCTCGTGGAGAACTTCCGGCCGGGCGTGATGGCCAGGCTGGGGCTCGACTACGCCACGCTCGCGCTCGATCACCCGCGGCTCATCTACGCGTCGATCTCGGGCTACGGGCAGACCGGCCCGTGGGCCGGCAGGGGCGGCTTCGATCTGGTGGCGCAAGGCGTGTCGGGCATCATGTCGGTGACCGGCGAGGCCGGACGTCCACCCGTGAAGGCCGGCATTCCCGTGACGGATCTGGGCGCCGGACTCTTCGCGCTGGCCGGCATCCTGGCCGCGCTGCACCATCGCGATCGCACGGGACAGGGACAGCACATCGACACCTCGCTCGGCGACGCCGGCCTGGCGCTGTCGGTGTGGGAGGCCACGGAGTACTTCAGCGGCCGGGGCGTGCCGGCGCCACTCGGCTCGGCGCACCGCATGATTGCCCCGTATCAGGCGTTCCGCTGCACCGACGGCTACATCACCATCGGCGCCGGCAACCAGCGCACGTTCGAGAAGCTGGCGCAGGTGCTCGGCCATCCCGAGTGGATCGCCGATCCGCGCTTTCTGACCGACACGACGCGGGTGGCGCATCGCGACGCACTCACCGCCGCGATCGAAGACGAAACGGACACGGCCACGCGCGCAGAATGGCTCGACCGACTCGAGGCCGCTGGCATTCCCTGCGGCCCGATCCTCGACTACGCCGAGGCCTTCGATGCGCCGCAAGCGCGCGCGAGAGAGATGTCGGTGGTGGTCGACCATCCGGCCCTGGGACGCATCCGTTCGCTCGGCACGCCCCTCAAGATGTCGGCCACGCCGCTCGACCCGGTCACGCGCGCGCCACTGCTCGGCGAGCACACGACCGAGGTGCTCACGGCGCTCGGCTACACCACCGCGGCGATCGCGCGGATGCGCGGCACCGGCGGGCCGTAGGTTCACCCTGCCGGTGCCAACGCCGGGGCACGGTCGGGCAGCAGAAATCCCGTGGCCGTCCCGCGCTACTGCGTGCCGTCGCGACGACCGGCGAGGCGCCGGCCGGCTTCGACGGTCTTTCTGCCGGCGTCGCCCCAGTTCATCACGAACACGTTGAAGCCCTGCGTGATGCGCGTCTCGATGTCGCTGGCACTCGCCGGGAAGCCACAGGCAATCTTGTTGGCCTGGCAGGCACCGAGCACCTGCTGAATCGCGGCCTCCCAGGCCACCATGTCGACCGTGCGCACGCCGGAGGCGTCGGTCGTGGTGAACACGCCGCGCAGCGTCCCGGCGCCGGGCCACAACACGCCGATGCCGGGAACGGCGGCGATCTCCTTCAGGTTCTCGAGGCCCTTCGTGCTCTCGACGATGGTCCAGTTGATGAGTTCGCCGACGGGATTGAGCGGCCACACGTCGGCCTTCTGGCGGTACTCCGCCTCGCTCATGCCCCACACGGCCGGCGCCTGGCCTACGTCGTCGCTGCGGGTGCCGCCCTTGCTCTTGAAGCGCATCGCGGCGATGCCGGCGCGCGCCTCGGCCGCGGTCTCGACCGTGACCAGCATCACGCCGCTCACGCCCAGGTTCAACTGCTTGCCGATCGCCACCTGCGTTGCCGCCAGGTCGGGCCGCAGTTCGGGGGACTTCACGATCATCGGATGGGTGAGGTGCAGCGCGGGCGTGCGTGACAGCACACCGGCGGCCGTCAGGCCCTTGGCGAATTCCGCAAACGGTCCGTAGGCCTTGTCGAAGTCGCCCTCCATGCTGCCGTCGAACACGAAGTCGCTGAGCTTGTAGTCGGCGGCCTGCCTGGCCAGCTCCGCGGGCAACTTGGGCGCAACCTCGGGCGTGGCGGGAACACCGGGCGCCTCAGGGAAGCGCCGATTGCTCGGGGCGTAGAGACCGAACACGGGCTGCTTCTGCTCGAGCAACGCGATCACCCGGTTGTGCCGCGCCTTCGGCGCCTGGGCGCCAACGAGTCCGGCAAGGACGGTGACCGACAACACCATGAACGTAGACAGAGTTCGCACGAAGCCTCCTCGGGCGCCTCAGACGATAGCTGATGCCCGCCCCAATTGTAACGAGGACTGGCACCGAGATATCTCGTGGCGCTAAAGACTCTGCACCCCGCCGCGTACGGTAGATTGGCGGCGAGGTGATGATGCGTGTGCTGATGCTGTGCTTGGTGGTGTGCGGAATCGGCGTGCCTTCCGCTGCCGCGCAGGCCCCCGCGCCTGCCGCGGATGCGGCATCGGCGGCCCCTGACGTGATCGTGCGACTCTGGATCGATCGCTGGAACGCGCTGAGCGCCGCGCCCGAGACGCTCGACGCCTTCGTGGCGCTCTACGCCGACGACGCCCTGCACATCGCCGGACCCACGCCTGACCAGCGCGGCACCGCGACCTACCGCGGCCATGCCGGCATCCGCACCATGGCCGCGCGCGTGGCGGCCGACCAGGACCGCCGCACCTATCGGATCGAGACAGAGACCGCCCGCGAGACGACCGCCCTGCTCTTCCACCTGTCGAGCGGCCCCTGGGGCGGCGCGGCCGTGGCGGTGCAGATCATCGCCGTCTACACCGACCACGCCAGCCAGAAGCGCTATGCCACCCCCGGCGCCGTCTTCTTCCAGCTCGCCGACGGCAAGGTGCGCCGCGCCCGCGTGTATCTCGGCGAGGGCGAGCGCGCGGAAGTGGAAGCCGAACCGACGCGCAAACGCCCCTGAGCGGGAAGCGTCCACTGACGCGTCCGCGTCTGCTACCGTGGACGCATGCGCATCGCCCTTGCCGTCCTGCTCGCGCTCGTCGCCGCTCCGGCCACCGCGCAGCGCTTGCCCTCGGGCGTAACGCCCGAGCACTACACGCTGTGGTTTTCGCCCGACCTGCACGCCGCCACCTTCCGAGGACGCGCCGAGATCCGCGTGCGCCTCGATCAGCCGGCCTCGGCCATCACGCTGCACGCGGCCGAGATCGTGTTTGGCGAGGTCACCGTCGACGCCGGCGGACGCGTGCACACGGCCACGGTCACGACCAACCCCGGCACCGAAACCGCGACGCTCACCGTGCCGGCCAGCCTGGCGGCTGGCCCGGCCACCATTCGCCTCACCTACACCGGCATCCTCAACGACAAGCTGCGCGGCTTCTACCTGAGCAAGGCGAACGGACGGAACTACGCGGTGAGCCAGATGGAGGCCACTGACGCGCGCCGCGCGTTTCCCTGCTTCGACGAGCCGGCCAAGAAGGCCACCTTCGACATCGCGCTGATGATCGACGCGGCCGACACGGCCATCTCGAACGGGGCGCCCGTGTCGGATACGCCCGGCCCGGAGCACGGCAAGCACACGGTCACCTTCGCCACCACGCAGAAGATGTCCACGTATCTGGTGGCGTTGCTGGTCGGCGACTTCGTGTGCCGCACGGGCGCCAGCGACGGCATCCCCATCCGCGTGTGCTCCACGCCCGACAAGCAGGCGCTCACCGCCTTTGCCATGACCGCCGCCGAACATCAGGTGAAGTTCTTCAACGACTACTTCGGCATCAAGTACCCGTTCGGCAAGCTCGACATCATCGGGGTACCCGACTTCGCCGCTGGAGCGATGGAGAACGCCGGCGCCATCACGTTCCGCGAACGCATGCTGCTCGTGGACGAAGCCACGGCGTCGATTGGCGTGCGCAAGGCGGTGGCGTCGGTAATCGCGCACGAACTCGCGCACCAGTGGTTCGGCAACCTGGTCACCATGAAATGGTGGGACGACATCTGGCTGAACGAGGGCTTCGCCACGTGGGCCGCCAACAAGCCGCTCGCCGCCTGGAAGCCCGAATGGCGCATGGAGCTGAACGCCGCCGAAGAAACGCAGACCGCGCTCGGCCTCGACGCGCTGCGCTCGACCCGCGCCATCCGCACGGCCGTCTCCACGCCGGCCGAGATCAACGAGGTGTTCGACCCGATCGCCTACGAGAAGACCTCGGGCGTGCTCAACATGATCGAGGCCTACGTCGGCCCGGCGAAGTTCAAAGAGGCCGTGTCGTCGTACCTCACGCGCTATTCGTCGAGCAACGCCGCCGGTGAAGATTTCTGGCAGGAGGTCACCCGCGTCACCGAGAAGCCGGTGAACCGGATCATGAAGAGCTACGTGGATCAGCCTGGCTCGCCGGTGCTGTCGGTGCGCACGGCCTGCGTGGCGGGCAAGACGCGCGTCACCGTGCGTCAGCAGCGCTTCGTGGGCACGCCTGGCGAAGCCGCGGCGGCCCCGGCGGCAGCCCAGACCTGGACGCTGCCGGTGTGCGTGAAGACCGGCGGCGGCGCCCCCACGTGCCAGGTCGTGACCAGGGCCACCGAGACCTTCGATGCGCCGGGCTGCGGCGCGGCCTTCGTGAACGCGGATGCCCGCGGCTACTACTTCACCGAGTACGAGCCGTCGGCCGTGGCCGCACTCGCCACGCGCACGCCGCCGCTCACCTCGGCCGAGCGCATCAGCCTGCTTGGCGACGAGTGGCGCATGGTGCGCGCCGGCCGGCACGACATCGGTGTCTACCTGGATCTGGCGGCCGCGTTCGCCACCGACGACACGCCGGCGGTGCTCGACGATCTGGTGGCGCGCGTCGGCTACGTGCGCGGGGCGATTGCGGATGCGCCGGAACGCGCGGCCTTCGACGCGTGGATCCGCGCCAGGTTCACGCCGGCCCTCACGGCCGTGGGGCTGGAATCGCGCGCCGGCGAGAGCGACGACGTGCTGAGCCGCCGCGGCGCCCTGTTGCGGTTGCTCGGCGGCGTGGCCGGCGACCCGGCGCTGCGAGCGCGGGCGCGGGCTCTGGCCGCGGCCTACCTCGCCGACCCCTCGTCGCTGCCGCCCACCATCGTGGCGCCTGTGCTGCAGGTGGCGGCCGCGGGCGGCGACGCCGCGCTCTACGATCAGTACTTGGCGAAGATGCGCGCGTCGGCCGGCACGCCCAACGAGTACTACCGATTCTTCGGCGCCCTCGCCGCCTTCCAGTCACCCGCCCTCGTGCAGCGCACGCTCGCCTTCACGCTCTCCGGCGAGGTGCGCTCGCAGGACGTGCCCACGCTCGTCGCCCCGCTCCTCGGCGGCGGCAACGGCGCGGCCACGTGGGCCTTCGTGCAGGCCAACTGGGACGCGCTGGCCGGCAAGCTCGGCACCTTCCAGGGCATTCCCGCCATCGTGAGCGGACTCGGCGCCTTCTGCTCGGCCGATCGCTCGGCCGGGATTGCCGCGTTCTTCACGGCGCACCCCGTGCCGGCGGCCGCCCGCGCGCTCCAGCAGGCGCTCGAGCGCATCGACGCCTGCACGGCCGTCGATGTGCGGCAGTCGCCGGCGTTCGCGGATTGGCTCGCCAAGAACCGGGACTAGGGGCTAGGGGCTGGGGGCTGGGGCGTGCCGGCGTCCAACTGCCAAAATCCCTACGCCGACGGCGCGCGCCCTCCGCTACACTAGCGCCGAAGCGCCGCCGCACGTGTTGCGGCGCTAGTGCTAGTCCGGAGGCCCCCGATGCCCGTCGTCTCGTGGATGCGCCGCCCGTCGGCGCTTATCGCCGTCGTTGCCTGTCTCTACTCGGTCACGGTCTGGACCCAGGCCCGCCCGGCCGCGCCAGCGCCGACGCCACACGACCGCGTGGAAGCCGCTCACGAAGACATGGCGCGGGACGCCGTCGACCGGGGACGCGACGCCGCGCGCCTCACCAACGCCGTGGTGCCGCCCGCAGGTCCCGCAGTGCCCCTCCGCGCCGTGCCACGCCGCAACGTCATCGACGAGATTGTCTTTGCGCGCATCGCCAAGGACCGCGTGCCGCACGCCGGCCTGTCGAGCGACGACGAGTTCGTGCGGCGCCTCTACTTCGATGTCATCGGCCTGCCGCCCTCGTCGGCCGAGGTGCGGGCCTTCATTGCCGACCCGGCCGCCGACAAGCGCGACCGCCTGATCGACCTGCTGCTCGCGCGCGACGAGTTCGCCGAGCAGTGGGCCTGGTACTGGGGCGACCTGCTGCGCATGTCGAACGAGGCGGGACCGGGCGCCAACGCCTTCCACTACTGGTTCAAGGAGCAGCTCGCCGTCGACCGGCCCTACGACCGGCTGGTGCACGACGTGCTCACGCCCTCGGCCAAGGTGCATGCCACGATCCCCTCGCTCGCCATCATCGGCCGCAGCAACCAGTTGAAGAGCCGCTTCGTCGAGAGCGTGGACGACTACCGCATCTCGAACCGGCTCGATCACGTGGACGCGCTCACGATCGACGTGAGCCGCGTGTTCCTCGGCATCAACACCTCGTGCATCTCGTGCCATGACGGCGCCCTGCACCTCGAGGCCGTGAACGGCTACCTCGCCGACCGCACGCGCGACGAGTTCTTCGCCATGTCGGCGTTCTTCGGCAAGACGCGCCTCATCGGCAACTGGAACGACAAGTCGCGCAACGTCGACCGCGACCTGCACGTCGACGATCTGGCGGGCGGCTACGACGGCGGCAACGACGCGCCGTTCCTGACGCTGGCCGAAAGTCAGTTCCCGCGGCCGAAGGGATCGCACGAGCCGGCCTTCATCCTCACCGGCGAGAAGCCGCGCGCGGGCGCTGAGCCGCGCGCCGAACTGGCCCGCATGATCACCGCGCATCCGCAGTTTGCGCGGGCCACGGCCAACCTGCTGTGGGGCCGCCTGATGGCGGTGGCGTTCGTGGAGCCGCACGACGCGTTCGACATGAACCGCCTGAGCGGCAAGAACGCGCAGCCGACGAGCGTCGAGCTGCTCGAGGCGCTGGCCGGCGAGTTCACGACGAACGGCTTCCGCCTGAAGCGCACGATCCGCACCATTCTGCAGTCGAGCACCTATCAGCTGTCGGCGCGCTTCCCCGGCCAGTGGAAGGACGACTACATCCCCTACTACTCGCGCCACTTCGCGCGCGTGCTGACCGGCCCGGAGGTGATCGACGCGGTCTCCACCGTGACCGGCGTGCCCATGGCCTTCCAGATGGGCGGCCAGACCATGACGCGGGTGAAGCAGCTCGCCACGCCGCAGGACATCGGCCGCGGCGCCGAGGGTGTGACGGTGGACGCGCTGATGCAGAGCTTCTTCCAGAGCAACCGCCGCACGCCGCCGCAGACCGGCAACCGCCCGTCCACGCTGCAGGCGCTGCTCATGATGAAGTCCACCGTCGTGAACGACCGCGTCACCGTGGCGGCCGGGGGCCGCGTGGCGGAGCTCGTGGCGTCAGCGCGCACGGGCGACGAGATCATCGACGAGCTCTACCTGAGCACGATGGCCCGCACCCCCGCGCCGGCCGAACGCGACGTGGCGCGGCGCACGCTCGCCGTGGACCGCGCACGCGGCACCGAAGATCTGCTGTGGGCGCTGCTCAACAGCCCCGAGTTCCTGGTCAACCGCTGAGCGAGGCCCGCATGGACCGCCGACTGAACGACATCATCCCATCGCGCCGCGACGCCCTCCGCTGGGGCGGCCTGGCCCTGGCCAGCACCTGGGTCGATGGTCTGGTGTGGCCGCTGCAGATCTCCGCACAGGGCAAATCGACGCCGCGCGGCACCGCGCGCAACTGCATCTTCATCGAACTCGGCGGCGCCATCAGTCCTATGGACACGTGGGACTTCAAGGAGACGCGCTGGACGCCGCAGGACCTCGACGTCACCGAGGTGTCGAAGGGGCTCTACCTGTCGCAGACCCTGTTTCCGCAACTCGCCAAGAACATGTCGCGGGTGGCGCTCGTGCGTTCGTTGCAGGCGCCCGAACTCATCCACTTCAACGGCCAGTACCACACGCAAGTGGGCCGCTCGCTCAATCCGGCCATCGCGCGCGAGATTCCGGCCTTCGGCTCGGTCGTGGCCTTCGAACTGGCTAAGCAGCGCCGCGAGCGGGATACCTTTCCCACCTACATCAGCACCAACCTCACCAAGGCACGCGCCGGGTCGATCGGCGCCGGCTTCCTGCCCACCTGGACGACTGGCCTCGATCTCGATCCCAGCACGGTGTTTGCCGCCTTCGGCGGCGACATGAGCGGCGCCAATCAGGTGTTGAGCGAGCGCTGGCGGCTGCTCACCGAGCTGGCCAGGATCAACGAGGGCCAGCGCGCCGCGATGGGGCAGAAGGCCGCCGACTACCAGACCTTCTACGACGACGCCTACAAGCTGCTCACCGACGCTCGCTGGCCGCAGGTGTTCACCGCGAGCGCTGATGACAAGCAGCGCTACGGCGACGACGAGTTCGGCCTCGGCTGCATCCTGGCGCGCAATCTGCTCGGGCAGAACGCCGGCACGCGCATGATCTACGTCTACGACGGCGACCGGTGGGACCATCACTCCGGCATCTTCGACAAACAGGCCGAGTGGAACCACTACCGCACCTGCCAGCGTCTCGACAAAGCCCTCGTGAGCCTGCTCGACGACCTGGCGGCGATGCCTGGACAGGCGCCCGGCAAGACCATGCTCGACGAGACGCTGATCGTGGCGCAGAGCGAGTTCGGCCGCACCCCAGGCATGAACCCGGTGGCCGGGCGGGATCACTACAAGGGCGCCTACACCGGCCTCTACGCCGGCGGCGGCGTGGCCGGCGGGCGTGTCCTCGGCAAGACCGACGCCGATGGCAGCACGTGCCTCGACACCGGCTGGCGGCACAAGTCCCAGCCGTTCATGGACAACACCGTCGCCACCATCTACTCCGCGCTCGGCATCGACTGGAAGAAGTCGGTCGACAACACCCCGTCGGGACGCGCCTACCACTACGTCGATACCGTGAACCTTGGCGGCTCGGCCATGATGGAGAGCGACGAGATCGGCGACCTCTTCGCGTGACCCGCGCCTGCGTCATCAGGCCACGGCACGGCCTCACCGCCCTGCTGATCCTCGGATGCGTTCTGACGGGCGCCGGGCGCGCGCAGGAGGGCACAGCCGCGCCCGCCGGTGCCGTCACGATCCCGGCTGGCGAGTTCTGGATGGGACGCACGCGTCTGTGGCTGATGGATGAGATCGGCTGGCAGATCCGCGAGCGCTACGACGACCGGCCGGTGCACCGCGTGCGCCTGCCGGCCTTCAGCATCGACCGCCACGAGGTGACGAGCAGCGACTACGCCGAATTCGCGTCGTCGCCTTCGTCGGGCGTGGAGCCACCCTATCACTGGGGCGGGCCTCGTCCACCGGCGGGCAAGGAACGCCTGCCCGTCTACAACGTGACCTGGTTCGAGGCCGCGAAATATTGCGCGGCGCAAGGCCGGCGCCTGCCCACGGAGGCCGAATGGGAACGCGCGGCGCGCGGCGACGCGCCCGACCTCGACTACCCATGGGGTAACGACTACCTCGACGACGCGGTGCCTCAGGCCCCGTCAACGGCCACGCTCCCGGCCGGCGTCGCGCCACGGCCGTTGCTCCGTCCCGGCCGTCGCGCGCACAGCGGCTCGAGCACCGGGCCGGTGCCCGTGGGCTCGTACGCGCCCAACGCGTTCGGCCTCTACGACGTGTCGGGCAACCTGTGGGAATGGACGGCCGACTGGTACGATCTGCACTACTACAGCGAAAGTCCGGTCGACAGTCCGGCCGGACCGGCGCGGGGCCTCTACAAGGTGATCCGCGGCGGCAGCTGGGCCGACGGTGAAACGCGGCTCGGCACGGTCTACTACCGCAACTTCACTGCCCCTGATACAGCGCAGCCCACCATCGGCTTTCGTTGCGCGGGCCCCGCGGCGGTGGCGCCGTGAGGTCGAGCGCGCGCGCGTGGTGCTAGGCGCTCTGCATCGGCTCGTCGGCGCTGCCGCCGTAGATGGCCGGCACCTTCGAGCCCATCGCCCGTAAATACGCGGCAAGCTGACCGCGGTGATGCACGCTGTGGTTATTGGCCATGCCGAGGAACTCGGCCGCGGGCTTCTCCATCATGCCGAAGAAGGAGACGGACTTGGCGAGGTCGCCCGCCGCCATGGCCTGCACGGCGTTCAGCTTCTCGGGGAACGTCTGCTCGTAGAACGCCACCACTTCGGCCACCGAGGCGAACTGCCCCTCGATCTTCTTGACGCGTTCCGGGTCCCACGCAAACTGGCCGGCGATGATGCTGTCGAGGAACCACACGTCGGCGGTGGCCAGATGCGTGGCGAGTTCCCAGGCGGTGCGCGACTTGGCATCCGGCTTGAAATCGCGATTGTCGTCTTTCACGGCCGCGAGCACTTTGCAGGTAGCAGAAAATTCACCCTGCATGAGCTGAACGTACTGCCGGGCAAGAAACGTGGCTTGGTCGGGCGTCATCGGAGCGTCCGGGGCATGGGAACCAGGGTGTCGTTGTCATGTGGCGCGCGCCCAAGACAATAAGAGAAAAAAAGGCGAAAGTTCAAGCTCTCAGGATGTGCGAGGGATCCACGGCGGCGGCGCGGCGCGCCGGCACCCAAGCGGCAGCCGCGCAGGCAGCCACGAGCAGCAGCGGCGCGACGGTGAAGAGCACCCAGTCGAACGACGCGATGTCGACGAAGAGCGCATCGAGCAGCCGCCCCACGCCCAGGCTCAGCAGCAGGCCCGCCCCGGCGCCCACGAGGCCCACGCGCACTCCCTCAGCCACGATCATCCGCTCCACGGTGCCGGGCGTGGCGCCCACGGCCAGCCGCACGCCAATCTCGCGTGAACGTCGCGCCACGGCATACGCCACGGCGCCGTAGACGCCGACGAGCGCAATCAGCGCCGCGAAGAGACCCACGCTGGTCATCGCCGCCGCCAGCGCCTTCAAGCCCCAGAACTCGATCGACGTCGCGAGATGCGCCCCGAAGGTGGTGGCGCCGAAGATCGGCAGGGCCGGCGCGGCCGCCTGCAGCTCCTGGCGCACGCGCTCGGTCAACCCGGCTTCCGAGCCGGGCCGAGGCCGCACGTGAAAGTAGATGCTGCTGCGGAAGCCCTGGGCAAATGGCACATAGACCGCGCCGCGTGGCGTCTTCGAGAACATCTGGTCGTTCAGACGCGACACCACACCCACGATCTCCACCGACGGCTGGGGGGGCGCATCGACCGACTCGCTCACATCGCCGATGTGGATGGACTGCCCCACCGCGTCGCCGTCGGGCCAGAGCTGGCGCGCCAGCACGTCGTCCACGAGCGCCACGCGTGGCGCACCCGCACGCTGGGCTTCGGCGTCGGTAAACGCGCGTCCTCGCAAGATGGTGAGGCCCATGACCCTCGGATACGACGCGCCCACGGCGTTGGACGTGGCGTTGAAGGTGCGACCGGCCTCCGGCGTGGACGGCCGCTCGCCCGCGGCTGGACGCGTGCCCGCACGCCGCACGCCTTCGCCGAACGACGTCGTGCCGAAGGGAATCGTGACGCCGACGCTGGCCGCCTCCACGCCGGGCAGCGCCGCCAGACGCGTCTCGAGTGCGGCGTATTGCGGCAAGGCCCGCGCCTCGTCGTCGCCGGCCAGGCTCGCGTCCACATCGACGACCACGGTGTCGCCGGCCCTGGCCCCCACGTCCACGGCCGTGCCCTCGCGCGCCACGCGCACGAAGAGGCCAGCCGCGACGAGCAGGGCCAGCGACAGCGCCACTTGCACGGCCACCAGCCGATGCCGCGGCAGGTACCAGCGGGGCCGGGTGGTGGGCGCGTCGTCGCCCACCTGATGCTTCAGATCGCGCGACCCGTGGCCGCGCGTGTGTGCCAGGGCCGGGCCGAGCGCGAACATCACGGCCGACAGCGCGCCGAAGAGCAGCGCCCCGATCATCGTGGCCTGGGTGATGTCGGCGTCCACCGCAAACGCCACCGGTAGCCGGGCGAACAGCGCCGTGCGCAACGCGTCTATAGCCGGCAGCCCCAGCAGCACCCCGCCGACGGCACCGGCCAGCCCGAGCACGAGCGCTTCGATCAAGAGCTGCCGCACGAGGCGCAGGCGTCCGGCGCCGAGCGCAAGACGGATCGCGAACTCGCGCCGCCGCGCCTGCCCCCGCGCAATCAGCACGGTGGCCAGGTTGAGGCACACGACGAGCAGCACGGCGCCGGTGAGCCCCAGAAACACCAGGGCGAGCCTGGTGAGCGACGACTCGTTCATCGGACTCGTGCTGGTGCCGAAACGCGGCAGCGCGGCCACGGAAATCTCGCGGTCACGATATTCCCCGGGCAGGGCCTCGGCCACGGCCGCCGCAGTGGCGCCGAGCCGCTGCGGCGCGGCGTCGAGCGGCACCCCGGGGGCCCGTCGGCCCACGAGAAAGAGGGCGAAGGCCGCCGGGTCGGCCAGGCGCGTGGTCTCGCGGCCCAGATCACTGCCAAGCGCGTCGTGCAGGCCGAGCGGCAGGAACAGCTCCGGCCCGAAGACCACCATCGTGCCGGAGAAGCCCGGCGGCGTGATCCCGACAATGGTCACGGGCCGCTCGTTCACGAACACCGTGCGCCCCACGAGATCGGCAGCGCCCCCGCTGCGCTGCCAGTAGGCATGGGAGGCAATCGCCACGGGAATCGCGCTGCCCGGCCGCCCCTCGTCGGCGGTGAAGGCCCGGCCACGCGCGATCGGCACGCCGAGCACGTCGAAGTAGTTGGCGCTCACGAACGCGGCAAAGGTGCGGCGCGGGTCGCCGGCGCGTTCGCGCACGCCGACCATGTCGAGGGTGTGGGCGGCCACCCCGCTGAACACGTCGGAGCGGTCGCCGATGACCCGGTAGGCCCCGTAGGAGAAGGGCCGGTAGGACTCCGGCTCCGTCAGATGCCGCGAGTAGAGCTGCACCATCTCGTCGGGCGCGCGGAAGGGCCGGCCGGCGAAGGCCAGCGTGTGGGCCAGGCCGAAGACCGCGGCGTTCAGGCCGATGCCGAGGGCCAGCACCAGCACGGCCGCGGCGGTGAAGCCGGGCGCGCGGGACAACTGCCGGAACGAGATGCGCAGGTCGCTGATGATGTCGTGCATGGCAGTCCTCGACCCCGGCGCGTCGGCCGATGGTCACAGGCTCTGACGGGCGGTGGCCGGCGAATGTTTCACGCCGGCCCGACGGCGGCGCTATCGTCCGGGTCGCGTCTCCTGGGTGAAGCCCAGGGCGTTGATGTCGCGGAAGGCCGGCGTGAGCGGCGGCAGCAGCGAGGGGTTCAGGAAGTTCAGATCGAACAGATACTGCCGAGTGGGCACGCCGTAGATGATGGCATTGCAGCACTTGTGCGGCATCAGGTTGTGACGGGTGTAGTAGAAGGTCACCATCGAGCCCTGATACCACACCGTATTGGCGCCGTTGTTACCCTCGATGAACCGGATGAAGTTGTGGGCGCCGCCGTCGGTGCCGTAGGTGCCACCGCCGCTGGCGGGCTTCGGAAAAATCCGTCCCTTGCCCGAGATGAGCGCCAGGCGATAGTAGGTGTCGGCGCTGCGCGGACGAGCCGTGATGTCGTAGGGATTCAAGTTGTTGGTCGGGCCGAACGAGTTGAGATCGCTCCAGCTGTTCGACAGGGCCACCACGGTGTCGGCGGCGATCGACGTGGCCACGCTGGCGCCGGTCCAGCCGGCGGCGACGCTGGCGTTCCAGTCTCCCTGCAGATACACCGCATTCTCCGCGGCGATGGTGAGTCCAGGCGCCACGAGATTGCCGAGCGAGCCTTTGGCGACCTTGAGCGCGTGGCGGAAGTGCAGCGCCCGATTGACCTTGGCTTGCCCGCCCGACACGAAGGTGTCTGGTCGCGCGGTGTTGTTCATGGGGGCGATCGCGCCGGGTGGCACGTTGCCGGAGACGGCGTCGTAGCTGGGCAAGCGGCCGTAGTCATCGAGCACGGCGTTGGCGTTTACGTCTTCGCCCGTGTCGAGCACGCCGTTGGGCGCGCCGGTGGCGCTGGCGGGATTGACCACGTCCTCGTAGCCGTACTCGCCCGTCTCGAGATTGGCCGTGGTCCGGTTGTTGCGCCGATCGGAGAAGTAGACCGAGAACCCGGCCGTCGCCGCTCCGCCTTCCCGCATGGCCTGGTTGCCCGTACCCGCCGCGTAGGCACCCGTGCGGGCGAACCACCGCGACAGGTTCTGGGCGTCGAGCAACACGTAGTGCATGACGCCCCCGAGCATCACGCGATTGGTGTGCGCGGCCGGCGCGGCATCGCGCGACACCGCCTCACGCACGTCGTGCAGCACGTTGGGCCAGTAGTCGGTCGAGGCGGTGGTGGCACTGTACGAACAGGCGACGAGCGTCGATGGCTCGCTGTTGTCGCGCAGTCGCTGCAATCGGAGGATGGCATTCGGGGTCGGGTCCGCGCAGGGGCGTCCGCTCAAGTTCGGTCCGCCGATACCGTAGCGCAGGAACTCCATCGTGACGTCCTGCCACACGTCGAGGCTCGTCTGAATCTCCACCTTCAGGACGCCACCCAGCGTGCCCGTGCCGGCATTGGAGAGGTAGCCCGTCTCGAGCCGATCGCCAGCGACCAAGGCGTTGGGCACGTTGCAGCCCGTGAACCGCGGCGTCGTGTCGTAACCGGTGCACGAGACCAGGATGTTCTTGTCGCGGATGAAGAAGGTATTCACCGACAGCGACAGGGTCGGAAACGTGCTCGCGGCAGCCGTGGCCGTCAGCGTCACAGTCGCCCCGTGGTTCCACGTGAAGCCGGCAACAGGCATGGTCACCGGGCGCGCATCGACCGTCCTGGCCGTGGCGGTGAGGAGCGAACCTGCCGGGATGGCGACGTTCAGGTTGCCGGTAACCGCCGCGCGCGTGCACGTGGTGAGGGTGTTGACCGTCTTGACGGTGCAGTTCACGCCGGTCACGAGCGGCACGCCCAGAAGGGTGGTGACCGTCATGTTCGCGGGCAGCTTGAAATAGTCCGGCATCGTGGGATTGATGACGATGGTCGCACTGTGGGTCATGCTCGCCGCGACCGCTGCGTTGACGCTGGAGTTGATGCTGCCCGCCGGCACGTCGGGGTAGCGGCCATCGGACCGCGCAACCGGAGGCCGGGCCGTGACAATCGGCCCATAACCAGCGGGCGCAGCCGCGGCCCAATCGCCGTCGAGCTGGATGGGCGCCGTCGCCGACACGGTGGGTAGCGACGTGATGTCAGCAGCCGTGTCCGAGAGCAGGACGCGCACGCTCACTTTCTTGAAGTAGCGTTCGGCGAAAATCGCCGACGATGCGGCCTCGGTGGTCGGCGGCCGCTTGATGAGGTCGATGTTCGCGCCGTTGGCGGCGATGAGATCGAGGTTGAGGGGCGTCACGCCGGTGCGGTTGTTGCGGATGTTGCTCACATAGGTGCTGAGCGACACCGTCGGCCAACTGTTGTTCAATGAGGAGGTCGGGCCACCCGTCACGCTGCCCTCGGTGGTCAGCATGGCCCGGAACGGCCCGGTGGAATTGCCGCGCGTCATGTTGACGGTGCCGGTCTGGCTGGCGCTCGCAATCGCGACCCCGTTCGACAGTTCGGTGCGGATGATCTCCCCGAATGCCGAGACCTTGTCGCGCAACCACAGCGTGGAGCCGTTGCCTTCCGCGAGGAACAGGTTCCGATTGGTGTGCACGCGGCCGCCGAAGTTGAAGTCGTCAGCGGCGTTGAAGGCCAGGTCGACGTCCGAGAAGATCCCGAACTGGAACACCGGGATGGCCACCGCCTCGACCAGACGGCGCAAGTGCACCTCGCCGCCGTCGATCGCGCGCGCCGTTGCGTCGAGCTGAACCTGACGTTTCAGCGCCATGAGTCCCGCGTACGGACCGGATGCGATGATGCCGGAGGCGGCGCCGCCAATCGGGGCAACCTGGTAGGCCGGGCTGGCCCCAGTGGTCACGAACGTCACGTTCGGAATCGTCGGCTGGTTCACGGCAGCGCCAAGCGCCGAGATCTGGGCGTTGGTGGGGCCCACCTGATTGATGAAGAGCCGGGCCAGGTCGGCGTTCTGCTTCTCGATGCCCGATTGCGCGCCGTAGAAGGCCCGCGCGCGATCGCGGTCGATGGTGCGATTGGCCTGGTCGCTCATCACGGCGGTGGTGAAACCGACGAGCAGCGCCGACATCAGCACCATCATCAGAATGGTGGTCAGCAGCGCGATGCCCCGCTGGCCGTTCACCTGGAGACACGAAACACGACGGGCATTCATGATGAGGACCTTTCGGAACTACGGGTAGACGGCCACGTAGGCCAGATTGCGAAGACTAGCCACCGTGGTGACGTAGTGGCGCATGTAGTCGCCGGTCGACCGGCTCTTTTCTTCCGACCTGACGCCGACGCGCAGGTTGACCTTGCGGATCTGGCTGGACGTGAACGTGTCGGAGCCCACGATGAAGGGCACATCAGCCACATTCGAGGGATTGGTGGTGCCGTCGACCAGGTCGTAGGTGAACTGCAGGTCCTCGACCACACCGGCCAGCGCCTGCGGCGTGGCCATGTTCGAGACCCGCATCAGGCGCGGCTCGCCGGGCGTCGTCGCCGCCACGAAGTAGCTGGTCATGATGATGCGTTTCACCGCCATGGGCGTACCCAGGATGTCGGTGATGTTGCCGTTCGCGGCGGACCGTTGGTTCAGGTTGAAGACATCGGACGCCGCGAAGAACACGGTCGTGGCATTCTTGCTGGTGACCGTCTGCATGGCCGAGCCGGTGGAGTTCGTGAAGAGCAGGATGTCGCCTGCATTGACCGGGCCCACGCCGTTGGCCAGGTCGCCGTTGAACCAGGCCCCCTGATTGCCAATTGACAGGCTGTCGCCGCTGGCCGAGAGCTTGGGCCCGGTCGTGGTGACGGTGGACGGCTGCACGCCGGACGCACCGCCCACGACTGGCGGAGGCGGATCGAGCGTCGCCAGGAACGGGTCGCCGTAGAGGATGGTGAGCATGTCGGTCTGGCGCCCGCCGATCGGCTGACCCAGGTTGTTGCCCGAGGTGACGGCGCCCAAGGTCGTGAGCGTCGTGTTGTCGAAGGCATACGACCAGCCCGGGGGGCTGGGCCGCTGCACCACGGTGGCGCCGGCGCCGGACGGAATCGGAATGCCGCCCGTCGGGATGTCGCGGCCCGCCTGCAGCAGGTCACGCACCAGCAGGTTCACGCCCGACCGCATGTTCTGGCCGGCATCGGTCAGCTTCAGCGTGGCGTCGTTGATCTTGAGGGCGTCGTCGAAGGTGCGGATGGCGATGCCGATCACGGCGAGCGTGATCACCGACGCGATCAGGAACTCCGAGAGGGCGAAGCCGCGGTCCGAACGTACGGTGTGCATGGCTGAGGTCCTCACGCGTACTGCGAGATGAGCGCCGTGACCGTGTAGGTCCTGGTCTGACCGTTGGCCGGATAGGTGATGGTGACGGTGACTTCACGGAGGAACCCCGACAGCTCGACGATCTGGATCCGGCGCGTGAAGTCGGAGAGGGTGACCGTCTTGTCGTCCGCGGTCCCGATGGCCCCGTCGGGGCCGAGATACACGAAGGACTCCACCGGGCCGTCGTCGGCGGTGTTCAGGATGCCGTCGGTGCCCGACGTGGTCATGCCGGTGGCCGTGCTGAGGAATACCCCACCTTGCGCGGTGTTCTTCATCTGTGCCCAGCTGATGGTGTGCGAGTCGCGGGCGGCGAACACGCTTTCCACGGCCTCGGCCGCCTTCTGGGTGGCCAGCACTTCGTAGGGCGCGCTGGTGGATTTCTGCACGCCGCTGATGAAGGCCTGCGACAGGCCGAGCACGCCGACGGTGAGAATCAGGATCGAGATCATGGTCTCAATCAGAGAGAAGCCGGCGTCGGAGTGTTGTGCGGTGTGCATGACTAGATTCGTCCCCAAGCCGAGTTGAGCCGCTTGTAGGCGCGCACGCGCCCGGTCGAGCCGAGCACCGTGATGGCGCGCGTGGCGAACTGATCATTGGGTGCGGCCATGAAGATGGTGCCGTTGAGGATGGTGCCCGACGTGCGGTGCACGAGCATGCCGTCGCTGTTGAAGATCACGTCGCCGGCCAGGGCCCCGTCGAAGTCGAGGGCGCTGCCGGCCCCGAAGGCGTCGGTCGTGTCGGGTGTGCCCGAGGGCAGCATGAAGCGGATATTGCCTTCCATGATGGTGCGGCGCAGCAAGGTGGTTGGGGGCTCGGGCGGAACACCGATGCGCAGGAGCCGGATCTCGTTCGACGTTCCGGGAAAGGTGATCTGGACGTTGCGGCGCTGCGCCATGGCCGTGTCGCGGGCGCGGTTGAGCTCGCTCATCACGAGCCGCATGGCGTTGTCGGCGTTCATGGTGGCCCGCGACGCGCCGATCTGCACGAGCGCCATACCCATGATCACCATCGAGAGCGAGGCCACGACGATCACCTCGATGAGCGAGAAGCCCCGCTCGTCGCGGATGGTTGCAGTGCGCATATCTCCTGGCAGAGCAAGCGGCGCGCCAGTGTGTGGAAACAGGCACCAAGTGGTCGAAACACCCGTGTTTCGTCCAAAAAACGTCACAGCCACGGTGCGGACTGTGCCGGTTCTGAACAATGCGATTACGTTTTTGGTTTTCGACGCCGTTCAGTGCCCGAATTCGACACAGGCAGCGTCAAGCCGTTGGCGAACCACCGGCCGGCGTCTGCAGCGCGCAGCCCTGCGGCTACTGGTTCGGGCGGAGGATCTGCCGGAACTTCAGGGTGTTCACGTCACGGAACATCGGCGTGCCTGGCGGCAGCAGGATGGGCGTCAGGAAGTCGGTGTCGAAGTTGTAGCCGCGCGTGGGCGGGCTGTAGACGTTGGCGTCGGCGCGATACGTACTGATGGCCTGCCGGCTGAAGAACAGACTGACCATCGACCCGCGGTAGCGCAGGGTCTGGCCGCCCCAGTCCTCCAACATGCGCATGAAGTTGTGCACGCCGCCGTCTGACCCGTATTCCTGCACGCCCCACCCGCCAGGCTTGGCAAACGGCACGGCCTTGCCGGTGATCATCGCGAAGCGATAGCCGGTCTCGGTGGCGTTCCGGCTGTTCTGGTCATTCGGGGACCGGAACGAGATGGCATCGGTCCAGGCGTTTGACAGCAGCGTGATCGTGTCGGCCATGAGGGCGGCCGGCACGTTCGGCTCGGCCACCACGCTGGTGGTGGTGGCGTTGTAGTTGCCTTGCACGAAGAGCGGATTTTCGGCTGCGACGGTGAAGCCGGCTGCCGGCAGGTTGTTGACCGCGCCGGTGATACCGCCGTTGATGACCTTCACCGCCCGGCGGAAGAGCACCTGGCGATTGACGCGGCCCTGACCCGCACTGGTCGGCGCGATGATCGTCCAGGGCCTGCCCGAGGAGTCGAACGGCGCCAGGATGCCGGCTGGCCACGCGCCCCCGAAGACCAGCGGATGCGGCGTCTCGCCGTAGCTTTGCAGGGTGCCGTTCTCGTTCACATCCTCGCCGCCGTTCAGCAGGTTGTCCTTGGCCCACACGGCGGTGACCGGATTGACGGCATCCTCGAAGCCGTACTCGCCGGTTTCGGGGTCGCCGCCGAGCCCCTCGTTGTGGTCGCCACGGCGGTCCGAGAAGTAGACGATGTAGCCGTTGTTGTTGAGCGCCTGCGCGCCGGTGGCGCCGATGGTGCCGGCAAACCACCGGTTGAGGTTCGCGGCATCAAGCGCGACGTAGCTGAACACGCCCCCGAGCATCATGCCGGTGGTGGTGGCCACGGTGCGGAACTGGCCCTCGCGGGCGTCGTAGAGCGTGTTGGGCCAGTAGTCGATGCCGGCCGTGCTGCCGCTGTAGTTGGTGACGGCGACGGCGCAGGCCGCGCCGGTGAGCCCGTTGTCGCGCAGGCGCTGCAGGCGAATCACCGCGTTCGGGGTCGGATCGGCGCAGATCGAGCCCTGCTGGTTGGGCGCCGCGAACCCGAGATTCAGCAGCTCCATCGTCACGTCCGTCCAGGTGCCGGCAGCGTCCTGCTTCTCGATCTTGATGAAGCCGCCCAGGAGCGACGTGTCCTGCGGCACGAGCTGATGCGTGGTGACCACGTCGCCCACCGCGGCGACGGGAGCCACTGTGCTGCAGCCCGTCAACTGCGTGCCGGCCGCGTTGTAGCCGGTGCAGGTGATCGGCTTCTCATTGGCCCAGAAGGTACGCGACGCCATGAAGAAGCCAGCGGTGCTGACGACGCTGAGATTGGCGTTGGCGGCAGACGCGGCTGTCAGTGTGGTCGAAGCCGTGACGCCGGGGCTGATGGTGGCGGTGACGACGGCGCCAGCCGCAAACGCGGCGGGGTGTACGCAGGTCTGGAACTGCGTCTGGGTGGCGGACGTGCAGACCACGGCCACACCACCCACGAACACGGTGTTCACAGACGCTACCGGGCCTACCTTCAGCCACTGCGGCACACTGGGATTGATGGTCAACGTGGCGCCGCCGCCAGCAGTGGCGTTGACGGTCCAGGGACCACCAGCAGGCGGCGGTCCAAACGCATGCGCCATCGCCGGCAGGCCCGCGCCCACCACGTAGCCGGCCGGCGGCGCCGTGTTCCAGTTGCCTTCGAGGGACACGGGCGCGGTCGCCGTCACCGTGGGCAGGTTGGTAATGTCGGCCGCGCGGTCCGACAGCAGGATGCGCAGGCTGGCCTGTGCGAAGAACCGCTGCCCGAAGACCGGGGCGTTGGTGATGTTCTCGTTTGACAGCGTCAGCGGCCGCCGGATCAGGTCGACTGGCGTGGCGCCCTGGGTGGCCAGCGGCAGGCGCAGCGCCTTGGCGCCGGTCGCCTCGGTGCGGATATTGGTTTGGTACTCCACTTCCGACACGTTCTTCCAGCCGGACCAGCACGCGCTGCCCGCCGACCCCGACGGAATGCAGGGCTCCGCCTTGGTGCCGCTGTTTTCGGTCGACGCCAGCGAACGGTACGACTCTGGCGGACCGCCAATGACCCTGGGAATCGACACGGTGCCACCGTGGCCCGTGAGCGCAATCGACACGCCGTTTGACAGCGTGTTGCGCACGACCTGCGTGAAGGCCGTGATCTTGTCGCGGAACGTGAGCGTGGATCCGTTGCCCGAGGCGAGAAACAAGCTTTCGTTGGTGTGCACCCGTCCGCCGAAGTCGAAGTTGGGGCCGGCATGGAAGCCAATCGACTTCTCGCCGAAGATGCCGAACTGGAAGACCGGCACCGCCACGGTCTGAATCTCACGGCGCAAACGCACTTCGGAGTTGCCGGTCGTAGACCTGGCGGTCACGGTCAGCACGTAGGGCGTAATGAGGCCCTTCAGACCGTCGAACGGCCCGGTCGTGATGTCGGAGTTCGGACTCGCCATCGGGTTGCCGGTGTTCGGGCCAGGACCGGGATCCGGTGTGAACCCCAGGGCGTAGCCCGACCCTGCCACGCCGCCAGGGCTGGTGTACTCGAATCCGGGGATGGCCGGCGGCACGTTGTCGATGATGTTGAGCTGAGCCACGCTGGGGCTGAAGTCGGCTTCGAACAGCCCGCCGAGGCTGGCCGTGAGCTTCTCGAGGCCCGCGTGAGCGGCGGCGTAGGCCTGCGTCTGATCGCGGTCGGTGGCGTGCGATTTCTGGTCGGCCACAACGGCGGCGAACATGCCCGCCATGAGCCCGCTGGCGAGCATCAACACGAGAATGGCCGTGATGATCGCCATGCCCGATTCGTTCTTCCAGGAGGTCTGCGTCGTTGCCTGCGTCATTGCGTGCCTCGTTTGTGCGCGGGACGTGCCGCCCGTCGGGCGGCGCGCTTCCTACGACCGGTACTTGTCCACGAACGCCATGCCGCGCAGGCTGACCTGCGACTTCAGCGTGTTCTTGAAGTACTGATTGGCTGGGGGCAGCCGGTTCATCGACCGGCCCGTCGCCTCGACATTGACCTTGCGCACCTGCGTGCGGCCGCACGGATTCGGCGTGCAGGCACCGCCGCCAGCCAGGTCGGCCGCGGTCATCTCGACGTTGCCCGGGTTGCCAGTGCCGTTGCTGACGTCGTAGGCAAACTGCAGGTCCGCGATGTCGAACGCCACCGCCGTGCCGAGCGAGTTGTCAAACGAGGTCGCGTGGCCGTTGTTGACGCGACGCACCAGCCGCGGCCGGTTCGGATCGAGCGTGGCGTCGATGTAGTAGGTGATCATCCGCACGCGCGAAATCAGCGTGCTGGCCGCCGCGTTGACCGGCACCTGCGCATTCACCGCCGTCAGCGATCCGTTTGCTGCTCCGGTCTGGTTGAGATTCAACGAATCGCCATTGCTGAAGGTGAGCCGGCGCGCGGCCAGATCGACGGCCGTCACCTGCACGAGCGTGTTGAACGAGCCTTTCGAGATAATCATGAGCTGGCCAGTTTCCACGCGGTCAGGACCACTGGCCAGGTTCAGGCCGGGGGCCACGTCGACCGAGGTGGAGGTCACCGCCGTGAGCGCCACGTCCAGAAACGCGTTGTCGGCCATCATGACCGACAGTACGTCGGTGGCCACGCCGTTGATGACCGGCCCCGCTCCGGCACGCGGCATCACGGCCGGCAGCGTGAAGTCGGCCGCCGTCGTGAGAAAGCCGGACCCTGGCGGCCCGGGGAGCCGCACTGCCGTTGAACCGGCGCCGCTCGGGATGGCGATGGAATGCGACGCCGGCAGCCCCGACCCCACCTGCAGCAGGTCGCGGATCATGAGGTCCATGCCGCCGCGCAGCGTGTTGTTGGTGCTCGAGATCATCATCACGGTGTCATTGCCCTTGATGATGTCGCTCAGCCCGCCCAGCGTGGCGCCCATGATCACGGTCAGCAGGCCCATCGAGACGAGCAGTTCGATCAGGGAGTAGCCACGTTCGGCAGGCGTGAACGGATGGGGCATGGAGGCCATGGTCTGGATCCTATGAATACGACGACACGTAGGTGGTCATCACATACGTGCGCCAGCCGCCGTGCACCTTGTAGCGCACCACCACGCGCACCTCGCGCAGGCTGGGGTTCAGCGTGCCAGTGCCGTCGAGGTTCAGGGGGTTGATGTCGATCTCGCGCGTGAACTCGGTGACCGGCATCTCGGCCGCGCCATCATCGACCGTGTTCACGAGGCCGTCGTTCCCGGGCGCCCGGATGGGCTGGGCGCCGTCGAGAAACACGCCGCCGTCAACGGCGTTGCGGATCGTCGGCCACGACGCCTGGCCGGTATCGCGGGCCGCGTGCACGCTCTCGATCGCCTCGCGCGCTTTCTCGCGAGCCACGAGCATGGGCGTTGACGCGGTGATCTGGCGCACGCTGAAGGTGAAGGCGCCAACCAGCGGCAGGAGCCCCGCCGTGAGGATGAACATCGCGGCCAGCACTTCGACGAGCGAGAAGCCCCGTTCGCCGTCCGAGAGACCCACACTCGACCCGGTCCGGTTCGTTACTCCGACCATTGCGCACCTCGCCACTTCCACACGCGAATGAGCCCGGTGACGCCGAAGATCGTCATGGCCCTGGCCGAATCAAGCTTGGTTGGCTGCCCGAAGAAGATGGTGCCGTTCGAGATATCCCCGGCTGAGTCGATGAGCGATCCGTCGCTTGTGAACATCCACGGCCCGGTGCCTGAGAAGTAGATGGCTGATCCCGCGCCGAAGAGATCGGGCGTATCGGGCATGCCTGGAAACTTGTGGAACTCGTGGCCCGCTTCAAACTGCAGTTCCCCGACCTGGGTCTTCAGGCCGCTCGGCACTTCGACCCGATCGAGCTTCAGTTTGTTGGGCGATTCGAAGCGCAGTTCGATGTTGCGGCGCTCGGACACCGCCCGGTCACGCGCGCCATCGACGAAGGCCTGGGTGACCGACACGGCGCTGTCGCCTTTGGCGCGGTCGACCGTCGCCATCGTGACCGGAATGGCCACGGCGGTGCCCACGGCGATGAGCGCCACGACCACGAGCACTTCCGCGAGCGTGAAGCCCGCGTCGTGGCGTCCTGCCTGCGTGTGTGTTCCGGCCATGCCCGGCTTAGAGCAAGGGGCTTGCCAACGGAACGACCAGGGGCGACGGGTGGCGGCCGGACCGCAAGATGCGGCCGTTTTCAGGCGCCTTTCGAGCAGCGCGCGCCGCGGCTTGGTCTATCGCGGTACAGCGTGATAACGGATCTCGTGGATGCGTCTGACGAATCGCGGCCCTGGCCCTGGCCGGCGCCAGCGCCCTACGAGGCGGGCGAGGGCGCGGGGGTGGACGCCCCAGCCATCGCCGGCAACCGCCGCGCGAATTCGCGCCGCAGCAGCCACAGACTGAGCGCCAACTGCAGGGTGACCGACACGACGGTCAAGTACCACACCCACGACAGCCGGAAGCCCGGGAAGGTCGACAGGACGAAGACCGGAATTGCCACCACCACCACGCGCACGCCCGACGCGATGAGCGACGGCCGGGTGTTGCCCATCGCCTGGAACATGCTCGCCGTGACGAACACCAGGCCCGCCGCCAGGTAATTCCACGACACGATGCGCAAGTACTCCTCGCCCACGGCCACCACCGCCGGATCGGGCGAGAACACGCGAATGAGGGCGGCTGGAAAGAGCTGACAGATGGCCACCAGCACCGCCATGCCGCCAAGCGACAACCAGGCGGCGATGCGGAAGGTGGCGCGCACGCGGTCTGGCAGGCGCGCGCCGAAATTCTGTCCGGCCACCGGCGCCACGGCGAAGCCGAGCGCCACGATTGGCATGAAGCCCGCCTGGCCAATCCGCTGCCCGATGCCGAAGCCCGCCTGCGCGGCGGCGCCGAACGGCTGGCTCACGACGTAGACGATGGCGATGTAGACGGCGATCAGTCCGAACTCGACCCCCGCCGGCAGGCCGATGCCGAGCAGGTGCGACCAGGTGGCGGCGTCGGGCGCCATCTCGGCCCGGCGCACGCGCAAGACCGAGCCTGGCCGCTCCGCGTAGAGATAGAGCCAGGTGACACCGACGGCCACCGCCACGAGCGACGCCAGCGCGGCGCCGGCCACGCCCATGGGCCGGCCCGTGCCCCAGCCGAAGATGAAGACCGGCGCGAGCGCCATGTTCAAGGCCACCGTCGCGCTGCCCACGATCATGCCGGGCTTGAAGTCGCCCATCCCGCGCAGCGCCGCGGACACCGCGATGAGCGCGAACTGCAGCGCCATGGCCGGCACGAACAGCCACAGGAACTGACGCACGAGCGCGGCGGTAGCGGCATCGGCGCTGAACACGCGCGCATAGGCCGGCGTAAGCGCCAGGCCCACCACCAGAAAGCCGGCGCCGGCGATGAGCGAGAGCGACTGCGCCTGATTGAACACCCGGCGCGCACCGTCGGGATCTTTCCGACCCACGGCGTGCGACACGAGCGTGGTCGTGCCTACGCCGAGCATCTGGGTGAGGGCGAGCACTACGAACGTCATGTTGCCGGCCACGCCGACCGCGGCCACGGCTTGCTTGCCGAGCCGGCCGATCCAGTAGAGGTCAGCCAGGAAGTACATGGTCTGGAAGACCATCGTGAACAGCATGAAGCCAGCCGTGGCGAACAGGTGGCGCGCGAGCGAGCCGGTGGTGAGGTCGTTCATCGCCTACGGCCGGGGGCCGCGATCGAAATCGAGCGTGGCATCCGAACTGAAGTTCACGCGCCGCTCACGGCCGCCGTTGCGGCGCATGTAGAAGCGCCCGCGGGTACGCGCGTCGACGCGGTCGCGGCTCACTATCGACTTCACGGCGCCGGGCACGCGCAGGTAGTTCAGGTCGAAGCGCGACGACATGCGGGCCTCGCCGAAGCCGGCCACTTCCACCGGCTGCGTGATGAACCCGTCGCCCACGCGCACGCCGTTCAGGATCAGGTCGTAGTGCACGCGCTCGATGGTGATCGGGTCGGGATTGGGATTCCGCACGTTGAACGTGACGTCGAGCGTCGCGCCCGTGAGGCCCGCCTGCGGGCGGCCGAGCCGCTGCACCTGGATGCGGGGCGGCTGCAGCGAGGCGCACCCGCTGGCGAGAACCGCGGTGGCGAGCAGCAGGGCGGCGAATGGGCGAAAACGACGGGTCATGGGTGCTCCACCAGCAAATGTGGGTCGGGTGCGGGACGGCAGGGGGTGACCATGATCATGACACGGCGCGCCGCCCGCGACACGTGCGCCCCTACGCGCCGTGGGGCTCGCGCACCAGTTTCACGGTGAGCACGGCGGCGCCCAGGAAGGCCATGAACAACATGCCCGTCCAGTGGGTCTTGTTGATGCACTGAAAGCGCACGTGCTCGCCTGGGGTCACGTCGAATTCCACCGTGTGCCGCACCAGGGTGTTGTTGGCCTTGAGCGTGTGACGGCCGGGCGCAATCTCGCACGTGAGCTCACGGCCGTAGTAGAGCGTGCCCCAGTCCGCGCCATCGAGCGCGATGTAGACCTGCCGGTCCTGCGCGTCCTGCCCGTCGGTGCGGCGCACGGTGAGCATCGCCGGTCCGCGCGGCGCCGCGACGTCGGCCACGCCCGTGCCACTGCCCACGCCAGCGTCTTCAGGAGACCTGGCCGGGCGCAGGCACAGCGGCTGGAGCAGGGGCCGGACCCACGAGGTCGTCGAGAGACGAGCCGTCACAGTCGCTGATCGTCGCATATCGCGGGCGGGTCTGTGCTGCCGAAGGGAGGGGTCACACCCCAACCAGCTCCGGCAACTCGTCGACGCTCACCTCGCGCGCGACGTCAATCACGCCGGCGAGATGCGCAGCATGGCCGAGCACGCGTTCCGGCGTCCAGCCCGCCGCCCGCAGCTCGCGCACGCCCGTGTCGCCGTCGGCCTTGCTCAGTTTCTGCGTGGGCGACTTCATCACGAGCGGGTGGTGCAGGAACACGAGCGGGCGCGGCCGGCCGAGCAGGCGGGCGACCAGGATCTGCCGGCCCGTGGACGCCAGCAGGTCGTCGCCGCGCACCACCAGGTCCACGCCCTGCGCCATGTCGTCGACGGCGACGGCGAACTGATACGTCCAGTTGCCGCGGCGATCGCGCAGCAGCACGTCGCCGCACTGGGCCGACGGATCCTGGCCCGAAGGGCCGTGTACGGCGTCGTCGAAGCGCACCACGCCTGGATCCACCACGAGACGCCAACCCACGGCGCCACCGAGCGAGCGCCCGCGCGCGCGGCACGTGCCGAGGTAGCGCAGTTCGTCAGCGGACGCACCACCCGCGGCTTCGACCTCGCGCCGGGTGCACGTGCAGCCGTAGACGAGCCCTTGCGCGATCAGGGTCTGCGCGGCTCGGTGGAAGTGCGCGGGGTGACCTGACTGCCGCCCCTCGCACGGGCCGGACCGATACGCAGCCGTGGGAAACGCGTCGGGCGCGAAGCCGAGCCAGTCGAGGTCGTCGAGCAGCACCGCCTCGTACTCGGGCCGGCAGCGCTGACGGTCGTGATCCTCCACGCGCAGCAGCACGCGGCCAGCGAGGGCCCGCGCCGTGCCCCAGACGAAGATGGCGTTCACCACGTGGCCCAGATGCAGATAGCCGGTGGGCGCAGGGGCGAAGCGCGTCAGCGGCGACGGAGGAAGACGGGCGGCCAGCGCCGCAAGAGCGATGGGCGACCGTCTCGAGGGTGCGGACACACCGGGATTGTTGATCACGACCGCGCCGTCAGTCCTGCATGGCAGGCACTCGCGCGCGCAGTGTCGCCTCCCAAGCCGGGGGGCTGCAGCCCGAACGGCATCGTTACCGGGGTACTGGAACCACAGGTCGAGGTCCTAGGTGCTCACGGGTGCGCCCTGCAGCACCGCAGCGCCCAGCCCGTTCACCAGAGAGCGGACGTCGCGGGCGTTGGGCGCCCCGAGCAGAGCCCGTTCAGCGGGCGTAAGTGCGAAGTCGTCCACGGTGCAGTCCTCGAGCGAGCCGTTGTGACGGGGTCAGGGCGGGACAGCGAAGCGCGTGATCGATGTCGGAGACGTCAGACCGCGGGTGGAGTGCCGCGATGCCATGAGCCCGCTGCCACAACTGCTCCGATTGCAGTGCCCAGTCACGCTGGGGCGAAGTCAATCCGGCCAACGCTGGTCCGGCGTCGTCCGCTTCTGGCGCCATGTCCGCATCATCCCAATCGTCCGCCGCCCAGGCGCGTCTGACCACCACTCGAGCGCGGCTCCCCGCCGCCCGCCCGCCGCCGCCGACCGCCGGCCCACCGGGAAGCGTATGCTCCTCATGACGGCTCATGGTCACCACCACCGCAATCGTCTTCCTGCTGGTCTACGTGCTCGGCGCCTTCGCCTACGGCTCGGCGTTGACGCTCTCGTTGCGTCAGGCCCGCTCGGTGTGGTCGCCGCCCCGCAACCGCGACGTGGCCGGACGCACCCGTCTCGACGCCGCCAGCATCACGCTCTTTGCCTGGTCGGCGGTCTGGTTCGTGGTGTTGGGACTCGATCAGTTCTCGGACATCGTCAGCGGCAGCAACCAGCGCGGCTGGCTCGATCGCCTGCAGTTGCTGCTCGTCTTCGGCTTTCCGCCGCTCATCATGCACACGATGTATCAGGAAGCGCACGTCGAAGACTGGACCGGCGCCGCGCGCGCCTGGGCCACCCGCGTGCTCGTGGCCGGCTACGTGGTGGCGCCCCTGGCGGCGGTGGGCGCGTTCAGCCTCGTGTTCGGCCTTGTGAGCATCCCGAACGAAAGCGCCTGGATCGGCGGGGTGATTGCGTCGCTCTTCGCCGTGGCCAGCGTCTACTCGGCCGTCGTGCTGAACCGCAATCCGCGCCGCACCGCCGCCCCCGACCAGCACAATCTGCGTTACGTGTTGAACGGCCTGTTCGTGTTCCTCACCCTCATGAACCTGGTGCCGGCCTTCACGAACCGGGAGACCTTCTCGTTCTCGGTGTTCGGCCGGGTGATGAGCGTGGCCCCACTGCTCTTCCTGTCGGCCACGACCTACTACGAGAATCGCTTCGAGTTCTACGACCTGCTGGTGAAGCGCGGGGCGATGCTGCTGGCCACGCTCGTCGCCCTCGGCGCGTTCTTCGCGATCGCCCTGCCCTGGCTCGACGGCCTGCCGAGCGATGGCGCGCGGCCCTGGCTCTTCGCGCTCGCCGCCGTGCCGCTGATGCTGGCGGCGCCGCGCCTCTCCGGTCTCTTGAGCCAACAGCTCGATCGCGCGTGGTTCGGCCGGCACTACACGCCGGTCTCCGCCGTCACCACCGTGCTCGCCTCACTGCAAGTCGCCACCGATGAACCGAGTCTGCTCGCCTGCGCCGAGGAGAGCCTCAAGGAAGTGCTCGGCGTCACGGTGAAGCTGAGTACGAGTGCGCCCGACGACGACGCGGCGCCGGTGGTCTTCACGGTGGAAGGTAGCGCCGCCGACCAGAGCCTGTGGGTGCGGGTGCCGCGCGTGGCGGGCGAACGCGTGTTGCTCAGCCAGGACCTCACGCTGCTGCGCTCGCTCGGCACCGTGATCACCTATCTGGTCGAGAACCTGCGGCTGCAGCAGCGCCGCCAGGAGCAAGACCTGCTCGAACAGGAACTGCGCGTGCAGACCAGCCAGTCGGAACTGAAGGCGCTGCGCGCGCAGATCAACCCGCACTTCCTGTTCAACGCGCTGAACACCGTGGCCTCGCTCATCCACAGCGATCCGGCGCGTGCCGACCGCGCCGTGGAGCAGCTCTCGGAGGTGTTCCGGCATACGCTGCGCCGCTCCGAGAACGAATGGGCGGCCCTCGACCAGGAGCTGGCCTTCGCCGCCGCCTACCTCGACGTGGAAGAGGCGCGCTTCGGCGCACGCCTGCGCTACGCCATCGAGGCCGATCCGGCCGCGCGCCGCGTGCAGGTGCCGGCGATGCTCGTGCACACGCTGGTCGAGAACGCGGTGAAGCACGGCATCGCGCAGGTGCGCGGGCACGGCACCCTCGAAGTCACCGCCCGGGTGGCCCACGGCCGGCTCACGATTGCCGTGTGCGACAACGGGCCCGGCCCGTCGCAGGCGCCTGGTCCATCCGACTTCGCGCGCCGGGCCGGCGAGCAGTTCGGCCTGCGCAGTGTGCGCGACCGGTTGCGCGGCCACTTCGGCGACGACGCCGCCTTCACGCTCACCCGCGACAACGCGCGCGGGCTCACGCTCGCCACCATCAGCATGCCACTCGTGGCGCCCGACCCGCGCGGGCCGATACGTGAGCTACCGGCGTGATGCGCGTCGTCGTGGTGGACGACGAGGCGCCCGCCCGGGCGCGGCTCACGGCGCTGCTGCACGAGCTCGGCGGGGTGCAGGTCGTGGGCGAGGCCGAGAACGCCGATGCCGCCCGCGCGGCCGTGGCGGCGCTGGCCCCCGACGTGCTGTTCCTCGACATCGAGATGCCGGCCGAACGCGGCACCGAGCTGGCGGCGACGCTGCCCGAGCCGCGGCCGTTCATCGTGTTCGCCACTGCCTACGAGCGCTTCGCCGTCGATGCGTTCCAGTACGACGCCGCTGACTACCTGCTGAAACCCGTGACGCGGCAGCGCCTGCAGGCCACGCTCGATCGCCTGCGCCACAAGCTGAGGGCCCGCCACGAGGCCGCGCGTGAAGTCGACGACGCGGTGCGGGCCCAGTCGTTTCTCCTACCGCGCACCCTGCCCGACGTGTCCGGCTTCGCCGTGAGCGCGCGCACCCTGCCGGCGCGGGCCGTGGGCGGCGACTTCTACGACGCCGAGTTCGTCGACGACGAGGTGGCCTTCGTGCTCGGCGACGTGTCGGGCAAGGGCATGGCGGCTGGCCTCATCGCCTCGAGCGTGCAGGCGCGCTGGCAGGCGGCCATCCGGCAGCGCGATCTCTCGCTTGCCACCATGATGACCGCGCTCAATCGCGATGTGATGGCCTCCACCGAAGGGTCGCGCTACGCCACCCTGGTGCACGGCGTGCTCACCCCGGCTACCGGTGACATCCTCTACGTGAACGCCGGGCACCCACCCGCGGTGCTGGTGTCGCCCGACGGACGGTGGACGCAGGCCCTGGCATCGACCGCGCCGGCCGTGGGGCTGATCGAGGGGGCGCAGTTCCCGTCCGCGTCGCACCGGCTCGAACCTGGGGATACCCTGATCGTGATGAGCGACGGCGTGTGCGAAGCCCGCAACGGCCGCGGCGACGACTTCGACCTGGCGTGTCTGGCCGACCTGGCGTGCGTGCACGAGGCCGGTGTGGCGGCGCTGGCCGAGGACATCGTGCGCCACGTACAGCGCCATCGCGGCGCCGATCAGACGCAGGACGACGTCACCGTGTTCATCGTGCGGAGGTCGTCATGAGCCTGCGCGTGCTGCTGGTTGACGACGAGGCGCCGGCGCGGGGCCGCCTGCGCCAGCTCCTGTCCGAGCGCGCCGACGTGGCCATCGTGGGCGAGGCCGAAGACGGCATCGAGGCCATCGAGCGTATCCAGGAACTCTCCCCAGACGTGGTGTTCCTCGACATCCAGATGCCTGGGTGCAGCGGCCTCGACGTGGCGGCGTCGCTCGGCCCGGCGCGGCCGGCCATCATCTTCTGCACGGCCTTCGATCAGCATGCCGTCGACGCGTTCGAACTGCAGGCGGTGGACTACCTGTTGAAACCGGTGACGCGCGCGCGCCTCGACGCGGCGCTCGCCCGCGTCACGCCGTCGGTCCCCGCGACCCCCGCGGCACCTGCCGCCGGTGACGCCGGCGCGGCCGAAGGCGCCACGCTGCCCGGCTCGCCCACGCGCTTCCTGGCGCGGCGCGGCGCCCGCTACAAGGTCGTGCCGGTGGCCGAGGTGGTGGCCTTCAGCTTCGACGAGGGACAAACCCGCCTGCACACCGCCACCGAGCAGCTGCTGATGCAACCCACGCTGGCACAGCTCCTGCGCCGGCTCGACCCGGCGCGCTTCTTCCAGGTGTCGCGCGCGGCGGTCGTGCACCTCGACGCGGTGCGCGAGGCCAAGCCGCACAGCGATGGCGCCGGGCAGGTCGTGCTCTCGAACGGCACCGTCGTCGAGGTCTCCCGAAGGCGCTGGCGGCCGTTGCTCGACGAGCTCGAGCGCTAGTCGGGCCGTCGCGGGATCGGTGCGAGCCGCGTGCTAGCATCGCGCCATGCGCGCGTGTGCTTCCGTACTTCTTGCGTCGGCGCTGCTCCTGTCGTCGGCGGCACCGGCCGTCGCCCAGACCCGCCTGCGGATCATGCCGCCCTCCGGCGCCACCTTCGCCGTCGGCCAGCGGTTCGACCTGCGGGTCGAAGCCACCAGCGAGACCGTCTCCCCTCGCGGCCTCGTCGTCACACTCGACGGCATCGACATCTCCGCCCGCAACGTACTCGCGCCTGGCCCCAGTGGCGAGAAGGGTGCGGGTGGTACGGGCACCCCGGCCGGCGCCGCCGTGCGGCCCGCCGTGCCAGCGCCAGCCACCTCCACGAACTTCCTGCTGCGCGACACCAGCTTTGCGCGGGCCGGCCGCCATCAGGTGGCCGTGCGCACGGCTGACGGCGCAACCATGACCGCCACCTACGAGGTGGGCGCGTGGCAGCTCGCCCGCGCCGGCGCGCGTCCTGCGCGCAACGTGATCATGCTGGTCGGCGACGGCATGGGCATCCAGCACCGCACGGCGGCGCGCATCGTGTCGCGCGGGCAGACCTACGGCAAGACCAACGGCCCGCTCGCCATGGACACGCTCGGCGTGACCGGGCTCGTCATGACCTCGTCGCTCAACGCCACGGTGACCGACTCGGCGCCCGGCATGTCGTCGTACGTCACCGGACACAAGGCCAACAACAACCAGGTGGGCGTGTATCCCGACAACACGCCCGACCACTTCGACAACCCGCGCGTGGAGTACCTCGGCGAGCTGCTCGAGCGCACGCGGGGCGCCGGCTTCAACGTCGGCATCGTCACGACCGCGGCGGTCATCGACGCCACGCCGGCCGGCAACGTCGTGCACACCTCGTTCCGCGATGCCTACTACGACATCGCCATGCGGCTCTTCGACGAACGCGCGGCCAACGGCGTGTCGGTGGTGCTGGGCGGCGGGTCCACCTACTTCCTGCCGGCCTCGGCCGGCGGCACGCGCAAGGACGGTCGCGATCTGGTGCGCGAGTTCACCGGCGCCGGCTTCGCCGTGCTGCGCACAGGGGCCGACGTGAAGACGATGCTCGCTGGCGCGCCGCCGAAGGCGCTGCTCGGGCTGTTCCATCCGCGCCATATGTCGGTGGCCTTCGACAAGGTGGGCGCGGGCCGCTACAGCGACGAGCTTGCGCTCGAACGTAACAAAGACGTGCGCGACCAGCCGATGTTGCCGGACATGACGCGGCTGGCCCTGGCGTCGCTCGCGGCGCATTCGCCCAAGGGCTTCTACCTGATGGTCGAGGGCGCCTCGATCGACAAGCAGTCACACTGGTCGGAGGCTGACCGCACCATCTGGGACACGATCGAGTTCGACCAGGCGGTGCAGGTGGCGCTCGATTTCGCGCGCCGCACCAACAGCGATACCGACCCGGCCAACGACACGCTCGTCGTCGTCACCGCGGACCATGAAAGTGGCGGCTTCGGCATCATCGGCGTGGGCAACGAGCGCTACGCCCCGTCGGTCATCGGCAAGTCGGTGCGCGACTACGCGGCCACCTTCCGCTTCGCGCCGGCGCAGACGCTCAACTTCTTCACCAACTATGCCGTGGACGCCACGGGCTATCCGAGCGATCCGGATCCGACCCGCAAGCTGCTGATCGGATTTGCCGCCGGACCGGACCGCAACGAGAACTGGCTCTCGAACCGCCTGTCGCAGGTGGGCACGGTCGTCGATCCCGCGACGAGGGTCGCCGTGGCGAACCCGAGCCGCGACGGAGTCGGTGCCGGGAGCGACAACCTCGGCGTGGACCGCAAGGCGTACCCGGGCTTCCTCATCACTGGTTCAATCGAGAACGGCGCCACCGGCTGTCCCGATCCCCGCGGCTGCCCCGACGACACAGCCGCGACGCCCGAGGACGACGCCGGCCACACTGCGAGCGACGTGCCGCTTTCGGCGGAAGGTCCCGGGGCGTGGCAGTTCACCGGCGTCTACGACAACACCGACGTGTTCCTGAAGATGCTGCGCGCCGCCGCTGGCGCCTATCCGCGGCTGCCGCGCTAGCCGCGCAGTCAGCGCCGCAGGCCGGCGCGCGGTGGCTATAATCACCGTCATGGCACTCATCGATCCGCACCCGTTGTCGCGTCGGGAACTGATGGCGCTCGCCGCGCAGCTCGGCACCGGCGCCGCTGCCGGCGCGCTCTGGCCCACCGATCTGGCGGCCCAGGCGCTGCCGGGCAAGGATGCGCGCCTCGTGGCCCGCTCGGTGCGCCCGCCCGATTTCGAGACTCCGGTGGCCCTGCTCGACAGCTTCCTCACGCCGAACGACGTGTTCTACGTGCGCTGCCACATGCCCGTGCCCGCGCAGCTCGACCTTGCCGCGTGGAAGCTGGCCGTGGGCGGCGAGGTGGGCTCGCCGCTCGCGCTGTCGATCGCCGAGCTGAAGCAGATGCCCTCGGCCTCCGTCACCGTCACGCTCGAATGCGCTGGCAACGGCCGCGCGTTCTTCGACCCGCCGGTGGCCGGCATCCAGTGGCGCAAGGGCGCCGTGGGCACAGCGAAGTGGACCGGCGTGCGCCTGGCGGACCTGCTGAAGCGCGCCGGCGCCAGGCCCGGTATGACGTACGTGCACGCGAGCGGCGCCGATCGTCCGCTCGGCACGCAGCCGCCATTCGTGCGCCAGGTGCCGATGGCCAAGGCGCTCGACCCCGACACGCTCGTGGCCTACGCCATGAACGATCAGCCGATTCCTTCGGCGCACGGCTTCCCGCTGCGGCTCGTCGTGCCCGGCTGGGAAGGGGCGTATGCCATCAAGTGGCTGAACACGCTCACCGTGGCGGCGAAAGAGCAGGACGGGTTCTGGGTGCAGACCGGCTACCGCTATCCCACCAAGCGCGTCGCGCCCGGCGCGGCCGTGGACGCGAAGGACATGGCGCCGCTCACCGGCCTGGTCGTGAAGTCACTCATCACGCGTCCGCTCGACGGCGCCGTGGTGCCGCCTGGTCCCGTCACCGTCGCCGGCTTTGCCTGGGCCGGCGATCGCGACATCAGCAAAGTCGACGTGTCGGTGGATGCGGGCGCCACGTGGCAGCCCGCCAAGCTGGTGGGCCAGCCCGTGAAATACGCGTGGCGGCGCTTCGAGTTCACCTTCACCGCTACCACCGAAGACACGCACACCATCCTGTCGCGCGCCGCCGACAGCCGCGGCGGCGTGCAGCCGGTCGTGCCGGCGTGGAATCCCTCGGGCTACCTGTGGAACGCGCCGGATCAGGTACGCATCGAGGTGAAAGCATGACAGCCGGCGTGACCGCGCGCGTGCGGAGGTTGGCGGGCGTGAGCGTGATCGTCGCCTCGGTAGCGGGCGCGGGCGCCCTCGGCGCTCAGGCACCGGCCCAGGCACCAGCCGCGCAGGCGGCCTCGTTGCCCCAGAGCCCGGGCGCGGACGTGGCCACGGCGAAATGTATCGGCTGTCACCAGGCCGATCTCATCGTGTCGCAGCGGCTCTCGCCCACCGGCTGGGATCGCGAAGTGGCCAAGATGGAACGCTGGGGCGCGAAGCTCTCGCCCGAAGAACGTCCGGTGCTCGTCGGGTATCTCACGCGCGAATTCGGGGTGCGGCCCACCGCCTCCCACGACGTCACGGCCGTGGCGGCAGGCGAAGCGGTGTTCAAGGGAGCGTGCCGCGCGTGTCACGACGACGACCTCTCGGAGCAGCAGCGGCTGACCGCCGCCGGCTGGGGCCGCGAGGTGGACAAGATGGTGCGCTGGGGCGC